>TARA_R110002051_G_scaffold48299_2_pt1 | contig 185257 bp, 187 predicted proteins | sample TARA_R110002051 | Tara Oceans TARA_R110002051 (sample SAMEA4397023) | marine metagenome | biome: Polar Biome; feature: [MES] marine water layer (ENVO:01000295) within the mesopelagic zone...; material: water (ENVO:00002006), including particulate matter (ENVO:01000060) such...
TGCGCCAGCAGCATAGCAGGGTAGCTATATACGGACGGGATAACCGCTGAATGCATCTAAGCGGGAAGCCTCCCTCAAAACTAGTTTTCCCTTGAGAGTCGAGGAAGACCACCTCGTTGATAGGCCAGATGTGGAAGTGCGGTGACGCATGAAGCTGACTGGTACTAATAACTCGATTGGCTTGATCTCAACGATGTTCATGCACGGCGATTGCTTCGCCTGTGCATCAAGCACCTCATAAACAGGATTGTCTCTTCAAAAACATGAAATCTAACGCGCTGACCGGGTGGTTATTGCAGGGGGATCGCACCCGTTCCCATCCCGAACACGACCGTTAAGACCCTTAGCGCCGATGGTACTGCATCTCAAGGTGTGGGAGAGTAGGACGCCGCCCGGTCTGCACGTTAGATTTCATGATCCTCCACACACAATTTCAAACAAATCAACCGCGCTTCGGCGCGGTTTTTTTGTGTCTTGATTCCGGACAAATCTCAGAAAAGTCATGGGAAATTCGACGTCCAGGAAGGTCGAACTTCGCTTAGGCCCGTTCGCGCAACCACAGGCTGGCGAGCAATTTCATCCCCGAATTGACCGGTTCGCCGGCATGCAAACTCATCGGATCGCCGGCGCCGGCCGCATCGGTATTGGCGAAACTCAAAGCATCGCCGGTCGGGCCACTCCAGCGCACGTCGAGGCGCGGAAATACCGTATCGCCGCCGGCGAAATCCTGATTTAGCCGCGCCAGCGAGGTCGCGACACGCTGGCCACGCCGCGCCAGATCGGCCGAGGCGGCATGTCCGTCCTCGGTCAGGTAATCGACATGCGGCCGGTATTGCTCGCCCGGCCGATAGAGCAGCACCGCCAAGGGTTCGCCCTGGTCGAACGTGCTGCCAGCCAGCGCTGCCATGCGCAATTTGATCGCCCACAACACCAGATCCATCGCCCCATCGGGCAGAGCTGCCGTCAGCGATTTCCGGTAGGGATCGGGCCGGGTCTGGCCGGTCGCGGCATCGAAGATCTGTGCCGGCTTGAGCAAAGGTGCCGCCTGCGCCGCGAGATAGTCGCACAGCACCGTCGGCAAGAAGCCCGACCAGCGGGACACAGAGGGTTGATCATGCAGCGTCTGCGCTGCCTGCGGAGTTGCCATGACGGCATTGAGCAAGGCGTCAGCCTCGGGCCAGGCCAAGCTCGTCGGATCATGGCCATTGGCGGCGTTCGGTCCATCGGGCAGGGCGCTGGCCGCAGGCACCAGGGAGGCGCCGAGCGGATGGCCCGAGCGAGCCAGAGCGGCGGCGTGCCGGCGTGCCAGCGGGCTCACTCGCCCAGCCTCGATCGCCAGCCGCAACAGCGCCGCCATCGCGGGCACATTGCCAGCCTCTGCGGCAGCCTCCAGCCGGACGCGCACGGTGCTATCGCCGGTCAGAGCCGAAAGCAAGCCGATCTCGACCATCGCCTGGGCATCGCCGCTTCGGGCCTGGTCGATGCGCTGAGTCAGGGCCGCGCCGGGATCGGCCGCCATGCCGTAACCGCTGGCGCGCACGAAGGCCGCATGCCGGCGCATCGAAGGTTCGTCGGGCGCCGCCAACAGCGCCTCGCTCGCTGCGACCTTGGCACCAAGCGGAGCTGACGGATCCGCACTCATCTGTAAGAGCAGGCTCGCACAGCCGGCATCGCCGCTCGTCGTCGCCGCCCTCAGGCCGGACAAGGCCGCCTCAAGGCGGCCGCCATGCCAGTCGGCCAGGGCGCGATCAAACGGATCGGATGGTGTTTGCCGGTCATCAGTCATGCCCACTAGTTTAGGCCATTTTCCGACCCATCCGTAAAGCGCAGCTATCGCCTTGACGCACCCGCCGCGCCAGCCTACATACGCGCCTCTCCCGAGGGTCACCTTGGGCAGACATCCTGATGCGGGGTGGAGCAGTCCGGTAGCTCGTCAGGCTCATAACCTGAAGGTCATAGGTTCAAATCCTATCCCCGCACCCATAAAAAGGCCCGCCAGCTCAATGAGTTGGCGGGTTTTTTGTTTTTGGGTTTTCGAGGCGTTTGAAAATTTGGAAGCATATTGGAAGCAGGCGGGGAGTTCTCGCCAGGTTTGCCTCGCTGTCAGTTCGTTGCCATCGAGGCGCGTGACGGCACGGGCCTCCGCGCAATAGTCGCCGTTGAATGTGACCTGGTCGCAACGTGTGGCAAGCATTTGAGGTGTATTGGTATAAAATACGTGCTCGAGTAACATGGCGCTCCCGTGGATTGCCAACCTGATCGCTCAAATTTAGCTGGAAGTGGGAAAGATTATGTTTAAGAGGTTAAAGTTGCAGGGTTGGCGTCAAATAGATAGCTTAGATATTAAATTTCATCCTCGCTTGACAGTTATTACTGGGCCGAATGGCTCTGGAAAAAGCACAGCCTTGTCAATTTTAATTAGACATTTCGGATACTCGCGAAATTTGCTTTCCACACCCAGGCAAACAAAGGCCGGCGTTATTGAAAGAATTTTTAGTCTTTTTAAAAGTGTGAATGCAAATATTGATGGGCGCGAAGTTGGAGAAATTACGTATTCGAACGATCAGGTATCGAAGCTGTCACTTCCCAATGAGACAGACGTGACTTATTCGTTATTAGTGAGTCAGCAGTTGAATGTTACGGGTATTCATATTGATTCTCACCGACCAATTTCAACATATAAAAAAATGCAAATATTGAATTTGAATGCAATTAATATCGACGGCGTTCAGGTAGGAATAAATCATATATTTCAACAGTACTATAATAACGGAACTAGACCGGGCCAAGATAGTGTTTTGGATCAAATTAAGATGCATCTATTGTATTTTGTTATGTTTGGATATGATTCGGGTCCTAGAGTTGGTACGAAATTGTATCGCGAGTATTTTGAAGAATTTCAAGAAATTTTGAAAAAAACGTTGCCAAAGGATCTTGGATATACTGGAATTTCGATCGTTAATAACACCGAAATAGTTTTGAATACCGTGAGTGGTAATTTTTTGATTGATGCTTGTTCTGGCGGCATTCTGAAAATCATTGAAGTCACGTGGCAAATATTCTTCCAGTCAAAAGCTGTTGAGAAGTTTGTGGTCACGATGGATGAACCAGAGAATCATTTGCACCCATCGATGCAGAGAACTTTTCTTTCTGATCTGGTGGAGGCTTTCCCGACCGCTCAATTTATTGTTGCCTCTCACAGCCCGTTTATCGTGACCTCTGTGCGCGATTCGTCTGTATACGTGCTGCGATATCTTGATAGCGAATATGAAGAGCGTGGTGGGGCTACAGCGACCCGGGGCGCCGACGACCTCCCGGGCGTTTTCTCTGGTCGCAGAATTCGTAGCGAGCACTTGGACACGGTTAACCGAGCCGGCACCGCATCTGAGATATTGAGAGAGGTATTGGGGGTTCCTGCGACGATTCCCGAATGGGCGGGTGAGCGAGCGAAAGAGATTGTCGAGAGTTACCGAGGGAAGGAACTTACTTCGGCGTCACTGGACGCAATGCACGACGAACTCAAATCAGAGGGCCTTGTCTCCGAGTATCCGACCGCAGTATTCGAGAGGTCTAGAGATCCGTCATGAGGAAGTTGCAAAAAGGGGCGCCTCCAGGGGTATTGGCGTTGAACGCCGAGCGTTGGAAAGACGAGTTGGTGAATGCAAAGGCTGCGGGATATGACCCGACGCCTACGCAAAAGAGTCGTTATCGAAATTCCGCGATAAAGGATGCGTTGATCGCTGAAACATTGGGAAAGTGTGCATACTGCGAAACAAAAGCCCTTCATTCTCAGCACGGTGACATTGAGCACATCATCCCGAAATCAAAGCGCCCCGAGCTATCATTTGATTGGCTCAATTTGACGCTCGCTTGCCGTTTATGTAATGGAAATAAATCGGATTTCTATAATGGCAATGTTGATGAGGATGTAATCAATCCCTATGAAACCGATCCAAGCGAATGTTTTGTTTTCTTTGCCGAACGCATTGTGCCGCTCCCAAATAGTCCGATTGGGTACGTTACGATAGATAAGCTATCGCTGGATCGGCCAGAGCTGGTCGAGGATATTCGAGATCGAATTGATAGTCTCCGAGGCATGATGTTGGCCTACGAAAGTGCGGCATCAGCAGCGATGAAGGATATTATTTTGAACGATATTCGTGAGCGGTACCTGAGTGACAACTGCGAGTACGTCACGTACATGCGCAAATTTTTCGAGGTGTGCTGGCGAGGGGCAAAACCGGCTGCTGTGGTCTAGGCGAATCGTCCCGAAACGCTCAAATCGGACGAGTGATTTCCGTGGAGTTCGCGTGACGCGGCTGATTTCTCATTGCCTTGCGCTTGCGCCATCGCGGTCCTGGAGAACAGGAGTGCGAAGTCGCGGGATCGGTGCGCGCCACAGTATCCTCCGAGTCGGATATGCTGTGATAAATCAAGAGGCGGTTGGGTCGCGTTGTGTGTGAGCGCCGAAGGAGGGTTCAGTAGTGTTTATAATCGACCGTGAATACAGCCGCGCAAATGACATTCACGCCCGCTACGGCGGGCAACGGCAGGGCGGCATCTCCACGCCCGCAAACTTCCCGCTGGTCTTTTTGTTCACCGGTGCTGGCGGGGAACAGTACGGCTATAAGGACGGTTGGGTGGGGAGCGAGACGTTTGTCTTTACTGGCGAGGGTCAGGTTGGAGACATGACGTTCCGTGTGGGAAATCGCGCGATCCGCGATCATGCCCGGAACGAAAAGCAACTAATGCTATTTGAATCATTGGGGCACGGCCGCCCGGTCCGATACCGCGGGATGTTTACCTGCTCAGCGTGGGAGAGTTTTCGGGGGCCTGATCGTAATGGGGACGATCGGGAGTGCATCCGCTTCCACCTAGTAAAAAATCAACCGTCGATGGAATTTATTGCGTCGGGTGGCAATGAGCCGGAGGTCGGCGGCCAGGACCTCGCGGAGCTCAGAAAGCGAGCCTATGGGGCTCTCGCACCCAGCCGCAGCTCAAAACCTGCCGATGCCGCGCAGACCTATCGACAGCGCAGCAAGGCCGTGCGCGACTATGTGTTGGCGCGTGCGAATGGTGTGTGCGAGCTTTCCGGAGAGGCGGGACCGTTTATCACTCGGAGGGGCGCGCCCTACCTCGAGGTTCACCACACGCATCTGCTGGCGGACGATGGGCCAGATCACCCGCGTTGGGTCGCGGCGATTGACCCCACCTTGCACCGCGAAATTCATTTTGGGCAGAACGGGCCGGCGCTAAACGCGTTGTTGATGGAAAGGCTGGCAGAAATCGAGCCTGCAGGGGAGTAAGCGACCGGGTGGCCTAGTATCGCGTGTTCCACGCCTTCGTGCGCTCTGCTAGCTGTGCCTCGACGCCACCTTTCTTGTTGATAGCTCTATCTGCGATGTCGAGTGCTACCTGGTCCAAGACTGCGGGAATATCAGATTCCGTCAGTCCATATGCTGCGGTTTGCGCCAGGATAAGTCCCACTGTTTGTGCTTCCAAGGTCCGTAAATTCGCAGCCCGCAATTCTGCTAGAATTTTAGCGACGTCGACGGACTGGTCATGTGCGATCGATATGCGCTCGAGCTCGTTGTGGCACTCATTCCAGACCGCTGCGTTCGGCCAGCGACCGCGGTTGCAATCCTTTTGCGGAATTGCCAGCCGCGTTTGATGGGCGATTTTTCGAAAAATAAAAGCAGGATCGCGCGTAAACGCTTCCCACGTTCGGCGCCCTAGGGCCTTTTCCAGAGCGTCGCGGCCCGCCCGGAACTCAAAACGCCAAATCGGCGATCTATTGGTCAAAAAAACTGACTGTGGTGTCGTAGCCTTGGCCCAAATATCCCACCAAAAGGTTTTTCTCTTTTCTATAACCTCTAAGCGTTTGTCATAAATGCAAATTTGCGAATTCGGCATTTTTCCAATTCGAATGCCGTTAAATTTATTTCCCCGCATTTCTGCGGAAAATTCGCCGTCGAGCGCCTTTGCCCGGCGTGAGTGGGCAACAAAATTATCCGGTTCGATCGAATAATCCGGAAAAAGAAAATCGAGCGCGTAATCAATTCGGGAAATGCGCCTGTCGGCCTCACCGAAGATCATTCCCAGATCGATGAGGAATTGATCGAGCTTGGTTTTCACCGCATCGAGGCCGTGGACGGCCAAGGGGAGGGCGCGGGATGAAACGCGCACGCCCCAAGGGTCACGCCCGGCGCGCGGCTCCTTGAACCACCACAGCGCGCCCAGCTCGCCCGTATTCACCGAGAAGGTATAGCCGCCGCTCCCGCCGTGGCTCTCGACGAGAAAGGTGTGTCCGGCGAACGTCACCGCTTGCGCGCGCCGCTCCTCTGCCGCGCGTGCCTTGGCATGCAGCAAGGCCGATTGAAGCTCGGTTCCGATCTGCGTGTTGTACGCCAGATCAAGACCATCGAAGCCAGCGTGGAGAAGGGCGGGACTGGTCATTGGCAGGGTCCTGTATTTCTAGAGGGGGGTGATACAGGGACCCCCCTCTAGGTTTCCGAGCGTCAGGCGGCTTGTTCTTGGCGTCGTCGCCATGTGGCAACGCCGATTTCGCCTTCCTTGAAGACGGCGAAGTTCAGCGGGTGCGCAAAGCTCGGATCGTCGAGTGTGACGGAAAGGAAGACGTCTCCGCTGTTGGAGCCGCGATTGATCGTTTTCGACCACGCGCTGCCGATTTCCATCGGCTCACCTTCAAGATCGCGCATTGAGACGCGGTGCGATGGTGCGTCGGGATGCGCATTCGGGTCGCGGATCGCTTCAATGCGGAGGTCCGCCTTGAAGGAGAGCGTGCGGACTTGTCCGCGAAGATCGGACCAGAAGTCGTGTGGGCCGGTCGGTTTCAGAGTTCCAATTCTGGACATGCTTTATTCCTTTTAGTGAGGGGTGAGTTGGCGCGCTTCGCGCCGAGACCGCATTGGTTTTTGGAGAGCAACTGAGCCGCCCCCGGAAGGGGCCAGGCCGAAGCCTGACCCCATTTTCGAGGAGCAGTGCTCTCCAAAAATCCCGCGCGCTGCGGTCAACCGCACGCGGGCAAAAACTCGTTAGCGGAGGATGCCGAGGTCAGAGGTCGACCGGCGGGTGCGCTTGTCGGACCACTCAAGAAGGTCCCGCATCCGATAGCGGATGCAACGCGCAGAAATTTTCACGAAACGGGGGCCGCCGCCGCGAGTGCGCCAATTGCGCAATGTGCGGGGGGATATGGCGAGGTATTTCGACGCGTCATCTTCATCGATGAGCGCGTTTGCGTCAGTCAAAACTGGTGTCTTGGGTTTCTTCATAGCCGGTCTCCTTTGTTTGAACCGGCCTCCTATTGAGCACATTGTGACTCCATGTGCACACGATCTCGCTGACAGGAATTCAGAAAGTTTTGGTGCTATTTATTGTCAGCCCTCCAAGCTCTGACGGCGCTGTTGACGCTCTCATCCTTTACGACGTCTACGAGCTTGAGTGACTGAGCAATGAAGTTGCTAGCGTCAGAGGTGGCGTAAGCCCAGTTGTGATCAACTGTGACCGACCGGCCAAGCGTATCCCGCCAAAAGCCGAGCATGCGTCGGACAAAGAGTTTGAGCCCGAATGCCGGAGGAGTGCCCCTTTTAGCGGGCTGGGCGAATTCTTGAGCCTGCTCTAGAAACGCGATCACTGCCGCGACTTCGCTGGTGAAATGCTTGATCGAGCGAGGCGAAGAAATTCTCGAAAGCTCGTCAGTGCCCGCAATCTGGATTGGAAGCGCTTCCACTCCGCTCACGTCCAGTTGAATGTTTCGAATTTGGATCGCGGCGCTCTCGAAATGAGCGAAGGCTTCTTCACTGGTTGAGCTTAGTTGTGAGTGCAGCTTTCCGAGCTTTTTGAGCAGGTCACCCGTTTCATCAGCGATTTTTTTGGGGAGGTCATTGAATTTTACCCCGACATATTGCTCGTAGTCGCGCGCCGCTCGAGCAAGCTGAAACCAGTATATGTGGATATCGTTTGGGTCGTGGATGGCGCACTCCTCCGCAAGGATTAGAACGCTCTCCTTGTCGATCATCGGGTGCGCCTCTTCGCCTTGCGGCATAACGCCCAGCCGAAGCCATTCTTCTGTAGAAGAAAACTGAAATTGCGCTTCATTCATGGGCGACGACCCTCAGAGGCGAGACGGTGCTTTGCGGAGCATTGCCAGTAAATCCACTAATCAGCCCGTCGACATCATCCGCTGCGCTGCGGGTGACCGCATCGGCAAGGTGGGCGTAGCGGTGAGTTGTCTGTGCCTGGGTATGGCCCAGCAGCTTGCCGATTGTGTGCAGGGAGTGTCCCGCCGCCGCTGCGAGCGAGGCGTAGGTGTGTCGCAGATCATGGATGCGAACTTCGTCGATGCCGGCCGATTTGCGGATGCGTCGCCACGGCTTTTGCAGGTCGGTCGCGTAGTGCCCGTCGACCTTGCCTGCAATGAGATAGGGGTTGCCCGGCAGGCGGGGCAGGGCGGCCAGCACGCCAAGCGCGGATTGGCTGAGCATGACGCGGCGCGGGCCGGTCTTGGCGTCCGGCAGGAGAAGGACATTTCGGTTTACCCATGACCATTTGGCTTTTTGAATTTCTGAAAGACGGCAGCCCGTCAGGAGCAGGAGCTTGAAGGCGCTGGCGACGTGCACCGTTTCGGTCCCGTCGAGCACGCCCTGATCGAGGACGCGCCATAGCGTCTCGATCTCATCAGGGTCGAGATAGCGCTCGCGTTTGATCTCTTTGTATTTCTGGACATGGCGCGTCGGGTTCGATCCGTCTGGTCGCAACCCCCAGACCTCCGCCAGATTGAACATCTTGGAGAGCACGCCAAGGACGCGATTGGCCTGATAGGGTTTGTCACGCAATTCGTGATGGATCGCGGAAACATCGGGCCGAGTGATATCCTGAATTCGCATCATGCCGATCTTGGGGCGAATGAAGATATCGCAGCATCGCTTGTATTCGCGCTGCGTCGATGGTTTGCAGCGCACCGGGACGTATTCGTCGATGAAGCGGTCGCATAGAGCGCCCATGTGCGGCGCGCGCCGGTCGCGGCGTTTCTGGCCGGACGGGTCTTGGCCATGCGCTACGCCGCCCAGCGTCTGCCGGGCCAGATCGCGCGCTTCGTCCGGCGTGATCACGCCGTGAACGCCCAAGCTCACCCGCTTGGTTCGCCCGCCGATGCGATATTGCACGGTGTAGGTCTTTCGCCCTTTTGGTGACACGCGCACGCCAAAGCCGGGAATTTGCACATCCCAGCAGAAATAATCCCGCTCGCTCGGTGTGAGCGCGTCGACGGAACGTTTCGTGATTTTTCCCATGGTCGATTCCGATTTGGAAGCATATTGGAAGCAGTTGGCAGCGCTTCACGGTGTCGGCACGGTGACGTCTGGAGTCGCAAGGGTCAAGGCAAATAATTGAAAACGTGTGATAAATGGCGCTGCAGCGTCGACCCGTGACAACGCGTGACAAGCCCGGACTGTCTCTCATAACCTGAAGGTCATAGGTTCAAATCCTATCCCCGCACCCAAAGAAAAGCCCGCCCGGTCAATGACCTGGCGGGTTTTTTGTTTTTGGGTTGGGTCATGTTCCCAGGCGCAGCCCGCTAAACCTCAGCGTCGAGCTTCTCGCGCTGAATCTTGGCCTTGGTTCGTAGATAGTCTATCAGGCCAACCCCGACTGTCAGGACTGCGACCACGAGCAGGAGCGCTCCGATCCAAGCATAGATCGATTGGGCCTCGGTGAAATGCAGCAAGCCCAGGCCGGTGACAGCCAGGCCCAGCGCGGTCTTGATGTAGGAAAGCAGGGTTCTTCGGTTGGCGAGTTCGGTGCGCAGAAGCGCCAGTTGAACGCCGTCTATTTCGCGTTTTTGTTTCAAGCTCGTCATGAGTGACCTGTGGGGCTGGCAGGAGTTTCGATGAGCGATACGCCTGGTTCACGGAACCGTCACTCAGCTGCGGTGAATACCATCTCGCGCCGATGTTTTCCATGACCGCCCTCCGAAGGAGACCGCCAGACGCTAGGCGCTCAAATGCTTGGCGTGGAAGCGCACATGCTCCTCGACGAAGCTCGCGATGAAATAATAGCTGTGATCATAGCCTTCACGGCGATTGAGCTGGAGCGGATACCCACTCGCCTTGGCCGCCGCTTCTAGCGTTTCCGGTTGCAATTGCTCTTCGAGGAACTGGTCTGCCTCGCCCTGGTCGACCAGCGCCGGAACAGCGCCGGTGGCTTTGCGCATCAACAGGCTGGCATCGTATTGGGCCCAGCTTGAGGGGCTTTTGCCGAGATAGGCGCTGAAGGCTTTTTGTCCCCAAGGTGCGTTGACCGGATTGCTGATCGGGCTGAAGGCCGAGACGGATTGGAAACGATCCGGGTTGCGCAGCGCCAAGACCAGAGCGCCGTGCCCGCCCATCGAGTGACCAAAGATCGAGCGCTTGTCGCTGACCGGGAAGGTGGCTTCGACCAGCTCCGGCAGCTCGCGGAGCACATAATCATACATCTGGTAATGACGATTCCACGGTGCCTGGGTCGCGTTGACATAAAATCCCGCGCCCTGGCCGAGATCATAAGCCTCATCATCGGCGACATCACTGCCGCGCGGGCTGGTGTCGGGGGCGATAATGGCGACGCCAAGCTCGGCGGCGATGCGCTGGGCGCCGGCTTTCTGGATGAAGTTCTCGTCAGTGCAGGTCAGGCCGGACAGCCAGTAGAGGACGGGGACTTTTTGTCCGTTCGCGGTCTGTGGCGGCAGGTAGATCGCGAACCGCATATCGCAATTCAACGTCGAAGAATGATGGCTGTAATGCTTGGTCCAGCCGCCAAAGCTCTTGTTTGAGCTCGTAATTTCCAGTGACATGCTGCACCCTTCCCAAGGTAATGCCGTTTCAGCGCGACCGTCTTGCGGGCCTATTTGTCGAAGTGAATGACGGAGCGAATGCTCTTGCCGGCATGCATCAGTTCGAAGGCTTCATTGATGTCATCAAGGCCCATGGTGTGGGTGATGAAGTCATTGAGCTGGAATTCGCCCTTCATGTAGCGCTCGACATAATCAGGCAGTTCGGAACGGCCTTTGACGCCGCCGAAAGCCGAGCCGCGCCAGACGCGGCCGGTGACCAGCTGGAAGGGCCGGGTCGAGATCTCTTGGCCGGCACCGGCGACGCCGATGATCACCGATTCACCCCAGCCCTTGTGGCAACATTCCAGCGCCGAGCGCATCACATTGACGTTGCCGATGCATTCAAACGAATAGTCGACGCCGCCATCGGTCAGCTCAACGATCACGTCCTGGATGGGCCGGTCGTAATTCTTCGGATTGATGAAGTCGGTCGCGCCGAGCTTGCGGGCGAGGTCGAACTTGCTCTCATTGATATCGATCACAATGATCCGGCTGGCCTTGGCCATCGTCGCGCCGATCACGGCTGACAGGCCAATTCCGCCCATGCCGAAAATGGCAACGGTGGCGCCTTCTTCGACCTTGGCGGTGTTCATCACTGCACCCATCCCGGTGGTAACGCCGCAGCCGAGCAGGCAGACTTCTTTGAGCGGTGCTTCCGGGTTGATCTTCGCCAGCGAGATTTCCGGCAGGACGGTGTATTCGGAGAAGGTCGAGCAGCCCATATAATGGAAGATCGGCTTGCCATCCTTGAAGAAGCGCGTCGTGCCGTCCGGCATCAGGCCCTTGCCCTGGGTCTCGCGGATTTTCTGGCACAGATTGGTTTTGCCCGATTTGCAGAACTTACACTCACCGCACTCCGGCGTGTAAAGCGGGATCACATGGTCGCCGACGGCAACACTGGTGACGCCTTCGCCGATCGATTCAACGATGCCGCCGCCTTCATGGCCGAGTACGACGGGGAAGATGCCTTCCGGATCGTCACCCGACAGGGTGAAGGCGTCGGTATGGCACACGCCTGTGGCGATGATGCGGACGCGCACTTCACCGGCTTGTGGCGGCATGACGTCGATTTCTTCAATCGAGAGCGGTTGGTTCACGGCCCAAGCGACAGCGGCCTTGGATTTGATCATGTCGGTCATCGCGGTCTCGCTTTGCTTCAGATTGGTTGGCGTGCCGCTTGTGCAGCGGATGATGGGACGGGTTTACACTATTCCTGACCCGGCATAATCATGATTTTCTGTAATTCAGTATTGCGTCACGGTAACAATTAGGTGGCGCCCGGCAATGAGCGAGGCGTCGATGTCCAACTGGGAAGGTGTCAGTGAATTCGTCGCCGTCGCGGAGGCCGAGAGCTTCACCGCCGCCGCCAAGCGGTTGGGTATATCCACGGCGCAGGTCAGCCGCCAGGTCGGGGCGCTCGAGGCGCGGCTGGCGGTCAAACTCTTCTATCGCACGACGCGAAAAGTCACGATCACCGATACCGGCCAGATTTATTACATCCATTGCCGCCAGGTGCTCGATGGCTTGGCCGAGGCTGAACGTGCGATCTCGGATCTGCACCAGACGCCCAAGGGCCGGCTCAATCTGACCGCGCCCGTCACCTATGGCGAGAACCGGATCGCTCCGTTGGTCAATGATTTTGTCGCCCGCTATCCGGTGTTGGATGTCAATTTAAACCTGACCAATCAAATGCTTGATCTGGTCGCGGAAGGTTATGATCTGGCGATCCGGCTGGGTCAGCTCGAAGACAGCAGCATGATGGCCAAGCGCTTGGCCAGCCGCGCGCATCATGTTTGCGCCTCGCCGGGCTATCTGGCCGTCCATGGCGCGCCACATACGCTTTCCGAGCTGGACCGGCATAATTGCCTGCAAGGTACAGCCGGCAATTGGCGGTTTCAGGAAGGTGGCAAAGTGCGCCATATCCGCGTCACCGGAAACCTGCGTTGCAATAGCGGCTCGTCGCTGGTCGACGCTGCCCGCAAAGGCATCGGGATCATTCAGCTGCCCGATTATTATGTCGACGCCGAACTGCGCTCCGGCCGGCTGGTCTCCATGCTCGACGCCTATCGCGCGCCCGATGATGGCATCTGGGCGATCTATCCCCACAACCGTCATTTATCGCCCAAAGTGCGCCTGCTGATTGACCATCTTGGCGAAGCTCTCGGTTGAACCGGGCGCGCCGCGATCAAACGTGCTGGCTTGATTTCCCCGTTTGAAGGCCCATCTCAAAGCCTGATTGGAGTTTTGACCGAGGTAGAATGATGGCCGGCGGATGGACCCGAGACGGGGCGGTACAGGATCAGATCGACGACTCGATCTCGGATGAGGTGATGCACGCGCGCAGCAAGCTGCCGACGGGTGAGAGTGCCGAATTCTGTGTCGAATGCGGCGATGAAATCCCCGAACGCCGGCGCTTGGCCATTCCCGGCGTCAAAACCTGTATTCTCTGCCAGTCAGAGCGCGACGGCCAACGCGCCGCCTCCGGCGTCAATCGCCGCGGCAGCAAGGACAGCCAGCTGCGGTAGGCGGAAGCGGGACGTGCACCGGTTTCAAACTGGACCCTGTCCCGGGTGATCTGTCACCTCCACCATCCCCAACCTTGCATAAAATCCCGCCGCCCCGGACGGATTATCTGCGGCCACTTTCAGGTCGACCTCGAAAATGCCGCGCGCCTGGAAGGTGCGGAAAATCTTCTGCATCAGTGCCCGGCCCAGACCGTGGCGGCGCCGGGCGGGCGCGACGGCGATGTCCTTGATATAGCCCAAGCTCCAACATTGGGCGAAGCCGGCGAGTTCGCCGCTGGCTGCGTCCAGGGCGACGAAGCAGAGATCGGGGCGGTATTCCGGATCGGCGCTCAAGGCTGGCCACCAGTCCTCGAAGGCGAGCACATCACCGCCGCCCGGTGCATAGGCGTCATTGAGCAGAGCGCGCGCAGCACGGCCATGGTGCAGCGGGTCGAAGGTGGCGGCCTCGATCCCGACCGGCCAGCGCGGCACGTAATCTGCGGCCGGATCGATGCGTTTGCGCAGATGAATGGCGGTTCGGAGCAAGAGCTGGCCTTTGTGGTGAGCCGGGATGCTACAGGCTTGGCCCAGCGGGTCAATTTTCGCAGCCGCCTGGCGCTGGTCACGCGCTGCAGCCGGCGTCCAGTTGTGCCGTCAACGCTTCGAGACTGGGCGCGATGTCGGTGACATGCACCGGCCGTTCCAGCACTTGCGCGAGGTTGCGCGGTGCGAACAGGGTCTGACCGGTCAGGGGCTCGACGACGTCGGCGAATTTATAGGGATGCGCCGTCGCGGCGGCGATCCAGGGCCGATTCTCGCGCTGGCGCTGGCCCATGCGCGCATGCGCCTCCAGCGCCGTCGCTGTGTGCGGGCAGGCGATATAGCCGCTGTGCTGCCAGGTCTGCGCGATGCGCGCCCTGATGGCGGCGTCATCGACCCGCACCACATCCTCGACCAGATGCTCGCCAAAGCCCACCAAACGTTCGAAATTGCTCGGCGCGCCGACATCCATCGCATTGGCCAGCGTCGCGATCGACTGGCGCGCTGTGTATTGGCCGCTGGCGTACCAGTCGGACAGGGTCGCATTGGCGTTGGTCGCGAGCACAATCGGTCCGATTGGCAGACCGCAGGCGCGCGCCAGCATGGCCGCAAAACCATTGCCCAGATTGCCGGTCGGTATGATCAGGCCGGGCTTGGTCCCGGTGCGATTAAAGACCTCAAGGCTGGCTTGGGCCCAATAGGCCATTTGCGGCAGCAGGCGTCCGATACTGATTGAATTGGCCGAAGTCAGCCCATGGCGGGCGCTGAGGCCGGTGTCGGAGAAGGCGGTTTTGACGAGGCGCTGGCAGGCATCGAAATCAGCGTTCACCCGCAGAGCCGTCACCGGTTCGCGCCAGCAGCACAGCTGCCTTTCCTGGAAAGCCGATATCCGTCCCTTCGGGAACAGGATCACCGCGCGGGCATGGCGCGCGCCCTCGGCGGCACAACCAACTGCACCGCCGGTATCGCCCGAGGTCGCCGCGAGGACTGTGATCGGGTCATCGGCCCTGGCGATCACATCGAAGGCGCGAAACAGGAAGCGGGCACCGAAATCCTTGAAGGCACCGGTCGGCCCGTGAAACAATTCCAGCACCTGCAGGGCGGGTTGATCCGGGTCGGGCGTCACCAGCGGCACAGAGAAATCAAACGCCGAAGCGCAGATTCCCGCCAGCCCGTCCGACAATGGTGAACCGGCGAAGAAGGGCGTCAGCAGGCGGTGGGCCAGCGTGCCGAGATCAGGGTCGCTGGCGAAATCACCCGGCTCGAAGTGCGGCAGGGCCTCGGGCAGATAGAGCCCGCCATCCGGCGCGACGCCAGCGCGCAGGGCCTGGTCGGCAGTGACCAGTGGTGCCTCGTCGCGTGTGCTGCGATACATCACGACACCGCCTCCAGCCGCAAACCATCCGAGATCAGGGGCGCATGATAGGGCGTCGCAGCACAATCTGCTGCGGCAAAGGCGGCCGCCATCGCCGCGCGGCAAGCCTCTGCCTGCGCATCCGGAACCCAGGCAAACACCGACGGGCCCGAGCCGGAGAAGGAACAGCCGAGCGCGCCGGCGGCGAGAGCGGCTGCTTGCACCGAAGTCAGTTCGGGCAGGAGCGGCAGGCGTTGTGGCTCGATAAAGACATCGCGCAGCCCGGCGGCGATCAGCTCGAGATCGTGGCTGGCACAACCGGCCACGAAGCTGGCGATGTTGCGGGCATGCTCGACGGCGATGTCTTTGGCGATGCTGTCGGAGAGGAGTTTGCGGGCGTCTTGGGTCTCGATTTTGCGGTCGGGATGAAACAGGATGCAGGCAATGCCGGCCGGCAAAGGCAGGCGCCGGATCAGCGGCGGGTCGAGCCGGGCCGCGATTACCAGCCCGCCCAGCAGGGCGGCCATCACATTGTCCCAAGGCGGTGGATCGGCCGAGACCCGCTCGCCCTGCATCGCCGGCAGCAGAAGATCGAGCGTCTCAAACGGCGTGACCAGCAAAGCATTGACCGCACCGGCTGCCGCGACCGCAGAGGCCGCCGAGCCGCCCATGCCGGCGCTCAGCGGCACGCCCTTGTCGATATCGATGCGGACGCCGAATGGGGCGCCAGCCGCGTCGAGCACAGCCTTCGCAGCGGCGAGGGCGCAATTGCGCTCCACTTCGGCTGGCAGGCTGTCGACCAGGCCGGAAACCGTGCCCAACCGGACGCCGGGTTCAGTCGTCCGATGCGCGGTGACGCTGTCACGCACGGCATCGAAGGCGAGGCCAAGCACGTCGAAGCCGACGCCGACATTGCCGATACTGGCCGGCGCCGAAGCGCGGGCCGAACTGGGAGCCGATGTCATGCGATTTCTTTCCCCGGCATTCGTGTGGTCTGCGCGGCCAGCCCGGCTTTCGAACCGGTCGTGGCCGCTTGGCTGCAATCGACGCGGCGCTGGATGTCGACGATATCAGCAAACACCGCCTCGGCAGTCGGCCAGCGGCCGGCACCCTTGCCCTGCACATAGAGGGATTCATGGGGAAGTTGAACGAGAAATCCGTTTTCTTCATTACGTAGCCGAGCCAGGCGATGGTCCCGTGGCAGGGCGCGCAATTCGACCTTGGCGACGACGCGGCCATCGCTGCCGGCGGTGCAAGACGCGACCTGTTTGAACACCAGATTCTGCTCCGCCGCTGCCTGCAAACGATGTGCTGGCAGGTGGGAGAGGCTCTCCTTGGCGATCTCGCGCGGATCGAGCGCGACGCCAAAAGCGTGCTGGATGATGATGGAGAGCTTGTCGGCGGCATCATGGCCGTCAATATCGCCGCGCGGATCGGCCTCGGCAAAGCCGAGCGCCTGGGCCTCGGCGATCGCATCCGCAAGCAGGGCCCCTTCGGCGAGCCGACCGAGGATGAAATTGCACGTCCCGTTCATCACGCCCTCCACCGACAGGACTGCGCCGGTCTGGTTCACCCGGTCGAGCGTCTCCAGGATCGGCGCGCCACCACCGACCGCTGCAGAATAGCGCAATTGCCGCCCCGCTTTGGTCGCCAGCGCGTGCAGGCGCTGAAAGTCGAGCGCGATTACTGCCTTGTTGGCGGTCACCAGATGCATGCCGTCGCGCAGGACGGACTGGCTGAGGCTGCGGGCGATCGTGGTGCCGCCCATCGTCTCGACGACAATGTCAGGCTCACCGTCCAGCGCTTCGGCCACATCCGTCGTAAATTGCAGGCCGCTGCGCGCATGCGCGTCGGCATCGCGCACCAGAACCGGGTTGAGCTGGAAACGGCCGGGATGGGCCAGCAAGTGTTCACACACCCCGGCGCCGACCGAGCCATGGCCGAGCACGGCTACCCGCAAGGGTCTGGCGGCGTGACGGACACCGAGCTTGCGCGCCACCGGGCCGATCCGCGTTGCGAAGGCCTTACCCAGCCCGGCAACCTCGATCACGACGCCGAGCGCTTGGGCGGCCTGGATCGCCTTGTCCTGCACCAGGCCACGGCTGACCCGCGCCGCCTCGGCATAATCAAGCTGGTCGAAGCGCTGCGCATCGGGCACGCGGGCCGGGTCATCGGTATAGACACCGTCGACATCCTTGATCAGGCGCGCCCGGCTGGCTCCGAGCCAATGGGCAAACATCACGGCCGTCAGATCCGTGCCGCCGCGACCGAGCGTCACCGGTCCGTCCCGCCCGTCACCGAAAAAGCCCGGCGCGACCACGACATCAGCCCGCTGGAAATACGCCCGCACGCGGTCGGCATCGAGCCCGGTCAGATTGGCATCCAGCGCCGAACCGTCGGCTCTGAGCCCCATTTCATGAGGGTCCAGCACCGCAGCCGCGACACCGGCGCGTTGCAGCGCCAAGCCCATCAACGCCGCCGATTTCAACTCGCCGCAGCGCACCAATCGCGCCAGCATGGCGTCATCTGCGCTCTGCCCGACGACATCACCGACCTCGAACAGGGCATCGGTTTCGCCGTCGAGTGCCGAGACCACAGCGACGACTTTTTCGCCGGCCCGGGTGTGGCGGTAAATTTCATGTGCGGCGCGCGCGTAATCATCGGCGGTGAGCAGCACCGAACTGCCGAATTTGAGAACGCAGAGCTTGGGCAAGGGTGCTGGTCTGGCTGGAGAGTTCACTGGACTGGTCCTTTGGGTGATCTGAAATTCAGGCAAGAAAAAACCCGCTTCCTGGGGGAGCGGGTCGGGGTGTCATGCGGATGTTGAAAACCGCTAGTCCACGCCAACCTGCCCCCGCATCGTCGAGGTGGTCATGGTAATGGTCATGGCAGTGGACATGATCGAACCGGCAGACGCGTTGACGCCATCGCCGCAAGCGGTGCGGCGCAGCATGTCAGGGCGGGTTACGGCATTGAGGGTCATCAGGGTCCGGTCAGGCAAATCCGTGCCCAAAATCAGGCGCGGTGAAATTCTTTTGCAAGAAAGGCGCAATCAACGCCATGGGTCAAACGGTTTTTGTTGCAAAGCTGCATTTGGCGCATCAAGCGAGCGAAAATGTCACGCGCATCGATTGCGGCTTCCCTGGAGCTCCAGGCAGCAAAAAGCCCCGGTCGATGGCCGACCGGGGCTCGTTGGAAAAAGCTGTGGCTTGGCCTATTCGGCGGCGGTTTCCAGTGTCTTCTTCGCCTTTTCAGCGCGCGGCGCGGCTGCGCGGACATAGGGCGCGACGTGGTTCTCATAGGTTTTGAAGTTCTCGATGAACATCCCGACCAGCTTGCTGGCTTGGGCGTCATAGGCGGCCTGGTCCTGCCAGGTCGAGCGCGGATCGAGGATCGCGGGATCGACGCCATCGACGGCAATCGGAACCATGAAGCCGAAATTGGCGTCCTCGCGGAAGGCGGCCTCCTTCAGGGAGCCGTCCAGGGCCGCGTTGAGCAGGGCGCGGGTTGCCTTGATCGGCATCCGCTTGCCGGTGCCATAGGCACCGCCGGTCCACCCGGTATTGACCAGCCAGCAATCGACATTGTGGGTCGCGATCAGTTCGCGCAGCAGGGCACCGTATTCAGCTGGGTGACGCGGCATGAAGGGGGCGCCGAAACAGGCCGAGAAGGTGGCGCTCGGTTCGGTGACGCCCTTTTCGGTGCCGGCGACTTTCGCGGTATAGCCCGAGAGGAAGTGATACATCGCCTGGGCCGGGGTCAGCTTGGCGATCGGTGGCATGATGCCGAAAGCGTCACAGGTCAGCATAACCAGGTTTTTTGGATGGCCGCAGGTGCCGGTCTCGCTGGCATTGTGGATCGCGCTGAGCGGATAGGCGCCGCGGCTGTTTTCCGCCAGGGTGGCGTCGTCGAGATCGAGCTGGCGGGTGATTGGATCCATCACCACGTTTTCAAGCACCGTGCCCCACATTTTGGTGGTGGCGTGAATTTCCGGCTCGGCCTCGGCCGAGAGCTTGATCATCTTGGCGTAGCAACCGCCCTCGAAATTGAACAGGCCATTGGGTGACCAGCCATGCTCATCATCACCGACCAGGGTGCGGCTGGCATCGGCCGACAGGGTCGTCTTGCCGGTGCCGGACAGGCCGAAGAAGATCGCCGCATCATCATCCTTGCCGACATTGACCGAGCAATGCATTGGCATCACGCCTTTGGCCGGCAGCAGATAATTGAGAATGGTGAAAACGGATTTCTTGGTCTCGCCGGCATAGGACGTGCCGCCGATCAGCACCAGCTTGCGGGCGAAATCAACACCGATCACGGTCTCCGAGCGGCAGCCATGGCGCGCCGGGTCGGCCTTGAAATCGGGCAGGTTGATGATGGTGAATTCGGCTTGGAAGTTCTGATACTCGTCCTCGGTCGGCAAGCGCAGCAAATGGCGGATGAACAGTGAGTGCCAAGCGAGGTCATTGACGACCCGAACGGGCAGACGATGGTCCTTGTCGGCGCCGCCAAACAGCTGCTGCACGAACAATTCCTTGCCGGTCATATGCTGGCGGAAATCATCCCAGAGTGCGTCGAAATGCGACGGGTCGATCTGGGCATTACTGTCCCACCAGACCTGGTCTTCGGTTTCGGTATCGCGGACCGTGAACTTGTCCTTGGCCGAGCGGCCAGTATGGATGCCGGTCTTGACGACGAGGGCGCCGCCTTCGGCGATCTCGCCTTCATTGCGGTGGATCGCGGTCTGGTAAAGCCGCGCTTCATTCCAGTTGAGGTGGATCTGCTTGGCCTGAATGCCCATGGCAGCAAGGCCGCCGTCGTGACGCTCGGATGTCGACATATTTACTAACCCCCAATGGCCCTCTCATCTGTCGGAGAGGTCGCCCTTTTTCGCCTGCGGCGTGCCACGGATCAGGTCCGTATGGTCGGCGCGACGCGTTAACTTCTCCGGACAACGCAAGTGTCTTGCCAGTTCCGGCGAACCGTCATGAAATGAGGCGGTACCAGATCAGCTTGATCCAGAAAAGCCAAAAAGGCACGCAAGAAATCGAAATCGAAATCGGAAACCGCTATGTTATCGAAAACAATAATCTCCTGTGCGGCAGCGGCCATCATGGCTGGCACCGCTCTGGCGCAAGCTGACGAGGCGCAATCTATGCCTGATCTTGAAGCGCGCTTCATGACGATGGCGCTCGATTGCGTACAACGGGAATACCCGAACAAGATCAGCCATGTGCTTAGCTCCGATGCCGACGCGCAACCACCTCACAGTCTGCATCCGGCCTTTTATGGCTGTTTCGATTGGCACTCCTCGGTTCACGGCCATTGGCTGCTGGTGCGCCTGTTGCGCACCATGCCCGAGAGCGAGCTGACCCAGGCTGCGGCGGCGGCGCTCGATGCCAATCTGACGCCGGAACATATCGCCGGTGAGATCGCGTATTTCGAGGCCGATGGACGCGCGGCCTTTGAGCGCCCCTATGGCCTGGCCTGGCTGCTCCAGCTTGGCGCTGAATTGCGCGAATGGGACGATCCGCGCGCCCGCCGCTGGAGCGCCGCGATCGCGCCGCTCGAACAGACCGTCTCAGACCGATACAGGAGCTGGTTGCCCAATCTGGCGTATCCGATCCGGATCGGAACCCACAATCAGTCCGCCTTTGCCCTCGCGCTCGGCCTCGATTGGGCCCGCGAGGCCGGCGATGTCGAACTGGAGCGATTGATCGTCACCAAGGCGATTGAGTTTCACGCCGAGGATCGCAATTGCCCGATCAGCTATGAGCCCTCTGGAGAGGATTTTCTCTCACCCTGCCTGATGGAAGCGGATCTGATGCGGCGCGTCATGCCCGAGGCGGACTATGTGGTCTGGCTTGAGGGCTTCCTGCCGGATATCCCGCTGGACGGCGCCTCCGATTGGCTGACGCCCGGCATCGTGCTCGACGCCAGCGATGGCAAGCTGGTCCATCTCGACGGGGTCAACCTGTCCCGCGCCTGGGCGCTTGAGGGGATTGCTTCGGCCTTGCCGCACACCGATCCGCGCCGTGCCGCCTTGCTGGCGGCAGCGGCGGTCCATGCCGAGGTCGGGACCCGCTCGGTTGATGGTGCCGACTATGCCGGCGGCCACTGGCTGGCCAGTTTCGCGACCTATCTGACGACCCGGCGCGGGCTGGAAGCGCCGGCCTGGCGCGCCCTGCCAGAATAGTCTGGCGGAATAGTCAGGCGGAGCTATTACTTCGGCAGAGGTGTGTGTTCGGTTTCTGTGGCGGGCAGGGTGAAGCGCCCGTCCGCCGGGAAGTCGGCTGCTGCGGCCTCGGTCCAGTCGCGCTTGGCCTGATCGAGCCGGGCGGCATCGCTGGCGACGAAATTCCAGAAGATCTGCCGTTCGCCCAGGGAAGCGCCGCCGCACAGCATCACAATGCTGGACTCATTGGCGCTCAACACCGGCGCGCTACCGGCTGTGATTACGGCCATTTCGCCGGCCCGCAATATTTCGCCATCGAGCTCGACCTCGCCGCTGACGAGATAGACGGCGCGTTCATCGTGTTCGATATCGAGTTTGGCTTCGGTGCCGGTGGGCATGTTGGCGTGCAGATAGAAAATTGGCGAGAACACCTCGACCGGCGCCTCAAACCCCCAGGCTGTTCCGAGGATCAGGCGGAAGCGGACACCGCCGCGCTCGAACTCCGGCAGGCTGGCGGCACCATGATGGTGAAAGGCTGGCGCGACGTCTTCCTGATCGGCCGGCAAGGCAACCCAGGTCTGGATGCCGTGGATGCGATGGCCGCGGGCGCGTTCCGGCGGCGGCGTGCGTTCGGAGTGGACAACGCCGCGCCCGGCCGTCATCCAGTTGACATCGCCGGGACGGATGACGGCATCAACCCCCAGATTGTCCTGGTGGCGCAGGGCGCCATCGAACAGATAAGTCACGGTCGCCAGGCCGATATGCGGATGCGGGCGGACATCAATCCCGGTTCCCGGCTCAAAGGCCGCTGGCCCCATCTGGTCGAAAAAGATGAAGGGGCCGACCATGCGCTGGCGCGGCGCCGGCAGCACGCGCCGGACCTCGAAACCGCCGAGATCGCGGGTGCGACCTTCAATTTTCCGTTCGATTATGGCCGTCATTGTGATGCCTCCGTCAGGCTTGGACTGATGGCAACCGCTTGCGCAGCGCGTTTCAATACTCATTATGCCAGCATCAATGTGTGGGGAGGTCTTCATGAAATCAATTATCGCAGCTGCTGCAGCCTTGATGCTGACGGGCGGCGTGTTCGCCCAGGACACGTTCGAAATCGAGCCGGCACAGGCCGCAACGGCCGATGTGCTGGTCAACCAGGCGCTCGACAGCGATCTGGCCTGGTCGGTTGTTGAGTCGCTGACGACTGAAGTCGGACCGCGCCTGGCCGGGTCCGAAGCGGAAGCGCGCGCCCGTGCCTGGGGCGAGGCGCTGGGTAATTCGCTGAACTTCGACCGCGTCGCGGTGGAAAACTTCACCATGCCGTTCTGGGATCGCGGCGAACTCGAAATTTCGATGACCGCACCCTATAATCTGGCGCTGCACGGCGCGGCTCTGGGCGGCTCGGGCCGCTCGCCGCGCCTCGGTGCGATCAACAGCGACGTCGTCTATTTCCGCAATGTCGCCGCGCTGATGGCCGTCGCTGACGGATCGCTTGAGGGCAAGATCGCCTTCGTCGATGGCGACCCGCTTGTCGCCACCCAGACCGGTGCCGGTTATGGCCCCGCCAATCAACGCCGCCGCATTGGCTGGCAGCATGCTGAACGTGCCGGTGCCGACGCCATCGTCGTCCGCTCGGTTGGCTCGGACCATCACCGCAACCCGCATACCGGCATGATCAGCTCGCGCGACGGCGAATGGGCCCGCATTCCGGTTATCGCGATCTCCAATCCCGATGCCGACCAGCTGCGCCGCCTGCATGAGAACGGCACGCCACTGGCGATGCATATCCGCTCAACCGCCGGCTGGCATGGCGAAGTCACCAGCGGCAATGTCGTGATGGATATTGTCGGCAGCGAATTGCCCGACGAGATTGTGCTGATTGGTGGCCATCTCGACAGTTGGGATATCGGCACGGGCGCCATTGATGACGGGGCCGGGATCGCGATCTCGGTTGCCGCCGCCGAACTGATCGCCCGTCTGCCCGAGCGTCCGCGTCGCACCATCCGCGTCGTGATGTTTGGTGCCGAGGAAGTCGGCCTGCTGGGCGCCCGCGCCTATGCCGAACAACATGCCGACGAATTGCCCAATCACGTACTGGCCACTGAGTCCGATTTCGGGGCCGGCCGCATCTGGCAATTCGTCTCCAATGTCGACGCCGCGGCCAATCCGGCAATCGATGCCATTGGCCGCGTCATGGCGCCGCTGGGCATTTTGCGCGGGGGCAATGAGGACGGCGAGAGTGGACCGGACATCATCCCGATGGCGATGAATGGCGTGCCGACGGTCGGATTGAGTCAGGACGGGATGGATTATTTCAATCTGCACCACACCCCGGACGACACCCTCGACAAGATCGATCCCGACGCGCTGGCCCAAAATGTCGCCGCCTATGTTGCGCTCGTCTATCTGGCGGCCAATATGGATGTCGACTTCCGTACGCCCGCCGAGGCGTCTGACGTCGAGGAAAACGCGGCCGAGCAATAGGCGCTACACAGCGCCAGGCAAGTAGTCACTGAACGGCAGACCTCCGATAGTCTAACGGGGGTCTGCCGGCAGGTTTGCGACACGTGCGGTCAGGAGGCGCAGGATGAACATCAAGGACGCCGCATCACTCAGCGGATTGCCGGCCAAAACGATCCGCTATTACGAGAGCATAGACCTGCTTTCGCCCTTGCGGGCCGAGAATGGCTATCGCGATTATCGCGAAGCGGATCTGCACAAGCTCGGCTTTCTGGCTCGCGCCCGGGCACTGGGTTTCTCGATCGAAGACTGTCGGCATCTGCTCTCGCTCGACAGCGATGCCTCGCGCTCCAGCAGCGAGGTCAAAGCCTTGGCCCAGCAACATATTCGCCAGATCGGCGACAAGATTTCCGAGCTGAAATCGATGCGCGCCACGCTGCAGAAACTGGCCTCCGCCTGCCATGGCGATGACATGCCCGACTGCCCGATCATGGATGAATTATCGGGACTTGCGCCGGAGATCTGTTCCGCTCCTGGTAAGGCCTTGCCGGTCGTTTGAAAATACCGCTTGACCTTCCAGCGACTGGAAGGATTACACCGGTTGTCATCACTCGAAGAAGGCACCGGTCATGACCACCCATCACCACGATAAATCTGCCGCCTGCTGCGCTGGAACTCACCCTGCGCACGGCGAAACAGCCACCGACCCGGTCTGCGGCATGACCGTGGACAAGGCTGCCGGAAAACCGCAATTCGAGCATGACAGCACCACCTATCATTTCTGCTCGACCCATTGCCACGATCGCTTCGTCGCTGATCCGCAACACTATGTCGATGGCGCACACCGACAGGCCGATTCCGACGTCCCTGCTGGCACGCAATACACCTGCCCGATGCACCCGGAAATCATCCAGACCGGGCCGGGAACTTGCCCGATTTGCGGCATGGCGTTGGAACCGATGGGCGTGCCCCAAGGCGATGAAGGTCCCAATCCGGAACTGGTCGATTTCCGTCGTCGCTTCTTCTGGGGCAGCCTGCTGACCGTTCCGCTGGTCCTGCTCTCGATGGGACCGTTCGTCGGACTCAGCTTTGCGCGCGACTTTTTCGGCGAGGCCACGGCCTTGTGGCTCGAGCTGGTATTGGCAACGCCGGTCATCCTGTGGGCTGGCTGGCCGTTCATGGTACGCGCAGTGCAATCGGTGCGCACGGGCCATCTCAACATGTTCACCCTGATCGGGATGGGCGTCAGCGCGGCCTATATTTACAGCCTGATCGCCGTGGTGTTCCCGACAATCTTCCCGGCGGAGTTCCGCGATGCGGGCGGCCATGTCGCGGTCTATTTCGAGGCGGGTGCGGTGATCACCGTGCTGGTACTGCTGGGCCAAATCCTGGAGCTGAGTGCGCGTGAACGCACCGGATCCGCGATCCGCGCCTTGCTCGATCTGGCGCCAAAGACGGCGCGAATCATCCGCGAAGACGGCAGCGAGGAAGAAGTTGCGCTCGAAAGCGTCATGGTCGGCGATCGCTTGCGGGTTCGCCCCGGTGAAAAACTCCCGGTCGATGGGTTGGTCATCTCGGGTAATTCCTCCGTCGATGAATCCATGCTCACCGGCGAAGCTCTGCCGGTTGAAAAGGTGGAAGGCGACAGCGTCACCGGTGCCACGATCAACGGCTCGGGCGGCCTGGTGGTCGAGGCGCGCCGCGTCGGGGCCGACAGTGTGCTCAGCCAGATCGTGGAAATGGTCGCCAAGGCCCAGCGCAGCCGCGCCCCGATCCAGAAATTCGCCGATATTGTTGCTGGCTGGTTCGTCCCGGTCGTGATCGTCATCGCCGCCCTTGCCTTCATCGGCTGGTCGTTATGGGCCCCGCCGCCAGCAATGGCGCATGCGCTTATCGCTGCCGTCTCGGTGCTGATCATTGCCTGTCCCTGTGCGCTGGGGCTGGCGACGCCAATGTCGATCATGACCGCCGCCGGGCGTGGTGCCCAGGCGGGCGTCTTGATCCGCGACGCCGAGGCGCTGGAGCGCTTCGAGAAAGTCGACACACTACTGGTCGACAAGACAGGCACGCTGACGATGGGCAAGCCCAAACTGGTCGGTGTGCAAAGCGGGTCCGGTCATTCCGATGACGGGGTGCTGGGTTTTGCCGCTGCGCTCGAGCGTGGTTCGGAGCACCCGCTCGCCGAGGCGATCCTGAAAGGGGCGGAGGCCAAGGGGCTGAGCCTGCAGCCGGTCGAGGACTTCCAGTCGGTCACAGGCAAGGGCATTACCGGCCGTGTGGACGGACATGCTCTGGCTTTGGGCAATATGGCGCTGATGAGCGATCTCGGGGTTGACCCGGCCGCCCTTGTGGCCGCCGCCGATGCGCGCCGCGATAACGGTGAGACGGTTATGTTCTTGGCCGTCGACGGCGTCTGCGCCGGTTTCATCGGCGTTGCCGATCCGATCAAGGAGACGACACAGGCCGCCTTGAAGGATTTGGCCGCTGCCGGCATCCATGTCATCATGGCGACCGGTGATAATGAGCGCACGGCGAAAGCCGTCGCGGCGCAACTCGGCATCGAGGACTTCCATGCTGGGGTCCTGCCAGCCGACAAGGCAAAGCTGATCGAAGATCTCCAGGCTGCCGGCCATCGCGTCGCCATGGCTGGTGACGGGGTCAATGACGCTCCCGCACTGGCGCGGTCCGATGTCGGGATCGCGATGGGCACCGGAGCCGATGTTGCGATCGAAAGTGCCGGGATTACCCTGGTCAAGGGCGACCTCACCGGCATCGTTCGCGCTCGCCATTTGGCGAAAGCGACGATGCGCAACATCCGGCAGAATCTGTTTTTCGCGATGGTGTATAATGCGGCCGGGGTGCCTGTTGCAGCAGGCGTTCTCTACCCCTTCCTCGGCATTTTGATCTCGCCGATGTTTGCAGCCGCAGCGATGAGCCTGTCTTCGGTCTCGGTGATTTCCAACGCCCTGCGTCTGCGCAGCGTCAAGCTTTGAATTCGGAATGAAAATGGACTCTGTTCAAAAGGTGACTCAGATGGATCGTCGTGAATTTCTCAACACCACCCTCGCTGTGGGCGGTTATGCGGCAGCGTCGTCGCTGTTGCCAGCTTGGGCGCAGAGCGCGGCGCCGCTGACCAGCGCCGGCCTACCCGCGCTCTCGGGGACGCGCTTTGACCTCAATGTCGGCCGTACGCCGGTGATGATTGATGGTCGTCGCAGCCGGGCGATAACAATCAATGGGCATTTGCCGGCGCCGGTGCTGCGTTGGCGCGAGGGTGACGACATCACACTCAACGTTACCAATGGCCTCACTGAGGACAGCTCCATTCACTGGCACGGTATTCTGCTGCCCTTCCAGATGGATGGCGTGCCGGGCGTGGCCTTTCCAGGTATCGCGCCGGGCGAGACCTTCCAGTATCGCTTCCCGGTCAAGCAGTCGGGCACGTATTGGTATCACTCCCATTCCGGCCTGCAGGAGCAGATGGGCCATTACGGGCCGATCATTATCGATCCGGCTGGCGAAGACCCGATCCAGTATGACCGCGAATATGTGCTGATGCTCGGTGACTGGACCTTCGAGGGCGCTCACGCGGTCTTCAATCGGCTGAAACAGGTCTCCGACGTCTACAATTTCCAGCGCCGCACCGTGCAGGACTTCTGGCGCGATGCGCGCAGCGAAGGCCTCGATCAGGCAATTGCCCAACGGACGATGTGGGCCCAAATGCGGATGAACATGACCGATATCGCCGATGTCACCGGCGCCGCCTACACCTATCTCATCAATGGGCATGGACCTGAGGACAACTGGACTGGCCTGTTCCGTCCCGGCGAGCGGGTCCGGTTGCGCATCATCAACTCCTCCGCGATGACAATCTTCAATCTGCGTATCCCTGGCCTGCCGATGACCGTGGTTGAGGCCGATGGGCTGCCCGTCCAGCCGGTCGAGACTGACGAGTTTCAGATCGGTGTTGCGGAAACCTATGACGTGATCGTTGAGCCCGGCGATCAAGCCTACACCATCATGGCTGAGAGCATCGACCGCGGAGGTTTTGTCCGCGCCACGCTGGCACCGCGCGCCGGCATGCAGGCGGCCGTGCCGCCCTTGCGCGAACGACCTCTGCTGAGCATGCGCGATATGGGCATGGATCATAGTGCCATGGGCGGTATGGCGGGGATGGATCATTCCGCCATGGGCGGCGATGGCGCGCCGATGGATCACGCTGCCATGGGAGACGGCACGCCCGCACCGGCACCGGCGATGGACCACGCCGCCATGGGCCACGCCATGCCGGCGCCGGCACCGGCGATGGATCACGCCGCCATGGGCCACGCCATGCCGATGCCCGCACCGGCGATGGACCATGCGGCGATGGGGCATGAAATGCCGATGCCGGCTCCAGCTCCGGCGATGGATCACGCCGCCATGGGGCATGGCGCCGCGCCTGTGATGGCCGCGACCGGTCCGCAACGCCATGACCACCCGGCAGGTCCCGGTGTGGCGGCGATCCCGGCGATGGTCTCGAACCGGCTCGGCGAGCGCGGGATCGGTCTGGCCGAGGTGCCGCACCGCGTACTGGTCTACACCCAACTCAAAAGCCTGGAGCCCAATCCGGACCAGCGCCCGGCTGGGCGCGAGGTGGAAGTGCATCTGACCTCAAATATGGAGCGGTATATGTGGTCCTTTGACGGGGTCGGCTTTTCCGCACTCGTCGAGCCGATTGTCTTTCATCACAATGAGCGCGTCCGCCTGACCCTGGTCAATGACACGATGATGCCGCATCCAATCCATTTGCACGGCATGTTTTTCGACCTCGTCAATGGCGAGACTTCCAACAAGCCGCGCAAACACACCATCGTCGTGAAACCCGCCGAGCGTCTCTCCGTTGATATCAATGCGGATGCGCTGGGGGAGTGGGCCTTTCACTGCCATCTGCTGTTCCATATGGAAGCCGGCATGTTTCAAGTCGTCTCGGTTCGCCCGGACAATGGAGACTATAATGATCAGATCTAATATTCTGGCCGCAAGCTTGCTCGCCTTGGTGATCCTTCCTGCCGCCGAGGCCCGTCAGGGTAATCCGGTCGATGCCGACCCGGCGCGCATGGCTGCCGCGCGCCAGCGCGTGCTCGACAATATGAGCTCGGTGCACTCAATGATGCGGTTCGACCGGTTTGAGCATCTTAGCGGTGGGGCTGACGATGTTTTGCTCTGGGACGCCCAGGGCTGGGTTGGCGGAGATGAGCGCAAATTCTGGGTCAAGACCCAGGGCGAGTATTCCTTCGACGCGGCGCGGCTTGATACCGCCGAGATTCAGGCCCTCTACAGTCGTGCCATTGCGCCGTTTTTCGACCTGCAAATGGGCGTGCGCCATGATTTTGGAGCCGGTCCGTCGACCAGCTATGGCGTGCTTGGGGTGCAGGGGTTGGCACCATATTGGTTCGAGGTGAATGCCGCCGCTTTCGTTAGCGATGCTGGCGACCTGACGGCGCGGATCGACGCCGATTACGAGTTGTTGTTGACACAGCGCCTCATCCTGCAGCCGCGCGCCGAGCTGCAATTCGCCGCAGGCGATGTCACCGAACAGGGTCTGGGGTCCGGCTTGACGGCAACGGAAGTCGGCCTGCGGCTGCGCTACGAAATTCGCCGCGAATTTGCACCCTATATCGGGGTTGAGTGGCATGATTTGCAGGGGGGTACAGCCGATTTCGCCCGGCTGCGGGGCGATTCGACCAGTGATCGAGTGATTGCCGCAGGCATCCGTTTCTGGTTTTAGTTTCGGCTAAAGTCAAAAAGGGGCTCTCATGACCGCAGTTTTGCGTTGGACCGCACGGATCCATAAATGGCTGGCGCTGTTCGTCGGCATTCAGATTGTGATCTGGGTGACGGGCGGGGTGGTGATGAGCCTGCTCGATATCGATTTCGTGCATGGCGATCAGAACGTGGCGCCGGTTCAGATCGTCGAACTCGATCTTGCCGACCTGATTACTCCGGCTGTCGCCGCCGAAGCGGCGGCACTCCCCGATGTCGTCAAGACTGTCGAATTGATGCCCTGGGCCGGACGTGCGGTGTACCAGGTCGCCGATTATGCCGGCGCCAGTCATTTGATCGACGCTCATACCGGTGAGAGCCTGACGCCAATCTCCGAGGCGACGGCGATTGCACTGGCCGAGCAATTCCATCTCGGCGATCTGCCGGCGCGTTCGGCGGAATATGTTGAGGCCTTCACGACGGAATACCGTGGTGCGGAACTGCCGGCCTGGCGTGTCGATTTTGACGATGCAGACGGCACCAGCCTGTATTACGGCGCCAATTCCGGCATGCTCACCAGCCGGCGCAATGATGTCTGGCGCATCTATGACTTCTTCTGGATGCTCCACATCATGGGCTATCAGGACCGCGATAATTTCAACACGATCTGGCTCCAGGGCTTTGCCCTGTTTAGCTTGGTTACCGTGTTTGCGGGCCTGCTGCTCTTGTTTATCAAGATGCGGCGCAGCCTGCTCATGGCGCTCAAGCAAGAGCAGGCGAAGCGGCGAACATGAACGCCCGATGACCGGTCTCGCCCCGCCTTGGCCCCATGCCGGACGAAATAACCTTAATTGATCCTTAAATCGCCGTAAGGCGGCGCGCTTTCGACCCCAGTCCTGAACGACAAAGGACCTGTTCCCGGACAACCGGGGATGAGAACGGCGCTTCACCCATCGGAGCGCCAGGGCAGCTGGGGCTGGGGTCATGAAAGTTTCAATCGTTGCGGGCACGCGGCCGGAAGTCATCAAATTGGCGCCTGTTCGCGCCGCACTCCTGAAGACGGCCAATCTGGCGCCCGAATGGATCGCCACCGGGCAGCATGGGTCCTTGGCCGACCAAGCGATGCATGTTTTCGGTATCTCGCCTGACGCCCGGCTTGATCTGGACTGGAATGGCAAAGCACTGACCAGTCTGACGAGCGCGCTGATCCGCGATCTCGGCGAGCAGTTCGCGGCCAGCCGCCCGGACTTCGTCCTCGTGCAAGGCGACACCGCTTCGGCCTTTTCCGGTGCGATGGCGGCCTTTCTCAATGATATTCCTGTCGGCCATGTCGAAGCCGGCTTGCGCTCGGGCGATATGCGTCACCCCTTCCCCGAAGAGGGGTTTCGCAAACTGATTTCGCCAATTGCCGATCTGCACTTCGCGCCAACCCGAGCGGCCGCCAAACATCTCGCCGATGAAAATATCTCAAGCAGCAAGATCCGGATGACCGGCAATACGGTGATCGATGCGGTTCAATTGGTCGGCTCGATGGAGATTCGACCTCAGGCGCTCGACCGTCTGCTGCCCCATGAACGCCTGGTGCTGGTGACCCTCCACCGGCGCGAGAATTGGGATGGCGGTGTCTCCGGCGTCTGCACGGCGGTCAAGCTGCTGCGTGATCGCTATCCCGATCTGCGCTTTGTCATTCCGGTTCACCTCAATCCGCGCGTTCGCGGTCCAATCGAAGCACTGTTGGGCAATCAGGACCGCATCGAGCTGGTCGAACCCTTGGCCTATCCCGCCTTTGTCGCCGTGATGAAGCGCGCCCACCTGATCCTGTCCGATAGCGGCGGCGTGCAGGAAGAGGCGCCGAGCTTCGGCGTTCCCGTCCTGGTGCTGCGCGACAAGACCGAGCGCGGCGAAGCGGTCAAGGCTGGTGTCGCCCGGCTGGTCGGATCGCGCACCGAGACCATCCTCGCCCATGCACGCCAATTGCTCGACAATCCGCGTGCTTGGCGCCGCATGTCACGCGCCACCAACCCGTTTGGCGATGGCCATGCGGGTCGCCGCATTGCCCAGCTGGTCTCCGGCTTCCTCGGTGCCGGGAGCAAACCGCAAGCGCCGCAATCCAGGGCTCCGCTTGATAGCTTGCAGCCGGTCGCCCAGCCGGTGCAGGACGCGAGACGCATCAAGGTCGGAGCTTGATGGCATGGAGGGCTGGGGCGAAATATTAGCGGCAATCCAGACTTTCGGCGCGGGCGCCTGGCTGTCGATTATGGACTGGGCGATGGGGCTGGACGGCGCCACGATAGCCCGCATCTACTGGACCGGTCTGAGCTGGGCGACGATCTATGCCGCCATCGCGATCTTCATCTCCTCGACCGATGACGCTTTTCTCGACCTGTATTTCTGGGTGCTGCAGGGTCAGCGCGTCCTGACGCGGCCCTTCCGCTTTGTGCCCAGCACCAAGACGATCATGGAAGCGCCAGAAAAGCGTTTCGCCATTATGGTGCCGGCCTGGCAGGAGAGCGATGTCATCGCGCGCATGCTGATGAATACGCTCAGCTCGCTGGAATACGGCAATTACGATATTTTCGTTGGCTGCTACCCGAATGATCCCGACACAATCGCCGAAGTCGACCGCATCGCACGCCAGCACAAACAGGTCGTGCGCGCCATGGTTGGTCATCCCGGACCGACTTCGAAGGCTGATTGTCTCAACTGGATGATCCAGAACATCTTTGCCCACGAAAAGAAGGTCGGCGTGCATTACGACGCCTTCGCGATGCAGGATTCCGAAGACGTCATCCACCCGCTCTCCTTCAAAGTGGTCAATGCCTATCTCGACCGCTCCGACATGGTGCAATTGCCGGTGCTGTCGATGCCGCGCAAATGGAATGAACTGATCCCGTGTCATTACATGGACGAGTTTGCCGAATGGCATGGCAAGGATCTGATCGCCCGCTCGGCGATGACGCGGCTGGTGCCCTCGGCCGGTGTCGCGACGTCGTTCTCGCGCTGGTGTATCGAGCTATTGTGCCAGGAGCGCGACAACCAGCCCTTCAATACCGATAGCCTGACGGAAGACTATGATGTCGGTCACCGCCTGTTCCAAGCGGGTCTGAAATCCGAATTTGTGCGCTTTTGGGCCAAGGTTCCGGTGGGTGAAATCAAGCGCCGCCATGGCAGTGGAATGCGCACGCTTTACCGCCGCGAGCTGGTTGGGACGCGGGAATATTTCCCCGACAGCCTGTCGGTTTCGGTGAAACAGAAATCGCGCTGGATGCTGGGGATTTCCTATCTCGGCTGGAAGCAGCTGGGCTGGATCGGCCCGTTTTCACACCGCTATTTCCTGTATCGCGATCGCAAGGCGATTTGGACCGCGCCGACCGGGATGCTGGCCTATGCCATCGTCTTCCAGTGGGCGCTCTACTGGATCGTCACCAAGCTGGTGCCCTCGGTCGGGACTTTGCCGCCGCTGATCGACCCGCATAGCTGGGTCTGGACGCTGGTGATGATCAACTTCCTGTTCCTGATCAATCGTGTGGTTCATCGCGTCATCTTCACCGCCTCGGCGCACGGGCTGAAACACGCCATCCTGTCGCCCGTTCGGATGGTGGTTGGCAATTATGTCGGCTTTCTCGCCTCAATGCGGGCAGCACGCCGTTTCGTGGTCCATATGGTGACCGGTGAGCGCATCACCTGGGACAAGACGATGCACGCCTATCCCTCGATGGCGGAGATCAGCGGCCAGGGCAATACGCTCGGCGATGCGCTCAAATTCTACGGCATCGTCAATGACGCCACCCTGGTCGCCGCCGAAGCCGAGGCCGCAGCCAAAGGCCTGGGACTGGCGAGGGTGCTGGTCAAGGCCGGTCATGCGACCGAGGAGGAAATTGCCACCGCCTGGAGCGAGATCTCGCGCTATCCGGTCGAGGCTTTTGATCCGCTGCAGATCGCCGACGAGGCCCGTGATGCGATCCGTCTCGACCTGGCCCGCAAATTCTCGGTATTCCCGCTCAACATCTCGCGCACCGGCCTCAAATTGGCGCTCATCGAACCGCTTGGTGCCGAAGCTGAAGCAGAACTCAGGGCGGCGATCAAACCGGCGATCGAGTTTGTGATCGCACCTGCGAGCGATGTCGCTTTCGGTCTGCGTTTCGCCTGGGATCGGGCACCGCTGGAGCCGGATCTTCGCGCGGCCCGCATTCTCAAGCGGCTCGGCCTAGCCGATGACGACCAGATAGCCGCCATCTGGATGGGGATTCGCCGCGTCAGCGCGGCGGGCGAGGCCCCGTTTGATTTCATCAGAATCGCCCGGGAATCGGGCATAGTGTCGGATGCGGGTTGGAAAATCCTCACCGACAGCCAACCGGAACTCGCTTCCGGCGCTCCGGCGCCCTGAGCGGAAAGGAAGCCTGTCATGTCTGCTACAGCAAAACCCAAAGGCCGCGGCCGCTTTACCCGTGTCGCGATGTTGCTCGGCGCTTCGGCGGCGGCCATTGGCTGGGTGACGACGGCGGGTGCCGATCTGACCGCCGAAGAGATCGCCGCCGCGCGTGACCGGGCTTTCGAGCTCAATGCGCAGGGGCGGTGCAGCGAGGCGATGCCGATCTGGGAAGAGCTCGGCTCGGTGCTCGGCCGCGCCAGCGATTATCTCGACGCGGCCAATTGCGCCATCGAGGCCGGCGATAGCGCGCGAGCCGTCAGCGATTTGTGGGAGGTGGTGCGCCGGCGCGCCCAGCTCGATACCGAGGGGCAGCTTTTCGCGCTGCGATCACTGGGCTATCAGGCCGAAGCGCAGGGCGATTGGGACCGCTCTCTGATCGGTTGGGACTATGCCGCCCAGATCAGCGATGCACCTTCCGACAAATTGCAGGCCGCCCGGGCATCCCGACTCAGTGGCCGCACCAGCGATGCCCAGGCGCGTCTGTGGCAGGTCCGACCGGGTGAGTTTGAAGGTGCCCAGCTGGCGCAATATTATGACGAACAGGCCCAGGTGCTGCGCGAGAGCCAGCCGGAGATGGCGGCGCAATACATGGCGCGCGCCATCGCCATCGATGATCAGGGTTGGCGCCGGTTTGACCATGGCCTGATGCTGCAAGCGGCCCATCAGCCGCGCGCCGCGATCAGCGAATTCCGCGCCGTTTTGGCCCAGAACCCCGCCAATACCGATGTCCGTCTCTCGCTCGCCTATGCCCTGCGCGGGATTGGCGAAAATGCCGAGGCAGCTCGACAATTCGGACAAGTCATCGCGCTGCAGCCCGGCAATGCCGGGATTCGTGAAGATCAGGCCTATGCCTATAAGGATGCCGGTCAGGAATCCGAGGCCGCTGCGGCCTTCAGCGGTGTGATTGATCTGCTGCAGGCGCAGGGCGGCGATGAAGCTCATCTCTACCGTGTCCGCCGCGAAGTCACCGAGCTGGAACGCCGCACCTCCGGCTTTGCCTATACCAGCTATCGCAATGAGGGCGTCAGCCTGTCGGGCGGTTTGCAGGACAGCGCCAGTTCCTCCTCACTCGGCGCCGAATTTACATGGCGTCCCGATGCGCTCTACGAAAACGGCACCGGCATCACCGCCTTCGCTCGCGGCTATGCCAATATGGAGCCGGGCACATTCAGCCTCGACACCGACACCGCCCAGCTCGGGATCGGCGCCCGCTGGAAGCCGTTCCAGGCGGTCGATTTCAACCTGTCGGGCGAACGCCTCGTCGCGCTGGGGGATAATGCCCGCGATGACTGGATGCTGCGCGCCAGCTATGGCTGGACCAATGGCTATGATTGGCGGCCGGATGCCGCGAGCTGGAATTACACCAGTGTCTATGCCGATCTCGCCTATATCCCCGGCGACAACGAATATTTCGGCGCCTATGCGCAAGTGCGCCAGGGCCGCCGTTTCCGCACCGCCGAGGGCTGGACCGTCACGCCCTATGTCACCGCCGTCGCCCAGTATTCCGACGACCAATATGGCAGCCAAGATCGGTTCGAAGCCGGGCCGGGCATCTCGGTTTCACACTGGTTCGACGGCGATGACCACCACGCTTATCGCCGCCGCGTCGATTTCGACGTGGAGTATCTGTACGACGTCGAAAGCGGCGGCGATGCCTTGGTGGCCCGGATGGTGTTCAGCTTTTAGCGGTAATTCGCTTATTCTAGGGCAATAAAGCTTCAGGTTGTTTTTGACCGAAGCCGATGCCAAGCTCGCGTCTTTGCTGGAGACGTCGGATGAAGCGAGTGGCAGCGGTTATGATGGCGGCGTCCCTGTGCGCGTGCGCGGACGTCCCGGAGACGTCTGAAGTCGCACCGGAGGCGGCTACACTCAGTCTCAATAACGTCCACGATTGCAGTGAGCTCGATGCATTTGACCCCGGCGATGACGCCGATCTGGTGCTCCGTCTGGAAATTGCGCAAATGCTTTGCCAGTTGCCGGCTCCAGACCTCGACCCGGCGGCTGTCGCAGCCGCTCTGGGTGAGCGGAACTTTGCCGTTCTGACAGGACCGTCGACCCTGACCCTGGTTGCGCGTTCCGACGCGGAGTCAGTTGGGGCGTGGCCGGATGTTCGCGCCAATCTGGAGCGGATCGGCGATAGCGATCTCTGGGCGGCGCAATTCCGGGCAAGCGAAATCGACTCGGCGATCCTGATGTTCATACCGCCTGGTTTGACCGGCCCTTCATTCTCCAACGACGACCTCGTTTTCTGGCGCGGATCGGCGGCCCCCGACGCGCCCACCTTGAAACCGGATATCGCCGGGCAGGTGATTGATCGCGAAGTGTGGAGCGATGCCCTGCAGGAAACCCGGCGCGTCGAAGTCTACCTCCCCGAAGGTCACCACGAGGGCGGCGCCTACCCGGCGGTGTTTCTGGCTGATGGGGCGGTCGTTGCCTATTACGCGCGTATCGTCGAGCCGATGATCGATGCGGGCCTGATCCCGCCCATTGTGCTGGTCGGCGCGCTTTCGGGCGCGGGCGGCATTGTCGAGGACCGGTCCGGCTCGGACGTGGACTGGCGCAATGCCGACTATTTGCAGGGCTTCTACGCGGAGGAAGACCGGTTTTCGCAACATATGGACTTCTTTGCCAATGAGCTGACGCGCTATGCCGAGCAGGAGTTCTCGGTGTCGATCGACCGGCGTGACAGGATTGTGCAAGGTCATTCCAGCGGCGGCGCCTTTGCCCTTTCGGCGGGCCTCCTGCACCCGGAAGTCTTCGCAACCGCCTGGCCCAGCTCGCCGGGCTGGCGGCCTCTCAGAGAGATCGGTCCGGCCGACGAGGCCTCGGCCAGCTTTAGCTTTTCAGCGGGCTATTACGAGGCGAGTTTCCAGTACTCGTCCCGGGTTTCAGCGCGGACGCTGGCGGAGCACGGCTATCAGGTGCGCGAAACCTATCGGCCTGGCGGTCATGGTTCCGGGCTGCCGACGGCGATGCTGGTGCAAGACCTCACCGAGCTTTTCGCTGACAGGGGTCGCGCACCGGAGTGACACCCGGCCCCTCCTGTCCAGACTAGCCCCCAATAATCCCATACTCGCCGCCACGCTCCAGCGCACGCTGATAGGCAGGGCGGGCATGGATGCGGTCGACATAGGCCTGGATCTTGACCTGTGACTTGTCCAGTCCACCGCGTGCGGCGGCGGCTTCGAGCGGGAAGCTCATCTGGATGTCGGCGCCGCTGAACATGTCACCGGCAAACCATTCATGCGCGGTCAGCTCGGCCTCGATATAGGCGAAGAGTTTGACCAGCTCGGGGCCGATGAAGCGCTCCTCGACGCGGCCGGCGATCTGTTTGGCAATCGGTTTGACGAAGAAGGGCGCCGGCGCGGCCTTGATCTGGTTCATCAGCAATTTCATCAACAGGGGCGGCATCAGCGAGCCCTCGGAGAAATGCAGCCAGTAGACATAGCGCCGATAGGCTTCGCTCCCGGCTTCAGGCTTGAGGGCGGGGCCATAGGTGTCGACCAGGTATTCGACGATGGCACCGGATTCAGCGACGGTCACATCGCCATCTGTGATGACGGGCGATTTGCCGAGCGGGTGAATGGCGGTGAGATCCGCGGGGGCTCGCATGGTGGCGGGATCGCGCATGTATTTCTTGATCTCGTATTCGAGACCGAGTTCCTCGAGCAGCCACAAAATGCGCTGCGAGCGTGAATTGTTGAGATGGTGGACAGTAATCATCGGGCAGCCCCTGGCGTTTAACGAAACCAGTGAGAGGCAATACGCCAGCTGGTTTCAAACGCAACAGGCAGCTAGTCGAATTGCTCGGCATCACCCGTATTCACGGGCGCATTCCAGCCCTGCAGCACCATGGCGGTGTCGAGACCGCATTTCTGCAGACGCAGCCGCAGGTCGCGCGCCAGCGAGGGATCGCCATCGGCAAGGTCGGTGAGGGTAAATTCGGTCAACCGCGCGACATGGCCAACATGGGTGTGGCCGTGATCTGCAAGGGTGAAGGCGAGTTCGACCAGATGCGGCGACCGGGCACAAAAGCTCAAAATATCCTCGTCGAGAACCGGATTATTCAGCTCGCGCGACCATATCCAGTCGGCATCGTGCAAGAGGGCGGGTGCGGCCATGGAAACCTCTACCAGTTGCGTGTCGATGGCATGATGCCACAATATACAGTGGGTTCGATTGTGCTGGCGCGATACGCATAAGCTATGAGTGGCCGTGCTGGCTTGTGGAAAACCCGCTCGCACTGCCTGTGTTGAACGGAAGGTCTAAAGCTCGTGCCAGCTGGCTTGGACGCCGAGCATGGCGAAGACATCGTCCCAATACTGCATCAGTGCGCCATGCTGTTCGGCTTCCCAATTGCCACGCGGGATCAGCCGGATATCGAGCCGGACGCCGCGCAGGCTGTCGCCATAGGTTTCGCGAATCGCATCGGCGACGACTTCAGGCTCCGGAACGCGGTCGGCCAGATTGCCCAGCCGGCGGCGATAGACGGTGAAAACGGCCGAATTTTGCAGCATGTCCGACACCAGCACGATATTGCGTCCCGGCACGGTGCGGTCGAAACCGGGGTCCTGGCCGAGCCGGGCGAGGGCTTCGATAATCGGGCTGTTGGGCGCGTCCTTGGGCAGGACGAGGTCGGCGAGGGCGCGATCAAGCGGCTCGGCGAACAGGGCATCATAGCGCGCCTGCACCCGGTCGGGATTGCGGTAGAGCGGATTGACCTGCTCGCCAGCGCCCGGATTGCACAGCGAGAAGCTGTTGGTATTGCGCAGTTGCCCGCTCTCATTGAGCTCGTAGAGCGAGAGGCGTTCGCCGACGGCGAGTTGGTCGCGCTGGTTGAGGATCAAGGCCTCGATAGCGGCGGCCTGCTGCGGCGAATACAGATCCGTCTTGTCGATCACCACCACGCGGTGCGGCGGCACCGTGCCAGCCAGACACAGCGTCTGGCTGTCATAGACGGGTGGCTTCAGGATGAAGGCGGCATAGCTGATTGCGGCCAAAACGGCGAACACAATCAGTAGATTGAACATTCCAAGTGCGTCGCGTCCGGTCATGGCCCCCTCCGTCGCATATCTGCGCTATGGCCCAGCCCCGGACCATTCATAATTGGCAGCCTACTGCCTGTTGCTCGGTCCCGCCAGATCGCGACAGATTTCATCGAGCAAATCCTTGGCATCGACAAGTTTTTCCAATTCGTGCTCGCTCAGCTTCTTGGCATCTTTCCAGCCAGACTCAAGCGCTTTCTCGAGCGCAGCCGATGCTGTTTCGAGCCGGCGGGTCACACCACCATAGCCAGGGATGGCATCGTCGAAGGTGCGGCCCTTGAAGGCGGCGATGACGGCAAAGGTCACGCCAAGTACCAGCAAAAGCAGGGCTTCCAGCGTCTCGATCCCGAACGGGTCGGCGAGAGCGGCGCTGACCGGAGCCAGAACCAGACCGGTGACATCGCTCGCGCCCATGGCCAGCGTTGCCGCGTTGAGCTCAAGCAGATCGCGGAAATGGGCCGCCGTCAGATTGAGCAGGCCGAGCGCAATGACGGCAATGATGGTGCCGATGGCGGCCGGCACGGCCAGCCACAGCTTGTGCGGGTTGGACATGTGACGCAGGCCGAGAAAGCCGATCAGGAAAAAGGCCGCGATCACATTGGTGAAGGAGACGGTGATGGCTTGCAGCCAACCACCGAGCAGGCCGAGATCAGAACCGGTCGAGAAGAAATACGCATTCGCCAAGCCTTCGAACAGCACCAGCGAGGCGAGCACGGAAAAGTGCAGGATATGGGAGGTCGGATAGATCGCGGCGCGGTCAATCGGCTTGACGGTCGTCTCGGCACCGAGTTCAGGATCCTCAACGGCGCCGCCCCAGGTGCGGCGAAATTTCAGCAGGTCTTGATGGCGCGCGCTCGCCAGAGCAAGCGTACGGCCGAGTTGAATCATTTCCGACGGTGCGCGGACATCGCGGAAATTCGCGAGATCCGACGGCAGTTCGGTCAATCCCCGCAAGCCGGGATCCGTTTGATTGTCTAAGGGCATGGCCTCCCCTCCATTATGTCGCGCCGGTTCGACGCTGACCCTAGGGTTAATTGTGAATTGTGGCAGCGAATTGGGCATATCCCGGCGATTTGTGGATCAATTGAGGCAAGTCCGCCGCATGGCTCTTGCCCGAACCGGCAATAGGCAGCAGATTTGGGGGTCCAAAACAGGGGGAAGAGCTTTGGCCAATACACTCGCTTCGCGGCGCGATCTCTTGATGGGGAGCGCGCTCGTCGCTGTCGCCGCCGGATTTCCGGCAGCGTCGGCTGCCCGCCAATCTGTGAGCACTCCCGATTCCCCGGTAGCGCCCGAGACATCGCCGGCCGCAATCTCGGCAGACAATGTGCGCGCCGCCGAACGCCTGCTCGCGGTTGAATACACCGATGCCGAGCGGCAGCAGCTGGTGATCGAAATCGATGACTGGCTCGAACGGGTGACACGCCTGCGCACGGCGGACCTGCCCAATGGGCTGGCTCCCGCCTGCGTTTTCGATCCGCGCCTGCCCGGGCAAGCCTATCGCGAGCAGAGTGAGGGGTTGCGCCGATCGGACGCCAGCGCGGGCGGCCTGCCTGCCGACGCGGTGTCGATCGCCTATGCGCCGGTCTGGAAACTCTCGAAATGGATCGCCAGCGGGGCACTGAGTTCGCGCCGCCTGACCGATATCTACCTGGACCGAATCGCCCGGCATGCACCCACCTTGGAATGCTTCATCACCGTGACACCCGAGATCGCTCGTAGTCAGGCTGATCAATGCGACCGCGAAACCGCTGCTGGCCAATCACGCGGCCCGTTGCATGGCATTCCCTACGGCATGAAGGATATCATCGATGTCGCCGGCGTGCGCGCCACTTGGGGCGCGACGCCCTGGCGTGACCGCGTTGCCGAGAACGATGCGCACGTGACGACCCTCCTGCGTGAGGCTGGGGCCGTCCTGCTCGGCAAGACAACCAATGGTGCGCTGGCCTATGGTGAGCGCTGGTTTGGCGGCATCACGCGCAATCCGTGGAATATCCAGGAGGGCTCGTCGGGATCCAGCGCGGGCTCGGCCTCGGCGACTGCGGCAGGCTTGGTCGGATTCAGTATCGGTACCGAAACCCTCGGCTCGATTGTCTCGCCCTCGAACCGCTGCGGCGCGACCGGATTGCGTCCGACCTTCGGCCGCGTTTCGCGGTCTGGCGCGATGGCGCTGTGCTGGTCGCTCGACAAGATTGGCGCCATCGCCCGCGGTGTCGAGGATACCGCCTTCGTGCTGGCGGCGATCAATGGCGAGGATGCGGCCGATCCGGGCTCGATCCCGATGGGGTTTGATTGCGATGCCGGTGCCAGCGTGCGTGGCATGCGCGTCGGCTGGAACCCGGCCTGGTTCGAGGGCGGCAGCGATGCCGACCGCGCCGCACTACAGGCCGCCCGTGACGCCGGCGTCGAACTGGTCGAGATCAGCCTGCCCGATTTACCCTATGACGCCCTGTTTTCAGTCGTTGAAGCCGAATCGGCGGCGGCGTTCGAACAGCTGACCTTGAGTGGACAGGATGACAGTCTGGTCTGGCAGGAGCCCGATGCTTGGCCGAATACTTGGCGTCGGGCGCGTTTCATCTCGGCGGTTGATTTCATCAATGTCGACCGCTTCCGGCGCCAGGTGATGGCAGTGATGCACGAGGTGTTCGAGGGGCTCGATGCAGTGATCGCACCGAATTTCGCCGCATCCCTGCTCGTCATCACCAATTTCACCGGCCATCCGCAACTGGCTTTCAGATCAGGATTTGCCGAGCGGCCAACGCGGGGCAGTTTCGGCGACGGCTCCGATACGTCTATGCACCGGGTGCCGCAGACGACGAGCCTGTGGGCACCGCTGTTCGAGGAAGGCCGGATCATCGCGCTGGGGCGCGAACTGGAGGCGCGACTTGCGGTCTCCGGTGAGCGGCCACCGAATTTTAGCTAAAGAACGGAAATTCCGATGAAATTCTACGACTGCAAGACGGCACCCAGTCCGCGACGCTCGCGCATCTTCATCGCCGAGAAGGGGCTCGAGATCGAAACGGTGCAAGTTGATCTCGGCGCCAAAGCCCAGTTCGAGGCGCCCTTCCGCTCGATCAATCCGCGTTGCACGGTGCCGGCGCTGGCGCTCGATGACGGTACGGTGTTGTGCGACAACGCCTCGATCGCGCGTTATCTGGAGGAAATCTGCCCGGAGCCGTCTTTGCTGGGCCGTGATCCGGTGGAAAAGGCCCTGGTCGCCGAATGGCTGGCACGGGTCGAGTGGGACGGCTTCATGGGTGCCGCTGAAGCCCTGCGCAACACGTCGGAATTCTTCAAAGGCGCCGCGATTCCCGGGCCGGATCAGTATGAACAAATCCCGGCCCTGGCCCAGCGAGGCCGCAAGCGGGCAGAAGCTTTCTTCACCGTCATGGACCGGCGATTGGGCGAGGCGAATTACCTGGCGGGCGATGGTTTCAGTGCCGCCGATATCGCGGGTTATGTCTTCGTCGATTTCGCCGCTTGGGTGAAGCTCAAGCCTGCACCGGAACTGGTGCATCTGGCCAATTGGCGCGAGGCGATTTCCAAGCGTCCGAGCGTGTCTGCCTAATCAGATTTGGGTGGGTAGATGGTCTGGCCATGCAGTTTGAGCTCGAACAGGTCCGGCCGGGCGTAATGGCCGGCCGGATCGCAGGCCAGCTTGGCCTTGCGCACTTCGGCCAGATCCGCCTCGGCGATCAGGATGGTTTCGCCCTCGGCAGGCCCGGCAATCACTTCACCACGCGGATCGATGATGAAGCTCTGGCCGGTATGCTCGAATGTATTCAGGGATTTGAAGCGTTCGGGCACGTGCGCGTCGAGGCGCAGCCCGGCGGCAGCGATGACATAGGCACCCGCCTGGCTGGCGAAGGCGCGCGACAGCAGAAGCTGGCGCGACCAGACCGGATTGCTGGGCGCATTGGCCGGTTCATGGCCCGGCCAGGCGGCGACATGGATCTGTGTGCCCTGGGAAATCAGGGCAAAGCCGGGCAGCACGATATTGTGCTCCCAGCAATTGAGCCCTGACAGACGGCCATATTCACGTGCGTAGACCTGCAGACCCTGCGCGTCGCCATCGGCCCAGATCGAGCGCTCGTGATGGGTTGGCTTGAGCTTGCGGTGGCGGCCGAGAATGGTGCCCTCGCGACTGATGAACACCAGGCTGGCATAGATGCTGCCGCGCGTTGCCGGATCGAGTTCGGCAATGCCGATCACCACATCAATGCCGGCAGCCCTGGCTGCAGCGCACAATGCGTCGGTTTCCGGGCCCGGCAGAGTGATGGCGTTCTCGAGATAAAGGGCGGCGGCTTCCCACCAGAGATCGCCGACTGGTGCTTCGATGAAGAAGGGGTAGCCGGGCAGCCAGGTTTCGCCGAAGGCCGCAACCGTGGCACCCAGACGCCCAGCTTCGGCGATCAGGCCACAGGCCTTCTCAACCGACGCCGCCTTGTCGAACTGGACCGGGGCAGCCTGGATGGCAGCGAGCCGGAGTGCGGTCATTCCACGCCTGCCTCCCTGGCGGGATCATAGGTGTCGAACCAGCGCAGGATTTCGGCCGTCTTGCCCAACAACCGGCTCGGCCTTGAATTTGCTATGCCGTGAAAGGCGTCGGGGATGATCACCAGACGTGAGGGGACACCGCGCAGGCGCAGGGCGGAGTAATATTGCTCGGCCTCGGCGCGCGGGGTGCGGACATCGGCGCCGCCGACCATCACCAGAGTCGGGGTTGAGACATTCCCAACCCGGGAAAGCGGCGACCGGCGCCAATACTCCATCGGGTCCTCCCACGGCGCGCTGGCGAACCAGTAGCGATAGAAGAATTGCGGCAGATCGGAGTAGAGCACGAAGCTCGCCCAGTTGATGACCGGCTTGACGACGGCGGCGGCGGCAAAGCGATCCGTCGAGCCGATGATCCACGCGGTCAGTGTGCCGCCGCCGGAGCCGCCGGTGACGAACAGGCGATCAGGGTCGACGAAGCCGCGCGAGACCATCATCTCCACGCCGCCGATCAGATCGTCATAGTCTTGGCCGGGATAGGCATGGTGGATCAGATTGGCGAATTCATAGCCATAGCTCGTTGAGCCGCGTGGATTGGCGTAGAGCACGACATAGCCGGCTGCGGCCATCAATTGCAGTTCACCGGAGAAGACCGGTCCATAGGCGGCGAAGGGGCCACCATGGATTTCGAGGATCATCGGATACTGCACCTGCGGATCGAAGCCGGGCGGATACAGCACCCAGCCCTCGATCTCGCGCCCGTCGGCCGGAGAATTCCAGTGTACGGTTTCGGCATCCGACAGCGTGCGGTCGGCGAGCAGGTCGGCATTGAGACGTGTCAGATTGTGCAGGGATTCGCCTGCGGCGGCGGTTGCCACATCGGACGGGCGTTGCGCCGTACTGACGGTCGCTGCGATACGGCCGTCGCGTGAAACGGTAAACGTGCCGCCCGCATAGGGCCGGCTGAGGGTCTCGGGGCCGAGGCCCGTGGCGAGGCGTTCGATGTGACCGCCCAGGTCGATTGAGGCGATCACCGTTTGGCCTTGGTCTTCAAACTGGACGTAGAGCGCGTCGCCAGCGGTATTCCACTGCGGATTGGAGACCGAGCGGTCGAGCGAGGCGGAAAGGGCGTGTGGTGCACTACCATCAGCATTGGCGACATAGAGCAGCACGTTGTCATAGCCCATGCGATGGTCGTCATAGCCGAGATAGGCAAGCAAGCTCCCATCGGGCGAGGGGCGTGGCGCGAGGTCGGGGCCTTCGCGGTCGGTCAGGGCCGTCAGGCTGGAATCGGTAAGAGCCAGCCGGTAAATTTCCGGATCGGGCGCCAACGTTTCGCTGTTCTCGCGGCGGTCGGAGGAGAACAGGATCGCATCGCCGTCAACCGACCAGACGAAATCGCTGCTGGCACCAAGCGGATCGGTGGTGAGTTGCACCGGCGTGCCACCGGTCGCATCGACGACGAATATTTGCTGACGGCCAAGTGGCAGGTCACCGACGCCGTCGAAGCGGAAGACGAGCCGGTCTTCGACCATAGCGCTGGCGGCCCATTCCATATCGGCCTCGCGCGGCGGCAGGGCAGCGGCTTGAACGCGCTGCTCGCCGACAAAGCCGGCCCAGGCCAGCCGCGTTCCGTCAGGCGACCAGGCCAAACCGGAGACGCCGCCACGAACACGAGCAATCTCGACATCGCTGCCGGTGGTCTGCGCATGAACATAGATGCCAATATATTCGCCATCGGCCTGCAGGTAGGCGAGCGCTTGGCTGTCGGGCGACCAGCGCGGCGTACGTCCCTCATTGCCACCATTGCCGAGCGGCCGGTGGTCGCTGCCATCGCTCGCGATCAGCCAGATATGGGATTGGGTCTGATCGGTGGCGATGTCATTGCTGCGACGGACATAGGCGATCATGCGGCCGTCCGGCGATATCTGCGGGTCTGAGGCCGCCTCAAGGGCAAAGATGTCGCGAGGCTGAAGCGGGGTCTCCGACTGGGCCAGCGCACTGCTCGAACTGGCGATGGCCAGCATTATCCAGAAAATCTTGAACACAAATCACCCCCGCAACAGATATCCCACGCATCAGACCCGGTTTTTCCACGCAGGCCAAGATGTAATCCGACCCGGGCGCATGTGACCGCCAGGCCACACTCCGGGGAAATTCGAGTTTCCGGTACGATTTCGGATCGGTATCGGCGATTGGGTCCGTTTTTTCGCTTCACCTGAAGCGCGATATCACGCAATGTTTGGGCAGGACGCGCAAAGCGGCCATTGAAAACGGCTGGCGGAAAATCGCCGGTGCTCGGGAGGGAGCTAAAGTAATGTCATCGACCCAGAAAACGATCCTGTTCGCTGCAGTCTCAATTTTTGCGCTGACCAGTGCGCAGGCTATGGCGCAGGAAAGCCGCAGCGTGGACGTGATTACTGTCACCGCGCAGAAGCGCGAACAGGGCATCCAGGATGTGCCCGTTGCGGTTACCGCTTACAATGAAGAGCTGCTGCTGAATGCTGGCGTTCACGATCTCAAGGATTTGGCGATCATTTCGCCCGGCCTCAACGTCACCTCAACTTCGAACGAATTTGTGACGACCGCACGGATTCGTGGCATTGGTACGGTTGGCGACAATCCCGGTCTGGAATCCTCTGTTGGTATCGTCATTGACGGTGTGCCACGGGCCCGCAACGGCGTTGGCTTCAACGATCTGGGTGAACTCGAGCGCATCGAAGTGCTGCGTGGACCACAGGGCACGCTGTTCGGCGCCAACACCACGGCGGGCATCATCAATGTCGTCACCAAGCGGCCGGAATATGATTTCAGTTCCCACATCCAGCTCGACTATATCGGCGGTGAAGCCTCGGGTTGGGGTGTGTCCGGTGGCATGACCGGTGCGCTTGATGACAGCATGGCGCTGCGCCTGTATGGCGGTATCCGCGAGCGGGACGGCTACCAGAGCGTCCAGACCTTTGGCGGCCCACGCACCGAGACCGAGGACGGCGATCAGGACTTCTACACCTTCCGCGGCCAGCTGCTGATTGATTTCACCGAAAATGTAAACCTTCTGCTGACTGGTGACCTCACCAAGCGTGAAGAGAATTGTTGCGGTGCCCCGAGCATCGTCTCCGGCCCGACAGCGGCAGCGATCAATGCGCTCGTGCCAGGTGGCCGGCCAATGCCGGGTAGCGAGGATCCGTTCAGCCGGGTCATCCAGTCCAATCGCGGCACGGGTCAGAACATCATCGATCATGGATATAGTGGTGAGTTGAACTGGCAGTTCGATAATTTCGACATGACGGCGATCCTGTCCGACCGGACCTATAATCTGAATTCCGGCCAGGACACCGATTTCACGGGTGCCGATATCGTCTTCCGTGATGCTGGCAACAACGCCTTCGATTTCGGCAATACGACCTTCGAGCTACGCTTCTCGGGCTCCAGCGAGAATTTCGACTGGATGGTCGGTTCCTACTATTCCAGCGAAGACCTGGTCCGCACAGACGCGATCCAGATGGGCTCCGACTTCTCGGCCTATCTCGGCTTGCTGGGTGGCAATCCCGGCCTGGTCAATTTGCTCGCCAACGGTCTCGGTGGCGCCTTCATTCCCGGCTATGTCCCACTCGCTCCGGGCGCCGGTGCGCCACTGGGGGGCGGCAATCCGCTCGGCGATACCTTCACCCAGGACGGCACGAGCTTTAGCCTCTTTACGCACAATACCTGGCACCTCACCGATTCGACGGATCTGACATTCGGTCTGCGTCACACGAGGACAGAGAAGACTGCGAACTTCGACTTTGCTGACAGCAATGTTCCGGCTTGTGATGTCTGGGAAGCGGTGTTTGGTGATGCACTCGATTTTTCGACTCCTCTGAGCCAGGCGATCCTGGGCGGGTTCTCACTCGGCTCGGGCGTGCCGGTCGCCAGTCTCGTGCAGTTCGGAACCTTCACCTGTCTGCCGTTCTCGCGCGACGTTTTCTCGCGAATCGACAACACGCAGTCGCTTGAGGAGAACGAATTCTCCGGCCTGCTTTCGCTGTCGCACCGCTTCAATGACGACCTCTTGATGTATGGGACCTATTCGCACGGCTATAAGGCGGGCGGTTTCAATCTGGATCGTTTCACCCAGGCCGGTGACAGCGCTGTGAACTTCACGTCCGTGCTCGCTGACCCGACGTCCTATCCGGCGCGGTTTGATCCGGAGACCGTCGATAGCTTTGAAATCGGTATCAAGACCGAGTGGGCCAATGACACGCTGTTGGCCAACTTTTATCTGTTCAGGTCCGAATTCGACACCTATCAGCTCAATACCTTCAACGGTATCGCCTTCTTCGTGACCTCGATCGATGGCGCGTCGACCCAGGGTGCCGAGATGGAATTGTTGTGGTTGCCGGAATCGATGCCGGGCCTGACCATGCAGGGCGGTGTCACCTATGCCGATGCGACCTATAACGAATTCGCACCGACCGGCACGCCTGATGTTGATCGCCTGTCGGGCCAGAACTTCTCGCTGGCCCCGGAGTGGTATGCCTCGGGTTCCGCGACTTATAACGGCACCTTTGGGCAGGATATGACGTGGTTGGCTCATCTTGATGCGCGCTACCTCTCGGAACAGAATACCGGTTCCGATCTTGATCCAGAGAAAGTCCAGGGCGCCTATACCCTGTTCAACGCCCGGGTCGGCATCGGCTCCGCCGATGAATCCTGGTCGCTGGAATTGTGGGGCCGTAATCTGACGGACGAGAATTATATCCAGGTTGGTTTTGACGGACCCTTCCAGCCGGGTTCCTTTAACGCCTTCCTCGGTACGCCACGGACATGGGGCCTGACGCTCCGCGCCCGCCGTTAGGCCATCTACAGCCTTGTGCAGGAAGGGGCCGGGCGGCATCGCCCGGCCCTTTCTTTTGCGAGTGTTGCGGTGCCACAGCGCGGTATGTTCAAGCCTTGCATTGTGCGCAAGCTGCACAATCTGTAATCATGGCCTGGCTTTGGGGTGCCTGCCCTGAATTGGCCGCGATACCATGATTGAAAAGGTTCATATGATTCGGTTCCCTGCCGGTTCGAACATTGATGATTTTGCCATGACCCTGCGTGCCCGAAAAATTCTGCTCATTGCCTTGGCTGGTGTCCTCTTGACCGTGGCACTTGCCATCTCGGTCGGCCCATTCTCGGTCTCAAGCCTGCAAGTGCGGCTGGAAGACAATGCGCGTGCAGCGCTCGACCGGCGCGAAATGGAGTGGGCGCACGTCCACTTTCGCGGCCAGGAAGCGACGCTCACTGGCGCGGCGCCGAATGATACGGCGCGGGAAATCGCGCTTGATGTGGTTGCCAGCTCGACCTGGTCAGGTGGACGCATTGCTGGCGGCGTCACCCGGGTGATCGACGACACGACGGATGCCCGGACAGATCGTGGCTTTTCTTTCCGCGCCGATGTCGCGGTCAATGGCCGTGTCCTGATCCGCGGCGACGCGACCGATGCCGCGGCCCGCGATGCCATCGCCCGGTTCGCAACGGCCAGCTTTCATAATGGCGCGGATTCCGATCTGACCCTGATCCCAGGCGGCGCGCCGGCGGCGGAATGGGAAGAAGCGGCCAAGCGATTGCTCGGCCAGCTCGCCCGGCTCGAACGCGGTGCGATCGTCCTCAACGGCGCCCAGGGTGGGCTGTATGGCGAGGCGGAAAATCCACAGATTGCCCGCTCGGTCGCCGACGCGCTTTTGACGATGCCTGCGCCTTTCCGGGCCGCCTCGATCGTGATTCCGGCCGGGGCCCCGGCGATCGTGCATGTCCCCGATATTCAGGCCTGCGCTGCGGTCATTCGGGCCGCACAGGGCACTGATGAATTGCGTTTCGACACGGCTGGCATTGCGGCCAGTCCGCTGACGGAAATCGCCTTGCGTCGGCTTGGTCGCACCTTGTCGTCTTGCCCGACTAATGCGCGGCTCTCTGTGACCATCAATATTGCCGAGGGCGGCGCGGAATTGGCGCGCCAACGCGCGGCTCATGTTCGCTCGCTGCTCGCTGGCGGCTCGGCGGACGAAGCGCGTATCATTGTCGCGCTGGCCGATGACCGGCAGCAGGCAATCACATTTTCAGTTTCATCGATTGAGGGTTGAGGGATGTTCTGGCTGGTTTGGCAGATTGGGTTTTTGATTTTGGCGGCCTTCGGGTTCGGGATTCTGACCGGATGGAAGGTCTGGAGCGGCCAGGCGCGTAGCGCCGAGACCGACAAGGCGCTCGCCGACATCATTGCCTTGCGCCGTGAGAACGACAATCTCGCGCGCCGTCTCGGCGAAGCAGAAGCGCGCGCCACTGCCGCCAACCGGGTGCCGGCTGCCGCGGTCAAGACCGGCCATGCCGATATGCCCGAGGACAAGGTTCAACCGGTTGCTGCCAAGCCTGTTGCCAAGGCAAAGGCCAAGCCCGCTGAAGCGAAGCCGGTCGTCGCACCGAAGAGCCCGGCGCCGGTCGACGCTGTTGTCGAAGACGATTTGACCGCGATCAAGGGCTTGGGCCCCAAGGCCGCAACCAGTCTGAAACAGGCCGGCGTGACACGCATCTCGCAGATCGCGGCTTGGGGTGAGACCGAGATCGCCAGCTGGGATGACCGCATCAATGGTCGTGGACGGATAGTCCGCGATGACTGGGTCGGCCAAGCCCGCAAATTGACGGCCTGACATCCAGCTTGATGCCTCTGGCCGGTTTGTCAGCGCGCGTGTGCGAGAATGCTCCGGGCGTCATAGGCATTGGCATCGTCCGACACCGTGCCGGTGCGGATCAGGATTTCCAAAGTCACCGATTTTTGCCCCGCAGATGTGTCGTAGCGCAGGCCGAGCCCGATGCCGCGGCTGGAGAATCCGCGCGAGCCGGTGGAATAGCTCGCTGAAGTTCCGACGCTGACCGGGTTGCGGTCATTGCCCTCGCGATCCGTCCGCACCACCACGAACCAGTCAGCACCCTGTTCCAGTGTGAATTCGGCCGCGCGCCGGAAGGCCAAGTCCTGGGCCGCTTCGACGCTGGTGTCTGAGCCGGCATCAAAGCGGATCATGAAGCGATCCCGTTCGATTTGCCGTTCGGAGTAGCCGTATCGGCCATCATGGGCGGGCGCGTAGAGCGTCGGGGCCGAGCTGGCGCAGGCGGTGAATCCGAGCACGGGAAGCAGGACGAGCAGGGGAAGAATGCGTTTCATGACAGCGGCTCCAGATACCTTGCCCCATCAAGCTACAGTCATTGCTCGTCTTGAGCCACCGCTTCCTCGACACCCATCCGCGCCAGCATGATCAACGCACTGTCGGCGATCACCGTCCCGGGCGGAAACACCGCCGCAGCGCCCATCTGGCGCAGTACCGGCTCGTCATCGGGCGGGATCACCCCGCCGACCACCACCAGGATATCATCGCGGCCCTGTTCCGACAGCGCGGCGCGTAATTGCGGTACGAGGGTGAGATGCCCGGCCGCCAGCGATGAGGCCGCGGCGGCATGGACCTCTTCGGCGATGGCCAGGGTGGCGGCTTCTTCCGGGGTCTGGAAGAGCGGTCCGATCACCACATCCCAGCCGAGATCGGCATAGGCCGAGGCGACAACTTTCTGGCCACGGTCATGGCCGTCCTGGCCGAGCTTGGCGATCAGGATTTTCGGTTTGCGGCCATTGAGGTCGAGGAAGCGGGCGGCACAATCGCGCGCCCGACGGACCTTGTCGTCATCGCCCGCTGCGGGGCCATAGATCCCGGTCACAGCCTTGATCTCGGCGACATGGCGCTTGAAGCTGCGCTCCATCGCGTCGGAGATCTCGCCAACGGTCGCCATGGCGCGCGCCGCATTGACCGCCAGTTCGAGCAGATTGCCTGTCCCGGATGCGGCCGAGGCGGCCAGCGCCTCGAGCGCGGCTTCAAGCTTGGCGGGATCACGTTCCTGGCGCAGGCGTTCGAGCTTTTCGATCTGCTGCTTGCGCACCAGATAATTGTCGACCTTGAGGACGGGCACGTCCTCGTCTTCCTCGAGCAGGAATTTATTGATGCCGGTGATGGTCTGCTGGCCGCTATCGATCAGCGCCTGGGTGCGCGCCGCGGCCTCTTCGATCCGAAGCTTCGGCACGCCGGCCTCGATGGCTTTCGCCATCCCGCCGAGCGCGTCGATCTCGGCGATGTGATCCATTGCCCGCGCGGCGAGGTCATGGGTCAGGCGTTCGACATAATGACTGCCACCCCAGGGGTCGATCGCGTCGCAGGCATGGGCCTCGCTGGCCAGAAGGATCTGGGTATTGCGCGCGATCCGGGCCGAGAAATCGGTCGGCAGGGCCAGCGCCTCGTCTAGCGAATTGGTGTGCAGGGACTGGGTGTGGCCATCGACGGCGGCGATGGCTTCCAGCGCCGTGCGGCCGACATTATTGAACACGTCCTGCGCCGTCAGCGACCAACCGGATGTCTGGCAATGGGTGCGCAGGCAGATCGATTTTTCGCTTTTCGGATCAAAGCGTTCCTTCACCAGCTTGGCCCACAAAAGCCGCGCGGCGCGCAGCTTGGCGATCTCCATGAAGACATTCATGCCAATGCCGAAGAAGAAGGAGAGGCGCGGCGCGAAAGTGTCGACATCCATGCCCGCTTCAATGCCGGTGGCGATATATTCCAGCCCGTCGGCAATGGTGTAGGCGAGCTCGAGATCGGCCGGGGCGCCAGCCTCCTGCATGTGATAGCCGGAGATCGAGATCGAATTGTATTTCGGCATATGCGTCGAGGTGTAGTCGAAAATATCCGAGATGATCCGCATCGATGGGCGCGGAGGATAGATATAGGTGTTGCGGACCATGAACTCCTTGAGGATGTCGTTCTGAATCGTGCCGGAGAGCTGTTCCGGCTTCACGCCCTGTTCCTCGGCGGCGACTATATACAGCGCCAGGATCGGCAGAACCGCGCCATTCATCGTCATCGAGACGCTCATCTGATCGAGCGGAATGCCGTCGAACAGGGTGCGCATGTCATAGATGGAATCAATCGCCACGCCCGCCATGCCGACATCGCCGGCGACGCGTGGGTGGTCACTGTCATAACCGCGATGCGTCGCCAGATCAAAGGCGACCGAAAGGCCTTTCTGGCCGGCTGCGAGATTGCGGCGATAGAAGGCGTTGGAATCTTCCGCCGTCGAGAAACCGGCATATTGCCGGATCGTCCAGGGGCGCTGCAGGAACATGGTCGGGTAGGGCCCGCGCACGAAGGGGGCGGCACCAGGGACGGTGTGGATGAAGTCGAGGCTGTCGCTATCGGCCGGGCCGTAGGCGGTGTGGATGGCGATGCCTTCCGCCGGCGTCCAGTCCTCGCCCTTCGCCGCGGAGGCAGGCAGGGCGGGGCCGAGGTCGAGCGTGGTGAAATCGGGTGTATGACTCATGATGTCGCTCCCTCGAAACGGGTCGCCAGGCGAATGGCGGTGAGGGCACCGTCCGGTGCGTTCAGCACCGGCCATACTCCATTGGTCTCGGCTGGTTTGGGGTGCGGATCGGGGTGTTGGGTGACACCGAGAATGACGTCATCGCCGCTGGTGATCTGCTGCAGGCGTTTATCGCGCACGGTCGCGATTTCGCCTTGCAGCCAGCCATTGGCGAAGGTCTCGACCAGCCCGCCGCGACGCTCGATCTCCTGGAACATGGCCCAAGCTGATTGTGCCAACTCGTCACTCAGAGTCTCGTGCAGATAGCTGCCGGCGGCCGGGTCGGTGACCTTGCCGATATGGCTCTCCTCGGCGAGCAGTATGTGAAGGTTGCGCGCGACGCGGCGGCCCAGACCGGTCGGGCGGCCAATCGCGTCGGTGAAGGGGCGGATGGTGATGGTGTCGGCACCGCCGGCGGCGGCAGCAAAGCCGGCACAGGCGGTACGGATCATATTGGTCCACGCATCCTTGGCACTCATCATCCGGCCCGACGTCGTGACTTGCAGTGAGAGCCGCTGCGCTGCCTCGCTGGCACCAAAGCTCTGCGCGATACGGGCGAAGATACGCCGCGCGGCGCGCAGTTTGGCGATGGTCAGGTGGATATCGGTATCGGCCGCCAACCGGGCCTCGATTGCCTGCGCCGCCGCGTCGGCGGAGAGGCCCGCTTCCAGCATGACCCGCATATAGGCCGCGCTCGACGCGGCCAGCACAGCAAGCTCCTGCACTTCGCTGCCGCCGGCTTCGAAAGCCAGCGCCGCATCGGCGCGGAAGATTTTGAGCTGCGGGAAGGCTGCCTGGGCCAGCTCGGTCAGGGCGCGCGCTTTGGGGAAGCACTGATCGTCCAGCGCGATGCCCTGCCGTGCGGCGCGCTCGATGGGCGACAGGCCGAGCCCGCCTTGCAAATGCTCACCATCGAGACGGCGTCGGGCAAACAGGGTCAGCAGGAGATGCGCGTGATGGCCTTGGCCATCGAGACTGTCGAGATAGACGGGCGCGAGAGAGAGGTCGACGCCCTTTAGCGCCGCATCGAGCAGGTCGATCTCATTGGCTTTGAGTCCGAATTGCCCGGTTGATTGCAGCCGCAAGTCCAGTTCCGACACACCGCCGATCAAATCGTCGAGCGCCGCGGCATTGGCTTCGTCCGGGCTCGCCTCAACGATGGACTGGCGCATGCCCCAGGGCAGGTTCGCGTCGCGCGGTAGCGCATCGACCGCGCCTGTGCCTGCAGGGCGATCAAAGAAAACCGGGCCGCGCTTGAGGCCGTCAATCGTGTGCCGATCGACCGCGGTTTCGAAATCGGTGCCGCGCAGGGCTTTCTCGGCCAGGACCCGCCAGCTGGCGGCCGTCTGGGCGGGGAAATCCCCGGCGAAATCGCGGATAGTCTCGGTCATGGCAATCCTGTCGCGGCAAGGCAATCATCGTGTCGGGCGGAGAAAAGGCGCGCGCGGCCCGCGCGTCAAGTCCGCGCGGCGGGCATGGACAGCGAAATCGCCTGTCCCACAGCACCGGGACCGGTCTCACAATCGAAACGAATAGCGATGGAGACCGATAATGCCGGAGACTACACCCAATCTCGACCTGCCGCTGGTGATGCCGGCCCAGGCGCAAAAACATGTCACCGTGAATGAGAGCCTGTTGCGCCTCGATGCGCTGGTGCAAGCGCAGGCACAAAGCCGCACGCTCGCTGCCCAGCCCGGCGATCCCGAAGACGGGCAGGGCTGGCTGATCCCCGATGCCGCCAGCGGTGATGACTGGGCAGCGATGGCGGTGGGTTCGCTGGCGATTTATCGCGATGGTTTCTGGAGCGAAATGGCGCCCAAGCCCGGCTGGCGCGTGCATGTGCTTGATGAGGCACGCGATGTTGTCTTTGACGGTTCGAACTGGATCCTGGCCGGTGCCGACACCGTCCTCGCCCAATCGCCCGGCGGTGCCAAAACCCGCGCCATCCTCATCGCTGACAGCGTCTCTGGTCTGACCGGTGCCAGTGTTGTCACCAGTGTGATGATACCGGCACGTTCAATCGTCTTCTGCGTCTCAGTTCGCATCACTGAAGCCATCACCGGCGCAACCAGTTTCGACTGCGGCATTGCCGGCGAGACGTCGAAGTTCGGTGGTTCGCTGGGGGTGTCAGAAGGGGCCAGCAATCTCGGTGTCATTGGCCCGACAGCCTTTTATGCCGACACCGCCATCGTCCTGACCGCCAATGGCGGCAGCTTCACCGGCGGAACGGTGAGCCTGGCCATCCATGCCTGGATGCCGGAGGCGCCCGATTAAGTGTTAACCCTCATAAGGTTGTTCATTCGGGCTGAAGCCTTGAGACTGGTAGTTGCGACACAATCAGCGACAACGAACGACCCGAGCGAACAACCTTATGAGAGTTAACAACGAGCCAACTCCGAGCTCAACCGGCACGCCCTCTTTCTGGGTGACTGTAAAATCCGCCGCTGAGAACTTGCGCTCTCGCACCAGCTCCTTGGTGCAGGTCAAGCCTGATGACGACCTGTTTCCAGTTCTCGCGGCCTATGGTGAAGGACCGCAGGCCACGATTGACCTTAACCGTCTGACCGCTGAAAACCCGCTCAGGTTCACGCTGGCCGACTGCATCGCTGCAACTTCGCTCAGCGGCAGGGCGCCAGAAGTGGTCAGCGCAAGGGCATTCGAACCGGGCGAACAGCAAACGGGGCTCGTCTCAATTCGCATACCCGGCGGCGGCATTGTCGGTCCCAAGCGGGAGGACTTCAACCGGGCATTCATAGATCATCGGCAGGAGTTGAAGCAGCAACTCAAGTCGGCCTCACAGCAAGATCGTGAGAGCCTCGACGTCGCACAAAACACGCTCAAAATCATGGCGAACGTGATCTACAATATGCACCCCTTGTGCCGGCCGATGAACAACGTGTTCCTAGATGAGATGGATACCGGTTCGAACGACCCAAGCCAGTCAGCATTGGTGTCAAAGCAGGGGAGGTTTAGCACAGACGGTGTAGAAAGCAGCATTTGGCTGCGGCCAACGGCAAGATCAACAGTCTCCGGAGGTGAACGAGTTTCGGGTCAGACTTTGATCCCTACAAAAGTGGCGATCCGAAATCCTGACAAGCCCCGACTCAACGCGCGAGGCGAACCACAATGGGGCCGATGTTTCGTCCAAATTTCGGACCGGCCGCTAACTGCACTCGCCCGTCGCATACCTTCTCCATACCTCGGCAGGTTTGCCATCGTCGACGACCCTGCCCCGGTGCAAATGTATGGCCCGGTCGCACATTTCAACCAGTATTTCTTCAGAATGCGTCGCCATTACGAAGACATTTGACTTTTTGAATATTTGCTCTGCGCGGGCCTTTGCCTTTGTGAAAAAGAAAGAGTCTCCGGCGCCGATGATTTCATCGACGACCAGAATTTCCGACACTGAGTATGTCATGGCGGCAAATAGGTACCGTATCAACATACCGGCAGAGTAGGTTCGAATGGGCAAATCAAAAAACTCACCCAACTCTGTAAACTCAAATACGTCTTTCTCGAAAGCCCCTTGATCGGCAGCTGCTATTTTCAACAACCTTGCCATTAGCTTAAGGTTATCACGCCCTGTTCTGTCGCCATTCGCACCGGCTGCAAGTGAAAACAACGCTGTAACGTCCCCGTTGACAGACATTCTCCCAGACGCAGGGTAAAGATGACCGGCGATGGCACGTAGAACCGTCGACTTCCCCGATCCATTGCGGCCAATAAGGCCTACTTTCTCCCCGGATGCGATTGAGAGATTCAGATCACGCACGGCTTCAATTTGAGGAACAGTCTTAACGTCCCCCGCTATCCGCCCAAAAGAGGCCGTCGCCGCTGCTGCGGCCATAATCGAACGCTCTCGCCCGCCGATACGAACAGGGTACTGCAGCGAAACGTTTTCAATCTCTATAATTCCCATCATTGCATCCATGCCGCTAGATCTCGACGCCGTGACGCATAGACCAAAACTCCCCAAATCAGTGAGGCCGCTGTGCTACAACATGCCACAATCCAACTCAATCCTGCCGTCCCAGGAGCGATTATCGGGGCCCGAACAATTTCAATTAAATGATATACTGGATTAAACAACGCAACGGACATCCGTGACTCGCCAAGAGAGCTAACTGTCCAAAAAACAGGAGTGAACAAGAACAAGAAGACCATTACTGACGCGATCGCATGAGCTAGGTCTCTATAGCGGACCCCGAGCGAGGAAAAACCCAATGCCAATCCGTATGCAAAAACTATGCAAACGAGTAGTCCAACACCCGATAGCAGGGCGATGGGGGTGAAGTTCACACCGGCGATTAGTGCAACAACGAGAAAAACACCCATGTGTATCAACAATATATATATTTGCACTAATATGCGCCTCAATATCTGAAGACTCCATGGCAAATTATATGTGAACATAATATCCCGACCCATTTCGAGGTAGTTTGGACTTTCAGCGGTGACTGTAGATAGAAATGTCCAGATGGATATTCCTAACGACACATACACAACATACTCGCGTATCGGGTTATTAAAGAGTGCGCCGAATACCACGGTTATGCCAGCCACCAACATTATATTGGAGACCACCACCCAAAGTGGGCCCAAAAGCGTCCGCTCAAAACGAGCCTTGAGGTCGCTCCAAGCCAGGGAACACGCCACATCAAAGCGACTAAAACCTCCGAGGAGATCATCCAGCGCAACTCGAACCATTTTGTGTTCTAACCCCATCTCAATAATGAAAGACTATGCGCAAACAACTCGAGCGCGCTATCTATTCCGACTCAGTGCAGTTTGTTAAATAAAAATTGGCATCACGTAGAAAGCGTCTCGCCAATCACTCGATTCCTCACGCCACCGCAGCTCTCATCGAAAAATAAGGTCAATCACGCTTTTGGTTGCAACGGCGCGCGCCAAAGATATGTCGGGTTGAATGCATGACTTGTAGATAGTTTTATCAATGTAAGAGAGCGCAATTGCGGTTGTTCTTCCCTCATCATTGGAACTGCCAGTAACTACCATGACTTCAACATTACGATTGGCTTGATCCAATGCTCTGTATGTGGTCTGTGCAAAATAAGTTGATCGATTATTGGCAGGGGATACGATTGAAGCTTTGAGCTTTGAATAAAATCGAACTGACCTGTCAAACTTGCTTCCTGGTGCCTCAAACATCATATTTCGTTCCCAATGCGACCCAGCAATCGCGGAACGTCCGCGTCTCCGCGAAGCCTTGCTTTATCTTGATTTGAGAGGGGGTCATGATCGTGCTCAGTCAAAATCTCATATTCAAACGCAATCCGAAATACGAAGGCCCAACCTCGATCGTCTGTTGTTGGAGCGCTTTAAACCATCGGTCTTTTCCGCAGGACGAAATGAACCGGGGGAATACCACCCAAGTGCCGATGCGGCAATAGCCTGCGCCTTGACCGAGCTGGACCAGGTGCCCGAACGGGTTAGATTATTTTTTACCACGATAAGCGAGGCTCACAATCACAAATTATCTCAATACCGGCATTTCAAGCCTCATTTGACCAAATTTCCCACTTGACGCAACCATCTGATGCAACCATCTGATAATGGGCTCCCACCGTCTGCACGTCCGGCCAAGCCCGCTCTGGTCTGTCCGCGATCAGTGTGACTGAATCGTAATAAATGTGGTAGGCGATGCCAGCGAACGGGACCGGCCGGATCTCCATCAACGCCGGGTGGGTCACCGCAACCTTGAGCCGGAATGCCTGCGTCCGTCGACGAGAGCGTCGTTTCCAGGCAAATGGAACGTCTGGCGGGACCGGGCCCAGCTCGGCCAACGCTGTCCCGCAGCGGACCGACATGAGCATCGGAAAGTAATCCTACTCACCGCTGGGCTGCGCCTCTACTGTGTTGCTGCGCCAAGCGTGGTTGATAGGACATGAATGGCGAAACCCTGCTGTCCCGGATGAGGCGTGCTGGTATCGGAACGGTCGCATGCTGACATCGTGTGGTGCGCTATCTGCCCGCGCACAAATTCGCTACCGTGCCCGACGGCGTATGGGCTGTCGGCGCGGGCCGGCTGTAGCTAATGCACGGATTTCAAACCTATCGAAAAGGCCATCTCGACGCTCATAGCCCGGTTGCGCAATGTCGCCGCCGACACCGTCGACGATGTCTACGCCGTTGTTGCCTACGCAAAGGGTGTTATCACCCCGACCGAAGGCCTCAATTAGTTTAAATCTTGCGGCTATGGCCGTGAATGAGAGAAGAATACACCAGAATCGCCTCCCTAATGGGAAATTGTGAGGGGCAGCGGGCAAAGCGAAAACTCAAGGATTGAGCGCGCGGCGAGCGTTCTCAATCATTGCCTGCTGATATTCGATAACGTTCTGTGCCTCTGTCCGGTCATCACGTAGAGCATCCAGTTCTGCTTTGACCGTTTCTAAAGATTTCGCAGGAACCCAGTTCAAGTTCGCACTGACGTCCGCAGCTTCCCCCTCGGGCACGGGTTCACCTGGAAGACCCTCGGCGTGGGTTGGCAGCGGAGGCTGAAACTTGCCGCTCTGGGCTTCTGGCAGCCCCGTCGTCATCTCAATTCCCGTCGGCAAAGCCAGAACATTGAGCTCCACGGCGCCGCCGAATATGTTCACTGTGTTGTTTTGGAAATTGCTTGTGTTGAACGGGTTGGATACGTGCCAGTATAATTTGTACCCGATCTTGTTGAGCATCGAGTGAATTTCAGCAAAATTCCTATCGCTATTCTGTTCAAAATATATAATGGGGTTGTGACGCTTGATTGTCTCAACAGAGCCATTCAGGACATCCAACTCCATTCCCTCAACGTCAATCTTGATCAGATCGCATCTGATGAGATTCATGTCGTCGATGCGGATCACCGGCAAGCTTGTCATGACGGCGCGTTTGGAGACGACCGCTTCCCGTTCCACCGTAAAGCTTTCTGCGCCAAAATTTTCGCTGTTCTTGTCTGGTGAAGCGACGTAGGGGGAAACGTTCTGCTTGCTGCTCGCGAGCGCATTCAACGCAACCACCCGACCCTGCATTTGGTTCATGACGATATTGGAGGCGAGCAAAACGTGAACTTCCGGCTGGGCTTCAACAGAAATGACAAACCCCTCCGATCCAACATGTTGAGCAAAAGCGACCGAGTGAGTCCCGACATTTGCGCCAACGTCGATTACAAATGACCCGGATTTCAAGTACTGGCGGATCTGTGAAATTTCACTCTCGGCCCATTCTCCATACTGTCTGAGCGAGGCGCCAATACATGCGTCTGATTCGTAATGCGCAAATAAACCGTGACGGGTCGCGTAAAATGCAACTTGACTCATAAGCAATCCACTTCAAGAAGCTCTGCGTCCGGTCGGATCGCGGAGGAGATGACGCTGCGCTGATTTCTCCAGCCAGAGCAGGATTAACGTCAATTATTGCCGGCGTCCACTCATTCAATGGCCAGCTTCGCAGTGCAAAATTCCTACAATCCATCCAGAGGCTCACACGAGAGGCTCACATTTTTGGGGCGGGTCTCGTGTGGGAACATGTTGCCATTGCAACGCCCTCAGCGCCGGGCATAGTCCGCCTGCGTGGTCCTGGTCCAAACTGTCACGAAACTCCTATTTCGACACACGGGATTGAGTCGTGAGTTGTAATGGACTGAAATCACCCAACTACTTTCGAAATTGATCTGTCAACGGTTGTTCAAGCCGCTGTATTCCTTATTGAGTTCTAGGTTTCTTTACTGTACCCACTTGCGCTGGTGAAGCATGCGGGGAGGGCGCTGGATGCCTGGTGGTTCGGATCGTCAATTGAGAATTCTATTGCTTGACACCAAGCATGAGAATCCAAACCACTATATCGTACTCGGTATCAAAGCTGCCTTGGCCGCTCACCCGCGAGTCGCTGCAGTGAAGCTCGTAGGGTATGCCGACTTGATCGGCGAAGCTCGAAAGGCGGATTTTGATATCTGCCTCGCCGTGGATGGAGAAGCCATCGCCTTTGATATCTTGGTCAGAGTCCGCCCCCTGGTGAAGCGTATGGTGCTGTGGACGTTCGATGACCCGTACGAACGCGACCGCACCATTCCACTGGCCTCGTTGTTTGACCTCGTCTTCACTAACGACGAAGGCAGTGTCACGGCTTACCCGGACAACACCTTCCACCTGCCGCTGGCGGCGTCGCCCGATCAGGAAGTCAGGTCCATTCCCTCCAACAATTCCCAATACAAGTACGATATATCATTCATTGGCTCGGCGTGGCCCAATCGCGTGCAGTTTCTTAGGAAACTCATGCGCGTGATGCCGGATCTCAAGCACCGTTTCGTGCTTCACTATAATGAATTCTTGCCAGCATCTTACCTGGACCTTCCCGACAGCTCGTATGTGGGTTCAGTATCTCACCACGACTTTGCGGAAATTTCCAACCAATCCCGGATCAATCTCACCCTCCATCGCGAATTTTCGGGAGACGGTCTGAACCCTTGCGCAAGCACGCCGGGCCCGCGCCTATTTGAGGTCGGCCTTGCGGGTGGCTACCAATTGATCGACATCAATGAAACCCCCGTGGACAAATATTACAAGGCGGGTTTGGAAGTCGATGTCTTCAACAATTTCAACGATTGTATCGACCTGATCCGCGACCGTTTGGCGAATCCCAAGAAGCGCATCGAGATGGCTCGTGCCGCTCAGAGGCACACCCGGGCCCAACACCTATACGCCAATCGAGTTCGAGAGATCTTCGAGAGATTGGACGCGCTTCCAGACGAGAATCCCGCCGTGGCCAGCACAAGGGCGCCTCACAAGCCGCGCCTCTTGTTCGTGACGCACAACACGATCGCGAACGGCAATTTCGGCGGGGTGGAAGTTTATCAGGAAACCGTCGCCAACGAGCTTCGAAACGAATATGAAATTTTCTACTACCGGCCCAACCCGCAGGCCAAGAAGCTTGGGGTGCTGGAATTCATTCTGACTGACGATAGACACAGGCCACTCCATCGCGTTCACGCACCAGAGATGGATTTCGTCCGGATCATGAGTCAACCGGTGATCGAGGGGGCGTTCTCACGCCTGCTGGTCGACTATGAAATCGAGCTGATCCACTACCACCATCTGATCCACCATCCGATCACCTTGCCGCTGATTTCCAGGTTGCAGGGAATTCCATCAGTATTCACCACGCACGACTTCTATATAGTCTGTTCCCGGTTCAATCTGCTCAACGCGCGGAACGAGTATTGCGACATCGCAAACCATCCCCTTTCGTTATGTGACAATTGCCTGTCGTCCGGGGAGGGGGTGCCTGACGGTTCGCAAGCATATCGCCGCTATCTGGCCCGCGAGGTCATCAAGGCGTTCGACCATGTCATCGCAAACACTCCCTCTGCGCAACGGGTCTTTTCGAGCGTTTATCCAGAATTGGCCGAGGGCGATTCTCTCACCCAGCTTGGCCCGTCCTTGCCAAATGTTACGCCGTTTGTTCCCTCCGCGCGAAAAGAAACGAAGCGGGAAATTGAAGGCGCAAAAGCTCGGCCGCTGCGCGTTGTCTTTTTTGGTAATTTTTCGCGTATCAAAGGTGCGGACGATTTCCTGGCCGCCGCCGGCATGCTGTGCGACTCAAACATCAAGTTCACGATATGCGGGAGAATAGATGCGGAATATCACCCGGTTCTCAAGGACCTGAAGCTTCAAAATGTTGAGGTTCGCGGCGCCTTTTCACCTGGCGAACTTGATCTGACGGAGTTCGATGTCGCCCTGATAATCTCTATCTGGCCGGAGACTTACTGCATCACTCTATCTGAAGCCTGGCGCGCTGGCGTTGTGCCCATCGCAACTCAGATTGGCGCGCTCGCCGACCGCATCAAACCGAACGTCAATGGTTTTACTGTCCCGCCCCACGGGATCGGCGAGATCGTGGAGCTTTTGCAGCAAATGGAAGCTGACCGGTCGTTGCTGGATGACATACGCGCGAATATTACCCCCGATCTCTGGTTAACGCCCGAACAACACTGCAACGCCCTACGAGATATTTACGCCAGGCTGTTGAACGCCCACCCCGCCGCCCGCCCCGCCGGGGGGGGCTGGCGCTCGCCAAACCTGCCACCAGTCGACATCAGACTCGCCAACGTCAAACTCAATTCTCCAAACTGGACGACCCCCGCCGATGTCCCCGGACCGCCTCTGCCAAGTCCTCTACGCCCCCACATGAACCCTCTTTGGAATTCTTTCCGGGCGCTAAAGAAAGAGTTTTCGGACGGGCGAGTTTCAGTTGACACATCTCACTTCCTGCATGTGGATCATATCATTCATGATGGCCAGCCATTGGGCGACAGTCGGCTGCAGCCATTGAAGCTGCCTCCGGCGCGCACCGGGCTATCGCTTGTAGGCTGGCTGCAGTCGAGTTCCTTGGACGCGTGTGATGACATCCGATTGCTTGCCCGGTCGGCAAATGGAGACATGATTCAGCGCCGCGTCACTCTGAACGAGCGTTCGGATCTGCTGCAAGCCTTCCCCGGTCAAGCGTGCACCGGATACGCAACAGAACCATTGCCCGTGGAAATGCTCGACTCTGGAGTCTATTCGCTTGAACTTTCCCTCGTGCGGCATGGGCGGCGAGTTCTATTCCCCTTCCCGTTGGCTCTAATTTGTTCGAAATTCGGTGTATTACTTATTCCAACCACTGCAGGCCAAACGACTCAAATCCAGGTAGACGTCCCATTGATCGAAGGCCCATCCGAATCTCGCAAGATGCACATTCCCCGTGGGGTTGTGGTCGTCGATGAACTTTCCGTTAAAGCGAGCAATGCGTTCGGCAATCCCTTGGGGTCGACTTCCAAGGTCACGCTGCAACCAGAGCGCCTGCACGTCAGCGGCTGGTTCAATAGGCTGGAGCTGCCGCAAGACATCGAAAGTGCCTATATTTTCTTGCGTGGTCCTGAAAATTACAAAATGGCAGCTGGCCCGACGCCCCGCCCCGACGTCGCCGAGCACTTCGGCGTCGAGGGCATGCGGCAATCGGGCTTTGAGGCAAACATCTGGCTGCCCGGCCTGCCTCAAGGCCGTTATGAGGTGTTTTTTGGCTTGAAAGGCCTGGGCGTCTTCTATGAGGTTGAAAGTCCGCTCGATGCGCTAGAAATTGACGCCGATGGGGGCGCCGCTCTCGGTAGCGAGCCGGTGACGGACACAGCTCCCACTCTCGCGCCAATCATCAACCGAACAACCAAGAAGCGGAAGCCACGTGCCAAGCCCCCAATCCTTAAGGCAAAATCCAAAGATGAAGCCTCCATCTGAAGCGTGTTGAGAGAGGCCCGCTTCGGTTCTGTTGGGCACCAATATCCAGCTGCACATTCGAAAAGGGTCAGCCATGGTAAAAATATGTGTATCCAGCAGTTTTCCAGAACGCCTTAACGTCAACCGCGGTCTGGTAGACTCTCTTGCGGAGGGCTTCCAGACTGTTCTTGGCAAGGATCAGGTTCAGGTCTGCCCATACTCCGCCTTACCGGGTTTTTTGACGCGCAAGGTGCCCGACCTGTTGGTCATGATCGGCTCGGCTTTGCATTCGAGCGGTGATTATTCGGCTATTTCCCAAGCGTGCAAACGGGCGGGCGTGACATTTGTCTTCTGGACAGTCGAGGATCCCTACGAATTTGACGCCAACAGCAAGTTCACGCAATACGCTGACATCATCATCAGCAATGATGCATACGCTGTAAAATATTATCCGCGCGACCAAGTGTTTCATCTGCCTTTGGCGGCTCCGGAGCGTATTGCAAAGTCCCTGGTGAACTTCACCGCCCGACCGCTCGACATCTTCTTCTGCGGGGTTGGCTTCAAGATTCGGCAAAGAATCATCGTGGACGCGCACGATATATTTGCGCGATACAATTCCCGGATCTTGGGGGACAACTGGGCTCAAACTCCAGACGGGATTGTTCAAAACCACCGCGTTCCTGCAGATGTCATCTTGGATTACTACCACAATTCCAAGGTCGTGTTGAACATCGGTCGCGATCATGCCTACGCCAATGAGACTCGCGGCCTCAAATCTGTGACGCCGGGCCCGCGAACTTTCGAGGCGGCGATGACTGGATGCGTGCAGTTCTATTATCAGCCCAGCGCCTTCCTTGCCGATTACTTTGAACCCGACAAGGAAATCGTCACGTTCAACGATGTCTTCGAACTGGAGGAAAAGTTGGATTACCTGATGAACAATCCGCTGGAAGCGATGGCCATCGCCAAGCGCGCCCAGAAGCGTTGCCTGAAGGACCACACATTCGCCCGCCGCGCCGAACAATTGCTGGCAATCGTCAGGAGCGCCATTCCAACCTTCGACGCCTCCAGGAAAACTGCAACAAAGATAATCAAAGTAGGGTGATCTTGATGGACCTTCTGGCCGGACTACTCGCCATCTTGATAATGGCGGGCACAACGCTGAATACGGGTTTCGCGGCCGTCTACGCGATCCGGGGCCTGCGTTTATCCCGGACCATACTCGCCTATGCCGTCATCGCTGGGTTCGTCGCCAACGGTTTTCTTGGCGGCTTGCTTTGGGTGACACATCTCACGAGTATTTTCTGGGCGGCGCTTGGAGTTATTGCAATCAACGCGCTGGCGGTCTTCGCCCATCGCCGCATGGGCACGCCGCTGAGATATTTGGCGGCGCAGTCCAAAGCGGTTGTACTCGTATGGCTCGGGGCGTCCTCCATTCTCTTTTGTCTTGCACATGTCGAACCCAGCCAGCCAAATTGGCTCCAAGATGGACCCTATGTTTACAAGAACTGGACACTCCCCGTGCGCGTCCAGTTCCTGGTCGGGGACATGCCAGCAGATAACGCCTTGCCTGCGATGGCAGGCGAAATGATGGCGCGAAATTTGTCCTTCCGCGACGTCCGTCCGCTTGCGCCCGGTCAGGAAGTTTCGAACCGGCCACTGCTGATGTCCGCGATCTACTTGCCCTATAGGTTGATATTGGGGGGGGGCGCCGATCATGTGGACACGGTTCCAACCTTGCACTATGTCGGAACTGACTGGCCGGACTTGGAAGCTCTCATAACGGATCGAAGCTTTTCGGTTTATTTGGCGACAGCGATCACGGCGAACGCCGCCTTGATCATCGCTGTTATCCTATTGCTCCAGTTCTACGCCGTGCCATACGCAATCCCGCTGGCGATCTTCGGGTTCGCGGTGACTCCCTATTTCATCCTGCACACGATATTCACTTGGCCCAAGAGTTTGGCGGCCTTCATCTTGTCAACGGCGTTTATTGCCGCCCTTGAACGCAGGCAAGCGTTCCTGATCGCCAGCCTCGCCGCGCTCGCCTACTGGGCGCACTCCTATGCAATTCTGTTCACCGCTGGATATTGCATGTACCTGTTCACCGAAGCCCTTTCTGGTTATCTGAAGGACAGAACGAAAAAATCCTTCGTCGATAACGGCAGGAGCCTTAGCCTTTCCGCAGCCTGCGTCGTGTCCATTCTGTTGCCTTGGTTTATATGGACTCGCTACGGCCTAAAAATCGAAGCCGACCTGCTCTCTCAGAATGCGGGTCTTGGACTCTCCCTCATCCAACAAATTCAGATAAAACTGGCCAATATCGGAACTATTTTTTCATTCAATTTCATGGATTTAGAGCATAACTCCCTTAACGGTCTTAACCTGCTTTTCAGCGTCCACCTTGCGTCGGCCATCGGAATTATTCCCTTTCTGCTGCTGCCTGCCGCAATATGCGTGGGCCCCTTGCGATTTTCGCGGCTAATGCTGTTCGCCGTGCTCCTTCCCGCCGCCGCCGTGACATTGCTTTTCGGCGTGCCTAACCCGCCCCTGCTACATGGGTGGCAGGCCGCTATTCCGATTTTGTTCGTGTCCGCCCTTGCTTTCATCAACTCGCATATGGGAAGGAAAATGCTGATCGCCTCAACGGCGATCACGCTGGCGGTTTCGGTTATTGCACTGGGTTGTCGCGGCTACGTCGCCTACCGGTTTGGCGATCAGCAGTCAGTGATGCTCCACTATCTGGACCATCAGCCGGTCGATTTAGATTCGCATCCCGTATCGCCGATCAGCGTCCAGGGCGTCTCCAAGATGTCCCTCTTTACCGCCCCGCCGGCGGAATACACCTTTGGCCCGTTCAATGCACATGACCGTCTTGCCCTGAGATTGGACGTCGCCGTTCACGAGGAGGTCTACGACTATTCTGGCGCCGACGTCACGCGATTCATCGTAACGGCGCACGAGTTGCAATCGGGCGAGACTTACACCGTTTTCGATCAATCTCTTGATGTAAGAAACAACCCGAATGATAGGGGCTGGCATGGTGGCGTTTTCCCCCTCCCGGCAGGACTCGACCAGGCCTTCACGCTAACGCTGGTCTGCGATCCGGGACCTGCGGGCCAATCGGTTGCCGATTGGTGCATCTGGGGAGAACCGGCTATTATCCCGACGCATTGACCCGACGGGCGCCTCTTCACAATCACGGCCTGCGAAAAGTTATGTTCCGGCATTTCCATGGTTGTTCACCCGGGTCGTTCCTTGTCGCTGATTGTGTCACATCAACCAGCCTCAAGGCTTCAGCCCGAAGGAGCGACCTCATGAGAGTTCACGCCTAGCCCTGGACCCCGGCCATTACGGCATTCAGCCGACCCAGGACAGCATCCGTCATCGCATGCCCGTTGACCGCGACCATGTGCAGGTCCGCATGTGGACAGGCCGCCGCCAACCGGATTGCACCGCGCGGTGGGCAGACCATGTCGTATCGGCTGTGCAGGATCTGCATCGGGATATCCGCCAGCCGATGCGCATTCGCGATCAGCTGATCGGGTTCGAGAAAACAGCCATTGCGAAAATAATGCGCCTCGATCAGGGAATGCGCGGCGACGAAGTCCGGGCCGCGCTCGGCGAGGCCGGTCCGCGTAACGTCCGCCGATTGATCGAGCCAGGACAGGCGATCCTCATATTCGGTCCAGCGATACAGCGTCGATTGCCGCAGCTCGGCCAAGCTGGCCTTGGGATCGCTCAAGCGGCTCAACGCCGTAAGGCCATCCGCCCGCTCGCGCTGCATGTCCTCGAAACACCAATCCATGATCGCGGGCGGGCTGGACCGGAAGCGCTCCGGCACTGGCGCGATAAAATCGGCGAAGGCTTCCGGGAAGAAGCGCGGCGCACCGGCTTCGCTGTGCCACCAGTCGAGATTGTCGGGCGTTGCCAGAAAGACGGCGCCAACCACCAGCGCGCTGACCCGCTCGGGGAAGGCTTGGGCATAGGCCAGAGCCAGCGTCGAGCCCCAGGACGGGCCGAACACGATCCAGCGCTCAAGCCCGAGATGGGTCCGCAGAGCCTCGATATCGCTGACCAGATCGGCGGTCGTATTGGCGTCCAGCGACAGGTGCGGCGTCGAGCGGCCACAGCCGCGCTGGTCCATCAGGGTGATGTGAAAGCGGTCCGGATCGAACATGCGCTGGAAGCGCTCCGAACAGCCCGAGCCGGGCCCACCATGCAGAACCAGCAGAGGAAGGCCGGCGGGCGCCCCGCATTGCTCCCAATACAGGCTGTGTCCGCTGGAGACGGCGAGTTGGCCGGTCCGGTGAGGTTCAATCGGCGGGAATTGCGAGCTCATTGGCATCCGTTCAGGCGAGGGGCGCGCAAAATCTTGGCGCGGGCTTTCAGCGGGTGATCACGCCGCGTCAACGCAGATGTGCCGTCAGCAGTGGCGGCACATCATGGCTGGCGGCTTCGAGGCTGGAATAGGAATGTCCGGCCCGGTCGCGCCGAAGCGGTCCGCGGCGGCCATTGAAATGGGCGCTGGCCGTCCAGCCGCAGATTGTGCCGCGATCGGCGGCGATGCGCTGTGCCGCGATCTCTTGCGTCAACACGCCGGGCCCTTCGGCAACCGGGCTGAAGACCGGCTTGAGCGCCTGGGCGCGCAGTCCGGTTTCGATGCGCGCGCGCGCTGCAGCGAGATCGAGCGGGCAGGCGGAGCGTGCGCCCAGATCCTCGGTGATATTGACGATGGAATAGAGCAATTCTGTCTCGGCAGCGGCCGGGCGCGCAGCCACGAGCCCGGTCGCGCGCAGCTCAGGCGCGAAACCGGCCAAGCCGGTGCCAAGGCCAGTTGCCAGCAGAAGCGCTGTGAGCGCGCGTTGCCAATCGGATTTCATTCTCTCCCAGCCCCCTTGGAAGCGCTGCGGGCAATCTAGTGAAGCCGTGCGGATCGGTCCAGCGCTCGCGATGTATTGCGCGGCGGGCTTGACGTTTGGGAGTTATACAATAAATTGTACAATAAGTTGTATAATTTCAGTCATGCGGAAACCCTCATGTTAGATCCCCCTGCTTCCATCACCCCTTTCAACTGACAAAGGTCTGATCATGTCCCACTTCAAACCTGCGCTGAGGGCCATTGCCCAGATCGCTGCCGCCCTGATCGCCGTCGCGGTGATGGCGGCGCTGACGCGCCTGGCCCTGCTGCCGCTCTTGCAGAGCCTGCTGCATCTGGACGAAGAGACGCTGAGTTACCTGCGGCGCGTCCTGATGCTGGTCGCCTTCGTGCTGGGCTATTGGGGCTATGTGCGCTGGGTCGAGAAACGGCCGGCGATCGAGCTGTCTCCGGCGATGGGGAAAATCCTGCTCACCGGCTTCGGCGGGGCGGTACTGATCGGCGTGCCGGTGACGGCGCTCTATCTAACGGGCACCTATCAACTGGTCGGAACAGGCGGATTCGGCGGTATGGGCGGGATCGCGCTGATCATCCTGGGGGCGGCCATGCTCGAGGAAGTCGTGTTCCGCGGCATCGCCTTCGGCATTGTCGAGCGCCATTTCGGCAGCTGGGCGGCGCTGTTCGTGCCGACCGTCATTTTCTCGGCCGCGCATATTTTCAATGCAAACTGGGGCGGCTGGCTGTCCTTCGCCACCGGGGTCACGATTGGCGGGATATGGACGGTGACCTATATGCTGACGCGCAATCTGTGGGCTGTCGGCCTCAATCATGCGCTGTGGAATTACACGATTTTCGCCACCGGCCTGCCGCTGACCGGTCTGCAGGACTGGCGTGAGCAGTCGCCGCTGCGCAGCGAATTCAGCGGACCTGATTGGGTGTCTGGCGGACTGGCCGGGCCCGAGGACTCGGTGTTGATGCTGGTCGTGTCCAGCCTGGCGGTCATCGTGCTGCTGGTGATCGCGCACCGTCGCGGGCTGTTCAAACCGGCCGGGGGCGAGACGGCTGCAGCACAGGATGCGTCAGCCTGAGGCTGAGGGGCGCTGGCCGTGTGGTGGTCAGTATGGCGTTCGATATGAAGGCTGGGAAAATGGTGCCGCCACACAGAATTGAACTGTGGACCTCGTCATTACCAATGACGCGCTCTACCCCTGAGCTATGGCGGCGCCGGGTCGCTGAAGTCGCGACGCGAAGCCGGGCGTATAATACATGGCCGCCCTCCCGCCAAGGGCGTCTTGACGTGGAGAGCTGCGTTCGACATGACCAAGGGCATGAGCGAAACCCCAACCCCGCCGCGCAAGCCGCCCACAACGGGCAATCCCGATACGCGTGAAGCAAGGCTGGCTGCGGCCCTGCGCACCAATCTGCGCCGGCGCAAGGCCGACCGCGCCGCCCCTGTGCCAGAGGCGGAAGCAGACACAGACGATGCGGACGCCGCAGCCACTGCACAAGCCTCTGCAATCCCTGCCACGAAAAATCCCCAGGATGGGTCATAATCCCGCCGGGTTCGAACCGCTGCATGCAGGTTCATCGGCTTGAGGAGTGAGAATGGACCGGATTATCATCCAGGGTGGCGCACGGCTTGAAGGCCGTATTCCCATTAGCGGCGCCAAGAATTCGGCGCTCAAACTGATGGCCGCAGCGCTGCTGACCGATGAGCCGGTGATTCTCACCAATATGCCGCGTTTGGCCGATTCGCGCTTCATGGGGCATTTGCTCGCCGAACTCGGCGTTTCGGTCGAGGAGGGCGAGGGCGCCGAGCTTCGCCTGCACGCTGCGACCATCGCCGACACATTCGCGCCCTATGACCTGGTGCGTAAAATGCGCGCCACCTTCAATGTCCTTGGCCCGCTGCTCGCCCGTGAGGGCCATGCACGCGTCTCTCTGCCCGGTGGCTGCGCGATCGGGGCGCGGCCGGTCGATCTGCATCTCAAGGCGCTTGAGGCGCTGGGGGCGCAGATCGAGGTCTCTGAAGGCTATGTTGACGCCAAGGCGCCGGCGGGCGGCCTGGTCGGCGGCGAGATTGATTTGCCCTTCGCATCGGTCGGCGCCACCGAGCACGCCATGTTGGCCGCCGCATTGGCGCGTGGCGAAACCGTGATCGAGAATGCCGCGTGCGAGCCGGAGATTGCTGATCTCGCCGCCATGCTGACAGCGATGGGGGCTCTCGTTGAAGGCGCAGGTAGCAGCACGATCCGGATCCAGGGCCAGACCCGGCTGAAGGGCGTGCAACATCATGTTGTCGGCGACCGGATTGAGACGGCGACCTATGCCCTCGCCGTCGCGGCAACCGGCGGGGATTGCATTCTCGACGGCGCGCAGTGGGCCCACAACAAGTCGCTCTGGCGTGCCATGACCGATGCCGGCGTCACGGTTGAGGCCACCGAGACGGGGGTGCGCGTGGCGCGCAATGGCGAACGCCTGACCGCGGTTGATATCGAGACCCAGCCCTATCCGGGATTCCCAACCGATGCCCAAGCGCAATTCATGGCGTTGATGACGCTGGCTGAGGGCACATCGGTGATCCGCGAGACGATTTTCGAGAACCGGTTCATGCATGCGCCGGAACTGACCCGGCTGGGTGCCGATATCAGCGTCCATGGCAGCGAGGCCGTCGTGCGCGGCGTACCGCTGCTGCGCGGCGCCCAGGTGATGGCGACGGATTTGCGCGCTTCGGTCTCGCTGGTCATTGCCGGGCTTGCCGCCGAGGGTGAAACCGTGGTCAACCGGGTCTACCATCTCGATCGTGGCTTCGAGCGACTGGAAGCGAAATTGTCCGGCTGCGGTGCCCGCATCGAACGCCGGTCTGACTGACGGAGACCTGATTTGAATCGCGCCCAAGCCCCGCTGCGCCTGACGGCGCTCGATGTCACGGATCTGGAGGCGATTTCGGCCGCCCTGCAGGACGCCGTGGCGCAATTGGGCGATTTCGAATTCTCCAGCCGTCAACGCAGTTTCACCATCGCTTTCAACCGCTTCCGCTGGGAAGTTAGCGGGCGAAAACAACGCGTGCGCTGCGGGCTCCAGATCGGACATGTACTGGCCGCGCGCTCCCACAATATCCGCCAGGGCGCCGAGGAGGCGGTGGTCAATCTGCTCTCGATCGGGTTTGAGCCCGCCGAGGCGCCGTCGGGCGCGCTTGTGCTGGTTTTCTCCGGTGGCGGCGAGATGCGCCTCGAGGTCGAATGCCTCGATCTGGCGATGGCCGATATCAGCGAGCCCTGGCCCGCGACGCGGCGGCCTGGCCATGATACGGATCATTCATGACCGGCAGCGAATTTCCCTCCGACAAGATCGTCCGCATCGATCTCGATATCGCCAGTATCGGGCCGAGCGACGTCAATGCCGATCACGAACGCCGTGTTGCGATCGCCGATCTGCTTGAGGGCAATAGTTTCCGTCCGGTCAGCGATGCGGTCGGCGATACCAGCGGGCCCTACGCCTTGCGTCTGGCGATCGAGCACGACCGGCTCTTGTTCGATGTCCGGCTGGAAGACGATACGCCGGTGCGCGCCTTCGTGTTTGCGCTGGGGCCGCTGCGCCGGATCGTCAAGGATTATTTTTTGATCTGCGAGAGCTATTACGAGGCCGTGCGCGATGCGCCGCTGGCCCAGATCGAGGCGATCGATATGGGGCGTCGCGGCGTCCATAATGAGGGCTCGACCCTGCTGCGCGAGCGCCTGTCGGGCAAGATCGAGGTCGATTTCGACACCTCGCGCCGCCTCTTCACCCTGATCTGTGCCCTGCACCGGCGGGCCGCGTCATGAGCGTGCCCTCTGTGCTGTTCGTGTGTGGTCGCAATGCGATCCGCTCGCCCATGGCCGCCGCTCTGTGGCGCCAGCATTTCGGCGATCTGGCCCAGGCCCGCTCCTGCGGTGTCATTCCGGCGGCCTTTGCTGATGGTTACATGGTCGCGGTGATGGCCGAACTGGGCTGCGATATGGAAGACGTTACGCCGATGGCGCTGAGCGGTGTGATCGACCCGCCGGCAGCCCTGGTCGTCTCGCTCTCGACCGCCGCTGATCGGCTGGCCCGGCAATACGCGGCCGACAAATCAGCCGAGTTCCAGGCCTGGCCCATTCCCGATCCGAGCGAGACCGGCGGCAGCCGTGAACAGCGCCTTGCGGCCTACCGGCAAACGCGTGATGCCATCCTTGCCCGCATCGCCGCTTGGGACTTGCCGCGAAAAAGCGCCTGAAGCCTCGACTTTATGGGGCAGGCGGGACTATAACGCGCGCCGGGGCCCAGTCGGCCCGGGCGCCGGGCCGATCAACACATTTTTTGACCCGCATTTACGAGTATGAGGAGCCGCATGGCTAAAGAAGAATTATTGGAGTTTCCCGGCGAAGTTACGGAATTGCTTCCGAACGCCACCTTCCGGGTGAAGCTTGAAAACGAACACGAAATCATTGCCCACACCGCGGGCAAGATGCGCAAGAATCGTATCCGCGTTCTGGCCGGCGACAAGGTGCTGGTCGAGATGACGCCCTATGATCTGACCAAGGGCCGGATCACCTATCGCTTCAAATAAGATCCACAGCGGCGTGGATGCGCGAAACGGATGCCCCGATGGCTGAGCCCCGCCCACGCCTGATCCTGGCCAGCGCTTCACCGCGCCGCCTCGACCTGCTCGCCAGCGTTGGCATCACGCCGGACGCCGTCGAGCCCACCGATATTGATGAGAGCGAAATCCCCGGAGAGCTGCCTGGCCCTCTGGCACAGCGGCTTGCGCTCGAAAAAGCCTCGGCCCACTCCGATGGCGATGCTTTCATCCTTGCCGCCGACACGGTCGTCGGTGTCGGTCGCCGCGTCCTGCCCAAGGCCGAGACAGAGACCCAGGCGCGCGCCTGCCTCGCCCTGCTGTCGGGGCGCAATCACCGCGTCTACACAGCGATAGCCCTACGCACACCGGACGGTGAGCTAACGGCAAGGCTGGTAGAGACCAAAGTGAAGTTAAAGCGACTCAGTGAGCGCGAGCTGGAAAGCTATATCGCCAGCGGCGAATGGCGCGGAAAAGCCGGCGGTTACGGCATTCAGGGTCGGGCCGGCGCCTTTGTCATCTCGTTGATCGGCTCCTATACCGGCGTCGTCGGCCTGCCGATGTATGAGACCGTCAATCTATTGGCCGGGCGTGGCTATCCCGTCACCGAGGCCCAGAACGAAGTGCAAAACCCATGATTCGCCAGATCCTTATCGAAGAGAATATCGGCGAAACCCGCGCCGCCATCGCCGAGAATGGCCGCTTGGTCGAACTGCATCTCGACCGTTGGTCGGAACTGCGCCAGCGCGCCGTCGAAGGCGAGCTTTATCGCGGCCGCGTCCGCCGCGTCGAACCGGCGCTGAATGCCGCTTTCGTCGATCTTGGCTTGGGCGAAGAAGGCTTCATGCCGTTCGGAAAAGCCGGGCGCCCCAAGGGCTTGCATGAAGGCGCCGCGATTGGCGTGCGCGTCTCACGTGAAGCCTTTGCCGATAAGGGCCCGACCCTCAACCTGGTCGAAATCGCCGCTGGCGATGCCCCCGAATGCCTCGAACCGGCTCCGATCCTGGCCCAGCGCCTGGCGCAGATTTTTTCTGGGGCCGATGTCGTCTGGGCCGACGAAACCGATTTTGATCTCGAGGAAGCTTTTGAACTGGCGATGGACCCCGTCGCCCCCATTCCCGGCGGTGGCTCGCTCTGCATCGAGCAGACCCGCGCCATGGTCACGGTCGATGTCGACGCCGAAGGCCGCAAGGGCACGGGCTCGCCGCTGCAGCTGGCCCAGGCCCTCAACCTCTCCGCCGCCAAGGAAGCCGCGCGCCAGATCCGCCTGCGCGGCTTGGGCGGCATTGCGGCGATCGATTTCGTCCACATGCGCGGCCAGCCCGAGCGCAAGGCGGTCGAACAGGCCCTGCGCCAGGCTTTCCGCAATGACCGCGCCAAGGTCGATGTCGCGCCGCTATCGCAATTTTGCGTCGGCGAGCTGGCACGTCAGCGTCGTGGCCGCACCCTGTCCGAAATCCAGCTCGACGAGAGCGGCCGTCCCAGCATTGAAACCTGCGCCCTGGCCGCCATCAGGCGGCTTGAAGGCGAGGCCCGCGCCCAGCGCTCCCGCAAGCTGGTCCTGCAGGCCTCAAGCGAGGTCCATGCCTGGCTTGAAGCCGACAGCATCGGCTGGAACGCCGCTCTGGCCGAGCGGATTGGTGCCCGTTTCACCCTCGCGCTGAACCCCGAATTTGGCCGCGAAGACTGCGGCGTGAAATCCTGATGTCCAAACCAATCACCTGTCCGATGTGCAAAAACCCGCCCGTTGAGGCCTTCAAGCCCTTCTGCTCGAAGCGCTGCGCCGATCTCGATCTGGGCAAATGGTTCACCGGTGCCTACGCCATCCCGGGCGAGCCCGCCGACCAGGCCGATGAAACCCCCGCTGGCAAGCCGGACAATGAATAGCGCCAGCTTACTGAAATAATCTGCGATCCAGCGTGCTGCATCGTGGACAGGGTGCGGCGCGCACCTTATAAACCGCGCTCTCGCCAGCGGCCCAAAGCCGCCAGGCGGACCCGGTGCCCGGGTAGCTCAGTTGGTAGAGCAGCGGATTGAAAATCCGCGTGTCGGTGGTTCGAATCCGCCCCCGGGCACCATTTTTATCTCACGGCAAATCGCTTCGCATCTCGCTCTGGGTGGGTGACCTAAGCGGTTGAAGCAGCCGCGCTTGTGAACCCTGAGGGTTCGAGGCGAGTGCTGCTCTTCGCTTTGATTTGAGTGCCATCCAGAAAATAAGTGGCCGTGTCCCCGTGTCACGCTATGGTCCGTGACGAATGAGCGCTCGTAGGTGCGGGCCGGTGGCGTAGCTGGACGGGCCTTGAATGGTCTCAGGACAGGGCCGTCGGTATTGTATGGCTTAAGGCAGGGGTGGCATGTCGGATACACTGGCCGGGATTCTTGATGCCCCCAAACCGCCCGCATTGTTTATCGGAAATGGGATTAATCGTCACCGGAGTGTTGGCGGACACACTGGTTGGGAGAATTTGCTAGAACAACTAGCAAAAAGCCAAGGCATGACGCTCACAGAAAGACAGTTGGAGGAGATGTCGAAAACGGAGGTTTTTGACATTCTTGACCTAGCCCGGCCGAAAGAAGATAGAGCTAGTCTCCAGCGTGAATTTTGTAATCTGATGAAGGCTTGGAAACCGAAAGAGCATCATCGAAAGATTGTCGACTGGGCGAGCCGACACTCAGCGCCGATAATTACGGTCAATTTTGACCAGAACCTTTCTGGTTCCATTGGCGCGCGCTTGTTTCTCGGGGAGCCGAGTTTTACAGACTTCTACCCGTGGGGTTCATACTATTCGAGTCGCGAAATCGATGCGCCGATCTCGAATTTCGCCATTTGGCATCCTCACGGGATGGTGAGGTACTCTAGAAGTATTCGCTTGGGTTTGACCCATTACATGGGCTCGGTTCAGCGGGCACGCCTAATGCTATATGGCAAAGATGGTTTAAGAGCTTATGCCAATAATGAGTCTTCCGGATGGCGGGGTGAGAATACGTGGTTGGCACCCATTTTTTTTGCTCCACTGCTAATTTTTGGCTTTGGTTTGGGTAAGGATGAGAGCTTTCTGCGTTGGTTGTTTTTGGAGCGGGCAAAATTTCATAAAATTCGCCCTGATTGGAGGCAGCCATCTTGGTACGTGACAAATGATTCAACGGACGATGAGCGCCGTGGAGTATTTTTCAAAGCGCTGGGGATTGAGCTGGTAAATGCCAAGAACTACGATGAAATCTACGAAAATGCGGCGTGGAACTCCTAGCATTATTCATATAGGCGAGATTGATCCTGACAACTGGGACGGACCCAATTTCCGCCTCGGACAAAATGGTGAGAAGCACCCACTCTTCAAACCCATGAATCCGGAAAATCGATTAAGCTTCAAAATCCGCCCAGCTAACCCCGCACTGCGCGCGTCACTTCAACCCTGTTGCCGCCCAGCGTATCCACGATAGCCGCTGTCAGTGTCTCTATCCGGTAGGGCTTGGCGAGGTGGCTGTCGGCGCCGGCTTGGAGATAGGTGTTGATCTGGTCGGTCATGGTGTTGGCGGTCAGGGCGATGATCGGGGTGCGGGGCAGGTTTTGCTCGTCTTCGAGCGCCCGCAAGGTCTCGATCGCCGTGACGCCATCCATCACCGGCATGTGGATATCCATCAGGATGATGTCGGGACGCTGGACCTTCCAGGCCTCGATGGCCTGCGCACCATTCTCGACAAGGGTGATGTCGTGGCAGCGCGGGGTCAGCAGGCTTTGCAGGACCAGCCGGTTTGTCAGCACGTCCTCGGCCGCGAGGATGGTGGTGCGAGCCAGCACGGCCTCGGCATCAGGCGTGGCCCCGGACTCTGCTGCCTGGCCGGCCGCCACTTCGCTGCGGATTGCGGGAATGGCGAAGCTGAAGACTGATCCCTGGCCCGGCTCGCTTGTCACCCGGATCCAGCCGCCCATCAGCTCGCACAGGCGCCGGGAAATCGACAGTCCCAGACCGGTGCCGCCGAATTTTCTCGACGTCGAGGCATCGGCCTGCATGAAGGGTGCAAACACCCTCTCGCAAGTCTCGGCATCCATGCCGATCCCGGTATCGGCAATCTCGAACAGCAATTCCTCGCCGCCCGCGACTTGGCGCAACGCTGCAGTGACTTTGACGCTGCCGGTCTCGGTGAATTTCAGGCCATTGGAGATCAGATTGTTCAAAACCTGTCTCAGCCTGTGGGCGTCGCCAACAAAGCTGCCGCGCGCCGTTTCGGCGACATCAAGTGTCAGCTCGAGCTCGCAATTCGTCGCCACCAGGGTATGGGCAGACATTACCGAGGCCAGCAATTCGTCGAGCACGAAGGGCGCATTGTTCACGGCCAGCATGTTCGCTTCGATCTTGGACAGGTCGAGAATGTCATCGATGAGGCCCAGCAAGGATTCCCCGGACTCTCGAATTGTCGCCACCATGCTGCGCTGGCCGTCATTAAGCCCGGTGTTTTGAAGCACTTGCGACATGCCGAGCACGCCGTTCAACGGGGTGCGGATTTCGTGACTCATATTGGCCAGAAACTGGCTCTTGAGGCGGTTGGCACTTTGAGCCTGACGGGTGGCCTCTTCGAGCTCTTCTTCACGGGCATTGAGGGTCGTCACCATCCGGCGCAAGGCCTTCGCGCGCCGGCCCGCAACCAGGGCCGCCATCGCGGCGCTGGCGGCCAACAGGCTGAGCAGCAAACCAACGGTCCAGGTCGTGGGCACGGCGTAACGCCGGAAACCATTGAGCAGTTCGGCGGTCGGTTGCACCCGCAAGGCCCATTCGACGCCGTTGAATCTTACCGGTGCCGTCGCAACCATGTCGGTATTGTCCGAGCCGGCGGCAAAATTCGGCGAAGTCCAGATCGTCTCACCCAATTCCTCGACTGCAATCGTAAACTGGCTGAGTTGTTTAATTTGAAGCAAGTTCTGGATCAGGCGATCAACCGCAAAAACGCCGATGATCAGGCCGCCCGGTACGTCATCATGGTGGACGGGGTAATAGGCAACCAGGCCGCGCCCGCCCTGCACCAGCTGGAAACTATTGGTAACCATCATTTCACGGTTCCGCACCGTATTGCTGATGGCGATCCTGCGCCATTCGACGCTGAACAGGTCGAGATCAAGCGCCGCTTCATTGCCAACCAGGGGCTCGATCCAGCGAATGCGGTAACTGGTATCGGCCCATTCGATGGCCTGCATCCAGGGCTTGTCATCCAGATAGGCTTGGGCGTCGGCGACCCATTCCTCATAGGGCAAGCCTTCCGGCCGCACCGCAAATCGCTGCCCCAAGCGGTCGATTGCCAGCATTTCCTGAACCAGTTGGTATTGCAGATGATCGCTGAGGTCGTCGGCCCGCGTCTCGACCGCGAAACGCAGCGCTGCAAGCCGCTCTGTATCGGCGCGCGTGGCCAGGAAATAGGTGATCGCCAAGCCGGTCGCCAGAACGAGCAGGGGCCAGGCCAAGATATCCGTATTCAGGGTTTTGCTTCGACTGAAAAACTGCCGAATTCTGCCGTGTGTCATCATTCTACCTTCGAGCCTCGCCGGGTAGAATGCAGGCTGGAGTGCAAAATATGCTTAACGCAACGGGATGTGGGCGCAGTGTGTCTCTGCGCGGCCATATCCTCGCCCAAACAAAAACGCCCGACCAACCGGCCGGGCGTTTTCGCTTGATCCAGGCGTCTCAGATCACACCAGTTCCTTGAGCGTCCCGGCGTTGAAGTCAGCGAGCTCATCGAACCGGCCATCGCGCACCTTCACGGCCCATTCCGGGTCGGAGATGAGGGCGCGGCCAACGGCGACGAGGTCGAATTCGCCGCGCTCCATGCGCTCGATCAGGCCGTCCAGCGAGGAGGCGGGCGAGTTCTCGCCCATGAAGGCGCCGATGAAGTCGGAGTTGAGGCCGACCGAGCCGACGGTGATGGCCGGCTTGCCGGTGAGTTTTTGGGTCCAGCCGGCGAGGTTGAGGTCGGAACCTTCGAATTCAGGGATCCAGAAGCGGCGGGTCGAGGCGTGGAAGATGTCGACGCCGGCGTCGGAAAGCGGACCAAGGAAGGCGGCGAGTTCGTCGGGCGTTTCGGCGAGACGGGCATTGTAATCCTGCTGCTTCCATTGCGAATAGCGCAGGATGAGCGGCAGATCGGTTGGGATTTCCGCGCGCACCGCCTTGACGATTTCGCGCACGATGGTGGTGCGCTCGACCAGCCCGCCACCAAAGCGGTCATCGCGTTGATTCATGCCGTTCCAGAAGAATTGGTCGAGCAGATAGCCATGGGCGCCGTGCAGCTCGATGGCGTCAAAGCCAAGCTCGGCCGCGGCCTTGGCGGCTTTGGCGAAGGCGGCGATGGTGTCGCCAATGTCTTCCGCGCTCATCGGCTCGCCGACCGCCTTGCCGCCGGGCATGATGCCGGACGGGCTGTCGGAGCGGGCCTCGGGATGCGGGCCGGTGCCCGGCTTGCGCGCCAGGCCGACATGCCAGAGCTGCGGCGCGATCTTGCCGCCGGCGGCATGGACGGCGTCAACGACGATTTTCCAACCGGCCAGGGATTCAGATTCATGAAAATTGGGTATGGCCGCATCGAAGCTCGCGCCGGGCCGGTCAACGGTCGTGCCCTCGGTAATAATGAGGCCCACCGCATTCTCGGCGCGGCGGCGATAATAATCGACCACAGGCTGGCCGGGGACGCCGCCCGGGCTCTTGGAGCGCGTCATCGGGGCCATCACGATACGGTTAGGCAGGTGTAGCGAGCCCAGCGAGAAGGGCTTGAACAGGGCGGCGGTCGAGGTCATGCGGGTATCCTTGCGATGAAAGCTGAGCCCACAGGTAAGGTGGTTTCGTCAGAAATCGACCCTCGGGTATGTATTTGGGTTATGCGTTAAAAGCGGGTCCGGGCGCGACCGCAGTGCGCAATTGCCTGCTTATCCCCCACGGTTCCCAATTTTCCCACGTCATCCCGGCGAACGCCGGGACCTCGACGCGACAAGTGCGGAGCCTATGATATCGAGGTCCCGACTTTCGTCGGGATGACGAAAAATGGGTCAGTTTATCCCCACCCCCTTGGCGCTGGCGCATAATCCACCCGTTCCGGTCGCACAGGAGGCGTGAGCTCAGCCACTGGCGGCGATCGGGAGCGTGGAGCTCATCCGCACGAAGCTTTGACAGCCCAAGTTCCGGTGAGGCCATGATCGGGGAAGAGCGGCATCAGGGCTCGACCGTGCATCCCCGGTCATTTCGAGGCAGGACCCGCAAGGGGCTTGAACAAAACTCCCATCGTTTTCCAGGAAGAATTGGTGGGACGTCACGAATGTCACCCCCACTCATCTACCTCAGCTCCGGCATTCGCCGGCGTCCCACACACCTCCCATAGCGAGGTGACCTCTTATCCCTCCAGCCGCTCGCGGCGTGGAGATTTCGGTGCGGGCGCTGACAGCCGCCGCGAAACCCGCCTATACTCGCAACACAACTCCGGGGAGCCCGACATGTCATTCAAATCCATCGCCCTTGGCGCCACAGCGCTGATACTCGCCGGCAGCGCGGTCCAGGCGGCCGACCGGCCGCTGCGGCCGGTCAACACCTATTCCATCGTCGCGCGTGATGCGGCGACCGGCGAGCTTGGCGTCGCTGTGCAGTCGCACTGGTTTTCCGTTGGTTCGGTGGTGATCTGGGCCGAGCCGGGGATTGGCGCGGTGGCGACTCAGTCCTTTGTCCTGCCCGACTACGGCCCAAACGGTCTGGCGCTGATGCGCGCCGGGGCGAGCGCTGCCGAGGCGTTGGAGCAGACGCTCGCGGCAGACGAACATATCGATGTGCGCCAGGTGGCGATGGTCGATGCGAGCGGTGGCGTTGCAGTCCACACCGGCGAGCACGCGATCGCCGAGCATTGCCACATCACCGGTGAGGGCTATTCGGTTCAGGCCAATATGATGCGGGACGGCACGGTCTGCTCGGCGATGTCCGTAGCGTTTGAGAGCTCGACAGGGTCACTGTCTGAACGCCTGATGCTGGCGCTGGAAGCGGCTCAGGGGGAGGGCGGTGATATTCGCGGCAAGCAATCGGCGGCCATGCTGGTGGTGTCCGGCGATGCCGCATTGCCGGCCTGGAGCGGCCGTGTGGTTGATCTTCGCGTCGAGGACAATGTTGATCCCTTGGCCGAGTTGCGCCGCCTGCTGGGCCTGTCCCGCGTCTATGCCTTGATGCAGGCCGGTGATGACGCGATGGCCGAAGGCGATCTGGCCGGCGCGAGCGCCGCCTACGCTGCGGCCAGTGCTCTGGCACCGGACAATCATGAAGTCGTGTTCTGGCACGCCATCACGCTGGCGACCGGCGGCGATATGGCCGGCGCGACACCGCTCTTCTCGCGCGCCTTCGCCGCTTGGCCGCAATGGCGCGATATCATTCCGCGCCTGCGCGCCGCCGGGGTTTTGCCCGATGATGACGCTCTGGAGGCTCAGATTTTGGCGGTCCAATAGGGTGTCGTTCTACGTTCCGCGACACACCAGAACATGGTCGTCAAACACCGCACCAACGATCAACACGCCATCGCGCATCGCGGCGACGCTGGAGGCGTTGAGGGTGCCGTCCATCAGCAGGAGAGCCGTCTCGGTCTCGCCGGTTTGTGGGTTGAGCCGCACGGCGTGGGCCGGGGCGGTGGCGCTGGCATCGGCGGCGTGGGCGACGAAATCGAACACGCGCGGATGGCCGCCAATCCACAGATCGCCGCGTTCATCGACCTCGATATTGTCCGGCGCTGTCGGTACGGGCAGGGCGCGGTTGGCAGTGAGGGCTCCGCTTGCGGCATCTCGGTCATAGACGCGGATACGCCGGGCGAGCAATTCAGAGACATAGACCTCGGACCCGTCGGCGGAGATGTTGATGCCATTGGCATAGGCGATGCCGTGGGCAACCATATCGCCACGGCTACCATTGAAATAGGAGACACTCGATAGCGGCAGGCCGAAATAGGCTTCCAGATTGGCCATCATGCCAGTGTGATAGGCACGGTCATTGGTGGCGTAGAAGCTGCGCGGGCCGACGGCGAGCACGTCGTTGGGCGAGAGCAGGGCCTCATGGCTGATGCTCTCGGCATGGCTCAGCATGCCGTTTTCACCGACATCGAAAATCTCGACGGCGTGGGTGCCGCCCGCGCTGTCGAAGCCGGCGCGGTGATTGACGACGAACAGGCGCTGGCTGCCATCCGGTGCCGTCCACAGGCTCAGCCCATGGGGGTGGAAATCGGCCGGCGCATCGCCAGAGACTTCATGCAGGGTGTCGGGGTCGTTGAGGTTGAAGGCATAGATGCCGCCACGCTCACCGGTGCGGCGATCATCGGTTGAGACGAAAACCAGATCCGAGTTTGGATCGATGGTAACGTCTTCGGTGCCCGGCGCGATGGTCAGCGCCTCGCACTGGCCCGGCGTCACCGGTGTCAGATCGGCCATCATGCCCGATGCGGGAATGATGACGAACGCCATCCGCACCACAGCGGCCAGAATGACCAGGCCCAGAATGATCAGAATATTGCGCATGATATGCCCCCCGCAATTCAAGCTCTGATGGGCAGGTTAGCGCATTTTCGTGGTTTACGCCCGCGTCTTGTGTCTAGCGTTGGCGGCCGCGCTTGCCTTGAACACTGGATTTGATCTGGCGCGTCACGCCACGCTTGCGGGCCCGCTTTTCGGCGGCGGTTTCGCTGTTGGACTGGTCTTCGGCGAGTAGTTTTTCCCAGCGCTGGAACCTGTCAGCATCGATCTCGCCCGCCTTGATCCCGGCCTGGATGGCGCAGCCCGGCTCGGACTGATGGGCGCAGTCGGAGAATTTGCAGGTCGTCGCCAGCTCGGTCAGATCGGAGAAGACGCGGTCAATGCCGTCGCCGCTTTCGCTCATGCCGAGCGAGCGCATGCCCGGCGTATCAATCAACCAAGCGCCGGAATGGGTCGCCCGCAAGCTGCGTGATGTGGTGGTGTGACGGCCCTTATTGTCGCCCTTGCGGTTTCCCTGGGTCTCGCTGGCCTCGCCGGTGAGCCCGTTGAGAATGGTCGATTTACCAACCCCGGACGAGCCGACCAGAGCGGCAGTGGCGCCGGGCTTGAGCCAGGGCAGGAGCCGGTCCAGCGCTGTGGTGTCGCGGGCATCGAGCGTTATGGCGCTGACATGCGGCGACAGGGCTTCGGCTTGGCGGACATAATCGTCGGCATTGTCCACCAAATCACCCTTGGTCAGCACGATCAGCGGCTCGGTATGACTGCTGGCGGCCAAGGTGAGATAGCGCTCGAGGCGGGCGGGATTGAAATCGGCATTGCAGGAGGTGACGATCATCAACGTGTCGACATTGGCGGCGATCAACTGGTGCATCAGCACGGTGCCCGAGGCGCGGCGGCGCAGGACCGAGCGCGGCTCCAGCGCTCGCACGATCCGGTTCTCCGCTGGATCAACCAGCACCCAGTCGCCAACCGCCAGATCGCCGGCCTGGATATCGCTTGGCAGGCTCAGGGATATCTCGCCAACAGGCGTCATCGCCTGGACCCGGTCACGATGCACATCGCACAGCCGGGCCGGCGGCGTCGCCTCGAGCTCGCCCGGTTCAAGCTGGGCCGCAAAATCGTCTGACCAGCCAAGTCCGGCGAGCGATGCATCTGTCATGGGTTGAGTTCCGTGTGTGCTGCAGCGCCGTTATCGCATGGGGCGCAGGAATGCAGCAATGGCCAAGCGACGCTTTACGCGGTGTGCACGCGGTATCCGGCCCGGATCACATCGACCGTGATGCGCGGCGTCAACACGGCGACGGGGCCAGCGGGGCGGATCTCGCGGGGCCGATAGCCATCGAAGCTCCAGGCAAGGATCGAGCCCTTGCGCCGGACCAGAGCTTCGCCGGCGCCGGGTAAGGTGAAGAATACCTCGTCGGGCAAGGTCTCGAAGTCGGCTTGGTGCGTGACCTGGGCCCGCGAGCGCGACATGACCCGATCAGCATGCAAGAGCCGGTTCATCGCGCCCGGCGAAGGGCGCTCTCCGAGTTCGGGACGGGCGCGACCAAAGGCTTGCTGGAAAGCCATGTAGTCACCATGGCGGCACATGCCGCAGGGGCGGTGACCGGCGGCGAGAGCGACGGTCTCGTCGGTGAAGAAGAGCTCGGTATAGACGCCGGGACGCATGATCTGTCGCTGCCAGTCCTTGAAGGAAAGCGCGCAGGCGACCCAGGCCTGGTGAGCCCAGCGCTTCTCTCCGAGCTGGCGGTGTTCATCATGCAGGCAGCCGCGATTGCCCATCAGGCCACCGCGTGCCGGGTGGGCGAGGATGTCTCCAAAAGGGGTGACGCGGTTTTGCAGTGCCATGGGTGGAGGGCTCCGGTCTGGATTGCGTGAGCTTAGCGCCTGATGGCCGGCGGACCCAAACCGCACTTGCGCCAGTCGAGCGAACAGTGTTCACTTTTAATCCGACCGGCCCGCAGGAGCGCCTCCATGACCGACGAACATTTTGATGTCCTGATTGTCGGTGCCGGCATTTCCGGCATTGCAGCGGCCTATCATCTTCAGACCCGGTCGCCCGACCGCAGCTATGCGATCCTGGAAGCACGCGACGCGATTGGCGGCACCTGGGACCTGTTCCGCTATCCGGGCATTCGCTCCGACAGCGACATGTACACGTTTGGCTTTGCCTTTCGGCCCTGGACCGATGGCAAGGTGTTTGCCGATGGCCCGGCGATCCGCGAATACGTCTCCGACACGGCGCGGCGCAACGGGATCGAAGACAATATCCGCTTCGGCACCCGGATAGCCCATGCCAATTGGGATAGCGAGACGGCGCGTTGGACGGTGCGGACCGAACGCGGTGCCGACGGGGAAAGTACCAGCCTCACCTGCAATTTCCTGATGATGTGCTCAGGCTATTATCGCTATTCCCACGGCTATCTGCCTGATTTTGCCGGCATGGAAGATTTTTCCGGCGCCATCATTCATCCCCAGCTCTGGCCGAAAGAGGTCGATTATGCTGGCAAGAAAGTCTTGATCATCGGGTCCGGTGCGACAGCGGTGACGCTGGTGCCGGCGATGGCTGAGACGGCGGCGCATGTGACCATGCTGCAGCGCTCGCCGACCTATATCGCCGCGCGGCCTTCGCGCGACGGTTTCGCCGATTTCATGCGCAAAATCCTGCCGGCGAAGATCGCTTATTCGGTAACGCGGGCGAAGAATGTGCTGCTGAACATCTATATCTATCACCTGTCCCAGACCCATCCACGCTTGGTCAAAGGTCAGGTTCTCAAGGCGATCCGCCTGCGCCTGGGTCCGGATTTCGATGTCCGCAAGCATTTCTCGCCGAGCTATAATCCTTGGGATCAGCGTTTCTGTCTGGCACCGGATGGCGACTTTTTCGATGTGCTGGCCGATGGTTCTGCGTCCATCGTCACCGACCAGATCGAGTGCTTCACCAAGACCGGTATCAAGTTGAAATCCGGCGACGAGATTGAGGCTGATCTGATCATCCCGGCGACCGGGCTGGAGATGCAATTATTCGGCGGTATGACGCTGAGCGTCGATGGCGCCATGGTCCGCGCCGCCAACACGGTGACCTATCGCGGCATGATGCTCAGCGGCGTGCCCAATCTTGCGATCGCCTTTGGCTATACCAATGCCTCTTGGACGCTGAAGATCGACCTGACCTGTGAGCGCGTCTGCCGCATGCTCAATCACATGACCGCCAAAGGGCAGGATTACTGCGTGCCGACACCGCCAGCCGATCTGGAAACCGTGCCAATGCTCGATTTCTCATCGAGCTATGTCCAGCGAGCGATGGCGCACCTGCCGCAGCAGGGCATCAAATCGCCCTGGCGCACCTATCAGAATTATGTCCAGGACATGCTGACGATCCGCTTCGGCAAGCTGGAAGACGGAGCGCTGGTATTCGGCCGGCGCGATGAGCGCGCGCAGCAGGACACCGCACTGAAGGCGGCCGAGTAGCGCGCGAGGTGTGCATGATTTCGCGCAGGCTGGGGTGAATGCTCGCCGGCGCTGGACTTTGTGAGTGATCGCAGACAGTTTGAAATCTGACAGTTTGAAACGTGGCAGTTTTTGAGGCCGATTATGGCACGCGCCAAAACCCTTCAACTTGCAGACGATAGCCGGGCCCGCGTCCGGTTGCTCGTTTTTGGCGGTTTGAGCCTTGCTGTTCTGGTTTTGATTATCATCGGCCAGTCCCTCACCGGAGCCCTGCTCGCGCCTGCCTGACATCATGCTGATGCCGCTGCAGACCGAACCTCGCTCCAACCGGGCGAGGTTTTTTTGTGCCTCCGTCCCGGTCTCGCCCCCAGATCACTCCCGACCTCGCCCCGTGAGCCCGCCATGACCCCGGACAATACACCCCAAAAATTTGCCGCCGAATTCGACTTCGTCGCTGATTGCCATGCCCACGGCATGGGCGGAGTGCTGCACACGCCGTGTCAGCGCGCCGAGGCGTTGAGCGAGCTGGCCGGCTGCGATATCCGGGTCAAGCTGGAGAATTTGCAGGCGACGGGCTCGTTCAAGGAACGCGGGGCCTATGCCAAGCTGATGAGCCTGACCGCCGATGAGCGCGCTCGCGGCGTTGTCGCGGCCTCGGCCGGTAATCATGCCCAGGGCGTGGCGCGGCATGGGCGACGGCTCGGCATTGACACCGTGATTTTCATGCCGGTCGGCACCCCGGCGATCAAGGTGAATGCGACGCGGGCCCAAGGCGCAACGGTAGAGTTGGCTGGTGCCGATTTCGACGCGGCGAGCAAGTTGGCGGATGAATATTGCGCCGCCCAGGGCCGGGTGTTGGTGCATCCATTTGATGATGCGCTGGTAATGGCCGGGCAGGGGACAGTGGCCACAGAGATGCTCGCCGACCAGCCCGATCTCGATGTGATCATCGTGCCGATTGGTGGTGGCGGGCTGGCCTCCGGTGTCGCGCTGACGGCGAAGCGGATCAAGCCCGGCATCGAAGTCATCGGCGTGCAGGCCGATCTGTTCCCGGCCTTCCACAATCTGTTCCACAACGGCCAGCGGCCCGTTGGCGGTATGACGCTGGCTGAAGGCATTGCGGTGCGCGAGCCGGGCGCCTTGACGCGCCGGATCATGACCGGCCAGCTCGACGACGTGCTGCTGGTCGATGAGCGCACCATCGAGCGGGCGCTCAACCTTTTCCTGACCCGGATGCGGGTTTTGCCGGAGGGCGCCGGTGCTGTCGCGCTGGCGGCGGTATTGGCACATCCGGACCGCTTTGCCGGCAGGAAGGTCGGGCTGGTTCTGACCGGTGGCAATATCGATACCCGGCTCCTGTCCTCGCTCTTGCTGCGCGACTTGGCGCGGTCGGGGCGGCTGGCGCGTTTTCGGATCGAGTTGATCGACGTGCCGGGCCAGCTCTCCGCCGTCTCCCGGATCATCGCCGAAGCTGGCGGCAATGTGACTGATGTCGCCTATCACAAGACGTTTTCCGACCTGCCGGCCAAGGTGACCTATATCGATATCTCATTGGAGGCTCAGGACGCGGCTCATATGGACCGAATCCATGCGGCCTTGCGCCAGGATGGCTTCAAGGTCGAATTCGCTGACTACTGAGCGGCGGTGATGGTATCTTGCAGTCCGCACATAAAATATCGAAGGTGCGCGAACCTTGGTCCCGCTTGGGAAATCACGCACTTGTTGTGGTTTGCGACCGGGCGCGACAAATTGCCATACAGTAAATGTGGAAACTCGCGCTACACAGACCGAGAACTGGCCAGATATCGGGGGCACAAATGCAATCGTCGCAATCGCTTACGCGCAGCGGGCTGGATTTCAGTACCGTCATCGTGCTCTTGATCACCGTATTCGGGGCCTTTTGGGCTCTGTCAGCAGCGGCCTACGCGCCGGACGCGGCGATGAAGGGGCAGTCCTGGCTGATCCTGGCCGGCTTCCTGACTGGAATTCTGATCCTGGTCGGCTCTATCACGCGCGGCGGCGTCGAAACCGACGAGCGCGAATATAACGAAAACCTGGTCAAGGCCGGGGTGATCGCCTCGCTGTTCTGGGCCGCGGCCGGCCTTCTGGTCGGTGTGATCATCGCCTTCCAGCTCGCCTTTCCGGTTCTGAATATCGAGGATTGGGGCTTCACCAGTTTTGGCCGTCTGCGCCCGCTACACACCTCGGCGGTGATCTTCGCTTTCGGCGGTAACGTCTTGATCGCGACATCATTTTACGTCGTGCAGCGCACCTGCCGCACCCGGATTGCCGGCGGAATCTGGCCGTGGTTCGTGTTCTGGGGCTATCAATTCTTCATCGTGATGGCCGCGTCGGGCTATCTGGTTGGCATTACCCAATCGCGCGAATATGCCGAGCCGGAATGGTATGCGGATATCTGGCTGACCCTGATCTGGGTCGCCTATCTGCTGGTTTTCCTCGGCACGCTGTGGAAGCGCAAAGAGCCGCACATCTACGTCGCCAACTGGTTCTACCTCGCCTTCATCGTCACGATTGCGATGCTGCACATCATCAATAATCTGGCGATGCCGGTCAGCTTTGTCGGATCGCGCAGCTATTCGCTTTTCTCCGGTGTCCAGGATGCGCTGACCCAGTGGTGGTATGGCCATAATGCCGTTGGCTTCTTCCTGACGGCCGGATTCCTCGGGATCATGTATTACTTCATCCCGAAACGGGTGAACCGGCCGGTCTATTCCTACCGCCTCTCGATCATCCATTTTTGGTCGCTGATTTTCATCTATATCTGGGCCGGCCCGCACCATTTGCACTATACGGCGCTGCCGGAATGGGCGCAGACGCTGGGCATGGCCTTCTCCATCATGCTGTGGATGCCGTCCTGGGGCGGGATGATCAATGGTCTGATGACGCTCTCGGGCGCCTGGGACAAGCTGCGCACCGACCCGGTCGTGCGCATGCTGGTGATCTCGGTCGCGTTTTACGGCATGTCGACCTTTGAGGGGCCGGTGATGTCAATCCGGGCCGTCAATGCGCTGTCCCACTATACAGACTGGACCATCGGCCATGTGCATTCCGGCGCGCTCGGCTGGGTCGGATTTGTTTCCTTCGGAGCGCTGTATTGCCTGGTGCCCTGGCTGTGGAAGAAGGCGGGGATGTATTCCAAGGCGCTGGTCGACTGGCACTTCTGGATCGCGACCTTCGGCATCCTGCTCTACATCACCTCAATGTGGGTGGCCGGCATCATGCAGGGTCTGATGTGGCGCGCCTATAACTCGCTCGGTTTCCTGGAATACTCCTTCGTGGAAACCGTTGAAGCGATGCACATTTCCTACATCATCCGCGCGGTTGGGGGCCTGCTCTATCTCGCTGGCGCCCTGATCATGATTTACAATGTCTATCGCACGATCAACAGCGATGTGACCGAAGCGGATGAGTCGGTATCGCCTCAACCCGCGCAGATTCCGGCTTAGGGGGAGATCGCTATGTCAAAGGGCAAAAGCGTGTGGAGCGATATCCACAAGAAGCTGTTCGAAAAGAACTCGCTCATCCTCACCGTCGGGATTCTCGTCACCGTTTCGATTGGCGGCATTGTCGAGATTGCCCCGCTCTTCTACCTCGACTCGACGATCGAGGAAGTCGACGGCATGCGGCCCTATACGCCGCTGGAACAGCTGGGCCGCGACATCTATGTCCGCGAGGGTTGCTATAATTGCCACTCGCAGATGATCCGCCCCTTGCGCGATGAGGTCGAACGTTACGGCCATTACTCGCTTGCCGCCGAGAGCATGTATGATCACCCCTTCCAGTGGGGCTCGAAACGGACCGGACCGGATCTCGCTCGCGTTGGCGCCAAATACTCCGATGAATGGCATCGCGACCATATGCGCGATCCGCGCTCGGTGGTGCCGGAATCGATCATGCCGGCCTATGCCTTCCTGGAAAGCGCGACGCTGGATTATCACAATGTCGCCGCCAATCTGCGCGCCCTGCGCGCCGTCGGCGTTCCCTATAGCGACGAGATGGTGGAGACGGCCGTGGCCGACATCACCACCCAGCTCGACCCCTATGCGTCGGATTATGACGGCTTCCTGGCGCGCTATCCCGGGGCGACCCTGCGCGATTTCGATGGCAATCCGGACCGGGTTTCCGAGCTCGACGCTCTGGTGGCCTATCTGCAAGTGCTCGGCACCATGGTGGACTTCTCCACCTATGAGGCCGAAGCCGATGAAAATCTGAGATAGGGGCGCATGATGTATTCTCTTCTCGCCAGTTTCGCACAGACCTGGGGCATGTTGCTGTTCGTCGCGCTCTTCACCGGCGCGCTGACCTATGCCCTGTGGCCGCGCAACCAGACACGCTTCGACGAGGCGGCGCGCATGCCCCTCAATGACAGCGATGAACCGATTATCGAAAGCGCCAGCAAGGACCAGGCCCATGTCTGATCACGAGGAAAACCGCGAAACCGACGCGCATTCGGGGACCGAAACCACCGGCCATGAATGGGACGGGATCAAGGAACTCGATACGCCGTTGCCGCGTTGGTGGCTTTATACCTTCTATGCCTGCGTTGTGATCGGCGTCATCTATATGGTCTTCCTGCCAGCGATCCCGGCCCTGCCGGGCATGGCCAACGGGGCGAATGACCATACGCGCGGCCTCAGCAATAATTCCGAGCGCGCCAATGTCGCCCTCGCAATGGCCGATCTGGAAGCCTCGCGGGCGTCTGGTTTCGAACGCCTGCGCGGCGCCTCGATCGACACGATCGAGGACGATCCCGATCTGCTCGGCTTTGTTCGCGCCGCCGGCGACGCAGCCTTCGGCAATAATTGCTCGACCTGTCATGGGTCCGGCGCCCAGGGCTTTGTCGGCTACCCCAATCTCAATGATGATGTCTGGCTGTGGGGCGGGACGTATGACGATATCCGCACGACAATCCGTTTCGGCATTCGTGCCGAGCATGACGATACGCGCTTCTCGCAAATGCCGTCCTTTGGACGTGATGGGATGCTGACCCGCTCGCAGATTGGCGACGTCACCGATTATATCCTGTCCCTATCGGGACATGAGGCCGCAGCCGATGCGATTGAACGCGGGGGCGTAACCTATGCCAGCCAGTGCGCCAGTTGCCACATGCCCGATGCCAGCGGGGACCGCAGCCAAGGCGCGCCCAATCTGACCGACCAGGACTGGCTCTATGGCGGCACGCGTGAACAGATCGTGGCCACAATCTATCGCGGGCCCTATGGTGTGATGCCGGCTTGGGAAGACCGGCTCGGCGACACCACGATCGATGCATTGGCTGCTTATGTTTATCTGTTGGGCGGTGGTGAATCTGCGCCGGACAGCCCGGTGGGGCAGTAAGTCGCATCGCTTAAACTCCGCAAACCAGATTGAACTCCGCCATGTCTGAGAGCCAAAAACGCAGCATGGCGGCACCCGGGATCACCCGGTCGAGAGCCAAGGCGGTCAATGCCGCTGACGAGCGCGAGCTCTACAAGAAGCGTGAGCCGATTTACCCCAAGCTGGCGCACGGCAAGTTCCGTTTCGCCAAATGGATGGTGATGGCTGTCTCGCTGTCGGTCTATTATCTCGTGCCCTTCCTGCGCTGGGATCGCGGCGTGGATGCCCCCGACCAGGCAGTGCTGATCGATTTCGCCGGCCGGCGTTTCTATTTCTTCTTCATCGAAATCTGGCCGCAGGAGATTTACTACGTCACCGGACTGCTGATCCTCGCAGCGCTGGCGCTGTTTTTGGTGACGGCCCTGTTTGGCCGTGTCTGGTGCGGCTATGCCTGTCCGCAGACCGTGTGGACCGATCTCTTCATCATGGTCGAGCGCGCCTTTGAGGGTGACCGCAATGCCCGTATCAAGCTCGACCGGGCGCCCTGGAGTTTCAACAAGGCCTGGCGCAAGAGTGGCAAGCACGCCGTTTGGCTGGTCATTGCCGGGCTGACGGGCGGGGCCTGGATTCTGTACTTTCACGATGCCTATGACACCGTCGGTAATTTCTTCACCGGCCAGGCCGAGATCTCCGCCTATCTGTTTTTCGCCGGCCTGACCTTCACGACTTATATTTTCGCCGGCACGATGCGCGAGCAGGTGTGCATCTATATGTGTCCCTGGCCTCGTATCCAGGCGGCGATGACCGACCGCGAAGCCCTCAATGTCACCTACCGGATAGATCGCGGCGAAACGCGCGGTGCCCACAAGAAGGGCGACAGCTGGGATGACCGGGGCGATTGTATCGATTGCATGCAGTGCGTCGCCGTCTGCCCGATGGGGATTGATATCCGTGACGGCGCCCAGCTGGAATGTATCCAGTGCGCCCTGTGCATTGATGCCTGCGATGACGTAATGCTGAAGGTTGATCGTCCGACCGGGCTGATTGCCTATGAGACGGACGACAATATCGACCGCTTCGTGGCAGGCGAGAAGCCGCGCTATCGCTTCGTGCGTGTCCGTACGTTGGTCTATGCCGTGGCCTTGGTTCTGGTCGCGGCCGTGATGCTGGCCGGCCTGCTCAATCGCACCGAGCTTGAGCTCAATGCTTCGCGTGATCGCAATCCCAATTATGTCCGCCTGTCCGATGGCGCGATCCGCAATGGCTACACGATCAAGGTGGTCAATAAGAGCAATGCGCCGCGCGCACTCGAACTGGTTGTCGAGGGCGATCCGGCCCTGATTGTCCGCTTGCTTGGTGCTGCGGACGAGACTCCGATGCGGATGAATATCGAGGCCGACCGGACGCGCGATTTCGTTGTCTATCTGACCCTGCCGCCCGGCGCCGTCGACGTGCCACGTGAGGACATCATGTTCCGCGTGCTTGATCCGGCGACCGGCGAGAGCGCGCAGACGCGGTCGGTTTTGGTAACGGGGCTCGCAGAATGAAAACCTTCCTCAACCCGCTGCGCGGCTGGCATGTGCTGGTGATGATCCTGATGTTTTTTGGCGTCACCATCGGCGTCAATGCCACCTTCATCACGCTCGCCCTGACGACCTTTCCCGGCGAGGATGTGCCGCACTCCTATGTTCAGGGCATTAATTACAATGACACGATTGAGCGCCGCCGGGCCCAGGCCGAGCTGGGCTGGACGGCCCGGTTCAACGCTGCCGATGATGCCTTGTTGCTCGAAGTGCTCGATGCCGAAGGCACGCCGGTCTCCGGCCTGGCCCTGACGGGCTCGATGGTGCACCCCGACTCAATGCAGGACTGCCCGCTCACCTTTGCCGCAGATCGGCCCGGCATTTATCGGGCGTCACTGGACTGTGACGCGAGCGGCCGCTGGCGGGTGCGGGCGATCAATGACGGCGATGCGCCGTTTGAGGTGGAATACGAATTGTGGCTACCCTGAGCGCTGTTGGGTTCGATCCCGTTGCAGGTCAGGCCGACCCGCAAGCCTTCGTGCGCCGGATTGATGGCCGTTCGCATCTCGACCTTCTGGTACGCGGCGCCAGCTGTGCCGGCTGCATCGCCCGCATCGAGTCGGGCATGCTGGCCGATGAGCGGGTCGAAACCGCGCGGTTGAACCTCTCCACCGGGCGTCTGGCCCTGGTCTGGCGCGGCGACGCCGCTGCAGCGCGCGGCTTTGTCGCGACATTGGGCAAGATTGGCTATCCGGCCACGCCTTACGAACCGGAGCGCGATAGCGATCCCCACAAGGAGGACGAGCGCCGCCTGCTGCGGGCCCTGGCCGTCGCCGGTTTCGCGATGGCGAATGTGATGCTGCTCTCGATCGCGGTCTGGTCCGGCGGGCAGGAGATGAGCGTGGCGATGCAGGCCCTGATGCACCGCATCTCGGCCCTGATCGTGTTGCCCGCTGTGGCCTATGCCGGTCAGCCCTTCTTCCGCTCCGCCTGGTCGGTGTTGAAAAATCGCCATGTCAATATGGATGTGCCGATTTCGCTCGGCGTGCTGCTCGCCAGTGGACTGTCGGTCTATGAGACCGTCATCGGGCATGGCGACACTTATTATGACGCTGCCGTGATGTTGCTTTTCTTCCTGCTGATCGGGCGCTTCCTCGACATGCGTTTGCGCGCCAAGGCCGGTCAGGCGGCGCGAGGGCTGGCGGCGATGCAGGCGACGACCGCCAATCGTCTGCGCAGCGACGGTGCGCTTGATTCTGTCGCGGCACGCGATGTCCGCGCCGGCGATGCGCTTGTTTTGGCGGCTGGTGACCGCGTTCCGGTCGATGCGGTGATTGTCGAAGGCGAGGGCGCACTGGACGCGTCCCTGGTCAGCGGCGAGACGGCACCGGTCGAGGCGCGGCCGGGCGTTCAGGTGTTTTCCGGCATGCTCAATCTGGACGGCAAGCTGGTGGTGCGCGCCAGCGCCGACCGCGATAATTCCCTGCTTTCCGAGATTACCCGCATGGTCGAGGCCGGTGAGCAAAGCCGCTCCCGATTTGTCCGCCTCGCTGATCAGGCGGCGCGGCTCTACGTGCCGCTGGTGCATTCACTCGCCCTGGCAACCCTGATCGGCTGGTTCGTGTTGGCCGGCGATCCGCGCACCGCCATCGTCAATGCCATCGCCGTTTTGATCATCACCTGTCCCTGTGCGCTGGGGCTGGCCGTGCCGGCTGTCCAGGTCGTCGCCTCCGGACGTCTGTTCAAGGCCGGCGTGCTGGTCAAATCCGGTGATGCCCTCGAACGCATGGCCAAGATCGATACGGTTGTGGTCGACAAGACCGGCACCTTGACCGAAGGCCGCCCCCGTCTGGTCGAGCCGGAGGCTCTGCCTGACGGCACACTCGAGCTCGCCGCGCGCCTGGCCCGCACCAGCCGTCACCCCTTGTCGCGGGCCGTTGCCGATGCGGCCGGCATGGGTCCGGCTGCCAGCGATGTGCACGAGACGCCGGGCGGCGGACTGGAGTGTGTTGAGGACGGCATGCGCCTGCGCTTTGGGTCTGCACGCTGGCTCGGGATCGAGGCGGCGAGCGATCCGCATTCGGAGGCCTGGTTGGTCATCGATGAGGGCGATCCGGTACGGTTTCGCTTCCAGGATCGGCTGCGCAGCGATGCGCGTGAGACGATAGACGGCCTGCGTCAACGCGGCTGTCAGATCGAATTGCTCTCGGGCGACCGGACCGGTCCGGTTGGCCTGATCGCCGCCGAGCTGGGGATTGACGCCTGGACGGCCGAACTGAAACCGCAACAGAAAATCGCCCGTATCGAGGCGCTCAAGGCGGACGGCCGCAGCGTGCTGATGATCGGTGACGGCATTAATGACGCACCAGCCCTGGCGAGCGCCGATGCCTCGGTTTCGCTGGCGGCAGCGGCGGAGATTTCCCAAGCGGCGGCGGATTTCGTGCTTCAGGGCAACAAGCTGGCCGGGTGCCTGGTCGCGCTGGATATCTCGCGGGCGGCCAAGCGCCGCGTGTTGGAGAATTTCACCCTGGCGGCGGGCTATAACATGATCGCCGTACCGCTCGCGGTGATGGGCATGGTGACGCCGCTGATCGCCGCAATCGCGATGTCGGGCTCGTCAATCCTGGTGACGCTCAACGCTTTGAGGCTGGCCCGCCGATGACCGCTTTGATCTGGCTGATACCGCTTGCGCTCGGTCTGGGATTTCTCGGACTGGTTGGCTTCTTGTGGAGCCTCAAATCAGGTCAGTTCGATGATCTTGATGGCGCCGGCGAGCGCATTCTGATGGATGACGACAAGCCCTTGCCGCCGCGCCCTCAGGCGGTGCTGGCTGAGGACGATGACGAGGACGCCGACGACGATGGCAGCGGCGCGAAATCCTTGTAGGCATACCAGCTTGCATGCGCGAGCCAGGGGAAGACCACCGCCAGCCCGATCAGGAAGAAGGCGGTTCCGGCCACGGTCATGAAGCCGATCAGCCAAGCCCAGGTCAGCATCACGAAGGGCTGACGCCGCACCGCTGTGACGCTGGCAACCAGCGCGGTCACCGCATCGATATCCTGGTCAACCAGCATCGGGAAAGCGATCGCCGAGATGGAGAAGGCGAAACCGGCCAGCACGGAGCCGATGATCGCGCCGATCACGAGCAGGGTTATCCCGGCCGGGTCTGACAGGGAGAATTCCAGAAAGGCACCGGGGGTGAGCGGGCTGTCGGGGGCGATGATGACGTGCAGGAATTGCGAGATTTCGACCCAGGCCATCAACAGCAGGAGCAGCAGCAGCGAGAGAAAGGCGATCTGGGTAATCCGGTCGGGAAAGCGCGAGATGATGACGCGAAAGCGTGGCACCTCACCGCGCTCCAGCGCGCGGCTGACCTGGTAGATGCCGATCGCCAGCGCCGGTGCGATCAGGGCGAAACCGCTCAGCGCGACAGGTGCGATGGCCCCGAGCCCGAGCAGCCACAGACCGCCTGTGATCAGGGCGCCGATGCCGACGAAAATCAGGCCATAGCTCAGGCTGACGCGCCGGGCGCGCATCATGTCGGCCCAGCCAGCCTTGAGCCAGCTCCAGGGCGCATCGCGCCTGACTTCCTGCAGTGTGATCATGATGTTGTACTCTCCCCGATCCCAATTCGACATGCTTCAATGGTTCGCCCGGTGATGCCACACATAATTTAAGTTTATTGCGCCGCCGGCCCACCAGCTTCCGGGCTCGTGGCGACGAGCCGGGCGCTGTGCATTGCGCTATCGATGCCGGCTAGTCCATTGTGTCGCGGGCGAAAAATTCCCCAAAATCCGAATTTTGCGTGCCAAGGTCGCGCAGTTTCTCTATGCTGCCCGATAGTGAAAATGGGGGGATGTCGGCATGTTGAATTGGCGCTTGGGGGCTGCGGCCCTGGTTCTGGCTGCAGGTCTGATCGGTTGCTCGGCACCGGACACGGATGTGCAGGGGCCATCGCTGGAAACACGCCCGGCTGATGCGGCGCGCGCCGTCACCGAAACCTCATCTGATTTTGCCTTCCTGCGCTATCAAATCGATGTCGAAGGCGATGCGCCGCGCCTCTGCCTGGGCTTCACCGCGCCGCTCGACCCGCAATCCGATTACGAGCCCTATGTCGCGCTGGAGCCAGCGCGCCCCGTCGCGATGGCGGTCAGCGGGCAATCGCTCTGTCTCGGTGGGCTCGCCTTTGGCGACGGCCAGTCGGTCACCTTACGCGCGGGCTTCCCCTCCGCCGACGGCCGGGGCCTGCGGACCGACGAACAGATCGAAATCGATTTTGGTGACCGGCCCGCCTATGTCGGCATTGCCGGTGATGGCGTCATTCTGCCCCGGCTCGAAGCCGATGGCTTGGCCATCGAGACCGTCAATGTTGAGACCGTCGAAGTCACGGTCTGGCGCGTCACTGATCGCGCGCTGGCTTTCCGCTCGATCACCTCGGGCTTTACTGCCGGGTTCGACGAATATGACTGGCAGGATCAGGATGAGAGCCCATTCCCGGTCGCCGAACGGCTGTGGCAGGGCAAGATGGACACGGCTGGCACTCTTAATTCACCCGTGACCACCGTCTTCCCGCTGGCGGAGACCATCGGGCGGCTGCGCCCGGGCGCCTATTACATCCAGGTCAGCGACGATGCCGAAGCCGAGGATGATTATCACGTTCCGGCGCGCTCGAGCCGCTGGCTGGTGATCACCGATCTGGCGCTGACCGCCTATCGTGGCCGCGACGGGATTGATTATGTCGTGCGCTCGCTGCAGACGGCCCAGCCGGTCGCCGGCGTGCGCGTCGAACTGGTAGCGCGCAGCAATGAAATTCTCGGCACAACCACGACCGATGCCGATGGCCGCGCCCGTTTTGCCGGACCATTGATGCGGGGCGAGGACGGCAATACGCCGCGCCTGCTCACCGCCTATGGCCCGCAAAATGATTTCGCCGTGCTCGATCTGCAGCGCAATCCGGTCGATCTGAGCGGCCAGGACATTGCCGGCCGGACCCGCCCCGATGGCGCCGATGGCTATTTCTATCTCGACCGCGGCATCTACCGTCCCGGCGAGCAGGTGCGTATCGCCGCGATGATGCGCGATGCCCAAGCGGTTTCGATCTCCAGCCGCTCCGGCGATCTGGTCCTTTACGGCCCGAACGGGATTGAAGCGGCGCGCGAGCGCTTTGAAGGCGCGCCCATCGGCGGCACCGTGTTCTGGGATTATGATCTGGCACGGGCTTCGGCGCGCGGTGAATGGCGCATTGATGCCATGCTCGACGGCTATGGCCTGATCGCCCAGACGCGTTTTTCGGTTGAGGATTTCGTGCCGCAACGCATCGCGATGACGCTCGATGCCGACAGTACGGCACCGATGCTGGCTGGCGAGACCCGCAATGTCGAAGCCAATGTCCGCTTCCTCTACGGGGCCCCCGGGGCTGGTCTGCCGGTTGAAGGCACGATCCGGATCGAACCCGATCCCAATCCCTTCCCCGATTATGCCCGTTTCTCTTTTGGCCGGTATGACGAGACTGTCCGCGAAACCAGCCGAGCGCTGCAGGACACGATTGCTGATGGTGCTGGCCATGCCGTGTTGCAGATTGATCCGCAGGGCGAGGGTGAGGGCACCAGTACGCCGTTGCGCATCCGCACCGTCATTTCCGCGATTGAGCCGGGCGGTCGCCCGGTCGCCGATGATGTGCGCATTCCCTATCGTCCGCGTGAGCTCTATATCGGTCTCGACGCCCAGTTCGAAGGCCGGCTCGGCAATAATAGCGCCGCCGCATTCGACATTGTCGGCCTGACGCCGTCCGGCGCGCTGCGCGAGGCCCGGGTCGAGTGGCAGGTCATCCGCGTCGACTGGAATTACGACTGGTACCGCACCGAAGGTGATGTCTGGCGCTGGCGCCGGACCCAGAATTCCGTTGTCGTCGAGGAGGGGGTGTCCGCCCTGTCGGCCGAGGCTGTGTCGCGGATCGATATCGCGGCGCTGGAATGGGGCGATTACCAACTCGTCGTCACCGATCCCGACAGCGGCGTCTCCGCCAGTTCGCATTTCTGGGTCGGCTGGGGCCGAACCTCTTCGACCGGCGATGACGCGCCGGACCGTGTTCGCCTCGCCGGACCCGATGAGCCTGTTGCCGTGGGCCAGATGGCGACGATCAGTATTTTGCCGCCCTATGCCGGTGAAGCCGAAATTGTGATCGCCAGCGATCATGTTCTCGCGACGCAATCGGTCTCCGTGCCGGAGGAGGGCGCCGAAGTCAGCTTCCGCGTTTCCGAGGAATGGGGCGCAGGTGCCTATGCCATGGTCTCCGTCTTCACGCCGCGTGATCCGGTGGCCCAGCCGCGTCCACGCCGCGCCGTCGGTGTGACCTATCTCGCTGTCGATACCGGCCATCGCGAGCTTGGCCTCACCCTCGATGCGCCCGAACTGGCGCGTCCACGTCAGCCGCTCGATATTGCGATCACCGCGACCGGCCCGGTTCGTGCCGGTGCCTGGGTGACGGTGGCGGCGGTCGATGAGGGCATTCTGGCCCTGACCCGCTTCCAATCACCCGATCCGGTCGGCTGGTATTTCGGACGCTCATCGCTGGCGGTTGATCTGCTTGACGATTATGGCCGCCTGCTCGATCCCAATCAGGGGGCAGCTGCGGCTGTGCGCACCGGCGGCGACCAGATCGGCGGCGCCGGCCTGACCGTCGTGCCAACGCGTACTGTCGCGCTCTTCTCGGGCCCGGTCGCGTTCGACCGTGCCGGCCATGCGACCGTGACGCTCGATATTCCCGACTTCAATGGCGAATTGCGTCTGATGGCGGTTGCCTGGTCGGGAAGCGGGCTGGGCGAGGCGTCCCAGCCGCTGACTGTGCGCGATGAAGTGCCCGCCGAACTGATCCTGCCGCGCTTCCTGGCGCCCGGCGATTCCAGCATGACGACGCTGACCATCGACAATGTCGAAGGCGCGCCCGGCGTCTATGCCGCCGCGATCAATGCTTCCGGCGCCGTCAATGCCGACAGCGAAGACCGGATCGAACTGGCCAGCGGTGCCCGAATCGACCGGCGTTATCCTGTCAGCGGCACCGATAGCGGTATTGGTAATGTGGGATTGAGTGTCGATGGCCCGGCCGGTTTTGCCGTCTCGCGCAGCTATCCAATCGAAGTGCGCTCCGCCTGGTTGCCGTCTTCAGAAGTTCTGCGCGGACGTGTCGAGCCGGGCGCCAGCTGGTCGCTCGACAGCACGGCGCTGGCGGCCTTCCTGCCTGGGTCCAGTGAAGTCTCGGTCAGTTTCTCGGCGACGCCGCTGGATCAGAACGCCCTGCTGCGCTCACTCAGCCGCTATCCCTATGGCTGCACAGAACAGATCACCAGCCGCGCTCTGCCACTCCTCTACGCCCAGGACCTGGCGGCATTGTCCGGCACGGACGGGTTCGACCAGGCTCGGGTCCAGATCCAGGATGCGATCTCGACCTTGCTGAGCCGTGAGGCTGCAGATGGCACGATCGGATTGTGGCGGGTCGGTGATCGCAGCGCGACACCATGGCTGGGTGCCTATGCCGTCGACTTCCTCGCCCGCGCCAAAACGGCGGGCTACACGGTTCCCGATGCAGCGATGGAGCGGGCCTATGCTGCGCTCGAACATGTCGCTTCGCAGGAGCTGTGGCGCGCCTCGGGTTATGATCCCAGCGTTTATCGTTGGGTCGGTCAGAGCGACACCAATCAACGTCTGTCAGACCGCAGTGCAGCCTACGCACTCTACGTCCTGGCGCGTGCTGACCGGGCTGACCGCTCACGTCTGCGCTATATGCATGATGAGCGGCTGGCCGAGATTGCCAGCCCGCTGGCGCGGGCCCAGATCGGCGCGGCTCTGTTCCTGATCGGCGACCGGGCCCGCTCGCATAGTGCTTTCCTGCAAGCGGAAGCGGCCCTGGGTTATTCCAATCCGGGCGACTGGTATCAGACCGCCCGGCGCGATCTCGCCGGCGTTCTGGCCCTGGCGGCCGAAGCGGGCGAGAGCGAGCTGGTTGGCCGTCTGGCCGAGCGTGTCGCTCGGGAACTGCCCGAGCCGGGCCGGTTGACGACCCAGGAGAAGGCCTTCCTTCTGCTGGCCGCACAGGCCCTGTCGGCGGGTACCGATGCGCTGGAGATTGAAACCGGTGCGGGCGATGCCACACCGGGCCAGCGGGACTTCACGCTGACGCCGGGCGATTTGACCGGCACAACCGGTTTTGTCAATCGCGGTGCCAATCCGGTTTGGGTCACCCAGATCGCGCATGGAGAAACCCTGCAAGCGCCGGCAGCGGTGTCGGAACAGGTGGTGATCTCCAAGCGGATTCGGGCGATGGATGGCACGTCGGTCGATCTCACCAAGCTGGTCCAGGGCGACCGGCTGATCATCGATATTGAGATGATCCCGAGCGAGCAGCGCACCATTCCCGCCATCCTGGTCGATCTTCTGCCAGCGGGTCTGGAAATCGAGGCGATCATCCGTCCCGAGGATGCCGGCCCGAACGGCGTCCATGCCTGGCTCGGCACGATCCATGATCCACGCATTGCCGAAGCGCGCGATGACCGCTTCGTGGCGGCAATCGATCTGCGGACCGGACGTCCGGCTCATCTCGCCTATATCGTCCGCGCCGTGACACCAGGGCAATACACCTTGCCGGGCGCGGTGATCGAAGACATGTACCGGCCCGACGTGTTCGCACGCTCCGAGACCGGCCAGATTGTCATCCGGCCGCGCGGCTAAATCATGCTCGGCCTGGGTCGGATATATTGGGTGATTGCCGGCGCCCTGGCGGGGCTGGCTCTGCTGCTCGCGCTCGACCAGATTTTCCCGGTCCCGCTTGAGGCGGCCCAGGCGCGCTCGCAATTGGTGCGTGACCGCGATGGCGAATTGTTGCGTGCCTTCCCTGTCGGGGAAGGGCGCTGGCGGTTGGCGGCCGATCTCGACCAGATCGATCCGGATTTTATCGCCGCGCTACTGGCCTACGAGGATTCGCGCTTCTACCAGCATATCGGGGTCGATGCCGGCGCTGTCGTGCGGGCCGCTTGGGAGGGTTTGCGGGCCGGGCGTATCGTCTCCGGTGCCTCGACCCTGACCATGCAGGTGGCTCGCCTGCTGGAGCCACGGCCGCGCACCTACAGCGCCAAAGTCCTGCAAATGGCGCGGGCGCTGCAGCTGGAACTGCATTTCAGCAAGCGCGAGATCCTCGAGCTTTACCTCACCCTGGCGCCCTATGGCGGCAATCTGGAGGGGGTGAGGGCGGCGTCCTGGGCCTATTTCGGGCGCGAACCCGATGCGCTGACCATTGAGCAGATCGCGCTGCTGATCGCGCTGCCGCAATCGCCCGAGGCGCGCCGGCCTGACCGTCATCCGCAAGCGGCCATCGCAGCGCGCGGCCGTGTCCTCGACCGCCTCGCCCGCGTCGGTCTCGCTCGCCCGACCGCTCAGGCCGACGCCACGCTCGACCCGGCACCGCAGCGTCGCGCTTTCCCGGCCGACGCCTGGCAGGTCGCCGAGACGCTGGCGCGGCACAATCCCGGCCGCACCGACCTGGTGACGACGCTTGATGCCGGCCTGCAGCGGGCGCTGGAACAACAGGTGCGTGATAATCTGCCGATGGGCGATCCAAATGCCCAGATCGCGGTCATGGTGGTGGAGACGCAGAGCCGCGCTGTGCGCGCCGCTGTCGGCTCGGCCGGGCGCGAGCGGCCCGGTGGCTGGATCGATCTGACGACGCGGCCACGCTCGCCGGGCTCGACCTTGAAGCCCTTCATTTATGCGATGGCGTTCGATGACGGTCTGGCAGCGCCGCAAACCCGTATCGCCGATTTGCCGCGTCGTTTTGCCGGCTATCAGCCAGATAATTTCGATCGCCGGTTTCGCGGTGATGTCACCATCACTGAAGCGCTGCAGCACTCGCTCAATATCCCCGCGGTGACCACGCTCGACGATGTTGGCGCGCGGCGCTTTTCCGCCGCGCTCGGCTTTGCCGGCGCACGGCCGGAGCGTCCACACGGTGCAGGCCGTGATGACGGGTTGGCCGTGGCGCTGGGCGGCGCCGGGCTGAGCGTGCGGCAATTGGCGATCCTGTACTCCGCGCTGGGCGATGGTGGCCGGGCCAGACCCCTGCGCTGGTTTGAGGGTGAGGATGAGGTCGAAGACGGGTCGGGCTATGGCCTGGTCAGCGCTGAGTCGGCACAGGAAATCCTCACCATATTGCGCCGCGCGCCGCATCCGGGCGGCCGCATGCCGGCAACCTTGACGACAGCAGCCCCGGAAATCGCCTTCAAGACGGGCACCTCCTATGGTTTTCGCGATGCCTGGTCCGCCGGGGTGGCGGGCCGCTATACGGTCGTGGTCTGGACAGGGCGGGCCGATGGCGTGCCGCGCGAGGGCATTACCGGCCGCGAAGGCGCCTTGCCGCTCTTGTTTCGCGTGTTCGACCTGATCGAGAGCCTGGAGCCCTCGCAGGCCCAGCCTGACCGCGACGAGCGTGAATTGCCGCCGGCACCGGTCACGATGGCGCGTTTCCAGCTCGATCCGGCGCCGCAAATCCTGTTCCCGCCGGATGGGTCGGAAGTCTGGGCCGAGCGAAGCGGGCGCGGTTTCGTGCTGGCGGCGCAGGGACAGAGCGCGGTCAATTGGTATGCCGACGGCGAGCCGGTGGGGCGCAATGCGGTCGGCGACGCGGTCTGGTATCCGAACGGGCCCGGCTTCTATCTGGTCGAAGTTGTTGATCAGGCGGGGCGGCGTTCGCGGGCCCGGGTGCGGATCCGGATGGGGAGCTGATGCCGGCGCACGCGCTTGTGATCGGGCGGCAGGCGACCGGGGCAGGGTGAGTGGTTATGCTGCCACCTCTTGAGCCCGACTTTGGAGTTGCCCCGTGATTGTCGCCACAATTCTGCTCGCCGTCAGCCTTGCCGCATCCGCAGGTGAGAGCGAGCCCTCCATGTTGCTCGGCATGCAGACCCGCGACAGCAAAACCCTGTTGAGCAAAAACGGGGAGAGCCTGTACGCGCTGCAATTGACGCCGCTCGACGGACGCCTGTGTCAGGTTCGCGCCTTCTTTCGCGGTGCGCCGCCGCGCACGGCCCGTTTCTGCTCAAGCCGCGTCACCGGACGTCAGGTCGCGCGGTCAGGCGTGGCTGTGCTGGGGCTGGGTGAAATGGTGCACGGTGTTGGCGCCTGCATCGTCGACAGCCGGATTGTTGCTGTGCGCTTCTATACCGGCGCCGGCGCCTATGTGACGGCACAGACTGGCGAGTGTACCGGCTCATATCAACAGATCTGGTGCCAGGGCACGTGGGTCGTGCAGGGCGTGCAATTGTATTTTGGCGGCGCGAGCTGGTTGCGGCCCCGCCCGAGCCTGCAGGGCATACGGCCTCTGTGCTCGACAATGGTTGGCGGCTAACTTGGCCGCTGGCCCTTGCGTGTCAGACCGATCAGGGCAAAGCTCGACCCAAATCGGGAGGATTGATTTGATGCGGGATGTTCTGATCGCGGCGATGGTCGCCATTATGCTGACGCCGGGCGCCATGGCGGATGATACGCCGCGCTGGGCCTTGGTTGTCCATGGTGGGGCAGGCGTGATCGAACGCGGTGCGATGACGCCAGAAACCGATGCAGCCTATCGCGCGGCAATGACACGCGCGCTGGAAATCGGCGCTGATGTGCTCGAATCGGGTGGCACATCCGTTGATGCCATCGAGGCGATCATTCGCGCCTTTGAAGACAATCCGATGTTCAATGCCGGACGTGGCGCGGTCTTCACTGCCGCTGGTCGCAATGAGCTGGATTCCTCGATCATGGATGGCAGCGACCTCAATGCCGGCGCGGTCGCGGGGGTCAGCACGGTGCGTCACCCGATTTCTCTGGCGCGCGCGGTGATGGAGCATTCCCCACACGTGATGCTGCAGGGCGAAGGCGCCGAAACCTTTGCTGCCGAGCAGGGGCTGGAAATTGTCGATCCGGCTTTCTTCTTCACCGAGCGCCGCTGGGTGTCGATGGAGCACGAGCTTGGACGTCTCGGCCTCGATATCCCGGCCCGCCCTGAGGGCGCACCCGATCCACAGCCGGTCGATGAGGGCGCTTTGCTGCGCGATTCCCGGGAGCATCGTTTCGGCACGGTCGGTGTCGTTGCGCTCGACACCGCCGGCAATATTGCGGCGGGCACCTCAACCGGCGGTACGACAGCCAAGCGTTGGGGCCGCGTCGGCGACAGCCCGATCCTGGGCGCGGGCACCTATGCCAATAATGCATCCTGCGGCGTCTCCGCGACGGGGACGGGCGAGTATTTCATCCGCCTGACGGTCGCGAGCCGGATCTGCGCCCTGGTCGAGTTCGAAGGGCTTGGCCTGCAGGCGGCCGCCGACCGGGTGATCCAGGATGAATTGACCGCTATGGGCGGCGATGGCGGCATTATTGCGCTGACACCCACCGGCGATATCGCCTGGAGTTTCAATACGCCGGGCATGTATCGCGCGCGCCTCACCGCTGGCGGCGAGCCGCTGGTGGCGATTTATGGTGATGAGGAATAGCCGCTGTGGGCTGTGACCCTCGGACTGGGGCTGCGCCCTTCACAGCACCGAGGCTTCACCGCGCGTGAAATAGGCGGTGTCGGCGGTCATTTGGTCGATGATGTGGTCGAAGGCGGCGCGGATGCGCGCGCTCTTGCGCACCGTCTCATGCGCCACTACCCACAGGTCGAGCGATGAACTGAAGTCGGGCAAGATGCGCTCGAGCTGGTGGTGTTGCCGCGCCAGCCGGTGCGAGGTGACGCCAATGCCATATCCCGCTTCAAGCCCGCGCACATGGGTGGCGGGGCTGCTGGCGCGAAAGGCGATATGGCTCGGCACGACGGGTGAACCTTCTTGCGTGCTCGGCCAGCCGAAATAATCGCCCATCGACCAACCGACACAGGTGTGGTCGGCGAGTTCCTCGACCTGGGCCGGATAGCCCTTCTTTTCCAGATAGGCCTTGGAGGCATAGAGACCGGCGCCGACCGTGGTGCCGCGCCGGCCGATCAGACTCTGCTGGCTTCCTGGTCCGTTCCAACGCAGCGCGATATCGGCCTCGCGATCCGCGAGATTGGCCGGATGGTTCTTGATCGAGATCTCGATACCGATGCCGGGATTCTTGTGGTGAAAACTGGCCAAGGCCCGCGGTAGCCAGTCGGCGCCAATCCCCTCGGACGCGGAGATGACCACCAGGCCCGACAGGGATTGGTCCTGGGCGACAACGGCGCGTTCGATGGCCGAGGCTTCCTCACGCATGCGCGAGGCGTGGGCGACGACTTTCTGGCCCAGCTGCGTCAATTGTGATTGCCCGTTCTCGCGTTCGAACAGGGGCTCACCGAAGCGCTGCTCCAGCGCCTGCAAGCGGCGCGTCACGGTGGGCTGGCTGACGCCAAGCTGATGCGCAGCAGCCGTCAGGCTGCCGGCTTCGGCGATGGCGAGGCATACGAGGTAGTCGGACCAATCTTCCATTCAAATACGTATATCTATGATCCTGATTTCGTCAATTCCATTCGAATAACTTTGTTCCCAAATTGAACGTTGTTCACCAATGGAGTTTCCAATGATCCGATCCCTGATCCTCGCCACCGCCCTTCTCGGCGGAGTGACTGTCGGTGCCCAAGCTCAGACCTGCGACACGGAGCCGCAATTCGCCGCCCACCGAACCGCCAATGGTTCCATCCGGGCCCAATACAATGCGGTGACCCGCAGTGAATGGCGCCAGGCCATTCATTTTGGCCGCGAAGTCGCCGCATCCGGCGCCGCCCCGAGCCAGCGCACCGCTGCCCTGACCAATCTTTGTTACGCCTACGCCGCGACGGGCGAGTTTGCCGAAGCCGTGCTAGCTTGTGACGCCGCCGCCGAATTGACGCCAACCGCTTGGCGCGCCATCAATAATCGCGGCGCCGCTCATTGGCTGGCGGGTGATCACGCCGCCGCCGTCACCGATTTCAATGCTGCCGCTGTCCTGGCGGCGGGCGAAGACGAAGTCCGGGCGAATCTCTCGCTCGCACAATGCGCCTAGACTTGGTTCTCCCTCCCGGGCTCCAATACCGCTAGCCGCATTTATTGGGCCGGAGCCATCGCTCCGGCCCTTTTTTTTGCGCAGATCGCTGCCTTTAAATGGCGCGAAGATGAGCCTAGAAGATCGGTTCGTGCCGTCCGCAGAGTCGCTTTCGCCCTGCGTGGCGCGCGCCGCAAGTTTCGCGTCTGGCGGAGCGCAGAGCCGAGATGAGGACCGATGACCCCAGAACCCCCCGAAGAACTCGTTGCCGGTTACCGCCGGTTTCGGGCCACAGACTACAAGGCGCAAAACTCACTTTACCAGGAATTGAGCCACGGCCAGAGCCCGCACACTTTGGTGATCGCCTGTTCCGACAGCCGCGTCGATCCGGTGCATATTTTCGGAGCGCGGCCGGGCGATCTGTTTGTGGTTCGCAATGTCGCCAATCTCGTGCCGCAGATCGATCTGGACGGCGGTCGGCATGGCGTTTCGGCAGCGCTTGAATTCGCGGTCAAGCGTTTGGCCATCAAAAATGTTGTCGTGATGGGGCATGGCATGTGTGGTGGCATCGAGGCCTGTGCCAGGGGGCTGGACAAGCTGGAAAGCACTTTCCTCGGCCCGTGGCTGCAGCCGCTGGAATCAGCGCGCGAACAGGTCGTGGCGAAAATCGGCGATGCCGGTCTGGAGACGGTCTGTGATCATATGGAGCTGCTGGCCGTGCAACATTCGGTCGAGCGCTTGAAGCAGTTCGACTTCGTCAGCGAAGCCGTTCAGTCACGCGGCATGCAATTGCATGGCGCGCGTTTCTCGATTGCGACGGGGATTCTCGAATGGATGAATTCGGACGGTGTGTTCGAGCCGGTGGAACCCTGATCACAGGGAGGCCATTATCCAGCCTTGTCAGGACCGGACCGGGAGGGCGGATGCTGTGACCAAATCGCCGCAAATTACCGCCGATCCGGCCTGGTTTCCCGACGCACATGACGCCAATGCCCACGCGCTGCGATTGACCCGTGTGAGCCGCAAGACGCTGGCCGATCAGGCTTTCCTTGATGAACGCTGGGACCGATCCGGAGCCGAGCAGGTTTCCCGGCCCGTCAGTGATTTTGCGGCACTGGCGCTGCCCAAGCGGCCGCCGCGCTTTATCTGGCACACCGCGTTTTGCTGCTCGACCCTGCTGGCGCGCTGTCTCGACAAGCCGGGCACCAATCTCAGCCTGCGCGAGCCGGCCGCGTTGATGAGCTTGGCCAATATGAAGCGCACGCAGGGCGAGGCTACCTTGCAGCGCGAGCTTGGCCCCGTGCTGTCCCTCATGGCGCGCCCTTTCGTGCGACGCGAACATGTGACGATCAAGCCGACCAATACGGTCAATAATCTGATCGGCGATGTGGCGGCGCTGCTGCCCGACGCACGTCATTTGCTGCTCTATTCCGACATCCGCGCCTTCCTGCTCTCGATCGCCAAAAAGGGTGAAGCGGGGCGGGCGTTTGCGCGGCAGTTGTTTACGATTTTCGCGATGGACGGCCATGCCATCGCCCGCACCGATCCGCGCGATTTGTTCAAACTCTCCGATCTTCAGATCGCGGCCCTGGTCTGGCACATGCAGATTGCCGGCTTCCTTGATGCCGCCCGCGCCGGCGGGCCCGAGCATTACGCCTCGCTCGATGGGGACCGCTTCCTGCAGACGCCTGAGGCAGGTCTGGTCGCGGTCGATCAGTTTCTCGGCCTTGGCCTTGGCGGTGAGCATGCCCGCGCCACCGTTGAAGGTCCGATTCTTGGTCAGGATTCCAAGGACCCGACCCAGAGCCACAGCGCGAAGCGCCGCGCCGACGAGGCGATACAGACTGCGGCCGCAATCGGGCCGGCGCTCGATGCGATTATTGAGTGGAGTTACGGGCTGTTTCCGGCCTCGCCGCACGCCGGGGCGATGCCGCATCCTTTGCTGGCGAACTGATCACGCTTGCGCCACACTGGCCGCAGGCACGCCTCTGAAAATCACAACACGGGAAGTCAACGCACATGAAACTCGCCTCGCTCAAAAACGGTCATCGCGACGGAAAGCTTGTTGTTGTATCGAAGGATTTGGCCTGGTGCACTGATGCCAGCCTGATCGCGCCGACCCTGCAGGCGGCGCTCGACGATTGGGAGCGCTGCGAGCCGGCCTTGCGGTCGCTGGCCGATCAGCTTGTGCGCGGGACGGTGCCATCGGAACGCTTCCACGAGCGCGAGGCGCTTTCGCCTCTGCCACGCGCGTTTCAGTGGGCCGATGGCTCGGCCTACGTCAATCACGTCGAATTGGTGCGCAAGGCCCGCAATGCGGAAATGCCGGCGACCTTCTGGACCGACCCGCTAATGTACCAAGGCGGCTCTGACGCTTTCCTCGCTCCGCGCGCAGATATCCCGCTCGGTAACGAGGCTTGGGGCTGTGACATGGAGGGCGAGGTCGCGGTCATCACCGGCGATGCGCCCGCCGGCTGCTCACCCGATGTGGCCGCCAAGGCGATCCGGCTGGTGATGCTGGTCAATGACGTGTCGCTGCGCGGCCTGATCCCGGGCGAACTGGCCAAGGGGTTTGGCTTTTTCCAGTCCAAGCCGCCGAGTGCCTTTTCCCCGGTCGCCGTGACGCCGGACGAGCTCGGCAAGGCGTGGGACGGCAAGAAGTTGCAGGGCGAATTGCTGGTCAAATATAATGGCGAGCTGTTCGGTAAGGCCGAGTGCAGCACCGATATGACCTTCGATTTCGGGCAATTGATTGCCCATCTCGCCAAGACGCGCCCGCTCACCGCTGGCACGATTGTCGGCTCGGGCACGGTGTCCAACAAGCTCGATGGTGGACCGGGCAAGCCGATCTCTGAAGGCGGCGTCGGCTATTCCTGCATCGCCGAGATCCGCATGATCGAGACGATCCAGAATGGCAAACCTTCCACGCCCTTCATGAAATACGGCGATACCGTCCGCATCACGATGAAGGATGCTGACGGGCATTCGATTTTCGGGGCAATCGAGCAGGAAGTCGTCAAGGCCTGACGCCTGACGCTCCAGGGTTCAATGAAACAGGCCAGAACCGGTGACGGTCCTGGCCTTTTTCGTGTCTGTAATCCGCGTCCGTGGCCTGCGCCGTCAGATCGCGCTGGCAGGGCGTGGCAGGCCGGTTGGTTGTGAACCGGGCCGCCTGGGTGATTTCAGTCCCAGCGCCAGAGCCGGCGCGAAACCGCCTACTCGCATCGTCAGCATCTGGAACACCACGGGCGCACCGAGGCCGGCAATCATGCCGAGCGCGAGGCCGATGGAGGCGTTGGGCAAGCCGATGAAATTATAGACCATCTGCAGGCCGAGCGCCCCGAACATATGGTAGAGATAGATCGAGAAGGAATACTGTCCCAGCCAGGCCAGTGGCGTGATCGTGAAGCGGTGCATGATCAGCGCGCCGGAGAAGCACAGGCCCAGACCCAGCGCGACGAAATCGCGGCGCAGCAGCTCATGGCCCGGATCACTCAGCACGAACCAGGCATGGATCGCCAACAGGATCGCCAGGCCGCCGACCAGCGTGATCGAGACCAGCTGGCGCGGCAATTGTCCCACCTTGGCCAATTCCATCCGGTTGATCATCAGGCCAAGCGCGAAGAAGGGTGCCAGATATGGCGTGTGGAAGAAGGAGAAAAATTCGATGCCTTCGCCAAACGGCGTCAGGAACAGGGCTGAACTCACAACGAGGAAGCCGATCGCGACCTGTAGCGGGGCGCGTGGCCAGATCCAGTCGAGCGCGGCGATGATCAGGAAAATCGTCAGGATGGAATGCAAAAACCAGAAATGCGCATAGGGCTCGACATAGACCTGCCAGAACTCTGCCGGTGCGACCGCATAGGCGCCGCCGAGCACGGTATTGACGACCGCAAAGGTGGTTGCCGCGAACAGATAGGGCAGGAGCAGGCGGCGGCCCTTGGCGGTCAGGAATTTGCCGCCTTCACCGCGACGGATCGGGCGATAGCCATAGACGAAGCCTGACAGCATCGCGAACAGCGGCATGCGCAGATGGAAAAACACAGCCGAGAACAGCGCGAAGGGGTGATCCCAATCCAGCCGCAAACCATGGGTCGGCGCTTCGCCGATGACGTGAAAGGCCACCAGCAACACGCAGGCGAGCCCGCGTAGCGTATCGATTCCCATATTCCGGTTGTCAGTCATCAACTCACCCTGGATCGCCTGTGCCGGATGTATCAATCCGGCTCTATCCCGAAATGAGAGCAAGCCTCGGGCCAAATGCCCGCTGACGCCGCACGACGCTGCAAGCGGTTGCCGGCATGGTTTATGCGGGGTTAATTTGACGCTTGCGGCAGGGGTTTGAGGATATAGCGGGTGCCGTCAAAAGCCTCGAACGCCTCGTCGATTTGCGGGTGGCTGATCGGGCCATTTTCGGCGTCCGGCAGCAGGTTTTGCTCTGAGACATAGGCGCCGTAATAGCTGTCCTCATTCTCGGCCAGCAAGTGATAAAAGGGCTGATCGCGGTCGGGACGGACTTCCGCCGGGATCGCCTCATACCATTCTTCGGTGTTGGAAAATTCGGCATCGACATCGATCACCACGCCGCGGAACGGGTAGAGACGATGGCGGACGATATCGCCCAAGCCGAATTTTGATTCGCGCATTTCCATCACAACACTCTGAACCTTGCCGGTTAATTTCCCGTGGGCCAATCGCATACCATACCGCAGGCTCCGCGCGGCAAAGCGATCCTCCTTGCGTTACGCCACCTTGCGGCGGGGTGGAAGACGCGTATGCTGATCGTGAAGACTAAATTGGGCCAGAACGTGTTGCGCCAGCCTTCGCAGGCGCACCGTTATGGCGAGAGGACTGACATGGCGGAGCCTTCGCCCCCGAATGATTCGGGGACAGGATCCGCCGCACGCAAGCGGAGCGGGCGGCGCCGGTCGCCAACTCCCGTGTACGGCGCGATCGATCTGGGTACGAATAATTGCCGCATGCTATTGGCGCAACGCACCAGCGGCGGCTTTCAAGTGATTGATGCGTTTTCGCGCGTCGTGCGGCTGGGCGAGGGGCTGAACGCGCATGGCGTGTTGTCTCAGGGCGCCATGGACCGGGCCGTCGAGGCCTTGCGCATTTGTGCCGGCAAGCTGGCCCGCCATCCCCTTGTCCGCCATCGCGCCATCGCCACCCAAGCCTGCCGCGAAGCGAGCAATGGCGTCGCCTTTCTTGAACGGGTCAAGGCAGAGACCGGGATTGGTTTCGACCTGATCACACCGGAAGAAGAGGCGCGTCTGGCCCTGCATGGCTGTCTCGACCTGCTCGACGAGGCCAAGGATGCGGCGCTGGTGATCGATATCGGCGGCGGCTCAACCGAATTGTCCTGGGTCGATCTGGCCGCCTGGCGCGAGCGCGGCGGGCTGGAAAGTGGCGGCCGTCCCCCGGTGCGTTCCTGGACATCAACGCCGGTCGGCGTCGTCACCTTGTCCGAACGCTTCCCAGAGCGTGAAGATCGCCAAGCCTGGTATAATGAGATGAAATCCTATGCGCGCCAGCTGATGAAGACGCCGCGCGGTGCACGCTCCATGCGCACCCTGTTCTCCGAGGGACGGGCGCATCTGGTCGGCACATCGGGCACTGTCACCTCGATTGCCGGCGTGCATTTGCGGTTGCCGCGCTATGAGCGCTCCAAGGTCGATGGGCTGTGGATGAGCTGTGCCGAGGCCGAGGCCGCCTGCACCCGGCTGCGCGATCTCGATCTGGCCGGGCGCTCGCTCGAGCCCACCATCGGCAGCGACCGCGCCGAGCTGGTGCTGGCGGGCTGCGCGATCTATGAAGCGGTGGCCGAGCTGTGGCCGGCAGAAAATCTGCGCGTCGGTGACCGTGGCCTGCGCGAGGGCTTGTTGATCAATTTGATGCGCCGCAATAAATCACGCCGCCGCAAGAAGAAATCGCCGGGAGAGACCAGCACATGAGTGGACCTTCGGACGAAGACGACAACAAGCCGGCCGGCGACACGCCGCCGGTCGACGACAATAAGCGCCGCCGCCGCGTTGGCGGTCCGGTCACCAAGGGTGGTGACAGCCGTGCCTCGAAACAGATGTTCGAGCGCGTCAAGACCGCGCGCGGCCGCAAGACCTCGTCAAAGAACTGGCTGCAGCGCCAACTCAACGACCCCTATGTCAAAAAAGCCCAGATGGAGGGCTATCGCAGCCGCGCCGCCTACAAGCTGATCGAGCTCGATGAACGCTTTCACTTCATCCGGCCGGGCATGCGGATCGTCGATCTCGGCTCGGCGCCGGGCGGCTGGCTGCAGGTCTGCGTCAAGAAGGGCGTGGCTGAAGTGATCGGGATCGATCTCCTGCCGATTGACCCGATCGATGGCGCGACGATTTTCGAGAAGGATTTCACCGAGCCCGACGCGCCTGACATGGTCAAGGCGGCGATGGGCGGCCCCGCCGACGGCGTCATCTCCGATCTGGCGCCCTGGACCACCGGCCACAAAAACACCGACCATGTCCGCATCGTCGGCCTGGTCGAACTCGCGACCCTGTTCGCCTTCGAAACCCTGAAACCGGGCGGTTTCTTCATCGCCAAGGTCTTCCAGGGCGGCGCCGAAACCGAATTGCTCGAACAGCTCAAACAACGCTTCGGCAAAGTCCGCCATTTCAAGCCGGCCTCAAGCCGATCCGAAAGCGCCGAGACGTTTTTGATCGCGATGGGGTTCAAGGGCTGAGCGGGGGAAAAAGGGGACAGGTATAATTAACGCGGCGAGACGGTAGTGCTTTACTGGCAAACCGTCGGGGACGCGTTAATTATACCTGTCCCCTTTTTGTGTAAAACTCAACACCAGCGCCACAGCCGCCGGCGCAGCCTGGACGTACAGTATCGTCGGGCTGGCGGTCATCGCACCGAATACTCCCGCAGCGATGGCGCAGAGCAGGAAGACGCGGGTAAATTCGCGATTTCCGCGCAGCACCGCCCAGGCCAGTCCGGCCGCGAGAAACCCGTTATACAGGCCCTGATTGGCGGCGAGGGTGGCTGTTTGCGCGGCTTCTTCGGCGGTGAGCCCGAAGACCTGCATCCCGGCCTCGCTTTGCCAGAGGAACATCTCCAGCACCAGAAAGCCGACATGCTCGGCAGCGACAATCAGCGCCGCAATCATTGCGAGGATACGCATCATCAGCCTCCAGCTTTTTTGCCGCTGTCGCGCTTGCTGCCGACGAAGCCAAGCAGGAATTATTCGATGTGTTGGCATCGTCGATGTGATCCCTGATGCAATCACGCCGCAAGACTTTTAACAAGCTGGTGGCGATCCGGCCGGGAATTGGTTAATCGCATTGATGGCCTTGCGCGTCGGAGAAATCATGCGTCCCATCAACCAAGTGCTCCTGTTGCCAATCATTGTTGCCATGGCGCTTCTGGCTTCCTGCGCGTCGCATCGGGGCGATGGAGGCGAAACAGGTTTGAGCATGGAGCGATGCGCTCCTGACTCGGAAGCCACCTCCCTTCAGGGGTCGAGGCTCCGCATTTGCGGTATCATCAACCAAAGGCTTGTGGATTCTATATCCTCGATAGAGACGCCCATTAGCGCGCTTTATATCGAAAGCCGCGGCGGCGGCGAACCATCTACATACCAATTGGCTCAGCTTGTTAATGCGCGTGAAATCGAGGTTCATTTTGTCGGTATATGTGCCTCGGCATGTATCTCTTTCTATCTCCAGGCGGAGCGCGTGACTGTGGGGCCCGAGGCGCTTTTTTTGGCCCACGCCTCTGCCTATGGCCGCGTTTTCATGGTCACACGCAGCGATGAATGGCGTGATCGGTTTTCAGAGCATTATGATGGCCGGGCCATTGCCAGTGCACATGATGTTCTCGAAGCAATTAGCTTGGGATACCGCAATAATGTGCGCGACTACTCGCTGGAGTCGACCGCTGCGATTGGTCCAATTTGTGCCGGTGGTTTGGCGGACAACCGATTGATACTATCTCAGGCAGGGAATCTCTTATTTCGAAGCGAATATGATTTCTGGATTCTGACCCAGGAAAGCCTGATTAGATGGAGATCCGGGTTGAGCGCCGACGGATCTCTCAGCACTTATGATGAGACGATACGCCAGAGATTGTTGGCAAATCAGAGCTTTTTCCAAGGCCGTAGATTGCGTCCGATTTTGATTGACGACCAAGTCCGCCTGGCGGGCGAATGGATGCGTTCAAAACCGTCTTTTGACCTTTGTGAGACTCAGGGCGCTTCGTGAAGGCCGATTTACGGTCAGCACTCCTGTTTCCGCTCGACGTCTTCCCTTGGTTCACTCCGCCGCGCCGGCAAACTTCTCCTGCCAAGCGGTGAGGGTGGCGCGATTGTCATGATCCCATGAAAACGCGGACAGGCCCAAGTAACGCGTTCCGGACGGTTGTCAGCAAAGGCGCCGTGGCGCGTCAGCGTTAATTATACCTGTCCCTTATCTACTCCGGCCCGCAAAGGAGTGACTGTCCCAATCCATCCCTTGGATTTTTCCGGCTTCTGTTGCTCCCCGGAGAATTTCACTTATGATTGTCGCCACCAAATGGGCGAGGCTCCAACCATGAAGAAGTTTAACTGGCTGCTTTGGGTAGGCTTTAGTAGCGGGATGTTTGTCTTGCTGGTCGCGTTCCAATATTTTTTCCCGGCTTGGGGTGATCAGCGGGACTACTCTTTCCTGCTTGCCAACGCGGTGATTTCCGGATTTCTCTACACCCTTATAATGCCCTGGGTGACCAAAAAATTTGGATCGAAGCCAAAGGGTAGCGACGACTAGGCCACGGCGCTCTTGAGTGGGTGACCGTCATGCTCGGCACCCGCATCGGGCTCAGGAGATCGAAACGCCGCCACACGCAATCACTCCGCCATCGCCGTAAACTTTTCCTGCCAGGCGGCCATCGTGGCGCGATTATCATGGTCCCAGGGGTGAAAGCCCGGCTTATACCAGGCCCAATAGCTGCGCCAGCCCTTGCGGAACAGGCCCGGTTTGAACAGCAAATACCACAACACCTTCGCCCGCGCCGTCCACTCGCTGACGCCGTCGGCGATCAGCAATTTGGAGGCGTAGCGGCTGATATTCGAGGTGAAGAGCAGGGTCACGATCATCATCACCTTGATGCGCAGGAAATAGCGCTGCCGCGGCGTCCACTTGGCCGTCACCTGCTGGAAGACGTCGAAGGCGACGGCCTTGTGCTCCGTTTCCTCCAGCGCATGCCATTGCCACAGGCGCAGAATATCCTCGTGAGTGCCGTCAAACACGCTGCCATCCTCGAGCGTCACCTCGGCCATCATTGCGGTGAAATGCTCCAGCGCGATGGTGACGCTCAGCATCGCGATCGGTCCGCGCTCGCGAGTGATTTGGATCCGTTGGCGGATTTCCGCTTCGATCTCATCGATCGGATAATGAGCCCGGTCCAGCCCGCCATTCAGCGCCACATGCTCGCGCGAATGGATCGCCTCCTGCTTGATGAAGGCCTTCGCATCCTCGAGCAGCTTGCCGTTCAGCTCACCGCGATAATGGCGCACCGCGTCCATGAACAGTCGCTCGCCATCGGGAAAGGTCAGCGACATCGCATTGAACACCGCCGTCGCCACCGCATCGCCGCCGAGCCAGGCCTGGCCGCTGGCCGCCTGCGTCGCGAAATGGATATCGCGCGGCGTGATGGTGAGATCGTCGGGTGTGGTCTTGGTGGCGCGGTGAGGGGTGGTCATGGGGTCGGGTCCTGAAAACGCTGTGCTTATAATGAACGCTGTTCACTCTTGGCGCTACCGAAAAAGGGGACAGGTATAATTAACGCGGCGAGACGGCTGTGCCTGGCTGGCGAACCGTCCGGGCCGCGTTAATTATACCTGTCCCCTTTTTCACCCCTTCACGCCTTGCGCCGCCGGTCGCCCATCAGATAGCGCGGGCCGGCGCCCTTGGCGGCGATGCGGTCGTCGGGGTTGTAGAGGGCGCAGGCTTTCAGCGACAGGCAGCCACAGCCGATACAGCCATCCAGCCGGTCGCGCATCAGGGCGAGGGCGGCGATGCGCTCGTCGAGCACCTCGCCGAAACGGGCGCTGATCTGCGACCAGTCGGCTTGCGTCGGCGTGCGACCCTGCGGCAGGCCGGCGAGTTGCTCGCCAATTTCCTGGATCGAGAAGCCGAGCTTTTGCGCGATCAGAACGAAGGAAATCCGCCGCACATCAGAGCGCAAGAAGCGCCTTTGTCCGCCGGCATTGCGGCTGGATGTGACCAAGCCGCGCGTTTCATAGAAGCGCACTGCCGAGACGGAAACGCCCGTGCGTTCAGCGAGTTGTCCTATGGATATCAAATCATTGGCCTGCATGAAATGCCTCCCTCGCCACGACTGCAATTTGGCGCTTGACCTCAACTTAAGTTGAGCAATTAGGCTTGGCAAATCACGGCCCGCACCGGGCGCCACGCCGTCAGGAAAAATCATGAAAACTGCCATGCTCGAACATGTGAACGTCACCGTCGCCCAGCCGCAGCAGAGCGCGGATCTGATGTGCCGCCTCTTTGATTGGCACATCCGTTGGAGCGGCCCGTCCGCGATGGGCGGCCAATCCGTCCATGTCGGCACCGACACCGCCTATCTCGCGCTCTATTCGCCCGAAAAGCTGAAACCCGCCGCGCCCCGCTCGGGTGCCACACGCGCCAATCTCAACCATATCGGCATCGTCGTCGCCGATCTCGACGCCGTCGAAGCCCGCGTCATCAAAGCCGGCTACCAACCCACCTCCCACGGCAATTACGAGCCAGGTCGGCGGTTCTACTTCGACGATGAAAACGGGATTGAGTTTGAGGTGGTGAGCTATGGGTGAGGGGGCGGGGGGTCGCCCCTGCGCCCGGGACATGCACCGGCTGGACGCCTGTAGCGCGCCGCCGGGGTTGGCAAAAGGTGACGCCGGGTTTGTCAGCGCGTTGAGCCGCGTTCGAAGCGACCTCAATACGCCTTAGAGCGCCCTTCGAGCGTCTCTCCTAATCGGCACCCCGATCAGTGCCACTCGCTCTCCTCGCATACCCCTGGAGCCGGAGGAGCCGCGCCGCGACCACGACATAGAGGTCGACCATGTCCAAATAGGCCGATTCATAGTCCTGGCACATGCGGTCTTCAGGGGGTGTCGTGATCGGGATTATCTCCCTCGGCGGCTCCATCATGGCCGGCGCCGGCGGCGCGTAAGGTAGCGTTGGCTTCACCGACGGCGTGATCGATGAGCACGCTGCGGTCAGGATCGCTGGGGCAATCAGCGCCAGCAGACAAGCGCGAGAGTTCATTGCGGATACCTCCAAGGGTTTGACGCCAATCACCAGTGATGCGCGCGATTTCTTCGCCGTCCTGCAGGGTGTGCTGCAAATCGACGAGGAAGGTGGATTGGGCTTGGCGCAGGGCTGCGTAGTCTGCAGCCTGCTGCGCTTGGCCTCGACGATCCCAGCCATCAACACGGCCTCCGGCATACAAGCATCCGGAAAGCACGGCCGTCAGGACGGCCCACGTGATCCAGTTCGATAGCGTGGCATTGAACATTTGATTCTCCCCGTCAGGCTCGACGACGCAGTAATCAGCGTGGATTAGCGGCGGCCTATTTCGCCGCGCCCATGTCGCCACAGAAGTCGGCGATCGCGTGGGAGACGATAGCCCACCTCATGCTTGATAGGCTTTCAACCAGTGTTGCCGCGTCCGCGTCCTCAAGCTGGATCTCAGTGGCATCCGGCGCGAGGGCGTTGACCGCATCAATAATGCGCAGGCGCTTGGCCATGTCTTCAACCCTGATGCCGCCCTGTGAAGGGTCGACGCGGCCTACGACCGTCTTAATCAACTCGCCGTAGTTGGTTTCTGACGCCTGTTCGTTTGGGTCCAGAAGAACAGTTTTAATGGGAAGGGTTTTCATGTGATCGCCTCTTTTCAATCTATGAGCGGACTTCGCTCGGGTTAGGATTTTGTGAGTGTTTTCTAGGGCTCGCGGAACACCTGAGCTTCTTCTGCCTCCAGTTGTGCGGCCAGTGCGAGGTCTATCGCAGTCTCGCGCTGCGAAATGAAGTCCTCTCCGAGCCACCCCCGGCGCTGGGTCTGAACCTCTTCAGGCGTTGCTCCGGGCACCTGTAGGCGAGCCTCGAAATTGCCAGGGTCTGGTTCTCCCAGTGTCTGAACACCGATGTGGCGAACGGTGTTTTCATCCTCATCCGTAACAACAAGCTGCCAATGAACGGCAGTGACGACACCGATGAGTCCGTCTTTGTTTTTCCCGTCCACCGGGCCGAAATTCCATTCGTGTTCATTGGCCATAGTTCTGATCTCCATTACCAAGTAGATAGCGCGCACCGCTTCCAAGTATTGTCCGCAATGCAAACGTAAATATGTCCAGCATCCCAGGTTATTGTACCTATGGGGCTCGCAAATGTTGCAGAAGGAATTGTAGCAGGAATACGAAGTCGAACTGTGTTCGAGTTAATGTCCAATGCTGCGGTAGCGGCAGTCACGTTTATTCCTAGTGCCCCAAGACCAGATGCAGCGTCGGCGTCCCAGGTCATGCCGTCGCCACCGCCGCTATTCCTCCAAACGAAGTCCCCTGTGCTATTGATCAGCGCCTTCACATCAGAGGCTGTGAAGGCGCTAGCATCAGTGGCTCCACGGTTGTAGAAAGCTAGGCTCCCAACGCCTTGGGGACCGGTGCGGATCATACCGACGCCACTCTTAGGAACAGAGGTTTCACCTGCCGCCCATGAGGTATTAAACCCTAGCGCAACTGCGGCTGAGGCCCCCGGATTGTCATTATGCACTTGAGCCAATATCTGGAGACTATCGTCCGCCCCAAACACCTCTAATTTTGATCCGGGCGTACTTGTGCCGCCGATAATGATGTCGCCGGCGGCCAATGTGGCCACAACAGCGGCAGCAGCGGCAGCCGCGCTTTCTGCGGCAGAAGACGCGCTTGCAGATGCCGATGAAGCAGATCCCGCAGCAGCAGTTTCTGACGCTGCGGCAGAAGCCGCTGATGTCGAGGCAGCGGCTTCTGACCCGGCTGCGGCAGTGGCGCTCGCGGCGGCAGCGGTTTCTGACCCGGCTGCATTGGTTTCGGATGTCGAGGCCGCAGTTTCTGACCCAGCAGCGGCACTTGCGCTCGTATTCGCCGCTGAAGCAGATGCGGCTGCATTGGTTTCGGATGTCGAGGCCGCAGTTTCTGACGCTGCGGCAGAAGCCGCTGATGTCGAGGCAGCAGCTTCTGATCCGGCAGCGGCAGTGGCGCTCGCGGCGGCAGCGGTTTCTGACCCGGCAATGGACGTTGCACTTGCGGCGGCAGCGGTTTCTGATCCGGCAGCAGCGCTTGCGCTGGCGGCGGCAGCGGTTGCGGAAGCTGCTGCCGCAGCAGACAAAGAGGTCGGGGAACCCCAGCTTCCCGAAACCTTTGGTCCGTAGAAGTCCTGATTCACTGTGTCGAAGCAATAAGCTCCGTCAATCCCAAGTGTATCAGGCGGGACGCCGGCATTGATCAGAATGTTGTCCAGGCGCGCCAATAGCGATACGAATCTCGCAGCCAAAACTTGGTTCGATGCGGCAACACCTATCCAGTCATCCAAGCTTGCGATCAGCGCCGCAGCGGCCTCGCTTTCCGTTGTCACCCCCGCATGGAAGTCCGCGATAACGGACAGCAGGGCATCCGAGAATTGCGTGTTGGTGAGGGACATGGTGCAGACCTATTTGATTGTTTGGAAAACAGAAATGGTTCGATCTATTTGGTTCCAGCCGATTTTGGCACTGTTTAAGGTCGTCGTGCCCGTATTGTAGCTGACGATCCGCAAAGCGTAGGTTGTCGAACCGCCGCCATGTCCAGTATCCCGGTAGAGGAAATCCGCGTCGCAGATTTGACCGGCCGTGCCGATGTCAGACCCACCGATCAAGTTCGTGCGCAGAGGGAGGGACTTCAGAAGAACAGGCGTTCCGTCAGGGTCGCGGATCAACTGGAGCAAAATGTCGCGTGCGGGCGAGGTGGAGAGCCCTGTCAGAGATAGGATAAAATTGGCTGTATTGAGGATTTCAGAGAGGGCGAATAGGCAGTTGATGTTCGCAACTGACCCGGCTGTGAGTGAGGGGGATGTATGCCGGGCAAATTCGATATTCGTGAAGGTGGTGTAGGTAGTCCAGGCTGGACTATTTGTTGTCGTCGTCGTGTAGTCGGTCGTCGTAACCGAGTTCGCCTTCAGGCCGGCGCTCGTCATCCCGCCATCCGAGCTATCGAACATCAACGTCCCGTCCACCTTCCGGATCCTAAGTGCATCGTCTGTCGGGTTCCATTCAAGCTGTCGGACGTCACGTGCGGCATTCCAGCCGATCAGTTCCCCCGTGCTCGTCGCCTCGATGCGCTCGTCAATTCCGAACGCAACTGTTTGCGCAGCGATGACAATGCGTGATGCAGCCACCCCGTTTGACTGGGCGGCGACAAACGAAATGGAAGCTGATGCTGCGCCAGCCGAAACCTGTTCGATACGCGCGGCGTACGCCTCGTTGGCTGTCGAGTAGACGATGGTCGCGTCACCCCCAGCGGCGCGCAGAGCGGACACGTCCTGCCAGAGAAGGGAGGCTACTTCGATAGGCTGTGTGCTGCCACCCCGATATAGAAACGGTCTCCAGGATTCCTGGCCCATCGCGGCCGTTGCGGTGATCTCGTACGAGCCTTCGCGCCACTCGTTCACCGCTCCCGGTGTGAGCGCCCCCCAGCGGTTGTCAGCCGACCCTGAGCCATCCGAGTTGATATAGCGAAAGCCGACCAAAACTGTTCCCGGGGAACCGCTGGTGTAGCGCCATCGCACGGTGACCCGGTAACGTCTCTCGGGGACAGGGACAAACCTGGCGCGTGACGCAAAGGCTACTTCATCCGACGATGTGGCGACGACATAGCCAACGCCGGAAATGAAGCTTTCGCTCCACACGCCGGAAAGGCTCCCAGTGGAAAATACCAAACTGTCGAGATTTGTCGTAAAGAAGGCGTCCGCATTCTGCACATCCTGTTTTGCTGAGGCCCCGAAAGTGGCCGACAGAATCGAAGACGTAGATGCGGATGAAGCGCTTGCTGATGCCGCGCTTGCAGCGCCAGTAGCCGTGGTTGCATAGCCAGCTGCATTCGCAGCCGAAGTGCTGGCAGCGGTGGCACTGCTTGCGGCGTTTGCCGCTGATGTCGAGGCTTCAGTCGCCTTCGTTGTCGCTGTGCTCGCACCCGTCGAGGCGGTTGTCGCCGAACCAGCGGCAGCAGTGGCAGAAGCGCCAGCCGCCGAGGCACTTGTCGCCGCATTCGATTCGCTTGTGCTTGACGCGGCAGCCGAGGCACCCGCGCTGCCAGCACTCGACGCGGCAGCCGAGGCGCTTGTGCTGGCCGAAGATGCAGAGCCTGCCGCATCAGTCGCAGAACTCGCTGCCGAAAAAGCCGACGATGACGCTGCACCTTGGGCCGTTTCCGCAGCGACTCGTGAACCTTCCGCCGCTGTTGCGGCTGTGCCCGCCTCGGTCGCGGCACTGGCGGCACTGGAAGCTGACGTTGAAGCAGCTGATGCGCTGGCGCCAGAGCTTGACGCCGCTGTCGCCGCCACCTCTGCACTGCTGCTCGCCGCCGCCGCCGACCCGGCAGCATTGGTTTCAGATGTCGATGCCTCAGTAGCGGATGTGCCTGCTGAGCTAGCACTAGTTGCTGCGTTCGTGGCGGACAGCTCGGCAGCTGTAGCGAACTCCTCCCCGGCCTCGACCGAAGCCGCCGCTGCAGTGGCAGATGTTGCAGCTGCCGTAGCGCTTGCCCCGGCATCTCCTGCCGCACTGACTGCCGTCGACGCTGACGAGTTCGCCCCTGCACTAGCAGTCTCGGCGGCAGCCTGCGCAGCTGCAGCCTGCGCCTGGGCTGCCGCTGCCAGGGTTTGCGCGTCAAATGCACCCTGCACAAAGACCGACGCTGAACCAAACGCTCCAAAAATCTCAGTAACGCGCCGATCTACCTCTTCGCGCCGATCGAGAGCGTCCTGCATAATAGTGTTGGCGAGCTGATCGGTCTGAGCGAGCAGGTCGGTGGCGGCGCTGGTGGCGGCGTCCAGGGCGGCAAGAACTTGAGTTGACGGGCGCGAACCCGAGCCCGCACCAACATTCACGCTTCCCGTTACCACGACTTCGGCAGCGACCGTCACCGGTTCCAGATCTCGCGGTTCGGTCGAACGCACTCCGTCCTGGGAAATATAGGAGACGCGGATATCGACTTGAGACGCGGGCGGGAAGCCTTCGATCACCGCACGGCTTTCAGCCGGGTCCAAATAGCCCCAGACAGCCCATGCCGTGGAGGCGCCCCAGCCGCCCGCGCCATCGCCTGCGCGATAGCGGTATTGCAGCTCGACAAGTTGTGTGCGGGCGACCGTAACATCCCCAATCAGCTCCACGGCAGGTCGTGTTTCTCCATTCTCGCCGTCGATTGTGATCGCGGTCGCGATCCAGTCGGCCAAGGGCGGCTGCGGAAAAACGTACAGGCTGGCCGGTGTCAGGCTGGGCGCGGTCGGTGGGGTCGGGTTTAGCCCGAGCGCAAAGGGGTGTTTGGAGTCCGTTTCCGAACGAAACGTGATCGTGACGATCGAGGTGATCGGGTCAAAATCGCGCTGGAGCACCAAGACCTTCAAGCCGTCCAAAACGAATTCCGGCTCGGAGATGGTGAAGGCATCGCCCGGCTTCAGCTCGCGCATATAGGCCTTTAGCGGTATTCGACCTGTAATGCCTTCGCGGCTGTCACAGATGTCGTAGGCCGCCAGCTGGCTGGTTTGCACAGGATCATCGACGAACACGTAGGTAATACCACGCGCGCGCTTGCCGCCGTCCTCGGTTTCAAACGCGGCAACCGAGACCTCATCGATCGGCACCGTTGCCCAGGACTGGGATTCGAGCACGCATTTCGGGATGATGGCATTGATGCGGCCGAGGCGGGACGCGGCAGCCGAGATTTCAATCGGGCCTGCCGTATCCGCCGCAGTTACCGTCGCAATCGACGTGCGTGGAGCGCCACGCGTGACACAGGACAGCTGTCCGCCGTTCTGGGCGTAGAGCGCGCCGCCAGCCTGCAGAAAGCCTGTCAGCACCTGGTGCTTGCTGTCCGCTGAGGTCCAGTATGCCGAAAGGGTCCAGTTGTTGGCGTCGGCAACATTGGCGGCTTCGACACAAGCGGCCATGTCGATCCGGTCGGCCGACGCACCCAGGCCTCCAACCAATCGGCCATTTTCCTTCAGGCCAAGCTCGAAGTTCAGGGCACCAATGATCGGATTGCTGATCCACGGCCAGGTAGTCCGGTCGTTCAGCCGGCACGAGCCCGAGCCGCCAGGATAGGTCGAGTCCGCGCGCGGGTCGTAGCCATAAATGCCTTCAATGTCCTGCAGGCATTTGGGCAGATCACCAGGCCAGCGCTGGCGCTTCGAATCCATCGCGGCGGTGAGCATCGAGCACGCCTTGCCCGACAGCTTGTAGCTGGCGTCCCATTCCGGCATGGCGCCGGAGACGGTCGGGTCACCCTTTTGCGCGGGCGTCTGCAACGCGGTATCCGGCTGCGCGCCGAGCCGCGTGTCACGCCAGAAAACATCCTTCCAGGTGCCGCTCGTTTGCCGACCATACGTGCCGGCGAAGGTGCAGGTTTCGAGATCAGCCTTGAAGGTGCCGAATGACTTGATAGGCCCCGCAGCTGAGTAGACGCTGACAAGCGACTGGTAGCGATTGTCCGGCCCCCACTCATCACGGTGAACGATCTTTCCGGCCACGCCGCGCCGGCCCATCACGAAGGGTATCGCCGCGTCCGGATCAGCCGCCCATTCTGTCGGCGACCCACCCGCACCGACTTGAGGTGTGAGGATCGCCGCCACGCCGATATTGGCCGCTGTCGTCACGGCAAAGACCGTCGCCGCCTGTGCCAGGGTCGCCGTGCCAGCCGCGCTCGCGGCAAACGCCGTGGAGACGTAGGACACGACAGCCGCAACAGATGCGCTGATAGGATCAGCCATGGCCCAGGACGCTCCATGCGGCGAGATATTCGGCTGGCTGGAGAATCGCAAAGCGCCGCTCGCCAGGCACAACGCCCAGCAACCGGCCATTGCCAACATTGACCATAAGTGCGGCCTTGAACGGGTCGTCGGCCGGCAATGCGACGATATCGCAAAGCAAGGCCCGCGCTGGCGCGATGCGAGGCAAGCCCGCACGATCGACGCCGGCGTCAAGGCCAGACAGGCCCAGTTTCTTCATCGCGCGAATGGCACCGTCCTCGGTACGGTAACGCACGCCCTTCAGCATCGGCAGACCAACGCCGAGATGATGCATGGTGAAACGGACCAGCCGCACGCAGTCGTGCTTGCCCCAAGCCAGCTGCCGGCCCGCGAAAACGTCGATAGCCGCCTGAGCAGCGTGAAAACGTGTTACCGCTTGGCTCATCGCACGACACTCCCCGAATTCGTGATTGAAGACCGGCCACCACCAGATCCAGCGACAATGCTCTGTCTGGGCTCTTGCAGCCGCCAGAAAACCTTGTCGGCAACCCTTGGGATATGAATCAGCCCCTTCTCACCGGGCCAGCAGGTCGTGTGAAAGGCATGCGAGAGTTGCTGCTGTGCGGCTGGCTCAAGCTGGAGCTCATCGTCCGAGCCGCACTGCAACACCACCTGACGTGAGGTCTCGCTGATCGCCAGCTTGGCAAAATCAAGCGACCCGATGAAAAGCCGCTCGGGCGCGCCGATCGACAGGCCGGTCGCCGGATCGACCGCGCCCTGCCACACGCGAACGAGTGAGCTTTGCGCTTCCGGCGCGGCCAGCGCCGCAATGGCGCTGTCAGACGGTGGCATCAAGGTGATGCGCGCTGACATCGCCGTCGCGGCAATGCCGTCTGAAATGGTGTCGATGCCGCCCAGGGCGCCATATGTGAGATCACGAGACGTGAACGATTGGAGCACCCCATCGACGACGAAGCTAACCAGTCCACCGTCAACAAGCCGCAAAGCGCCGCCCGGAAGCACAACCTCGACCGCCGTGAAATGCGTCGAGATCTGGCTGGACCAACTGGCCTTCAGAAGCGGATCCATCAGGCGGTCTCCTCTATTGTGAAGGAGATGCCGGCGACCATGCTCGGAACGCTGACCTTGAAGGCGTCCTGAGGCATCTTCACGAAGCCTTCAATGCGCGGCGCGGCGAGTTCGACCGTGGCCCCGTCCAGCGCCGCCGAACGGATCATCGGTCGAACCGGCACGATAGCCCGGCCGGTTCCATCTGCTGTCGCCGCCGCACGCGCGCGGTAGAGATAGCGCTGCCCGCCGATGATCACGGGCAGCCATTGCCCTTTGCGCACCGTGTAGCCAGCCGTCAGACCTCGAAGCGCATACTGATTGCCCTTCTGGCCCGCCCCATCGATGACCGGCGCGCCAGGGTTGCCAATATCGAGACCGGGCTGCGGGATTAGCACCGAAACACGCTCGTCCTCGTCCTCCAGATCGGTGAAATCGAGCGCGTCAGTATACGCGTAAGGCGCCAGGGCGAAGGCGATGGCCCAACGCGCACCCATCCGCTTCACCCGCCAGACCGGACCGCCAAAGACAGGCCGTTGCTCATTGCGAGCGGTGATCGGGTAGGGATAGATACTCACGATATCGAGGTCGGCCGGCAGCGCGAGGACCATCTAGAACCTCCGGCTTTCGTTGTAAGCGCGCTGATCAGCCGCCGACTGGCTCATCGAAAAGGCACCCGCAGCCGCGCGATTGGCCACCGGCGCTGCGACCTCCTCGACGGCGGTCTGGAAATACGGGCTCTTGTCCACCGAAACGACAACGAAGCCAGGCTGGCGGCCTTGCTCCAGCGCACGAAGCGAGGAGTTCGGCAGGATTTTTGCGCCCTGCGAGGTTCCAATCACCGGCTCTGGCCCCGCCTCGCCAACGATGCCGAATGAGCCGGATGGAATCATCCCGCCATCCGCAAAGAAGCCTGCGAAGAGCTGGGATATCGCGCCGCCAATGCCGCCGCCGGCCCCGCCGCCTTGCCCGGTAGATGCCATCGCATCCCGGGTTTGGAATATGGCATCGATAAGCTGGTCCAGCGACCGGTCCACAAGGCGGCTGATCATATTCTCGATGGCACTACCAAACGCCTCCCAGAACGATTTCCCCTGGCTCAGACCTTCACGCATGTCGTCGATGAAGCCGCGCGTCTGCTCCCTCAGATAATCCATGCGCTCGCGAAGTGCCTCGGTCGCATGTTCCGCGCCCGCCATATCCAGTGCGAGCCCGCGGATCTCTTCACGTTGCTCCGGAGTGAGTTTCACGCCGGCGCGCAGCGCCTGGTTCAGCAGCTCGTGCTCATTGCGTAGCGCGGCGGCCGCCTGCTCGGTCAGCGTGAGGGCCTGGCGTTCAATCTCCTGGCTGGCAATGAAGTCTCGGGCGCCCTGGACGACATTGTGGTACGCTTCCGCCTCGTGACGCTTCGCATCGGCGGCGAGACCATCTTCATTGTTGCGCCGGCGGGCACGCCTCACAGCGCGATCGCGTGTGTCCCTATAGAAATCACCCATCGGGTCTGATTGAAGAATCTCTTGCGCTTGAACGCCGCTTTCGCGCAACACATCAGCGATCTTCTGCGCGATTTCGGCGGGCAGCAGCTCGAGATCCGCAGCGAAGTCGGCGGCCATGCCCTCGAAGGGGTTGTCCAACCGACCCATGCTGACTTGACCGAGAGTGTCAATCTCGATCCAGTCCGGAAGCATTTCGATCAGCCCATTGATCCGGTCGATCGCCCCGTTAATCATGGCTTCAATTCCGGCGATCGTCCGGTTCGCGGCCGATAACGCCATATCCCCCATGATCGCCGGCAATCGCCGCCAGTTGTCTACGATCACACTGAGGGCCGTACCCCACGCCACGCCAACCATTCCCGCGTAGGTCGACACGCCCAGGACAACCATACGCAAGGTGTTGACGATCACATTCCCGACAATTCGCGTGCCTTCGACGATCCCATCCCAAACCTGACTGAAGGTCGTGCCGAGCACATCGAGAACCGGCTGGATAAGCGTCAGAATGCCGTGGCCAATCGATTGAAGTGCGCCGACCATCACGTCACCCATGGTGACGGAATACTTCGTCGTGCCGTCGATAGCGTGCGACATTCCGAGGAACGCTACCGCCCCGACGGCTACAGCGGTAGTCAGCAGTGGAATCGCCGTGAGGGCTCGCCTCACCATCCGGCCCATCTCACCGATAGCCCGCCCGGCACCACCCTCCTGCGGGCCGTAGACCTGCGAGATCTGCGCGCCCTGCTGGATGAAGACCATCATCGGGTTCATGCCGGATGCGAGAGACACGAAGACATCATTCATCTGGAAGGCGAGCATGCGCTGCTGGAAAGCCGCATTGCGCGATGAACGGCCCATCTGGTCCATGGCGACAGCCCGGCCGCGCAGCGCCGCGATAGACGCCAGCGCCTGTTGCCGCTCACGGCTGATCGCATTCGCCATCTCATCGGCCGAGATGGCGCCCACCGCGTGAGCCTGGCGCACCTCGCTCTGCACTTGGCGGTATCGGCGGATTGCGGCGTAGAGCGGATTGTAGCGCGCCCGCAAATCGTCCAGCGCCTGGCCATAGGCCCCGATATCGCCAGCGCTCCGCCGAAGCCCGCCCGTCACGCCGGTCAGCTGTTCGATCCGGGTGACTGTCAGCGCTGCCTTCGCCGATGTTTCATTGAGGGAGGTCTGCAGGCCTTGAGCACCGGCCTTGGCATTGCGAATGCCGGACGCGAGGCCGGCATCATTCGTCCGCAGATCGAGCAGGGCAACGCCGAGACGTTCAGACATCTGACGCCTCCTGATCGGCCGGGGCGGCAGTTGCGGCCGGCAGAACCACCATACCAATTCCCATAGCCTGCAGCACGGCAGGCGTTGCCTGGGCCGGCCTGCGCGGCCGGCCATAGGCGGCACGCTCCAGCTGCGCGATCGATTTGCGGAACTCGCTGGCGCCGAGCAAGCCGCTACCCAGCGCGTGCACTTGCACGGCCTTCAAGGACTCCTCGGCTTCCAGTCGGGCAAGCATCTTGAAATACCCCTTTACGAGGCGGACCGGGGCTTCGCGCCACCACCATTCGGGGGAGCCTCCGAAGAAGCGCTGGAGCCGGACGATGACTTCACCCCAGCCGATCCGCTCACCGTCCGGGCTATCGCTCCCGCCAGACCGGTCGACCGGCCCAGCAGGAGCCCGGTAAAAACCGAGACGATTTGCATTTTCTGGAAGCCAGAGAGGGCGGTGAACTCATCATCGGTAATGTCGACGAAGGCGAGCCGCGCCACCTCGTCCACCACGACCTCCAGTTCGCCGTCGGCATCGGCTGTATTGGCCTGCGACAGATCTGCGATGCGCTTGCCTTGGCGAGTAATGTGCTGGCAGGCGGCCACCGACAATTCATCGGGTTGATAGATGTCACGGGCCTTGCCGCTCGGCAGGGTGATGAAATGCCGCTTGATGGGCTCAAGACTGAGAATTGCGTCGTCGACCATGGAAACCTCCTGCGCCGGGTTGAATGATGAGTTGGATGCCGAGCCGGGCACATTCGCGCTCGATCTCGGCTTGACGCTCCCGCGCTTGTCTCAACGCCTCGCGATGCTGGCGCACCTGCCGCTTGTGCTCGGCCGCCGAGACCTCAAGGCGCCGGTGCTCGGCCGACAGCCTTTCCGCCTGTGGTGGCGTCGGCCTCATTACGGCAGCGCGGCCTGATGCTGCGCGATCAGATGCCCGAACCGCGACGCCTCGTCGGCGGCGTTCGGATCGACCAGCGCCATGTATTCAAAGGCCAGACCGACCGGGTCAGACTTCTTGAAAACGACATCGGGCGATGAATTGAGATAGCAGTAGGGCACCTGATACTGCAGGTTCATCCCTTCGCCGTAAGGCGAGAACGCCCCCCGCAGCAGCAAAGCGTGCAGCTTGACAGCCTGACCTCGATAGAGCGGCAGCGACTTGATGCCGGCCGTGCCAGATCCCGCCGCCGTCGTCGCCACGGCATTGCCGTTCACCGCCAGCGCGAATTGCTCAAGCTGAAGGTCGAGGAGCGTGAAACTGACCGCCAGACCTTCCTTGTCGCGCCACACCTTCTTGGCACCGGTGGAGCCGAGCGTGGTGATCGTTTTGAGGTCCTGGCTGTGGGCAGCCTTCACGCCCTGCTCGTCATAATTCTCGGCGCCGGACGCGCCGATCAGCGTCCAACCCGCGCCGGGCGCGGCATCGATGGCGGGAAAGGCGGTGCCAGGGTCGGCGATATAGGCCGAAATCGGGCCAGCGATGATTTCAAACGGTTCGGTGTTCACCTAAACCTCCTTGAGAGCGAAATAGATCTGGAAGGACTGAAAAGCGTAGGGCCAGCCGGCATGACGGTCTCGGCCGGCAGAAAATCCGCCAGCCACCCCGATCCAGTGAATGAGCGCACCCTCGATCACGCGCCGCTTGCAATCGGTCAGCGCGCGCCGGCATTTAGTGCGGAGGGCATCCGCGCCGTTAGGCGTTGCGCCGTAGGCGACCAGGTCAAAGCGCTGGGTATCGTGTTGGACATCACTGCCCTGGGCGTTGGAGAGGCCACCTGACGGTTTGACGACAATCGCGGGGCGCGGCATCGACGCCGCCTCGTCCTTGGGAAGCTCAGAGCCAAAGACGCGCGCGCCGACGACTGCCGCGACGGGCGCGTCAGCCTTTAAGAGCGCCAGAACGGCGCCAATGATGTCCACGTCTTCAGCCATGCTGCGAGACTAGGCGTGAGCATCAGACCGAAATATCGGCGCGGGCGCGTGGGCAAACGATGTTTGGGAGGCGCTGGCACCTTCACCGGCGACGGCGATCAGGTCAAGCCTTCGCGGCCGAGAGCCGCTCATACGCCTTGCGGATATTGCCGGCGAGCTTGGGATATTCCTCGTCGGCCGCTGGACGAAGATAGGGCCGCGCCGGGATTGTGACCTGGCTGACCAGGCGAACACTCCCGTCGGCCTGCGGGATGGTGAGCGCGGCACCGTTCTTCGGCTTGATCGTCCCGCCCAGCTCGTGAATCCGGGCATACACAACATCCCGGACACCCCAGGTGCCGCGTACACCACCTTCCTCGACCTGGGCGTAGTCGGTGATGTCGATACCGCCCTCCAGAACACCCGTCTGGTTTTGCCAATCGTGATTCAGTTTCGCCCGCACGGTCGCAGCGGCCATGGTCTTGTTCACGCCAATAATCTGCGCCTGGCGCATTGTGGCGGTGACGGCCTCGCCAAACCACTCAAGCTCTTGCGACGTGCCCATGGCTACTCCCTCGTTTGGATGATCAACTCGCCGGCAGGATGCCCGGCGCCACTCGTGATCGAGTAATTGACCGTCACCGGCTCAATTCGGAACCGGCCAAACAGGGCCCGGATCTCCGGCCGGTCATTGATCGACAGGATGAACCGCCCCTTCAGTGCAGCCAGGCGCTGCGCCATCTCGGCGAACTCGGCTCGGCCGAACATGCCGGTGCCATAGTCTTGCTCGCACCCCCAATACGGTGGATCGAGATAGAACAGCGTTTCCGGCCGGTCATACCGATCCACAAACGCCTGCCACGGCAAGTTTTCGATCACCACGCCGGCGAGCCGCTCGTGTATCTCTTCGAGAATCGGGGCGAGCGTGTTGAGGTTGAACGAGCTCGTCCGGCCGACACTGACCCCGAAATTCTGGCCGCTCACCTTCCCGCCGAACGCCAGGCGCTGCAGATAGAGGAAGCGGGCCGCGCGTTCGAGATCCGTGAGTGTTGCCGGATCACAAGCCTTGAGCCGCTCAAACTCACGGCGGCTCGTGACCTGGAAGCGCAGCGTGTCCATGAATTGCGGATAATGCCGCTGCAGGATGCGGAACAGGTTGGCGACATCGCCGGAGAAATCATTGATGACCTCGGCCGGCGCCGCGCTCGTTCGGCGCAGGAAAATGCCGCCCATGCCGACGAAGGCTTCGGCATAGCTGGTGTGCGGCGTCTCGTCGATGAGGGCGCAAATGCGTTTGGCGAGATTGCGCTTGCCGCCGATATAGCCGGCGGGCGTGCGGGTTGGCCGGACTGGCCGCTTGCTGTGAGGGGTCATTCCCATCCTTCCGGAATCGTGAAAACCACCCAGCGCCCCGATAGGGGCGGCGGATGAAGCATGTCCGGTGCTTGGTGGGGTCATGACGCCAATCTAGAGCCCCGCTGCCGAGGCAATGCGCCTCGGCCATCCGCTGACGTGTTCTTGGCCTAGTCCATCCAGGCGAGCATCTCCTCGGAGCTTCCCCAGTCATCCGGGAAGCTTGCGAACTTGCGCTCCGGAGCGTCATCACCGCTGATGACGAGCCGCTCGAAATGGTCGATCTCGGCCTCGGACAACTGCACGCAAATGGGTTGCTCGATACTGTCGAACCACTGGTCTCCGATCTTCACGCGCATCAGTTGATCCTCTTCAGGGCCGCTTCAAGGTGGGTGTGCTTGTGCTCGACCTGCCCATCGACACGGAACCGGCCGGCGAAGATGACATCGCCGCGCCGGTTGGTGATGGCGGCGATCTCATCGTCTTCACGGATATCGGCACTGAGCGCGAACATGACCCGCATGTCCTCGATCACAGCCGTCTTGTCGCCATCAACCACCTCACGGGTGGCACTCGACCAGGCCCAGCACCGCAGACTCGCCAATGGCTGGAAATCCGGCGCGACATCGCCGCCCCAGTTATCCTTTGCCGTCGCCTGATCGCGCTCGACCTCGGCGCGGTGAATGAGCCGACCGCCGATCATGTCTGCCCGCTGGCCAGCCCGGCGATCAGGCCGAGCATGTAATTCATGACATGCTCACGCGAATGGCCGTCATCGTGAAAGATCGAGCCGCCTTCGCGCGTGCACAGGTTGACCACCTGCCACTCCCCGCCGCAGGCGAGGCATAATTCAAAATGGCGTGTGACGACGCGCGGACCCAGAACGGGCTTCCAGCGCTGATGGGTGTGGATGCGAACGATATAGTCGCGGCCGGTTTTCTCCCGCAGCGTTTGCAGGATGTCGTCCACGTCCTCGTCGCCATCGATCACTCGACCGGCAACCACATCTGCATCGCTGAGATAAACAATCGCCGGCATGCCTAGCCTCCAAACAACATCGACCAGAGCCAGATGCAGGCGCGCGCGCCGCCCGCAAAGACCGCCGCAATGACGGCTGAAACCACAATGACCAGGGCATAATCCACCCAGTCCGTCGGCCGGCCGACATTCGAAAAGATCGCTGCGGCGACACCCAGACCGCTGGCCAGCAGGGCAAAGGTCACCATAAACACAACGAGATACGGGTCCATGCCTGCCTCCTAGGCCATGAGAAAGCCGCGCCGCTGCGCCAGGCTCTCAAGAATTTGTTCCCGCTCTTCCGCAATATTGCTGGCGAGCGTGACCGCATAATCGCCGGCCCGCTCAGACTTGAGCGCGCCGCGATAGGACAGATCGAGTTGAACCAGCTTGATCGCCGCTTCGTCGCGGGCGGCGGCATCGCCTAGCGGCGTATAGGTGATCTGGACGAGCGGTGCCCAATGGGTGCGCCCGTTCGGGCCGCCCGTCAGTCGCTGCAGCGTCCGGCCGCCATGCAGGATGCGATAGTCGGCCGCGTCCAGTTCCAGTTCGCCAGCGGCCTGTCCCGAGTTCGACGGGTCAATCTCGACCACGCTCACAGCAGCGCCGGTGTCGATCGGGCGCGACAGGCGCAGCGTCTTGAGCGTCCGCGCGTCTGGCTCGGAAGGGTCACCCGCCTCGACCGTGATCGCGCCGGCCGGGCCGAAGCGGGCGTCGATTTCGGCAGTGATGCCGTCGATCATCGCCTGCAACTCACCGTCGGACAGGTCCGATCCGGTGCGCTCTTTTACACGGTCGAGAAGGGCCATTTATCAGACCTCAAGCGGCGTTTTCAGCCGCGACAACCGTCAACCCGCCGGGTGCCGTGCCGGGAACATGAGAGCTCGCCAGGACGCGGGCTTGGGTTACCCACGACAGCCAGTCCTTGGCGCTGGCACTGATCGCAATCTCGGGCGGCGATTCAGGGTCGATCAGGGCCAGCTTGCCGATGCTGTCGAGGCCGGCAGCGGCGAGTGCCGTTGCCGTCGCAGCGCCAACGCCCTTGAGGACGGTGAGATCGTCGGTCGTGGTGCCGCCCGACTTGTCACCGTCCGAACCTGCGGACTTGTCTTCGTCCGGGCGCTTTTCCTTGTTCGGGCTGGGCGGCGCGCTCTTGCCGCCCTTCTTTGGCAAACCGCCATCGACCAGGCCGAAGCGATCGACAGCCGAGTCAGGGATATCATCGCCTGGCGCGGCGTAGAGGAAGGCCGCGAGAGGGTCACCCTCGGCGACCAGGGCAAGTTTCGTTGCCGTCAGAAACAGGCGTTGCGTAGCTTTCATGACAAGCTCCTATTCGCTCTTCGCCCACAGGACGTGGACATGGTCACCGGTCGTGTTGGTGACGGTGGTTTCGATGACGCCGCCCTTGGTGGCGCTGATCGAACACTCGGCCGTGATGTCGGTCGCGGTTGGCGGCGTGCCATCCTCAACGTGCTGCACGGCCAACAAGGCATCGCCCGGCTGGATATTGCCGGGCACCTGCAACTCGCCGATGGCGCCGCCCGTGATGAGGGCGCATCCGACGGGCACAGAAAAGCCGGTGATGGTGGGCATGTTTGTCTCCTGATGGCGGAGGCGGCGCCGACGCGCGCCGCCTCCCGATCCGTGAGCCCTCGACCCTTGGGCCGCCCCATCCATGTCGCCGAAAGGCGGGGAAGGGCTCTCTCACGCAGGTATGCTGTGCGACGGGCGCGCCCGGTCGGCGCGCCCGTCAGGCCCAAGCGCGGACCTAGAGGCCGGTGCAGGAGCAGAAGGCGGCCGGGCGGAAGAAGACGATGCCCATCCGTGCATCGGCCCGGATCGTCCGCTGCCCCTCGGTGAACTGGGAGCCAACGAAGCCGACTTGGACGTCCACGCCGCGCCGCTCGAAGAGCGAGACGAAGGCTGGGTTGAACGCGCCGACATAGCCCGCCCCTGACGCATCCGCATCACACTGCACGACCGGAAGGCCCCAGAGGCGTTCGGGACCGGCTTCACTGGGATTGCCCCAGATGTAGACGCCATCCGCTGTGCGCATCAGACGCACACCCTGCCAGTCGGTCGGGTGAACGACATGGTGCGTCGGAATCGCCCGGCCGGTGACGCGGATCTTGGTCATGGCCTTGTAGAACACGTCCGGCACCGGATCGGCGCCCTTCGCCTGGGTCTGGATGCCCACGGTATTCTTGAGGCCGCGCATGTTCGGCGCTGTGCCATTGCCGACGAGGATCTGGCTGTCCAGCCGCTGGCGCACGCCGAAGACCAGGCGCGAGTTGATGTAGGACTGCGATTGCTCGACATCTTCCAGCTGCTCGTCGGTCACCGGGATGCTGGTACCGATCTTGATGATCGTCCCGTTCTTTTCGGTAAGGACGAACGTGGCCTCGCCGTAGCCCCCGCCTTCGGCGACCTCGGCGGCGCCATGAATGCGGGTCGTTTCTTCCATGTACGGAATCGCCGCCTGCCCCGTGCGCGACATCGGGATGATGTCCAGCAACTGGACCGGCCGGGTCGCCGCCTCGACGAAACCGGCCAGACGCAGGCTTTCCGGTGCCCAGCCGGCCGAGGTGGTCATGGCAGCCTTTGAACCGATCGTGTCGATCGACAGGCCCTTGGCGAGCATGTCGGATGGGAGGTAGTCGTCGAACTGTAGGGTGATCCCGTCCGGCGCGCCGCGCTGAACCCAGTCCTGAAAGGCCTTTTCATCGGAAACCATGTCGCCGAGCGCCTTGAGCTGCGCGACGGCCCGATCCGAGCGCGACTTGTCGCCGCCAGGCATGGGAAGACCGCGAGTGGCCTTCTCACGCCCAGACAGCGACGCGGCCGCTTTCTCCGCGCCCTCAAGCGCCTCGACCTGCTCGGCCGCTTCGTTCAGCTCGGAGTCCTTCTCGTTGATCCGCTTCACGATGTCGATCGTGGTTTGGCTCTTGGCATCGAGCCCGAGGCTCGACTGAAGCGTGTCCTTCGACACCTTCTGAAAATCGTAATCGCCATCATTGGTTTTGGCTTCGGTGAAGACGGTGCCCAGCGCCGTCTGCAGGACGGCCAGCTTTTCGCGGGCCTTGGTGAGGGTGGTCATGGGGTAGTTGCTCCCGTTGCGTGAAACACGCCGCAGCCCGCGCGGCAGATCAGATCGAGAGCAAAGCTAGGGGTGTCGAGCCTCCGGTCCTATCCGCGCCGGTGCGCGGGCGCCTGGATCGAGGATGGGCTCCGTGGGCATTTCTGGCCGAAATCCTGGCCAAAATCCAGCCCCGCACCTCGCCTGGTCGTTTTCACATCCGAGACCCCGCGCCTGACTGCCCCTAAATAGGCAGTTTGAACGCGCTGGGGCGCGGTTTGGGGGCTGAGTGGCGCCTGTGGCAGGGCGGGCGGGCTGATGGCGCTCTATGGCCGCCAGAATCGCGAGATGTAGAATCGCCCGCTTTGCCGAGCCTAGACGGCAAGGTCGAACTTGCCAGCTTCATGGCCCCAGCTCGCCCATCCGGGGCGCGTCTGGCGGCTGAACAATTCAATTCGCGCGGCTGCCGGCAGCAGCCGCTCGGCGGCGTCAAACGCTTCATCCGGCTTGCGCGAGTGCTCACGGGCAACCGCCTCGATCGTGAGCGTTGATGTCGGCCAGCCTTCACCCGCTTTGGGTAAATCGGGCGGCTCATAGCTGGCGACCGCCGAACGCACCGTGCGGGCTGTCTTCGGCCGCCCCCTGGTTCCAATCAGGATGGGCTCATTGGATGAGCGAAAGACATAGCCCGTTCCAAAAGCGTCCTTGCCGTGCACCGTTCGCTTGATCCAGGTGCCCGCAGTCTTGAAGGTGAAACCCCATTGCTCCATGACCTGAAGCGCCTGTGGCAGCATGGGATTGGTGGCCCAGAGCATCAAGACGGAATTCTCGGATGCGAGCGCAGAAACAGGAAGGCAAGCGATATCATCCAACGGCATGCAGGCGTATTGCCCCTGCGGAGCCTTGCCTTCGCCCTTGGTCGAGAAAAGGTCAAAACGCCAGGGCGGGTCCGCCATGATCATGCCGAAGCCGCCTGCAGGCCTCAGTCTCTGGAACTCCTCAAGGACCGACACGGCCGCTAGTCCGCGCCATTGGCCCAGCGCTTGCGTGCCCCGCGCGTTTCAAACCCGGCAGCCAGCCGAGCGCCATCAGCCTGTGCTTTGACCTCCGCGTCATCCGGATCGGCTTGACCTGTCTCCAGTACCGCCTCAAGTCGGGCCTTCAACTCGTCCAATTGGGCAAGCCGCTCGGCACCGAGCTGACGGCCGTCGGCCGCCCGCGTCGCCTTCACGCTCTCGGCCCGCTCGACCAGGTCATTCAGATCCGTGATGACCTGGTCGATCTGGTCGGCAAAGGCACCGCGCGATTTCATCGACAATGTTGCGGTGTCGGCGCCGGCGCCTCGGATCACTGGCGAGACTTCATGAACGTCCAGCCGCTTGAGCCTGCGGACCGGCTTACCGTTTTGCTCTTCCCGCTGGCTATCCACGACACCGAAGCCATAGGACCATTCCTGCGCTGGCTTCCCGGTGGCGAGATCAAACTTGAGGACCGAGTGCCAGTCCTTTCCACCGATCGTTTCGAGATTCAGGTGAATCTCGGCGTAAGCATAGCCATCCTTCTCGAAAATCCGAGCTTTGCCCAGGGGCGTCGCACTGCGATTGTGGGCCGGAACGATCGGCACCCATTGGTCGCCGCCATCCGGCCCGAGAAATGCGCCGGGCGCATAGGTGTCGCCGTCGTGGTCAATTGCGGTCAAGCTCGCGAGGCGGGCGAGGCCTTGGCCATCCTCCGCCATTTTCTCGAAGACCAGGCTCTTGATCTCGGTTTTCATGGGTCAGTCCTCCTCATCGTCCCCGCCGAAATGCGGCGCAAAGGACAGGGTTCCATTGGGGTGTTCGGCATCTGCCATCTGGCGCGCTTCGGCAGCGGTTACGATGCTGCCATTGCGGGCCATATGGCTGAGCGATGACCGGCCCGGCCCGAGACGGCCGTCGATCACCACGAAATGCTCGACGCCGGCCGCGCGGCCGCGCTCGATGGTCGAGATGTTCTGCGCATACTTGGTCTCGGTCCGCGCGATCGTTCGCGCGCGGGTCTCGGCCGAGCCCCAAGGCCCCGCCTCAACCTCGTTGGCAATTCGGTTCACCAGCTGTGTGACGCCTTCACCGGCGGCGCGGCCTTCGGCCAAGGCGTCAAAGAGCGCGGCACGCGTCTGGTCGGTGAGATCAATCAAGCCGGCCCGTCTGCCGCCCGCCGCGACAATGGCGCGCGCGACCGGGTCCGGCAGCTTGCCGGAAATGCCCGCCAGCTCGCCGGCATCGGCGATCGTTCGGGCCACTTCCAGGAAGTGTTGCTCGAGCAGGCGCCGGAACGTGGTGTCGTGGGCAGGAATGCCCAGGGCCTCAAGGATCTGCTCGATCAGAAGCTCATCAGCCTTCTCGCCATCTGCCGCCCGTGCTTTGGCGATTGTCGGGTCAGCCTGGAGCAACGTCGTCGCCGCGTCGCGCGCGACCGCCCCCAATCCGGTGAAGAAGGCTTTCAGCAGCCCGTCAAGCTTCGCGATCTGACCCTTTTCGGCGCGCTGCACCATGCCCGCATAAGCCGATGCCCGTGCGACTGCTGATGCATCGGCCCGCGCCTTTTCACCGCGCGCCTTGGGTGCCGGCAGGGCACGCGGCGGAGCGCCGGCCGGCACTTCCAGAGACGCAATCGGGCGAAGATAGATCCGGTGTGTGTCATCGACTGGCAGGCCCCAGGCTTCGCGTGCCTCCGAGACCAACACAGCCCCGCTGGTCAGTCGCCGTGCCCAGCGTTCAGTCTCACGGTCTTCATGGTCAGCCAGCGCGACGACTTCAGAGGTGTCGTGCGTCACGCGCATGCCGGCAGGATTGCCGAAGTCCGGCAGTAAGGAGCGGCTCAGCTCGTCGGCAAACATGCGGCAATAGGGCAGGACACCGCTATGCCAGGCGAGACGCAGGAGCGACTCCATCGTCGCGCCGACCTTCGTTTGCTGAAGCCCGGCGCCGAAGCCGACCACGGCGGCCGGCACGCCCAGGCATGCACAGATCCGCTCTTCGGCAACGTCGCGCGCGCCGTCCATATTCATCTGTTGCGGGTTGAAGCCGAACTGATGAACGTCGGTCGGAGCGCCCATCACGAGCGGGTCGCCGCGCTTGTCACCACCGAAGGATTGTTTGAACCAGGTCTTCGTCGCTTCGACATCGTCAGCCGTTGGCAGCGCGCCGGCCTTTGGCGCGATCACGACGCCGGGCACGCCCATATTGCGAAGGAGCGCCGCTACGAAGTTGGACGCTTCCAGATCCATGAAGATCTCGCGCAACACGCCGTCGATTGGCGAGAGGCCGCGTCGCGGGTTGCTCGGATCGATGCCGTGACGAAAGTGGACCACGTCGTCGGGTGAGATGATGATCGGCTCGATGCCGCCGCCAGGCGAATACCTGTAATGGGTCAGGAACTCGCTGCCATCGCGCGAGCCGATCGGCTCCATCATCCAGTGCGGCACGTACCAGAGCTGTACCGGCCGGCCGGCGGCATTTCGCAGCTTCACCCAATACGCATTGCCCTCGAAGCAGAACGAGAACACCGTCGCCATCCACAGCGCCATATCGCCATAATAGGCATTCGGATTCGCGACGAGCTTGACCAGGTCATGATTGGCCAGATCCTCCTCAACCCCGTCACGGCGGCCGCGCTTCACAGTCAGACGCGCCTCGGGAAGCGCGCGCGCAATCCATTGCACCGGCGCGGTGAAGACCGACGCGTCCAGACCATTGCCGACTTCCTTGCGATAATCGATCTTGGTCCGGCGCAACAGACGCATGGGGTTGGCCCCATAGTCCGGTGCGTGACGCATCCACGACACGGTCGCATTGATCGCGGCTTTTAGGGCTTTAAGCATCGGCCGGTATCCAGTTCTCATCGATCGGGTTGACGCGACTTGGCTGCATCTCGCCGGCTTCAGTTAGCGGTCGCCAGCGCGGCGCTTCGCTCAAGCCGGCCGCCGCATTTATTCCCAGGAAGATTGCCCAAGTCCGATCCGCGTGATCGTCGTCACGTTCGGCGACGAAGCGGGGAACGCCGGTTGGTCCGGATATCTTGCGCAGCTTATGCAGATCGCCGCGCAGCGGGACGTCGCCGGCCGGAATGCGAACCGTACGGTCCTCAAACCGCTCCTTGCCCTGTGTGGCCATGACCAGCTTGGATGGCGAGGTAAAGAGCACGCCCTCTATCACGCCGCCATAACGCCGCTGCGCATCCTCCACGACCTTCTCACCCATACCGGTCTGATCGATACAGGCGCGCGCGACATGGTAACGGCTCATCACCTCATCGAATGCAGCGTCCATGTCTGCGAAGGTGGCCCGCTTTTGCTCAATCCGCTCGCGCTCCCACAACACGTCTCCAATGAGTTCCGCCACCCAGATGACGTGAAGATCGTTGCGGCGGCCGATATCGCGGCCGACAAAGCAAAGGCCGCCCTGATACTCGCTCGACCGGCCGGCGCGTTCATCCTCGCAAGCGGTTATGAGCTCATAGGACAGCCAGGCGCTGGCCTCGTCGAGATACTTCAATTCGAATTCCTGCGCCCAGGCATCTTCGTCGGCGATCGCCGCGCGCAGCTCCTCGATGTCGCGTGGCAGACCGTCCTTGACTGCCCGGTAGATATCGACCTCATGACGCGACCAGGCATCGTCATCAGCAGTGTCCAGTTCGTAGAACTTGCCGGACTTGCCGTTCGGCGTCGAGGCAACGCGCAGCTTCCAACCCGCCGAGATGACAGGAAAGAGGGCCTTCCAGATCGCGCCGGAGTCTTTGTGGAACGCGAACTCGTCGAGGAAGACGTTCGCGGAAAAGCCACGGGCGGTGTCGGGATTTGCGGGCAAGGCGGTGATCTTGCCGCCATGTGGAAGCGTGACCTCCAGTGCTTTGTAGCTGCCGGACGAACCTTCCCAATCGAAGGCCGATTCTTCAAAGGCCATTCCATAGGCCTTCGCATGCGGCTTGATACCTTCGTTCATGGCCTCGGCCGCCTGCCGCTCCCCCCGAGACAGGATGACCCAGCGGGCGCGGCGCTTCTGCACCGCCGCCTCATAGCTATCGTCCACGACCTCAAGGGTCGTAGTGAACGTCTTGCCGGTCTGGCGCGCAAATTTGGCGAGCTTGAACCGGGAGCGGTCCATGAACCACTCGCGTTGATAGCCGTACAGCTGGATGGCGGGTTTAGGCGGCATCGAAGATTCCGTAGACCTCCTGGCGAATGCGGCGCAGCACCTCGCGGCCATCCGGGACCGACTGGTCGTCGCCCTCCAGGCCACCCTCCACTTTCTCCAGGCCCTCGCGGACCCGCTTGCCCATCTCGTCCTGCAGGGCACGCCGATGATCTGCCGAAGCCTTCTGCGCGCTGGTCAATGACTGCGTTGCGCGCGCCAACTCCATCACGTCCTTGGTGTTGAGATTGCCGCCTTCAGCGATCCGGAAAGCCGCCATTTTCAGCATCTCCGAGAGTGCGATCGTCATCTTGTCGGAGCTGTCGACGCCCAGCATGTCCGCCAGTTCGACCGATATACGACGCGTCTCGTCGAGTTGGCGAAATTGGGTCGCCTTGCGGACCGTATAGCGCGAGAAGGCGCTCTTGCTGATCGAGCCGATGCCCTTGTCAGCCAGACGCGCGTTGAACTCGTCCAACAGGTCGATCTGGAGGCGACGCCCCTCGCGCAGTTCCTCATTCAGCCAGAGGATGTCACCGTCGGCTTCCTCCGGCAGAAGATCGAGCGTGGATAGCCGGCCACGGCCCTCGCGGCGCTGCCTCTTGGCGTTGCTGCGGCGCGACATGACTAGCCCTCCAGGCTTGGACGGCGGACACCGGCCAGAAAGCTTCGCCGCTCGACATGATCGAGGCCTGCACGGGCAAGATCTGCGACGATCACCGTCCCGACCTCAGTCAGCTTGACCGCGCCCAACTCTTCGAGCTTGCCCAGCTGCGTTCTGATCCATTCGCGCGAGCGCTTGTGTCCAAAGATTTCGAGCACATGCGCGAGCATGGTTTCGCTCAACCGATTGTCATTCTGTCTCGCCAGCTCCTTGAGGATGACGAGACGCGCGTCCTCAACCAGGTGATCTTCAAACGCCATTTCACCCACGCTCCTTCAGCAGATACTCTTCAATGCGCCTGACGGCGCGGCTCGTGCCCTGACCACTTTCCTCGATGCGGCCGAGCCGGCCGCCCAGCTCGCTCAGCGCGAGTTTCACCTCAGCCACGTCTTCCTTCGACGGAAGATGCTTCAGCTCGCCCTCAATTGCTTGAATGCGTCGATCATGATCAATCAGCGCTTCGCCATGCACCCTGATCTTCGCCTTATTGGCCTGGCCCGTTGCAGAGAGCCACGTGTAGACAATCGAACCGATCGATAGCAGCGTGGCCACGACGCCGGCCCACCCTTTCACTTCATCCATCGTCTCGACCTCTCTCGTTCCTGCGCGCAATCGATACAGTTTCGCGCAGCCGGATAGGCCTCGCGGCGTTCAGGCGAGATAATCTCGCCGCAGGTCCCACACGCATCGGCACCTTCCCCCTCAAGCGACGCGCTAATGCGCCGGATTGCTGCGGCCCGCTCTGCGGCCACACGGGCCTCGCCACGCTCAATCTCTGCATCGCTCGGCCCCATCAGCTGCGCGTCTCGCGAGAGGCACGCACAGCGTCAACCGCCGCCTGGCCAAGCGTTTTGAGCGTATGGCCGCCCATGTAGAGCCCGAGGAACCAGGACGTGAGCGTCAGCATCGCCGTCAGGTCCATGCCTTCCGCAATGCGTGTTCCCGCGACCGCGTCGATGAATGGCACAACCATCAAGCGGACCATCCACATCGCTCCGAGCAGATACATCCAGCCCGGCCGCCACGCAGAAGCCCAACCTCCCTGCACCAATTCGGTGCGGTTCAGGTCGAATCGGGACGCCCCTGCCTGCGCCAATACCGCATCAAGGACAGGCATCTCCTCCTCGGTCAGGGTGATCGCACGACGCAGGGCATCGTCAGACACTGTCGGCAGGTCGCCGGCCGAGACACCGCCGACATGCTCGCCAATCCGGCCCAGTATGGCCTGGACCAGCCCGTCACTTCCCTCGCTCAAACTAGGATTCAGGAGGCGACAAATCCCGTCAGCCCCGACCGTCTGCGCAGCGGCAAAAACAGCCTCTCTCGGCGTCATGTCCGGCCCCTCCGAGCGAAGTAGAGGGCGGCGCCGATCAGGGCCAGTCCGACCAGGACAACCCCAATGAACAGCCGGTACCCGGCGACGGCATCGCCCTGATCGGCCGGCAACGCTAAGCCCGCGACCGCGATGCCTGTGCCAGACACGGCCAACGCGGCGCGAACCGCGACAGAAGCCTCACGGACCGGCGATGGCTCAGACATCGCCTCCTCGGCACCGCCCGCCAGACTGCGACAACTAGCCAGCGCATCCCGCACATCGTCGAGGCTGACATGAGCGCTCTGGCCTCCATAATGCCCTGTGCCAGCCGTAGTCGGCAGGCTGGCCCACTCTCGCGCCAGCGCGTTGATGAAGCCATCCTCGGTCAGTCTGCCCGTCATGAACCGGTCAAACCCTCGGCCGATCAAAAGCTGAACCGCCAGCCGATCTTGCATGAAAGCGTCAAACAGATCGGAACCGTTGAGGCTCTGGTCGCTGCGAAGCTTGCGAAGCGTCGTGCGCACGATCTGATAGCGGCCTAAAGCCGATGATTGCCATTTATTGTCCGGGTGACCGAGCATGGCCGTCTGGAGGCGGTCAACCTCATCGAGAGTCATGCCGCAGAGGTGTCGGTCGCCGCCCGTGAACCGGCCATAGCCCAGGGTTTCGTTGTAACCCTGGCGCCGGTCGGTGCCTTCCGATCTCCCGATCAGGTCCAGCAGCGGACGGTAAGGCGTGAAGATTTCAGACATTGCCGGCGACCATCCCTGCCTCTTTGCCAAACCCTCCCCGGCGACGAAGGCCGAAGGAGGGCGATACGATGGCAAATCTGTCAGTTGTGGGCGCAAACGTTTATACGCGCAGTTGCGCGGGCGAGATGGCTCTAAAACAATTCTGGCTGGTGATGGGTGTCACGCGGCCCGAGCCAGCGACGAACGGTGGCCACGTCTGCCCGGACAGTGCGGGCGATTTCGGCATAGCTCTCACCGCGCGCCATCATGGTGCGCGCGACCCATTTCCGGGCGAGCGGCACCTTGATGTATCCCGGCCCTAACTCGGCGGCAAGCTTCTCGACTCGGTCAGCGCCAATCGTGCGTGCCGCCATGCTGCGCGGGCTCGACTTGGCAGGCAAGTAGATGTCCGATCCGCCCAGCGCGAGAAAGAAGCGTTCGGCGTCTGCGACGCCGAGGGCGGTAACATATGGCTCCAGATTGGCCGGTATCTTTTCGGCGTCTCTCATGCGCTCAGCTCACTTTCAGGCCGGTCCAGATCCGGCGACTGTGTTTCGAGGCGAAGGGCCTCGACTGTCAGGGCCTTGAGGCGCGCGACCAGTTCGACGCGCCTGTGGCTCATTGGGGGTAGTCTCTTGATGCGGGCCATCAATTCGGCCCGGTCGGCAGCTATGGCGGCCAGCGTCGCGTCCCGTCGCCAGGTCAGAAGGGGCGTGGATCGCGCGCCAACCATGATCACACGCTCCGCCTGGCGTCGCGAAGTAGGCGACCCAGCTCGTTCATTACGGCATGCCATTCGGCGGCGATCACCGTCGCCGGCGTTCCATAGCGGCGCGGCTGCATCCACAAGGTCAGTGTCTGATCGCGTTGCCTCGCATCGGTCGGCAAGAGCGTTGGTGTCGATGACGCAGTCGCTCGCTTGAGAAGCTCGAACTGGGCGAGCGCAATCCGGTAGCCGGGCTGCAAAGCCCATGGATAGGCTTGCCGGCCGGGATTCCATTCGACACCCGCTTCGCGGGCCATCCACGCCTTGAGCGCCTCGATCGCCTTGGCCGCATCCTCCGGTTCATGGAGGAAGCGGATATGATCAATGCCGGTCTGGCGACGCACGAAGGCAATCAGGGCCGAGTCCTTGCGGTCCTGGACGAGGCCAAGATTCCAACCGGCGATCCAGAGCGCCTGCAGCTTCTTCGCGTAGGGCCCTTCAAGACCCTTTTTGCGGCCGGTCGAACCCTGCCCGAATCCCATCTCCCGGAAGCGGGCGAGCACGAGCTTGCGTTCGCCATCGCTCATTGACTTGGCAGACGATTTTCCGGTGACCTGCGCGAGCACATCCCGGTAAGTCGCCTCGTCCAGCCCGAGCTGCTTCTTGGCGACATGCATGGCTGCGAGGGCGCTCATGATTCCGCCTCCGGATTGATGTCCTCGAACGCGACTTCGATGCTGTCCTGCCGTTCGTCCCCACTTCCGGTGAAGCGGCCCATCCAGCCCGTCACGCGGGCGCGCCGGGCCACGGGCAGAACCTCGACCACGGTCAACCCGTCAAACGTGCCAAACAGCAGCCTGGCCGTGACCCGGTCCCCGACTTGCAGCGGGCTGGCTGCAATCGTTTCAGCCTCGGCCGTTGCGGCGGCCACGACGCTGGCCGCATCAACGCCATGCTCACTCTCCGTATGCATTTTCAGCCCCTTCTTGCCTCGCAGACGGCGGCCACAAATGGGGCAGAGCGTCCGGTAGGTGCGCGCGCCGTACCCGCTTCGATTGCCCTGGCTCATGACGGCAGGCCTCCAGACGCGGCGCCTTGTGTCATGGAGGGGTCGCCGAGATAGGCCTTGCCGGCAGCGTCGCGCCGGCAAGGGTTGCACATGCGATTGTGGATACCCTCCGACATGAAGGGCTTGGCGCAGGTGAGGCAGGGCCGCTCTTGGCGGCGCGCTTGTCGGGCAAGGCTCTCAGCACGTGTCAACGCGAAGTCCTTGCAATCATAGAGTCCGGACACCCGGACGCCCTTCGCATTGAAGACGGCGAACCGCCCGTTTCCGACGCTCCGGACGGTGTAATCGGGCGCGCTCATGACACCGCCTCGTCACTGATTAGCGGTGGGTTCTCCGCGAGCCAGGCTTTGGCGGCGAGACGGATGCAGGCGAGCTGGAAGCGCGGGTGGAAGCCGTAGCTCTCAGTCCCGTAATAATCCTGACAGCAAGCGGATGCGGCCAGCAAAGCTGGAATGGCCGCCTCATTCCCCTCAACGCATTGCTCCAGAAGGTCAGCGAACCCGGCTGTCGGCTCCCCATATTCTTCTGCCTGGCGCATCAGCTCTTCGATGTGCAGGCGTGTGCGTGGGAGGTCGAGTTCGGTGCCGACCTTGGCCTTGCTGAGCTGGTAGCCATCGTCCTCACTGTGCGCCAGCCACTCCATAGCTGACCGCATCGAGCTGAACGCCTGACAGTGGACAAACGTAATGGAGCCAATATCCCCACCCACGAAGATGTGGCCGGGAACCCAACAAACGTAGAAGCCATATGTCCAGGACCCCGGCTCTGAATACCGGATGCAGGTCGATTGGCCCGTCTGCAGAACGTGTGTGGCGCACGCCTCTACGGCGCGTTCGACGGCGTTCATGATGCACCGCCTTTCGCCTTGGCCATATCGATCGTCACGGCCTCCCAGGCGGCGTCGGGCGCCGGGCGTTCATAGAAGCGCAGATAGGTCTTGGACCCGGTCACGCGCATGGCCTCCCGGATCGCCTCCATCGCGCGCACCCAGCGTCCGTCCTCGATGTCGAGACGGAGCAGCATAAAGATCTCGGACCGGTTTACCTGGCCGGGCTTGTCGGTATTGAAGGCTCGCGTGACGATGGCCCGCAATTCCGGCCGGCTGGCTGCAGCCCACTCATTCAGGCATTCGTCGATCAGCTGTTTGGCGACCTGCAATTGAGGCCCAAAGTCGATGTGGTCCTGCACCGCGACCTGAACCTTCATCAGTCCGTCAAAGCTCTGATAGCTTCGATTGCCTTTCCGCCCGCCACGTGTGGAGCCGTATTCCTGCTCCAGCAGGGCGTCGAACTCGCCTAGGTCGGTGAATGTATGTCCGCGGAATCGGGCGATCTGGCCGGAAAGGTCACGGGCATGCTCCATCACCTTGCGGACAACTTCGTCCTCCAGCTGGTCGGCCGGTTTGATGATTTCAATCGGGACCAGGCTGCCCTTCGCATCGCGCATATAGCGATTGCCATCGACCAGGGTTTCGCCGGGAGCGACTGCCATACTGGTATCGGAATTCGACATCACAAAGTCTCCTCGTTCGGAATGGGAAAAATGAAATCGGAGCGGCCGTCGCGAAGCGCGGCCAGCAGGAAGGCAAACCGCTTTGCAGCGGGCAGTGCCGCCGGCGAAAGCGCCTGTACCCGGACACGCTGATCCGTCAGATCGGAGCCTGACGGCACGATGCAAAGCACACCTTCCGGCACAGACGGATTGGTCATCGTGCTGATGTGCCAACAGGTCTCGTCCGCGATCCCGTCATCACACACGTCGCGCCACGATACGGTGCTTGAATTCGCCATCATCCGCATGGGTTGAAGCATCATGATCGCCCCCGTGAATAGACCGCGCTCAGGGCCAAAAGGGCTGCGATGACGCAATCGATCGATGCGCGCTCATTGTGGGTGTTCAGGTCTCCGGACAGGCGCTTGCCCGCCCGGATCGCCAAGTCAATCGCCCGGTCGAGACCGGTCGGCCGGTTCTCCGGTGTCGGCGCAGCGCTGCGCGCCTCAACCTCACGCTCCATCTCCAGTGAAATCGCCTGCAGCGTGGCGACATCCTCTCTCACCAGTTTCAGGCGGTGAGACATGAGAGCCATCGTTCCCATCGCCATCAGACCGACTCCACATCGCGGTTCGCCCAGGCCGACTTCAGGTCGGCGAGGGTCACCTCGCGCTGGCGGCCTTCCGCCGTCAGGCGCGCGAGCTTGATCGTCATGTCGATCTGACCGAGCGCTCCCGGCTTCAGGCCGACACCGGTCAGAAACTCGACCTGTTTCGGATCGCTGACGCCCCAGGCCGTCAGAAAGGTGAGCAGGTCTTCCTTGCTCGGCTTGTCGCGGCGGATGCGGCGAAACACGCGGCGCCGAAGCTGACCATACCGGTCACCCTGCCCCCAGCTGGTGAAGCGGGCGTATGTCTCGCGATTGCCGACCAGGGCCACACCGCAGCCAAAATTATCGACGAAGTGGCGCAGCTGATTGATGGCGTCGTCTGACAGGTTCTGCGCCTCATCGACGATCAGCAGGGTGCCATCGCCGACCCGCTCGATCCGTTTTCCGATAGCCCGGACCAGCTTGCCCGCTGAGCGCTCCTCGACACTCAGACCGGCGGCGATCTCCGTCAGCATATTGTGGATGGACCGCGTGTGCGGGCTCATCGTTACCAGATAGCTGTTGGGGCGGGTGGCGGCGTAGCGCCGGGCGGCCACCGTCTTGCCCATGCCAGCGTCGGCCGTGATCATGACCATTGCGGGCATGACCTGGGCAATCGACAGTGTCGAAAGGACGGATTGAGCGAAGTTCAACTCCAGGAAGTCCGGCGAGACCGGGACGCTGGCCGCCAATTCCTCTACCGCATCGGCCTGATCGAGCCAGTTGCGGATCTTGCTGCTGACGGCATCGTAATTGCCGGCATATTTGCCGCTCATCCACTGGCTGAGCGTACCTTGAGCAACGCCGCTTCGGCGCGAAATCTCTGCCTTGGACCAGCCGCGCGCTTCTGCGATCGCGTCCACGCGCTTGACCAGGTCAGCCAGACCCTTGGCGTCCGATACTGGCGCGCCAGAGCTTGCCGTTGATGTGTCTACCATTTATGTCTCTCCGTCTCGAATGGATGGCTTGCGCCGTTCAGCCCTCTCGCGTCCTTGCAGGGACGCGGGAGGGAATTTCGTCAGTCCCTCATCAAGCGTCGGCCCATCAGGCCGACCACGTTCACGAAGGCGGCCTCGTCCTCGTCGGTCCACTCAGCGCGCTCGTCCGGTGGAGGGGTGCGGCCTTCCGCAGACGCCAGGCGTGTGACAGCGGGATAAATCGGGTCCTTGGTTTGATCGGCCATTGGCGGCGCATAGAGGCGCGCCAGCTCTTCCGGGCTGAGCTTGACGTGCATCTTCGCCAGCTCTCTTTGTGTCTTCAGGAAGTCACTGCGGGCCTTCTCATGACGCCGTGCTGCGTCGGCATCGAGGAAGTTGACCTCCTCAATCGCCCGCGCATCGCAGAGCTTCACGCCGTCCATCGCGAACACTTCGACCGGCCGCGCCAGGTCATCGGGGTCAAATCTCACGCACACCTTCTTGCCGGCGTGCTCGACCATGGCCTCAGACCAGTACCGATTGCCCATCAGGTGAATTTCGCCGCTCGGCTTACGGGCCGTGATCGCCTCCGCCATCAACAGCCAGAGCGAGCGCTGAGCAGGCGCGGCGCGTCGAACAACCGTCGCCGCATCATTCATCGACGCCTCAAAGGTCGCATCAAAACTGCGGCCCTGCGTCGTGCTGGTGTTTCGCCCGGTTCGGGCATTGTGCTCCAGAATGTAACCATGCGCCGCGCGCCGGAACGTCTCGTAGTCCACTGCGCGGGCGCCATAATTGTCGGGCTTGGTCGTCGGGCTGTTGCCCGTATAGGCACCGTGAAACACGGGATGCCTCGCGATATCGTCGCAGAGGTCGCGGAAGGCCCGCTCAATCGGCTTGGACTGGCCGGAATAGGGTTTTGCCCAGTGAACCTTCACGCCGAGCAGCGTCAAAAGCCCGTCCGGCTCATCATCGCGGATCTTGAAGCGGTAACGGCTCTTCTGTCCGCCCGTAATCCACTTCGACGCGAACGACCGGCCGTTATCCAGCACGATATGTTCCGGGATGCCGTAGTGTTCGATCATGTCGCCAATGGCGAGCCGCACCGCGACCTTGTTCTCGGTTTCGTCGATCCGCCAGCCGACAAACTTGCCGGAATAGACGTCCTGCAGTGCCGTCAAAACGGGCCGGAACACCTTGCCATCAGGCCGCTTGACCATCACGTCGAACCGGTGGCCATCCATATTGACCACCTGCATCGCATGCAGCCCATTCTTCACGCGCAGCTGCGCGGGATAGAGCGCCTTGGCCATGTCGCGGCCTTCACGGCGAATGGCGACGACGCTTTGCTGCACCTCCGCCCCCAAACGCCGGCGCATCGCGCGGCTGGACGGTATCGGTGACCAGCCATTGGCTTCGGCCAGCTTCTTCAGGCGTCGATAGCAGGCATTGAAGCTTGGTTTCTCAGGCCGCAGAAAGTCAGCCTTGATCGTTTCGAGCGCTTTGGGGTGGCAGGGGCCGAACTGGGCCGTGGGTCGGTATCCGGGCGCCAGCGTTGGCAGCCAGTCCGTGTGCGGCACAGACCGCACCGAATCCCACCACCGCTGCAGCGAGCGGATCGAGACACCGGATATCGCCGCCTGTTCAGAGAAAGCCTCACCCTTGCTCGCCCCGCTCTTGACGCGCGCATTAAAGGCTTCGACCGCAGCCAGCCGGTCGGCGGCGACGTTGCGATGTTTCTCGGAAAGGGCGCGAAAATGGTCCCACTTGGGGCCGGTCTGATGTTCCGTATCACTGACCAGGGCGCGCTCGCGGATCATCTCCTGCGCCTGCACACGCATCAGTGCACCGCGCACCTCCAGCGGCCACAGTGAGATATGATACTCCCAGCCGCGCGAGCCTTGCCGCGCCCTTTCATGGAGGTCGCGCCAGCCAGAGCGGATGACCAGGCCATTCCAACCCTTCTTCGTCGAGACTGGCGCGCCCGCAATATCCAGCTCAAGCACGTCGGCTATGGTGAACCACTCACGCATTCGCGATCAGCCCTCCCGGCGCTTGCGGCCAAGGCCGAGAAAAGACAGCAGCGACGGGCGAAGGTCCGGGCCGGGCGCAGGCCGGGCCGTCGATGCGACCTCGGGGCCCTGCCGCTCGATAGTGATGAAGTCATCGCCGTTCAGCTTGGCTTCGAATTGCGCGATGAAGTCCGAGCCCAGCGCCGCCAGCTTCTGCTCGTCGACATGGAGGCGGACCTTTATGGGTGCGGCCTTCATTTCAACCCGCTCGCGACGCCCTGTGACGACGTAGAGCGCGTCCAGGCCACTCTCGCTCCAGCGAGCTAGGTGCAAGGCTTTCGGAGAGGTCTTGCCCTTCTCCCATTCGACAAGCGCACGCTTCGAGGCACCGATCAGCCCAGCGAATGCACACTGGCTTGCGCCGAGACGAATGCGCTCTTCGCGCAACCTGCTCCCGATCAGCGCGGACATCAGGCACGCCCCAGGGCTTCACTCATTCTCTCCGAGAGTGGCCGTTCTTCGATCAGCCCCAACCGGACGGCGACGCGTCGCGAATCGCCGTGTTTGCCCTTAAGGCGGCCGGACAGCACGCCATAAATAACCGAAGATTCAACGCCCAATTCGAGCGCTATCTCTTTGATTTGCACGCCCGCATCCCGGAGTCGGGCGCGAACCTGTTTCGCTTTCTCGGTTCTTGTCATATCATCACCGTGTCAACAATCTAAATTGCGATTGTTTATGTGCTATCAATCGCATTAGCGATAGTCAATACACTTTTGCGCTTTTCCAGGCGCAAATGGGGTGATTTTATGAGGGCGGGTAATGTCAGAAGTTTCTGAGTTTCATCAACGGCTTAAGCTGGCTTCGCGTGGAGTCTCTCAGACAGAGCTAGCAAGGCGCACGGGCACCGCCCAAAGCGCTATCAACAGGATATTTCGCGGTGGGGACCCTTCTTTCTCCACGCTTATGAGCATCGCAAGAGCCCTAGACGTGAAGGTGGCTTGGCTCGTCGGTGAAGCCGGCAAAGTCGGAGAATTGTCAGCCGATCAGGCGTCGATGCTGCTGGATAGTGTTGAGCAAATGCTGCAGGACACTGGCACAATCTCCGAGGACGCAGCCGAGACCCTGTCGGTTATCGCAACAGATGGGGAAATGCCTGACCCTGTCCGAGCCAGAGCAGATCTCGCGCTACGGTTTGCGTTTCCAGGAAAGCCGGAGGGAGATGCCGCAGAAAAGCGTCAGCTTGATCGCGGTCAACGCGTAAAACAGGAAATGAGGAAGGCCGAGGCCATCGTCTCCGATGCCGGCGCGGCGGCGGGCTGGATGCCGCCAACTGAGATACGCAATCATCTAGTCAACTTGGTGCGTTTCTACAGGGTCGAGGGAGATTTCATCACGGTCCTGCTCTATGATCTCGCTCGCCTCATCCCTGACAAGGACTGAGCAGGCGATTACACGCTTCTCTTGGCCAGCCAACCCGTGCTACCGATACGTGTGAACATCAACCATGGCAAAGGGGACCAAGGTCATGACACCGGAACAATATTTGATGATCGAATCGCGCGTCGCGGCTGAGGGAAAGAGTTCGGGCACAGCCTTCCTGCTCTGGTTCTGTCTCGGCCTCTTCAGCGCCCACCGCTTCTATCTCGGCCGGCCCGGCACCGCCTTTCTCCAGATCCTCGCCTGGTTCTGCTTCTTCTTCCCCGGCCTCATTTGGTGGATCATCGACGCCTTCCTGATCTCTGAAATGATCAAGCGTGACAACGAGCGCCTCCGCGCCCGGCTTCAGTCCGACATTTCCATGCTCAGCGCCGCCCGCGAACCAGCCCGTCCGGCTCCCGAGAAACCTGCCATTGAAACGGCCTGAAAATGGCCTTTGAACTGGCATTTATGGAGGACTGAAACAGCGCGTTTCAGGCCTCCATTTTTGACTGCCAAGGCTGCCCCGGAATCAGCACAAGTCGGTTGCACTTCGGTTACTCGTTGCAATCGCAACTATTTGCATATTACGCATTGTATTTACTATGCTATTTCAGTTTTCCGCGACAGAATCGGGCGGTAACCTCGGAGCAAGTTATCGGTAACCGAAAATCGCCGGTACGGGCCGCCATATCCCGCTTCCTAAAACGCGCTCATCGATTGCTATAGCTTGCATTTGAACGATGCGGCGTTCTGATAAAAGGCGAATTGAAGCTTTCAGCCGAGTTGCACCGTGCCTGGCCAGATTCCCCAAAGTTTGCCAAACAGCGCGGCACGCTTCTTTCCCGCACGTCCCACTCTAATTCCGCTGTAACCCACTGTTCCCGCGTCAGTTCCCGCGACACTCCCGAGGTCCCCGGATAATCCCGGCATTTGCCATACCCCGTGTCCCGTTACAACGCCGGTCCATGTCCCGTTCGCGGACGGCCTTGTCCCCGCTGCCATCGGGCGGGTTAAACTGGGCAGCGCCGCCGGGCATGCAGGGGGCGGAAGGGGGCGGGAGCGAAGGACAGATGGTGAAAATAGACGGTGTATATGAGGAGGTTTTCCATAGGCCATTAAAATAAAACGTGAAAAAATTCAGAAAGCCGAAAATGCCCCGTCACCGAACACCACCCCCAAAGTCTCCTAACGATACCCCAACGACAGGTGAACGGCACACGAACGACAACTCAACGGCACACAAAGTCACAAAGGTGAAACACGGCTCGAACGCCCGCCGCGCCAATCTGCCGCCCCTATCCCCCGCACTCCACAATTGACCTTCGCGCCACACCTGTTATAGCCGCGCCGCAAGCAGCGAAAAGGAGTCTCTGATGGAGATTCGTGAAGGTTTGACCTTCGATGACGTGCTCTTGCAGCCCGGCCCGTCCGACGTACTTCCCGCCGACGCCATCGTCTCGACACGCGTGGCGCGTGATTGTGGGCTCAACATTCCGATCATGGCTGCGGCCATGGACACGGTGTCCGAAGCGCATATGGCGATTGCCATGGCGCAGGCTGGCGGGCTGGCGGTGATCCACCGCAATCTGACCATCGCCGAACAGGCTGAAGAAGTTCGCCGCGTCAAACGGTTCGAAAGCGGCATGGTGGTCAATCCGGTGACGATTGCACCGGATGCGACCTTGGCTGAACTGCGCGCCCTGATGGCTGAACGCCGGATCTCCGGCATTCCCGTCGTTGAAGGCGCAGCACCGGGCAAGCCGGGCAAACTGGTCGGCATCATCACCAATCGCGATGTCCGCTTTGCTGATGATCCCAATGAAAAGGTTGGCAATCTGATGACGCGCGACGTCGTCACCGTGCTCGCCGGTGCCTCCCAGGACGAGGCGCGTGCCAAGCTGCACCGCCACCGCATCGAACGCGTGCTCGTCGTCGATGAAGACAATCGCTGCGTCGGCCTGATCACCGTCAAGGATATGGAAAAGGCGCAAGCCCATCCCACCGCCGCCAAGGACCGCGAAGGCTCGCTTCGCTGTGCCGCCGCGACGACGGTTGGCGATAGTGGCTATGAGCGCTCAATGGCGCTGATCGAGGCTGGCGTCGATGTCGTGGTGATCGATACCGCCCACGGCCAGAGCTCCTCCGTGCTCGAACAGGTTACCCGCATTCGCAAGGCCTCCAATCTGGCCCGTATCGTTGCCGGCAATGTCGCCACCTATGACGGCGCCAAAGCGCTGATCGAGGCCGGGGCTGATTGCGTCAAGGTCGGGATCGGACCGGGCTCGATCTGCACGACGCGGATCGTGGCCGGCGTTGGCGTGCCGCAATTGACTGCGATCATGGAAGCACGCAGGGCCGCCAATGGCACCGATGCCTGCATCATCGCCGATGGCGGCATCAAATATTCCGGTGACATGGCCAAAGCGATCGCCGCCGGTGCCGATGCGATCATGGTGGGCTCACTTCTGGCCGGGACCGAAGAAGCCCCCGGCGAGGTTTTCCTCTATCAGGGCCGCTCCTATAAATCCTATCGCGGTATGGGATCCCTGGGCGCAATGGCGGCCGGCTCGGCCGATCGCTATTTCCAGAAGGATACCGAGCGCATGAAGCTCGTGCCCGAGGGCATTGAAGGCCAGGTGCCTTATAAGGGCGCCGTCGGTCCGATCCTGCACCAGATGGTCGGCGGTTTGCGCGCGGCGATGGGCTATACCGGCTCGCGCACGATTGCCGACCTGCACGAGCGGGCGCAATTCGTGCGCATCACCAATGCCGGCCTGCGCGAAAGCCATGTCCACGACGTCAAGATCACCCGCGAAGCGCCGAATTATCCGACGCAGAGCTGATTGCGACGGCAAGGCAAGCGACGGGCGCGTATGGCCTGTCTGCGCGTTTGTCGATTGACCGGGACAGGGCTCGCAGCCTTGGCTCACACCCTCGTTTGAACAAGGATATTCGTGATGAATTCTGCGCTGCTCATTCCGGTCTTCGTCCAGGTTGCTTTGACCTTTGTGCTCGTCTTCACCATGGGCGCAATGCGCTATCGCGCCACCACCTCCGGAAAGGTCAAGCCGGCCGATATCGTGCTCGGCCAGCGCGCTTGGCCGGTGCGGGTGCAACAGGTCTCGAATGCCTATGAAAACCAGCTCGCTTCGCCGCTGCTTTTCTATGCCGGCATCGCCTTTGCCCTGATCGCTGGCGCGACCAGTGTTCTGCTCGTCGTGCTCGCCTGGGCCTATGTCGGGCTGCGCCTGCTGCACGCGCTGATCCATGTCACCAGCAATCATTTGCGTTCGCGTTTCATGGCCTTTGCTGCCGGACTTCTGGTATTGCTGGGCTATTGGGTCGTATTTGCACTGGAATTGATGACGCGATGATGCAGGACCAACCGCCCCTCGAGACCGGCAAGGATGTGCTCTTCCTGCTCACAGGCGCTTGGGATGACGCGGCGGGCGGCCCCTGGCTGTGCGCCGATTGCTGCCTGATGGAAGGCGCCTTGCTGGTCAATCCGCATTGGCGCGAGGCGATCACCATCGTGCGGATCGACTATCCCCGGCCGCGTCCGGAAATCATCGCCCTGCTCGGCGAGGCGCACCAGAATGCGCCGACCCTGATCCTGTCCGCCGACACCAATGCCCATACCCAGGTGGAGACCGCGAATGATCGCCGTTTCCTGACCGACCCGAAAGCGATCTGCCACCAGCTCGCCACCACCTATGGCGGAGCCCAGCCAAAATGAGAGATGCAGCCAAGATCGCCGCAGCGATTGAAATCCTCGACAATCAATTGCGCCAGCACACGCCGGTCAAAGACGCCGTGCGCGACTGGGGCAAGGCCAATCGCTATGCCGGTTCCGGCGACCGCGCCTGGATTACCGGCCTGGTGCTCGATTCCCTGCGTCACCAATCCTCGGTCGGCCATGCGATGCAGGATGACAGCGCCCGCGCGCTCGCCTTCGGCACCGTCGCCCGCGTCTGGGGCGTCTCGGTCGAGGAAATTGACGCGATGATGGAGGGCGATCCGCACGCGCCCGAAACCCTGACCAATGCCGAGCGCAGCGGGCTGGAACGCGATATCTCCGATGCGCCGCTTTATATCCGTGGCGATTTCCCTGAATGGCTGGAGCCCAGCTTCCAGCGTGCCTTTGGCGAGATGGCTGAGCAGGAGGCGCATGAACTGTGCTCGCGCGCACCGGTCGATCTGCGTGTCAATGAAGTCCAGGTCGGATTTGACAAGGCGTTCAAGGAAGTCAGTTCCAAGCTGAAAACCGCCGAAGCCTCCGAGCTCGCCGCCATGGCGATCCGCATTCCGCAGCGCGATCCGCGTGGCAAGTCTGCCGCCGCCGAAAGCATTCCTGCCTATGGCAAGGGCTGGGTCGAGGTCCAGGATATCGGCTCGCAACTCGCCGCCCTCGCGTCCGGTGGCCGCGAAGGCATGCAAATGCTCGATTATTGCGCCGGTGCTGGCGGCAAGACGCTGGCGCTGTCGGCCTTGCTCAACAATACCGGCCAGATCCACGCTTGGGATAATGACTGGCGCCGCCTGCGCGCCATTTGGCCGCGCTTGAAGCGCGCCGGTGCCCATAACGTCCAGGTCCATGATGCCGAGGAAGACAAATGCCTCGGCGATCTCACATCGAAGATGGATGTCGTCTTCTGCGACGCGCCCTGTACCGGTACCGGCACCTGGCGCCGCCGTCCCGACGCCAAATGGCGTCTGCGCGAACGCGCTTTGGAAACCCGCATGGGCGAGCAGGACACCGTGCTGGAGCGCGGCTCCCGCTACGTCAAACAGGGTGGCCGACTGGTCTATGTCACTTGTTCCGTCCTGCCGGAAGAAAACGAGGACCGCATCACCGCCTTCCTCGCCGGGCACGAGAACTTCAAACCTGTGCCTGCGATCAAGGCGATGCGCGCCTCCGGCGGCCTCGCCAAGGGCGCCGAGGAGATCCTCGAGAAATGCGAAGGTGCTCATGGCGCGCTTCAGCTCTCACCGGCCCGTACCGACACGGACGGGTTTTATATCTGTGTGCTGGAACGGGTGGGGTAGGGGGGCTTCGCCCTCGTGATCTTGGGCACGGCCTGAAGGTGTCGCTTTTTGTAAGCTCCTCCGGCCATGCCCATCATTTCCACCTTTCTCGGCATCACGATCCGGATGTATTTCGGCGACCATCCGCCGCCTCATATCCATGTCGCCTATCAGGGCTATGAGGCCCTGGTTCGGATCGATACCGGCAAGATCATCTACGGGCATTTGCCATCGCGCGTCCGGCGTTTGGTCGCTGAGTGGATCATGCTTCGAAAACCGGATATATTTTCCAACTGGAACCGGGCGGAACAATTGCAACCCCTCGAGCGTATCCCGGGCCTTGAGGATGAATGAGCCATGATCAAGATCGCTTCAATCAAAGCGCTGGCCGACCACCGGCTCAAGCTGGTCTTCTCCGACGGCAGCTGCGGCACGGCTGATCTGTCGGCTCTGGTGAAGCGTGCGGGTGAGATGGTGCAGCCGTTGCGCGATCAAGCCTATTTTGCGCGCGTATTCCTGGAAGCCGGAGCGCCGACTTGGCCAAACGGGTTCGATCTCGCGCCCTGGGCGTTGCATCGTGATCTCGATGCGGCTGGTTTGCTCGACAAGTCGGGACAGCTCGCCTGAGGGCCTCGCCCTATCGCCTGGCGCGCGCGGGCGCTGCCGCTGCCGCATAGCCCAGCGCCCGCAAGCGTTCTTGCACCACCTCGTCCGCCAGTTCGCCTAGCGCCCGTCCGCCGCCGATCCGCGCCGTGGTGAGTGGGGCATCGAGCAAGGGCAGGCTGTCGCGTCCGACGCCGACGAGTTCAATCGGGCGGCCGGTATAATTGAGCGTCGCTACCTCATACTCCAGTCCGAGGAAGCGCAGCAGCGCGGTCATGCTGCGCTTGGGTTTTTTGACGATATCCTCATAGCGCAAACGCAGGACGCGCCGCGGGCCGAGCGCGGCTTCCGCCTGCAGGCCGATCCCGGTCAGATCAGACCAGTATTTCAGCGCCGCTGCCGGATCGCTGACATGGGCGAAGCGCTGCCCGTCGGGGCCGCGCCAGTCGCGTTGCAACAGCGAGGCGGCGACATCGCGGCCATCGCGGACGATATGGACGAAGCGCGCTTGCGGCAGGAGGCGGCCAAGGCGCTCAAAGGCGAGGATGTTGAGGCTGGTCTTTTCGACCACGACGAGATCGGGGTCGGCCTCGGCCGGCGCACCGATCAGCCCGGTCAGGAGCTCGGCCATATTGATGCGCACCTGTTCGGCCTCAAGCCCGAAATCCTGACGGTGCAGATCGCCCAGTTGGGTGGTGAAATTCTCCCACTGCATCGCGATGGCAACGGGCAAACCGGTATCCGCGCCACAATGGATGCGTGAATGACCGGTGAGCAGGCGGCGCATCAGGGTCAGACCGGATCGTGGGCAGCCGCCGAGGAAGGCGAAGCCCGCGCCGCTTGCGGTCTCAGACATAGCCCAGTCCGGCGAGGGTGGGCCCGGCAATCGCTTCAATCTCGCAGACCTGTTTCGCGTTCAGATCGCGCCTCCAGCGTTCGATGGCGCTGGTGTCAATCGGTTGGGCGACGCGGGCAGCACTCGATTCATGGCTGCCGGCGTCGGCATTGAAGCTCTCGGCATGGTGGAGCGCGGCCTCAACGGCCTGCGCATCCTCGCCCAGGAAGCTGAACAGCCCGGCGATCATGTCGCGCGGATGGCTTACCAGCGCTTCATAGCGCAGCTCGAAATAATTGCCGTCTGCGCGCATCGCGGCTCCCGCCTCGACGCTGGCAACCCAGAGCCGGCTCGCGGCGGCCACGTCCCGGGTGATCGCGAGTGGTTGACCGGTCTTTGCGTCGGTCCAGTCCATCGAAAGCAGTGAAGCGACGACATCACGGCCATCGCGAACGATGCCGATCAGCGGGCTGTCCGGGAAGAGGCGGCGCAGCTGGCTGAAATGCAGCACATTCGCCGGTGTTTTCTCGGCGATTCGGCGGCCGGTCTGCGCCTGTAGCGGTGCGAGGAAGCCATTAATGCTGGCGGCAAATTTGCGATGCAGCGCGTCGACATTGAGTCCGTATTGGCGTTCGAGCAGTGGCATATGCATCTGCTCGACCTGGGAGGAGAGGGCGCAGAGTGCCGGAACGATGCGGGATTCCGGGCCACAGACAATACCTTTCGACGTGTTGACGATGGCGCGCAACAGCGTCGTGCCCGAACGGGGCGCTCCGCCGATAAAGATCGGAGCTTGGGCGATGATTTCTTGCATGTCCGATGTCTCCCGCTAGGGGAATCATGCACGGGATCAGGTGAGCGTTCGCTTACCGGAACATTACGGAACGTCAATTGATTACAGATAGATGACAAAATTATGAGGGGGCGGGACTAGCGGGTTAACGATCCCCCTCCATCGCCCCCTTTTCGCCTCATTCCCGCCCCGCTTCCGCCTGGATTGCGGCGGCGAAAGGCGGCTGGTCTGGTCGGCACCGTCGCGGAAACCGGAATCCTTGCTGGCCATCGCGGCTGACTCGCGCTATCCCGCGCCATGCTGATATCGAGCTCGGCCATAACCCCCATTTTCGTCCCCGGAAAGCCCGCGCCTGCGGGAATGTGAGCGCATGACTGATCAACACGAAAAAGCCCTCATCATCGACTTTGGCAGCCAGGTCACCCAGCTGATCGCACGGCGTTTGCGCGAGAGCGGTGTGTTCTGCGAAGTCCATCCCTATAACCGCGCCGACAAGGCCTTTATCGACAGCTATGACCCCAAGGCGATCATCCTGTCGGGCTCGCCGCATTCGACCCATTGGGATAATTCGCCCAAAGCCGATCCATCGGTCTTCACGCGCGGCGTCCCGGTGCTGGGGATTTGCTATGGCGAGCAAACCATGTGCGCCCAGCTCGGCGGCCGGGTCGAGGCGTCGGAGGAGCGTGAATTTGGCCGTGCCGATATCAAGATCGTTGCCGACAGTCCGCTGTTTGCCGGCTTTGGCCCTATCGGTCATGAAGAGCGCGTCTGGATGAGCCATGGCGACCGCGTCGCGGCCCTGCCGGAGGGGTTCGAAGTCATCGCGACTTCGGGCAATGCGCCTTATGCGGCGATTGCCGACGAGGCGCGCAAATTTTATGCGGTGCAATTTCACCCCGAAGTCGTGCACACGCCGCGCGGGGCGCTTTTGCTCAAGAACTTCACCCATTTCATCGCCGGCTTACGTGGCGACTGGTCGATGGCGAGCTTCAAGGACGAAGCCATCGCCAAGATCCGCGCCCAGGTCGGCGACAAGCGCGTGCTGTGTGGCCTCTCCGGCGGCGTCGACAGCTCCGTGGCCGCCGTGCTGCTGCACGAAGCCATCGGCGACCAGCTGGTCTGCGTCTTCGTCGATACGGGTCTGATGCGGTTGGGCGAGGCCGATGAGGTCGTCGATCTGTTCCGCGAGCATTACAATATCCCGCTCGTCCACGCCCAAGCCGAGGATCTCTTCCTCACCGCGCTGAAGGGCGTCGAAGATCCGGAGAAGAAGCGCAAGATTATTGGCGGCCTCTTCATCGACGTGTTTGACGAGAAGGCGAAGGAGGCCGGCGGCGCCGATTTCCTCGCCCAAGGCACGCTCTATCCCGACGTGATCGAAAGCGTCAGCTTTGATGGCGGCCCCTCGGTCACCATCAAATCGCACCATAATGTCGGCGGTCTGCCGGCCCGCATGAAGATGCAATTGGTTGAGCCCTTGCGCGAGCTCTTCAAGGACGAAGTCCGTGCGCTTGGCCGCGAGCTCGGCCTGCCGGAAGCTTTCGTCCGCCGCCATCCCTTCCCGGGACCGGGCTTGGGCATCCGCATTCCCGGCGCCGTCTCCAAGGAGAAGGCCGATATCCTGCGCAAGGCCGATGCGATCTATATCGACGAGATCAAGAAGGCCGGCCTCTATGACAAGATCTGGCAGGCCTTCTCCGTCCTGCTGCCGGTCAACACCGTCGGCGTGATGGGCGATGAACGCACCTATGACGCCGTCCTCGCCCTGCGCGCCGTCACCTCGGTCGACGGCATGACAGCCGATTACTACCCCTTCGAACACGATTTCCTCGGGCGTGTCGCCACCCGCATCATCAATGAATGCCGCGGCATCAATCGCGTGGTTTATGATGTGACCTCGAAGCCGCCGGGGACGATTGAGTGGGAGTAGGGGATGCGATTTCTTCTGGAGAGCCGATTAGTCTCTAATTGCCTGCTGCCAAACGGCGTCTCGAATGTGCAAATTGTCGACTCGTCTGGAAACATAAAGTTTCGGCTTTCCAACGATCAAGTTCGCCAGGGGACCGGTCGGTCGACGATGATTTGTTTGTTCGTGTTCGAGGCTGAGGGGTTTGAACCGGCTTCAACCCTGGGGGTGCGAGAGCTTGGAAAGTTTCTTGATGCCCTCGCATTTGCTACGTGCCTAAAGTTTCAACTGGAACGCCCGCTACGCTTGATCGACTGGTCGGACGGCAATTTTGATCGAGAATTCGACGTTTTTGCGACGGAGCCTGGACACGAGTTTCCTATTCAAGCGCTAACACAACCAATCCTCGAGACGGCTCAGGAAATAAGAGAAAGCACGGTTGGGACTTATCTTGAGCAAGCGATCGAATGGTTTTCTAGTGGTGTTGCAGCTTCGCGCGCTCGGGACAAATACCAGTTATTTTTCTATGCCCTAGAGACGATAGTCTCCAAGGACGACCTGCCAGAAAAGAATGATGTTTGTCAAAAATGTGGATCGTCACTCTATTGCGAGACATGCGAGACGTATCCCAGTCACAAGCCGTTCCCCCGTCAAAAAATTGATACCATTTTATTTCAATACTTGGAACTGAAGGACGATGCTCGTCGTGCTCGAATCTTCAAACTTCGCAATATGCTTGCTCATGGCGACAATCTCGAAGTGATCGAGAGTCGGCTAGGGTGTGAAATTGGAGATGTGCTTGAGGATTTGGCTGGCGTTGTTCGGGACCAGATCTTGGTTCGAGTCATGGGCTTGTCCGCCAACAGTGGGCAAACGGATCGCCTAAGTCTGCTGCACCTCGAAGGGTATGCTCATTTGCTTTTTGAAGCGCGCGCTCGAGTAACGAGTTCGGCGATACCGCCAGATCCAGATATGCTCGATAGATTAGCATTCCCGACGGTCAATTTGATCTCCCCAAAACCTGAGTAGAGTGTTGTGTTCGAGGCGTAGTATAGCTTTTGCGCCACGCGGAATTTGCGATAGTTTTTCGGGTCTGGGGCTCAGCACGACGAATTCGCATGGCCACTTTGTTGGGCTGCGGTTTGCGATAGGCTTTACGTCCAGGCGGTGAACAGACAGAGAGCCCAGCATGACCCAGCGCAATGCCAGCATCGCCATTGTCGGCGCCGGCGATTTCATCGGTGCCGCGATTGCCCGCCGCTTTGCGGCTGAGGGCTATCACGTCCATGGCGGGCGGCGCGGCGGCGAGAAGCTGGAACCGCTGCGGCAAGAGATCGAGGCGGCCGGCGGGCGCTTCACCGGCCATTCCCTTGACGCACGCGACGAGGCCTCCGTGATCGCTTTCCTCGATGCTGCCGAGGCCTCGGCGCCGCTCGAGGCGGTGATCTTCAATGTCGGCGCCAATGTGCAATTCCCGCTGCTGGAGACCTCGGAGCGGGTCTTCTCCAAGGTGTGGGATATGGCCTGCAAGGCCGGCTTCCTGACCGGGCGTGAGGCGGCGCGGCGCATGTTGCCGCGCGGGGCGGGGTCTATCTTCTTTACCGGTGCCACAGCATCGCTGCGCGGCGGCAAGGGCTATGCCGCCTTCGGGGCCGCCAAGGCCGGGTTGCGCTCGCTGGCACAGTCCATGGCGCGCGAGCTGGGGCCGCAGGGCCTGCATGTCGCGCACCTTGTCATCGATGCCGGGGTGGATACGGCCTGGGTGCGCGAGCGCATCGCCCAAGCGAAGGGCGCGGAGGCTCTGGCCGACATGCCGCCGGATGTGCTGATGGACCCGGCCTCGATTGCCGAGACCTATTGGATGCTGCATCGCCAGCCGCGCGATGCCTGGACGCATGAACTCGACCTTCGGCCCTATGGAGAAAACTGGTGAGCGATCCTTCGACTGACCCCGTCTTCTATTTCGACTTCGCCAGCCCCAATGCCTATTTCGCGCATCGCATAATGCCGGGCATCGAGGCGCGCACGGGGCGCAAATTTCGCTATGTGCCGGTTCTGCTCGGCGGGATATTCAAGTCGACCGGCAATCAGGCGCCGATGATCGCTTTCGCCGGTGTGCCGGCCAAGCTGGCCTATGAATACAAGGAGATCGAACGCTTCATCGCCCGCCATGATCTCAAACACTTCAATTTCAATCCGCATTTCCCGGTCAATACGCTGGGCCTGATGCGCGGCGCGGTCGCGGCCGAAGGCGAGGGTGTGCTGGAGCCCTATATCGAGGCCATGTTTCACTTCATGTGGGAGGCGCCGCGCAAGCTGGACGATCCCGACGTGTTGGCGGCAACGCTCACCGAGGCCGGACTACCGACCGAGCGCCTGCTGGCCGCGATCCAGACGCGGGACATCAAGCAACAGCTGATGGCGAATACCCAGGCCGCCGTCGATCAGGGCGTGTTCGGCATTCCCAGCTTCGTCGTTGATGGTGAGCTCTATTTCGGCAAGGACAGGCTGGAGAGCCTGGCGGCAGAGTTAATCGCCCCGTCAACATAATCCCGCTTCGCGCTGACGCCGGACGCGCAAGCCTCTGGTCATGTCGGTGCGCCTTGCCTAAACAGGCGCCGAGACACCCATCAACGACGGACAGGCGAGATGACCGACGAGGTACCAAGCGACGTGACCGACCGGCTCGATACGCTCGAAGCCCACATCGCACACCAGGATCAGATGCTGCAGGAACTCAGCGAGGTCATGAATGACCAGCGCACCGAGTTTGATCTGATCAAGGCCAGGCTCAACCAGTTTCTCGACCGCATTCATGCCGTCGAAGCGCAAGGCCCCGCCCCGGAAAGCCGTCCTCCGCCACATTGGTAGGGCCAGAAACGTCAACCACGCGCCTGTCGTTTGCATCCAATCGCCTGTCCGGAAGCATCCAGAGGTCATGTCTGGCGCTGGGCGCCGTTTGGGAATGAAGCCAATGTTTCGAATTATTTGTACGGCAGTGATGTCTTTCGGTCTGATTCTGGCACCGGCCTGTTCCCAGGCGCAGGAGGTCAGTGAGGCACACGCTGCCACACTCCGTGCCGCGCTGGATGCCGCAGCGCCGGGCATGCTGGAGACCTATGAGGTCCCGAGCGTCGCCGTCGCCTATATCGAGGACGGGGCGCTGGCCTGGACGGCCGTTTACGGGCAGCAGGGGCCTGACACCCCGGCGGGCCCAGACACGCTCTACAATATCGCCTCGATGACCAAACCGCTGACGGCGGAAACTGTTTTGCGACTTGTGTCGGCCGGGCAGATGCGGCTGGATGACCGTCTGGCCGAGTACTGGGTTGATCCCGACATCGCCGCCAATCCCTGGAATGAATTGCTGACCGCTGAAATCAATCTCAGCCACCGCACCGGCCTGCCCAATTGGCGCTACCAGACCGACGATGTGCTGGAATTCCAGGCCGAGCCGGGCACGACAACCGGATATTCCGGTGAGGGCTATGATTATCTGGGCCATTATCTGGAAAACCGCTTTGAAACCGGTTTCGCAGCCCTGGTCGCACGTGAAGTGTTTGTTCCGATCGGCATGAATGAGACCGGCTTTGTCCGCCCCGATGATGCGGCCAACCGCGTCGCAGTGCCGATGGGACCGGACGGTGAATGGGGCGAGCCCGCTTATAGTGACCCTTGGTCTGCGGCCGACAATGTTTATACGACGATTGGCGATTATGCCCGTTTCATGATCGCGGTGATGCATAATGAAGGCATCGACGCTGATCTGGCGCGCTCACGCCTGCAGATCCGCGAAAACCTGATGGCCAATGGTTGCCCGCTGCCGGCCGAGCATTGCCCGCAAAACATCGGCTTCGGGCTGGGCTGGAGCATGTTTGAGTATGCCGATGCCCGCATCGTCACTCATGGCGGCGCCGATTGGGGTGAGCGGACCGTTGGCCTGTTCGACCCGGAGGCGCAGACTGGTTTGATCATTTTCACCAATGGCGCCAATGGCGGTGCGGTCATTCATGACATTGCCGAGCTGATGGGCGTGCAACCAGACTTCACCGCCTTCCTCGCCTTTCAGGCCAGCAATGGCTGAGGCGGGTGGGGGCGTCGCGCTCGGCGCTATTCCCCCGCCCCGGCCAGCGCCGATCTCACCTTCGGCAGGATCCGCCGGCTGATCGGCACATCCATCCCGTTTGACAGGATAAGCCGTCCGACGCCGGAGGCATCACGCTCCAGCGCGCTGACGAAGCTCGTATTGACGATGTGGGAGCGGTGGACGCGCAGGAAGGTCGGCGGCAGGCTCGCTTCAAGGCCTGACAGCGATCCGGTATAGAGCGCGGTCTGGCCGTTCTCGAAATGGACTTCGACATAATCGCCGGCCGCCTTGAGTTGGGCGATGCGGTCGCTGGCGATGTAATCGGTGCGGCCGGCGCTAACGAGTTCAATCTGGACCGGATGAGCCTTTTGCTGCGCCCGGCTCAGCGCAATCTCGAGCCGGTCGGCGCGGGTCGCCTCGATCCGGCGGGTGCGGCGCTCATTGACCAGGGCGATGGCCTGTTGGGCAAACAGGAAGAGCAAGAGGACCGCAATCGCGTGGTAGAAATAGCGGTCGATGAACAAGTCCGGAAACAGCAAGGCGAGCACGGCCAGTCCGGCCAGCACACCCATATGGGTGCGTGCGCCCGACTTGCCCTGCCAAATCCAGATGCCGCACCAGACCAGACCCGCGAAAATTGCGATGAGGAAGATTGACAGCGTTTTGGCGTCGAAGCCTGACGACAGCAGTATGGCGGGGGCCATCAAGACGGCGATGCCCGGCAGGCGCAGCAGCCGTGCCCGCAAGGAGAGGCCGGAAAACCGGTGCAGGAGGTAGGCGATCAGCGTCAGACCGAAGGCGGCGGTGAAAGCGACGATCAGCACCAGCCGGACATCGTGCATCGGATAGGGATAGGCGATCAGGCCGCGACTGGTTTCCGCCAGTAATTGGCCACCGGCAATCAAGGACATCATCCCGACCAGAACCGCTCCTTCGCGACTGCCGCCACGGATTGCCATCATCGCGAAAAATATGAAGCCCAGCAGGAAAATGCCGAATGTGATCAGGCTGGGCGCATAAGCCGAAGCGATGAAGGCGGTCGGCGACTGGTAGCGTGCGAAGCCGATCATGTGGATCGGCCAGCCGAGGTGCAGAAACCCATGCTGGGCTGACATCAGCAAAACCAGTTCATTGCGCCCCGGCACAAGACGCTCAGGCGGCACGTAGATCACAGCATCGATCAGTCCGGGCTGCTCGGCGATGCGGTTCGGGCCCGGCATCCCATTGGACGCGAGTTCATGGCCGTTGAGCCAGGCTGTGCTCGATGCCTTGCCGGAGATGAAGAGACCGATCGGCCGGTCCTGCGGCCATTGCGAGGCGTCCCAGTCAAACTCGGCCCTGACCCAGATTTCGCGGCCCTGTGGGTCGAGATCGATCAAGGCGGCATCGCTGCAGTCGGGCGCTGTGAAGTCGGGAATCGTAACGCTCGCGCCGCTTGCCGGGCAGACGCGCAGCGGTGTCGCGTCCAGCGGGCCAAACCCCTGCGCCGTGGCGGCGCCAGCCGACAGGGTGAAGAGGAAGAGGGCGAGGATCAGGGGCAGGGGGGTTGGGGTCATGGCGCCATTCTAGCGCGCGCCCGCGCGAACGTCCCGCCGTTCAACGGCCAGAGGTGACCGTTGCCAGATCGGCAGGTGCGCCGCGGCACGGGCGCGGCAGGATGACAGCGAGCCGGGGGGCTCAATTTCATGGAGTGAAACATGCAATCCTGGAAATACATGATGCTGGCGACGGCGTTGGGCGCGCTGACCCTGTCCCAGCTGAGCCTGCCCCAACCGGCCGCTGCGCAAAACGCCCTGGCTGAAGAGACCATCGAATTCACCGCCCAGAGCGGCGACAGCACTGCCGCCTTTCATGGCACATTCGAGGTCCCGGAAAACCGCGCCGATCCTCACAGCCGAATGATCACTCTCAGCTATATCCGCTTTCCCGCGACCGGCGACCATCCCGGTTCGCCCATCATCTACCTTTCCGGTGGTCCGGGCGGATCGGGCAGCGGCACGGCCCGGGGACCGCGGTTTCCTCTGTTCCAGTCAATGCGTCAGCACGGCGATGTCATCGCCTTCGATCAGCGCGGAACCGGTGGCTCGACTGAATTGCCGCGTTGCGTCTCCTCGCAGACCATCCCCGAGACAGTACCGGTCAGTGATGCGCAATATGCCGCTGCCCAGCTCAGCGCTGCCGAGGAATGCGGCGAGTTCTGGCGTCAGCAAGGCATCGACCTCGCCGGCTATACGACACGCGAGAGTGTGCAGGACTTGGCAGCGCTGCGGCAGCATCTGGGTGCGCAGCGAATGTCACTCTGGGCGATTTCCTATGGCAGCCATCTCGCGCTTGCGGCGCTGAAAGACATTCCTGAACAACTCGACCGCGTCGTCATGGCCAGCGCTGAAGGTCTCGACCAGACGGTCAAACTGCCGGCCCAGACCGATCTCTATTTCGCGCGCCTGCAGGCGGCGATTGATACCCAGCCAGCCGCGCAGGCGCTTTATCCCGATATCGCCGCGACCATGCGGCGGGTGAACGCCCGGCTGGAGGCAAACCCCTTATTGCTTGAGGTCCCCTTGGCAGATGGCGGCACGGCGCCCTTCCTGCTGCAACGCTATCAGTTGCAGAGCTTTTCCTCCGGCTTGATCTCGGATCCGCAATATGCGGCCTTGTTGCTGATGCTCTACACCCAGCTCGATGCCGGTCGGACCGACTTGGCGGTCATTCTGTTGCAGCGCTTTTGGGTGATTGGCGAACCGATCACGCTGAGTGCGATGCCGACAGCGATGGATCTCGCCTCGGGGATTGGTGATGACCGGCTCGCCGAATTCGAGCGCGAGGTGCCGACATCCCTGGTGGGGGCTTATCTCAATACCCCGATGCCGCAAATCCGCGGCGCCTGGGACGGGTTTGATCTCGGCGATGAGTTCCGCGAGCCGCCGCATGGTGACACGCCGGTTCTCCTGCTTACCGGCACGCTCGATGGCCGCACCTATCCGGACAGCCAGACGGCAGCCGTTGCTGGCCTCACCCACGTCCAGCGCATTTTCGTGCGCAATGCCGGGCATAATCTTTTCATGACCTCACCGGATGTCGCCGACGCCATGCATCGCTTCATGCGCGGTGAGCCGGTCGCAAGCGGAGAGATTGTCGTCGACCTGCCAGATCTGACGGCCAACCCGTTCGGCGGATAACCCGCTTGTGAGTGCCCTTGCCTGACCGCACCTGTTAGAGATGCGGTCAGGCAAACAAGGGACCGCCATGAACACGCTCAAACGCATCTATGTCATGCTCTATCTGACCGGCGCCGTCGTGCTGACAGTCGTGGCCGCTCGGGGCCTGCTGGCTGGCGATCACTGGGCCGCCTATCTTGGCGTATTGTTCACCGTGCTGCCCATCGTGCTGATGTTGTCATTTGCGATGCTGACGCGACGTATGGCGCGGACGAGCGCCAATTTTCCCGTGTTTATTGCTCTGGGCGTGGTTGGTCTGTTGTGGGCCGGTTGGGACTTTCATTTCGCGGGCGGCGAGCGGGCCCCGGTATGGATGGCACTGGCGGGGTTGGTCGGCTTCCTGCTGTATGTGTTCTGGTATTCGCGCTTTGGCCGCAAACCCAGCCCGGCGATTGCGGTGGGCACTGTCTTGCCGGCCTTTGAAGTGCTCGACAGCGCCGGCAACGCCGTGCCTTCGTCGCAGCTGACGCAAACGCCTGCCGTTTTGATCTTCATCCGCGGCAATTGGTGTCCGCTTTGCATGGGGCAGGTCAATGAAATGGCGGCGGGGATTGCGCCCTTCGTCGAGCGCGGCATCCGCGTGGCGTTTATCGCGCCGCAATCGGTGGGCAAGACCGCGACGCTGGCGAAGGGCAAACCGGACGGGTTGGACTTCTACTCCGACACTGAAAATGCCGCCGGGCGCCGGCTCGGGATCGATAATCCGGCCAGCCTGCCGCTGGGGATGGAATTGCTGGGCTATCGCTCTGAGACCGTGCTGCCAACCGTGATCGCTGTCGCAGCGGGCGGTGAGATCCTGTGGACCCACGAAACCGATAATTACCGTGTCCGCCCGACACCGGATGCCCTGCTGGCCGTGTTCAACGACGCAGGTTGAGTCCGGGAGGGCCGTCCAACCGCCCCAAAAATCTGCAGACGGTCTGCATCCAACTCGCGCCGCAGCGGCGACCTGTTTATGAAAGCAAGATCGCTTCTGTACGAAAGGATCAAACATGGCTGACCTGTTTCAGAGTTACTGGTGGCTTCTCTTCCCCTTCTTCTGGTTCGTTTCGGCGGGCTGGGGCAGCATGATGCGTTACAAGCGCACCCAGTCCAAGATCGACCTGCTCAAGACTTATGCCGCCGCGGGCAAGGAACCGCCGGCCGAATTGCTGGCCAGCATCGATGAGCCGGCGTCGTCACGTCATGACTGGTCTGGCGATGAGGGTTACCGGCGCTATCGCGGACGTGGCCGCGCTTTCCTCGTAGTATTGTTCGCTGGCCTGGGCGGTGTGTTCGCCTATACCGGTTATGCCGGGCTGCTGGGCGAGACGGGAACTGAGTTCTACTTTGTCGCTTTGATCATGGGCGTGTTGTCCTTCGCCTTCCTGGTCTCCGCCTTGTTCAAGAGCGGCAGCAAGGACGATTGATGTCGACCCAAATGACCGACGCGGCGCTGGTCGGCGCCGCCCGGTCAGGTTCGGACACGGCCTTCGCGAAAATTGTGGACCGCCATCAACAGGCGGTCCGCAGTTTTTTGCGGCGTGTGTGTGGCCATGAGGCCGATGCCGACGATCTGGCGCAGGAAACCTTCTTGGCGGCCTGGACGGCATTGCGCACCCTGGACGAGCCGGATCGGATCCGGTCCTGGTTGTTCGGGATCGCCTGGCGGCAGGCCAAGGGCATGGCGCGCTCGATGTCGCGCACCCGGCGGCGCGAAACCGACTGGCAGGCGGAAAGGCCCGAGCATGATCAGCCCGGCACCGAATTGAATATCGCGATGCAGCAGGCCTTGGCACAATTGCCGGCCGACCAGCGTGCCGCCATCGCGCTGTGCCTGGCCGGCGACTGGTCGCATGGAGATGCGGCGAAGATTTTGGAAATGCCACTGGGTACGGTAAAATCACATGTCTTGCGCGGCCGGGCCCGGCTGGTGGAGATATTGGGAGTGCGTGATGACGAACACTGATCCACTCAAAACCTTCTTCGAAGCGGACGATGTGCCCGCTGCCGATCCGGGATTTCGCACCGCCGTCATGGAACGCGTCGCACGCCGGCGGCTGCAATTCGCTTTGGCGCGGGCTGCACTGGCCGGTCTGGTCGTGTTTGCCATACTGCTCCTGTTGCGCTCATTGATCCTCACGCTGGTGGTTGGCCTTTCGGCGGCGCTTGGCGAGGCGGTGCTGGTCTTGGCCGCTATCGGCTTGGCGGCCTTCGCGGGCCATTTCCTCGTCACCCGTACCCTGCCAATGCCGGGCTGGGTTGAGCGACTGCTTTAGCGCACTTCCGCGACCACAGGTTTTCCGGTCGCCGCTGAATGAATCACCTATACTCGCCGCGAAGCAGGCGGGGAAAATCATGCTGATACTGGTGGCCGGACTGATATTGTTTCTGGGCGTGCATTCAATGCAGCTGGTTCCCGGATTGCGGACACGGCTGAAAGCCGGGCTGGGCGAGCGGCCCTACAAGCTGATTTACACAACACTTTCGCTGCTCGGTCTGGCCTTGTTGATCTATGGCAAGATCATCACCCATCCACCGGTCACGATCTGGTCGCCACCGGAGTGGAGCCGGCATGTGGCCTTTTTGGTCGTACCGCTCTCGCTCATCCTGCTGGTCTCGGCCTATGCGCCGGGGCATATCCGTCGCATCGTGCGCCATCCGATGCTGGCCGGGGTCGCCCTTTGGTCGGGAGCGCATTTTCTTGCCAATGGCGAATTGTCGGCGATGCTGTTGTTTGGCGGCTTCTTCATCTGGTCGAGCATCACTTTCGTTTCCGCCTGCTTTCGCGAAACGCCGCCGCCGGTGGTCAAGGGCTGGGGCGGCGATTTGACAGCGATCGTGCTGGGTGCCTTGCTCGCCCTGATAATCATCAATGTTCACATGTACTTGTTCGGTGTTGCCATTATCGGCTGACGGGTCTGCATCCAATTGCGGTCCGGGGTGCATCTTATGGATAAGTGGCGGCGTTGTGTCGCCCGATTACGGAGGTTGATATGGGTGTAGAAATCATGGTCCCGTTGGGTTTGTTCGCGATGGTAGTTGCCATTGTGTTCATCTCGATCAATGGCGGAACGCAAAAGCGCAAAGCCGCATTGACCACAGTCGAAGAGGCCATTCGGGCCGGCCAGCAACTCACGCCTGAACTGGTGCGTTCGCTGGGCATGCCGCACAAGGACCGCGGCGGCGACCTCAAATCCGGCGCCATCCTACTGGCAGTTGCCATTGCCTTTGTGGTTCTGGGCTGGACGATTTCAGGCGTTGAAGAAGACGCTGCGGAAGCCGTCCGCATCATGGGTGGCATTGCCGCCTTCCCAGGCTTTATCGGCCTGGTCCTGATCGGGTTCGGCCTGATGGGTTCGAAAAAAGACGCTGATTAGGGGCTCGGGCGATGCAGGCGTCGGACGAAGAACTCACAGCTCTGGTGATGGCGACGAAGAACGCCGCCGCCTTCGGAGAGCTGGTCCGGCGCCACCAGGGCGTGGTGCGAGGCATGTTGCATCGTATGTGTCGCAATCACGCCCTCGCCGATGATCTCGCCCAAGACACATTCATCAGGGCCTTCGAGAAGATCGGAAGTTTCCTCGGAACCGGCACATTCAAATCCTGGTTATGCTCGATCGCTTATACGGAATTTCTCAAATCGGCGCGCAAGCGCAAATCGACCGACCGGGCCATGGAACGTTTTGGCAGCGGGATGGAAGACAGCGAAGCGCCGCGCGATATGGGCAATGTGGTTGATCTCGACCGCGCCTTGACCACATTGAAGGATGAAGAGCGTGTGGCCGTGGTGATGTGCTATTCATGCGGCATGTCGCATTCGGAAGCCGCCGAGGCGACCGGCATGCCGCTCGGAACGATCAAGTCGCATGTTAATCGCGGCCGTGCCAAATTGCAGGCCTATTTTGCGGAAGCGGAGGTAATGGCGTCATGACTATGAACGATGCCTTTGACCAACGGCTCAAAGCTGCCTTCACGGAGGCTGCCGAGCCTTTGAATGACAAGGCCGAGGCCGACGCCTTCGCCGCCAAGATTGTGGCCCAGCTGTCGCATCCTGATCGCAAGCGCGCCCTGATGCTCGGCGGTGCCGGTTCGATCGGTTCGGCGATTGCCGGCTCGCAGCTGGAGGGCGTGTTCGACCAGGTTCAGATTCCGACCGACGGGCTATTGGCGAATTTCGCTTTCCTGATGTCGCCCGAGACAATGGCTGCGCTCGCGCTGGCCGTGGCGCTGGGGATGGTGGCCCTGATCCTGCCGCGACGCATCGCCTAGAGCATTTCCAGCAAAAGTGGGAACCGGCTTTGCGGTTCGGAAATGCGACCATTGAGGATCCTGCATTTCCAGCAAAAGTGGGAACCGGTTTTGCGGTTCGAAAATGCGACCACTAAAGGTCCGGAACTGGCATCGACTCCACAACCGCTGCCCCGGGCTTTTGCACTGCAGCATCGTGCGCTAAACTCGCGGTCTTCCCAGCCTTGAAAGGCCGCGCTCCCATGTCCGCCCAAATCCAGACCCGCCGCATCACCGCTGCCGATATCCGGGCGCGCAAGGGGCTTGAACCCCTGGTCTGCCTGACCGCCTATGATGCGCCGATGGCACGCCTGCTCGACCCACATTGCGATTTACTGCTGGTCGGCGACAGCGTCGGCATGGTCGTGCATGGGCTTGCCAGCACAATTGGCGTCACGCTCGAGATGATGATCCTGCACGGCCAAGCCGTGATGCGGGGTGCCAACCGCGCCCTGGTCGCGGTCGACATGCCGTTCGGCAGCTATGAGAAATCACCGCAACAGGCGTTCGAGAATGCGGCCCGCATCATGTGCGAAACCGGCTGCCAGGCCATCAAGATCGAAAGTGGTACCTATGCCGGCGCGACCATTGAATTCATGGCCCAGCGCTCGATTCCGGTGATCGGTCATGTCGGTCTGCGGCCGCAGGCGGCGTTGGCCGAGGGTGGGTTTAAGGCCAAGGGCAAGACCGGTGCCGAGCGCGCCCGCGTTATCGAGGAAGCCGTGATCGCCGAGAAATCGGGCGCCTTTGCGATTGTGATTGAAGGTGTCGACGAGGATCTGGCGCGCGAGATCACACAGACGGTCAAGGTGCCGACGATCGGTATCGGGGCCTCGGGCCATTGCGATGGTCAGATTCTTGTCACCCAGGACATGCTTGGCGTATTCGATTGGACACCGAAATTCGTCAAACGCTATGATAATATGGCTGAGCGCACCGCTGCTGCCGTGGCACGCTATGCAGGCGAGGTGCGTGCTCGCAGTTTCCCCTCCAGCGACGAGACCTACAGCCTGACGCGGATCGACAGTTGAGGTCTGTTGCCGCTGAGCCGCGCGGGCGCTAGGGTCGCGCGCATATTACCCATAAACACGGAGCCGCTTCGACGTGGTCGATATTTTCGAAGAAGTTGACGAGGAACTTCGCAAAGACAAATACCAAGACCTGGCGCGCCAATACGGCCCGATGGTGCTGGGTGCTGCTGCCGCGATCATCTTGGGAACCGCTGGTTACCAGGGCTGGCAGGCATGGCAAACCTCGACTCGCGAGACGTCCTCGGATGCCTATATGGTAGCGGTCAACGCGCTGGGAGCCGGTCAGGTGGCGCAAGCCTTGACGAGCTTTGAAGCGCTGGCCAATACCGGGACAGGCTCCTACGCCACACTCGCGCTGTTGCAACGAGCCGCGCTCAAACTTGAGGCGGGTGATTACGTGGCGGCTGCCGAGCTTTATGAGCAGGTTGCAGCGCAAAGCGGCGAGCCGCTGCTCCGCGACCTGGCGACCCTGAAAGCCGTCTGGGCCCTGTGGGATACGTTGAGTTTCAGTGACGTCGATATCCGGCTGACACCGTTAACCGGACCCGCTGCGCCTTATCGCTATCTGGCGCGCGAAGCGATTGCGGTTGCGGCGTTGCGGGCAGGCGATCTGCCCCGGGCACGGCGTGAATATCAATTCCTGTCGGTCGCTTTCGACGTGCCTCAAGGCGTGGCGCGTCGCGCGCTGGAGGGGCTGGCCCTGATTGATGACCGGCCAGCACCAGCGGTTGAACCGCAAGCGATACCAGTCCCCTTGGACGATGTTGAGACTGAACAAGCTAGCGCCGGGGATTCGGGCGATGATTGATGTAAAGCGTTTGCGTATCGCCGTATTGGCCCTCGTTTTGGCGCCGCTCGCGGCCTGTTCCTCCATCCCCAATCCGATGGATATGTTCCCGGGTCGCAATCACAATGCGGACACCGCACCGACCGACGGCCGGATCTCGATCCTCAGCTTCGAACAGACATTGCGAACCGGCACCGATGACGTGCTGCCGACGGTCACGCTGCCGACAGCCTATGTCAATTCAGTCTGGCCCCAGCCGGGCGGCTATCCGACCCACGCCTTGCAACACACCCAGGCCAGCGGCAATCTCGATGTCGCCTGGCGTCGCTCCATCGGCCAGGGGTCCAATAATGACCGCCGGCTGAATGCGCGGCCGGTGATCGCTGAAGGCAAAATCTTTGCTGGCGACGCCTCAGGCCGCGTCACCGCCCTGGATGCGGATAGCGGGTCGCAAATCTGGTCGATCCGTCTGGGCGTCCCCAACCGGCATGACCGCATGGCTTTCGGTTCGGGCTTGGCCTATGATTCAGGTCGCATCTATGCCCATTCCGGCTTCAATTTCTTCGTCGCTCTCGATGCCGAGACCGGTGCTGAAATCTGGCGTACCGAGACTCTGGTGCCTTTCCACGGTGCCCCAACTGTCGTCGATGGACGCGTCTTCGTGACCAGCGATGATAATGAGCTGTTGGCGCTCGATGCCACGACCGGTGCAGTCCTGTGGACCTATCAGGGTATTATCGAAACCGCCCGACTGCTGACCGGGCCGAGTCCGGCTGTGCTCGGCGACATCGTTGTCGCCCCCTTCGCCTCCGGCGAGCTGGTGGCGCTACGGGTTCAGAATGGCAATCCCGTCTGGTCTGACAGCCTCACTCGTGCGGGCGGCCTGACCGCCATGTCGGAAATCAATGATGTCGCCGGTAGCCCGGTGATCATGGACGGGACTGTCTATGCGATGAGCCATTCCGGCACTCTGGTGGCAATCGAGTTGCGCACCGGGGAGCGGGTCTGGACCCAACCGGCCGGCGGTCTGCACACGCCGTGGGTTGCTGGCGATTTCCTCTACCTCGTCACCAGCGAGGCCGAACTGGTCTGTCTCAACCGTAATACCGGTATCGTGCACTGGATGACCCAGCTCGATTTGTTCGAGAATCCGAACCGACGCAAGAACCGCATTGCCTGGGCTGGCCCAGTACTGGCCGGTGGCCGGGTTTTCCTCGCGTCCAGCCGCGGTGACGCGGTCGTGGTCAATGCCTATGACGGCGAAGTTATCCGTCAATACGGGCTCGGCGCGCCGGTCTTTGTGGCACCGGTCATTGCCAATGAGACCGTTTATGTGGTTACCGATGACGCGCGTTTGATCGCGCTTCGATAGGCCAAAAAACAAATGAATGATTTTATACCCCGCATCGCCGTCGTCGGACGGCCCAATGTGGGAAAATCAACGCTGTTCAATCGTCTGGCGGGCAAGCCGCTGGCGATCGTCGACGACCGGCCGGGTGTCACCCGCGACCGCCGCGAAGCCGTGGGCCGTTTGGGCGATATGGATCTGCGTCTGATCGACACGGCCGGCTATGACGACGAGAAGAAGGAAGGTCTGGAGGCGGAGATGCGCGCCCAGACCGAGATCGCGATCAAGGATGCGGATATCTGTCTGCTCCTGATCGATGCGCGGGCCGGTGTCATGCCGCTCGACCAGACCTTTGCCGAAGTGATGCGCAAGGCCGGCAAGCCGGTCGTGCTGCTCGCCAACAAGGCCGAAGGCCGCGCCGGCCAGTCGGGCCTGCTCGATTCCTATAGCCTCGGCCTCGGCGAACCTGTCGCCATCTCCGCTGCCCATGGCGAGGGGATGAGCGAGCTTTATCAGGCGATTGTTGATGCGCTGGGCGAACAGCCGCGCGAATCGTCAAAACCGCGCCCGAGCGATCCACCGCTGCGCATCGCCGTCATCGGCCGTCCGAATGCCGGTAAATCGACCCTGATCAATTGCCTGATCGGCGAACAGCGCCTGATTACCGGACCCGAGGCTGGCATCACCCGCGATGCTATCGCCGTCGATTGGCTCTGGGATGGCCGCCGCGTGCGCCTGCACGACACGGCCGGTCTGCGCAAGAAGGGCAAAGTCTCTGATCGGCTCGAGCGGATGAGCGTCGCCGACACCTTGCGCGCGGTGAAGTTCTCCGAAGTCGTTCTGCTTTTGATGGATGCCAGCCATCCGCTCGAGAAGCAGGACCTTCAACTCGCCGATATGGCCTTCTCTGAAGGCCGAGCTGTGGCTGTCGCGATTTCGAAATTCGACCTCGTGCCCGACCGCGAAGCCTATCTCAAGGAGGTTCGCGAGGAATTTGACCGGCTGCTGCCGCAGATGTCCGGTGCGCCACTGCTGCCGATCTCGGCCCTGAAAAACAAGGGTCTCGACAAGATCATGCCGACCCTGGCGATCTTGCACCGCAATTGGGACGCCAAGGTCAAGACACGCGATCTCAATGACTGGCTGCACGAGATGATCGAGCGTCACCCGCCGCCGGCCGTCAATGGCCGCCGGATCAAGCCGCGCTATCTGACCCAGACGAAGTCACGGCCGCCGACCTTCGTTTTGATGTGCTCGCGCGCCGCTGATTTGCCGGATTCATACAAGCGCTATCTGATTAACGGCTTGCGAACCGCATTTGATCTTCCTGGCGTGCCGATCCGTTTGATCGTCAAGGCCGGCAAAAATCCCTATGTCGATAATGAGCAGGGCAATGAACGCGGTGGCAGCGGTCCGGGACCGAAAAAGCGCTGAGGCGAGCCTTCGGGGCAGTCCAGTTTGCTTTTAGGCGGTCGCCATTTTCACGTCTGCTTGAACGATTTCGCCATGGCGCTGGCAATCATCGGCCACCAGCTTGCTGATCATCGGCCATAGCGAGGCCGGTTCCGGCAACAGCTTGGCGTCTTCGCCCGGGAAGGCCTTGGCCCGCATTACAGTGCGCACCGCGCCGGGATAAACGAGATTGATCCGCAGCGGGTTGTTCTTGTGCTCGCCAGCCCAGGATTGAACCAGCGCGTCCAGCCCGGACTTGCTGGCCGCATAAGGGCCCCAGAAGGGCCGCCGCGATGTGGCGGCTCCGGACGAGATGAAGACGGCGCGGCCGCCGGTCTCGGATTCCAGCAGAAGCGGTTCGAAAGCGCGGATCAGGCGGGCGGGTGCCAGCAGGTTGACGCCAATCACTTCATTCCAAGTCTTGGCCTTGACCTGCGCTGCGGGCGTCAGCACGCCAAGCAGGCCGGCATTGCTCAATAATATGTCGAGCTTGCCCCAACGTTCCGCGACGATGGCACCGAGCTGTTCGATGCCGTCATTTGACAACAGATCGAGCGGCACCAAGGTCGAGGATCCACCTGCGTCGCGGATCAGATCATCAATTTCTTCCAGCGCGCCGGTCGTGCGCGCCGTGGCGATCACGTGTGCGCCAGCCTTGCCGAGTTCGAGAGCCATGGCGCGGCCAATGCCACGCGATGCACCGGTTACCAGAGCAACGCGGCCAGTCAGGTCAATTGCAGTCATGCGTCCACCAAGAGGGAGAGTTGAAATTCCTTCGCCGACAGCGAGCGGTCGCGATCCATCAATCGCGTCGGGTATTCGCCGGTGAAGTAATGATCCGCCAAGAGCGGTGCGCGCCCATTGCGCGCTGCACCGGTAATCGCTTTGTACATGCCGTCGACGCTCAGGAAGGCGAGGCTGTCAGCCTCCAGCCTGGCTGCCATCTGGTCGACATCCAAATTCGCGGCAATCAATTCCTTCTGACCAGCCATGTCGATGCCGTAGAAATCCGGGTATTTGATTGGCGGACAAGCGGAACGGAAATGGACTTCTGTCGCCCCGGCTTCGCGCATCAGCCGCACGATTTTCAACGAGGTTGTGCCGCGTACGATCGAATCATCGATCAACAGCACGCGCTTGCCGCGCACGGCGGCGGCATTGGCCGAGTGTTTCATGCGCACGGAGATGTCGCGTCTGTCTTGAGTCGGCTGGATGAAGGTGCGGCCAACGAAGTGGCTGCGGATAATTCCCAGCTCAAACGGAATTCCGCTGGCTTCCGAATAGCCCAATGCCGCAGGCACACCGCTATCGGGGACGGGAATGATGACGTCGACATCGGCGGGGGTTTCGAGCGCTAATTGACGCCCCATTTCCTTGCGCGCTTCGTAGACGCTGCGGCCGTTGATCACAGAATCAGGGCGGGCGAAATAGATGTATTCGAAGGCGCAGGGGCGCGCGGTGCGTGCCGGGGAGAAGCGTTCGCTGCGCATCTCGCCGTCTGACAGGATTATAGCTTCGCCCGGCTCGACATCGCGCAGATAGGTCGCACCGACCATGTCGAGCGCGGTGGTTTCCGAGGCAAAGACGATGGCCTTGCCCAACTCGCCCATCACCAGCGGCCGAATGCCATAAGGGTCACGTGCGGCGATCAGGCGGTCATTGACCAGAACTACGAAGGCAAAGGCGCCCTCGATCTGTTTCAGTGCATGCGAGAGGCGATTGGTGAGCTTGGATTTGCGCGACAGGGCTGCGAGATGAAGCACGACTTCCGAATCGCTGGTCGACTGGAAAATGGCGCCATTGGCGACCAGCTCTTCGCGCAAAACGCGGGCATTGGTGATATTGCCGTTATGCGCCAGGGCGATACCGCCGCCGCGCACGTCGGAATAGAGCGGTTGCACATTGCGCAACACCGAGGCGCCTTGGGTGGAATAGCGCACATGGCCGATTGCGACATTGCCTGGAAGGCGCTCAGGCATGTCGGGTGAGGCAAAGTTTTCACCGACCAGACCGAGATAGCGCTCGACATGAAAACGCGAGCCGTCATGGGTCGCGATACCGCAGGCTTCCTGGCCGCGATGCTGCAGCGCATGCAGGCCGAGCGCGGTTAAAACACCAGCATCTTCGGCACCATAGACAGCAAAGACGCCGCATTCTTCCTGGGGGCGATCCGTGACGGGATCATAGGTCAGCGTGGCGGGGAGTGCGTCTTTATCGCTCATCCATCGTCATCCTGATCTTCTGCCTTCGAACCGATGAGTTCATCTAGTCGGTTTCTGTCGCGGCTGCCATAGGAGGTCGCATCATTTCTTATTGTTTCTGCAATCGGGTCGTAGGTGGAGTTCGGACGCGCCTCTGGCAGGAGGTCTGTGCCCGCGATGCGTGACGTTGGTGGCGCCAGCGTCTGCAGGGCGTCGGCCGCGGCTTTGACCAGCGGATAGATCCGGGATTCGGTTACGGCGCGCGGCGGTTGGCCGTTTACGCCAAGGGTCGCCGTCATGAAAATTACGCCGAGCGCGAGCATGATTAATCCGCGAACCACGCCGAAGGCAAAGCCCAGCGTGCGGTCGACGACATTGACGTCATCGCCCTTGGCCAAGCCCCGTGACAGCGAGGAGGTGACGAAGGTGATCGCCAGATAGACCAGCAGGAAAATGATCGCGCCGATCGCCAACGGTGCCAGCCAGTCCGGATCGATCAGCTCGCGCGCCGGGCCGAGAAAAGCTGGCAGCGCCCAAAGCGTCGCCAGTGACGCGGCGACAAAGGCGGTGACCGACAGGGCTTCGCGGACAAAGCCACGTACCAGCGCCAACAGGCCGGATACGAGCAGAATCGTCAGACCTATACCGTCAAATGCACTCAAGGAACCGTCCATCGGCGTCTTCCCTATTCGCCCGCCATCGCCTGCAGAGTTTGCACCAGTTCGAGCGCTGTGGCCACGCCCAGCACACGTACCGGCGCTGCATCATCGGCCGAGGCTTTCGGGGCGATCGCCCGCGTGAAGCCCAGCTTGGCAGCTTCCTTGAGGCGCGAATCACTCCGACCGACCGGTCGAACATCGCCTGAAAGACTGATTTCTCCGTAAACAACACCGTCCGACGGCAAAGCAACATCCAGCGCCGAGGACACAATCGCCGCCGCCACAGCAAGATCGGCTGCCGGCTCGGTGATTTTCAGACCGCCGGCGACATTGAGGAAGATGTCTCGATTGGAAAAATCAACACCGCAGCGCGCTTCGAGTACGGCCAGCACCATCGCCAGCCGTCCGCTATCCCAGCCGACTACTGCGCGGCGTGGGGTGCCAAAGGCGGCCGGGGCGACCAGGGCCTGGATTTCACTAAGGACCGGCCGGGTGCCCTCCATGCCGGCAAACACAGCGGCGCCGGAGGTCGAATCGCCGCGGCCATCAAGGAAGAGGGCGGAGGGATTGGCGACTTCGCCCAGTCCGGCATCGCCCATTTCAAACACGCCGATCTCGTCGGTCGGACCGAAGCGGTTTTTCACGGCGCGCAGGATGCGGAATTGATGGGAGCGCTCGCCCTCGAAATACAACACTGCGTCGACCATGTGCTCGATCACGCGCGGGCCGGCGATCTGACCGTCCTTGGTGACATGGCCGACCAGGACGACGATGCAATTGCGCTGCTTGGCAAAGCGTACCAGCTCCTGCGAACAGGCGCGCACTTGGGCGACGGTGCCGGGCGCGGCGGCGAGCTGGTCGCTCCACATGGTCTGAATTGAATCAATCACGACGATATCGGGCTTTTCCGCCTTCAGCCCATCGAGAATATTGTTGAGCGAGGTTTCCGCCGCCAGCGAGACCGGTGCATCGGCCAGCCCGAGCCGCCGCGCGCGCAGCCGCACTTGGGCGACGGCTTCCTCGCCGGAGACATAGATCGCGCGGGCATCATTGCGGGCCATCAGGGCGACAAGCTGCAGGAGCAGGGTCGATTTGCCGATCCCCGGATCGCCGCCGACCAATATCGCCGAACCGCGCACCAGCCCGCCGCCGCAGACGCGGTCGAGCTCGGGAATGCCGGATTTCAGGCGCGGCGCTTCGGGTGTGTCGGCACCGAGATCGACCAGATCGAGCACATTGCCCTTGCCGCGGCGCTTGGCGGTCGTGGCCTGGGTGCCCAGCGGTGCGGCGGGCGTTTCCTCCACCAGCGTATTCCAGCTGCCACAGGCATCGCAGCGTCCGGCCCATTTGGATTGAGCGGCGCCGCAGCTTTGGCAGACATAGAGGTTTTCAGCACGGGCCATGGCGAATCGTCTTCGTTTAGTGGACGCCCAGTTCACACTCTGTTCCGCGCGGCGGCAAGCTCACAGCGCTGCAGAGGTTCCGGGCAAATAGACGCGCTGGAAACGCAAGCCGAGCCGGACGAGGAATTCATAGCTGATCGTCTGCGCGGCCTGGGCCATCGGTTCGATATCACCGTCAAGAAAACTGACCCAGTCGCCGGGCGTAACCGGTTCGGTCACGTCGCTCAGATCAAGCGTCGTCAAATCCATCGAGATGCGACCAATGATCGGCACTTTGACACCGCCAATGCGACCAAAACCGCCATTGCCGCAGGCCCGCAACAGCCCGTCGGCGTAGCCGGTCGCGACGGTGGCAATCTGCATTTCCCGCTCGGCGGTGAATGTCGCGCCATAGCCGGCGCAATCGCCGGCCCTGATGGTGCGCACCTGCAAAACCGGTGCTTCGACGCGGACCGCCGGGGCGAAGGGATCGTCCTGACCCGGTGCCGGATGGCCGCCATAGAGCGCCAGACCCGGCCGCAGAATGTCGAAATGATAGCGTGGGTCGAGCATGATGCCGCCGGAATTGGCGAAGCTCGCCGGGATGTCGGAGTAGTGGTCACGGACGGCGGAAAAACGTTCCAATTGCCGGGCATTGAGCGGGTGGGCGGGCTCATGCGAACAGGCCAGATGGCTCATCAATTGGCGCACATCGAGACCGGCAAGCCAATCGGGATTGTCCATCAGGCTGCGCGTCGCATTGGGACCCAGCCCGAGCCGATTCATGCCGGTGTCGAAATGGATGGCGCAGGGCAGATCGGGCGCGAGTTCGCGCAGCTGATGCAATTGGTGCAGATCATTGATGACCGGGAAGAGCCGGGCCTCGCGGAGCGATTCCAGCTCGGACGGCCAAAAGCCGTTGAACACGAAAATATCGGCTTCGCGCCCGGCCAACGCCTCGCGCGCTTCGCGGCCCTCGGTGGTGTGGGCGACATAAAAGGTGCGGCAACCGGCATCGGCGAGGGCGGGAACAACCCGTGAGGCGCCCAAGCCATAGGCATTCGCCTTGACCACGGCGCCGGCCTGCGCGCTCGGTGCCAAGCGTTTCAGGGCCGCGAAATTGCGCTGGATCGCCGCCAGATCAATGACCAAGCGTGGCGCGGGCTGCGCCGCAGGCTCAACCGTCTTCGAATCGTTCATCAAGATCGCTAAACTTCGTGCGTGCCCCGTCAAAGGACAGTTTGGCCGTGCCGATGGCGCCATGGCGTTGCTTGCCGATGACCACTTCGGCCAGTTTTTCAATGATACGGAATTCTTCCTGCCAGGCGAGATATTCCGGCGTGTCTTCGCGCGGCTTCTCGCGTTCCTTGTAATAGGCTTCGCGATAGACAAACAGCACCACGTCGGCGTCCTGCTCGATCGAACCGGATTCGCGCAGATCGGACAGCTGCGGCTTCTTGTCTTCGCGGCTTTCGACGTTACGCGACAGCTGCGACAGGGCGATGACAGGAACTTCCAATTCCTTGGCCAGGGCCTTGAGATTCTGCGTCACTTCCGAGACTTCCTGCACCCGGCTATCGCCCGGCCGGTTGCGTGAAGATGTCACCAGCTGAAGGTAATCGACGATGATCAGGTCGAGGCCGTGGGTGCGTTTGAGGCGGCGCGCGCGGGCGGCGAGGGCGCCAATCGGCAGGCCACCCGTATCGTCAATATAAAGCGGCAAGGACTGGATCTCGAGCACCGCGTCGCGGATTTCCTCATACTGGGTCGCGTCAATCGTGCCCTGGCGGATCATATAGCCGGGGATGCCCGTGTAATCGGCGATCAGGCGCATCGCGAGCTGCTCGGCGGACATTTCCAGCGAGAAGAAGCCGACAACCCCGCCCTTGGTAGTCTTCGTCGTGCCGTCAGGCTGTTCCTCGAAGGCGTAATTGCGCGCCACATCGAAGGCGATATTGGTCGCCAGCGCGGTTTTCCCCATCGAGGGCCGGCCAGCGAGGATAATCAGGTCGGACGGGTGCATGCCGCCGAGCTTTTCATCGAGCGCCTTCAGCCCCGAGGAAATCCCCGACAGGCCGCCATCGCGCTCATAGGCCGCCGCGGCTGTCTCGACCGATTCGGTCAGCGCCTGTTTGAAGCTGACAAAACCGCGCGAGGTCGAGCCGGCTTCGGCGAGGTTGAACAGCTGTTGCTCGACCGCCTCGATCAGCTTGCGCGGCTGGGTTTCGGCATCGGTCGCTGCGGTGGCCGAGAGCTCGTCACCGATCCGGATCAGATCGCGGCGCAGGGCCAGTTCATAGATCATGCGCGCGTATTCGGTCGCCGCCGAATTATTCGCGGCGCTCTCGATCAGCACGGCCAGATAGGTGGTTCCGCCGATTTCGCGCAGACCGTCATCGCGATCAAAATGGGTTTTGAGGACCACGGCATCGGCCAGCGAACCGCGCCCGATCAGATCGGCAGCGGTCTCGAAAATGCGGCCATGGACGGGATCGTAGAAATGTTCCGGCTTCAGCCAGTCGGCGATGCGGTGGAAGATTTCATTGTCGTACAGCAGCGCACCGAGGAAGGCCTGTTCGGCTTCCAAATTGTGCGGTGCGGTCTCCAGCGTCGTCGGGGCGCCGGTATCGAAGGTCATCAGCTCGGTTGTCATGCGAATGGAATACAGGCTCAAGCCCGGCGATACGACCCCTCAAGCCGTAGACAGTGAATTTTTACCACAGCATTTTGCCCGGCCTGTGGAGAGGTGTGGATAAGTCTGGTGGCAAACAAAAACGGGCGGGTCTC
>TARA_R110002051_G_scaffold10175_3_pt1 | contig 178806 bp, 182 predicted proteins | sample TARA_R110002051 | Tara Oceans TARA_R110002051 (sample SAMEA4397023) | marine metagenome | biome: Polar Biome; feature: [MES] marine water layer (ENVO:01000295) within the mesopelagic zone...; material: water (ENVO:00002006), including particulate matter (ENVO:01000060) such...
GAAGTAGCTTACGAAATCACTGCCTTAAAAAACAGCAACCAACATCTAGGAATGGGAATGATTGGAAGGCTTCCAAAATCCATGGATGGGTCGGAATTCTTGTCATTGGTTAAAAAAACTTTCAAAACTGGAGGTGTTCGACACTCCAAATTACTCGAAAAAAAGATACAAACTGTGGCCGTTTTAGGTGGTAGTGGTGCATTTGCAATTAAAAACGCAATACACTCTAATGCAGATGCTTACGTCACCTCAGACCTAAAATATCACGACTATTACGGCGCCGAAAACAAGATCTTAATTGCCGATGTTGGGCACTATGAAAGCGAGCGTTTTACAAAAAACATTATCGCCGACTATCTTACAGAAAAAATTCGTAATTTTGCCATCATTTTATCAGAGGAAAACACCAATCCTATCAACTATTTTTAACGTATGGCAAAGAAAAAGGAAGTAACTGTAGAACAAAAACTACGCGCACTTTACGATTTACAATTAATCGACTCTCGTGTAGACGAAATTCGCAATGTGCGAGGTGAATTACCTTTAGAAGTAGAAGATTTAGAAGATGAAGTAGCTGGGTTAAACAAGCGTATTGAAAAGCTTGATAACGAATTGGCTCTTATCGAAGATCAAATCAAAGCAAAGAAGATTCTTATTGACGAGTCTAAGGCTGGTATCAAAAAATACACGGAGCAACAAAAGAACGTTCGTAACAACCGTGAATTTAACGCCTTGAGCAAGGAAGTAGAATTCCAAGAATTGGAAATTCAACTTGCAGATAAGAATATCAAGGAGTACAAAGCTCAAATCGAGCAGAAGAAGGAAGTGATCGAGCAAACGAAAGGTCGTTTGGGAGAGCGCGAATCACACTTGAAGCACAAGAAAAGTGAACTAGATGCGATCCTTGCTGAAACTGAAAAAGAAGAAAAAGAGCTTATCAAAAAAAGCGCAAACTTCGAAAAAGACATCGAAGACCGTTTGGTAAAAGCTTATAAACGTATTCGCTCAAATGTTCGTAACGGACTAGCAGTAGTGCCAATTGAACGTGGAGCTTCTGGAGGATCTTTCTTTACTATCCCACCACAGGTGCAAGTAGAGATTGCAAGTCGTAAGAAGATCATTACAGATGAGCATAGTGGACGTATTCTTGTAGACAGCGATTTAGCTGCCGAAGAGCAAGAAAAAATGAAAGCGATGTTTGCAAAGCTGTAAGCACACCATTTAAATATAAAAAACCCTTGTTCTTCAAGGGTTTTTTTATGCCCTATTATTAACAGAACCTTAGCATCCATGAATGTAAGAAACACATACATTTAGTGACAAAGCACAAAAGCACTTAAATTATGAAGATTACCCCTATACTGTTTAGTCTTGTGATGGCAATGTCATGTAACACTAGCACTCAGAAATCCAATGAATCAATTTCCCTATTAGAACCTGTTCAAACAGAATCACAAAATGGGCAAAGCAAAGCCTATTTTGCCAGTGGTTGTTTCTGGTGTGTGGAAGCTGTTTTTGAAAGCGTGAAAGGTGTAAGTGAATCTGTAAGTGGATACAGTGGCGGCATTGAAGACAACCCAACCTATAAAGAAGTAGGCTACGGTCGTACAACCCATGCAGAGGCAGTTGAAATTTATTACGATCCAGAAATAGTTTCCTTTGAAACTTTGGTTGATGTATTTTTTGGCTCCCACGACCCCACAACCCTTAATAGACAAGGCCCAGATGCCGGACCTCAATATCGCTCTATAGCCTTTTATCAAAATGCTGCTGAGAAAAAGATCATTGAAGAAAAAATAGCTGCACTCAATGCATCTACCTATGATGGAAAGATTGTAACTCAGGTGATGCCATTCCAAAAATTCTGGATTGCTGAAGGCTATCATCAAAATTACGAACGCCTCAATCCAGATAACCCCTATATCAGGAATGTATCGGTGCCACGATTGAAACGTTTTCAAGCTAAATTCCCAGAACTATTAAAGGATGGGAGTCATTAAGACTTAGTCGCTTTTATTTCAAAAAGTAATGGATATAAACGGTCTTTTGTCATAAAAAGGCCGTTTTCATTGCTTATCAAATCTGGTAATACATCATAGGGACTTTCATCGTATTCATTTAGATACTCTATGTGTAATCCGGCAGCAGTTAAGGCTGTAATAACATCACCTAAACCATGATTCCAACCGTATTCCTTACTGATCATCTTTGATTTGGGATTTGCGTAGGTTCCTTCATATTCTTCATAGATGACCTCATCTTGGTGGTAGCCATATTTTAGCTCAGCCCTGCCTCTCGTATAATCAAACATCCACACCATAGGATGAAATTCGACGATATAAAAGAATCCTCCTGGTTTTAGTCGCTCTGCGATCATCTTTCCCCAAGGCTTTAAATCTGGCAACCAGCCTATGGTTCCATAACTGGCAAAGACAATATCAAACTGCTCATTAATATGTGCAGACGTATCCAGAACATTGCAGCAAACAAAGTTTGAAGGGGTATTGATCTGTTTGGAGAGCAATTTCGCGAAAGCGATACCAGCATCACTCAAATCAACACCTGTACACGCTGCCCCCATGCGCGCCCAACTCAAGGTGTCTTGCCCAAAATGACACTGTAAATGCAGCAAAGATTTCCCTTCAACATTACCAAGAGCCTCCAATTCGAAGCGATTCAAAGAACTTTTACCTGAGAGAAAGGACGCTACATCATAAAACTCGCTTTGGGTATGTTCGGCTACCTTTTGATTCCACGTGTCTTTATTTGTTTTAAAATATTGCTGATGATTCTGAGCCATTGGGTTCATTTTTGTGAGAAAACAGGAGAAAGATACCACTTTTTCGAGTTAGTAATTATACTGGAAACAGCAGCGATCAAACTCTGGACACAGCAGATGAAGATAAAAAAGTAAGCAGCCCATCCTTTTAGAAATAGTATCTTTGCAGCGCTAAAAGCAGCAATTATGAAACTTGATTTAATTCCTAGAATAAAAAACACCGAGGCTAATAATTTTTTCTTACTCTGTGGCCCCTGTGCTATTGAAGGGGAAGAAATGGCATATCGCATCGCTGAACGCGTGGTAGAGATTACCAACAAATTGGAGATTCCTTATGTATTTAAGGGTAGTTTTAGAAAGGCCAATCGTAGTCGGGTAGATAGTTTTACGGGAATAGGTGACGAAAAAGCTTTAGAGATTCTAGCTAAAGTTTCTGAAAAATTTGATGTGCCTACGGTGACAGATATCCACGAAGCATCAGATGCAGCCCTGGCGGCTCAATATGTTGATGTACTTCAAATACCTGCATTTCTTGTGCGCCAGACATCTTTGGTGGTAGCTGCTGCCAAAACAGGTAAGGTTGTCAACCTTAAAAAGGGGCAATTTATGTCTCCTGAAAGCATGCAACATGCAGCAAAAAAGGTGACGGACTCTGGCAATGAGCAAGTCTGGATTACAGATCGTGGTACTATGTTTGGGTACCAAGATATGATTGTTGATTTTAGAGGAATCCCAACCATGCGCCAATTTGCACCGACAGTTTTAGACGTTACTCACTCTTTACAGCAGCCCAATCAAACCAGTGGTGTTACAGGAGGTCGACCAGATATGATCGAAACCATTGCGCGAGCGGGTGTTGTAAACCATGTTGACGGCTTGTTTATTGAAACTCATTTTGACCCAGCAAATGCCAAAAGTGATGGTGCTAATATGTTGGATCTTGCCTATTTAGAAGGGCTCTTGACTAATCTTGTTGCAATTCGTAAGACGGTTAATACCTTCAAATAATTTCAAAAAAAAATCCCTCAACATATTTAATATGTTGAGGGATTCATCATTGACTACTCAAAAATATTATAACTGTATGGTATATGTTTGTCCGCCTACAGTAACGGTAGCGATAGCGTCGCAACTTCCGTCTCCAAAGTCTAGCACTCCTTCTCGGTTGTTTTGAACAATATCAATAGTTCCACTTACAAAATTAGGGCAAGATGCTTCCCTGCGTAGTGCAGTAGTTACTGTTCCTTCGCGATTAAATCCAGAACTAAAGGTTGTATTCCAATTACCTGTTACTGAAAACACATTGTCAGACCAGGTCCCTGAACCTACACCTTCAATCCACTCTCGTGTTCTGGTTAAAGTGCGTGTTGCTACAACATCTTCAACAGGAAAATACACTCCTACATTGGCATTTAGTAAGGACTGAGGATTTCCATTGTCATTTTGCAGTTGGCGAATAAGTGTTCCGCCGCCGCTCACATTGTTATCATTATACGTGAAGTTATCATACGTATATGTTATCGTTCGTGATTGATTTTGAATGGCGCCATACGTCAACAAGACTTTCCCTGTCACTACTGCTCCATTTTGTAAGGTACAACCTGTACCGAAGTCGACTTCAATAGAGCCACCACCATTCCCGTCTGGTGTAACAGTGATAGATGCACAGTTAGAGAAGAAACTATTTACAGAAGAACGTGATACTTCTTCCGTTTCCACGTAGGCGTTTTCGACTATAGAAAAACTCTGATCCTCGGTGTTATCAACTTGGGCGGCGAGTCGAAGTTCTGCATTAGAAATTGCTTGGCTGTTGTCTTCTTCATCAGTGTCTTTATCACAAGAGATAATAGCTACTAATAAAAGCATGCTAAAGAAAATTCTAAAAATTTGCAATGATTTCATAATTGTTTGTTTTTTGATTACTATACTCCTCTGACTACAAAAAAATGAAAACGTTTAATTTTCTTTAACATTTTTTATTTTTTGCCCTTCTAAGTAAACTTTAAAATAATGATGTATCTTTGCGCGCTGATAGACAGACTATCATATACATAAAAATCATTTAAAATAATATTGGAATGTATTTAACAAAAGAAGAAAAGGAACAACTTTTTGCCAAGCACGGAAAAAGTAAGACCGACACAGGATCTGCAGAAGGGCAGATTGCAATTTTTACACAGCGAATCACTCACCTAACTGAGCACTTAAAAAATAATCGTAAAGATTATAATACAGAGCGTTCACTTGTAATGCTTGTAGGTAAGCGTCGTTCTTTACTTGATTATTTAATCAAGAAAGATGTACTTCGTTACAGAGCTATTATTAAGGAGCTAGGTATCCGTAAATAAGAATTTTTTTAAGGGAGCCGTATGGCTCCCTTTTTAATTCCCGCGCAGGCGGGAATCTCTTCGGAAAGTTAAATGTAATATTGAACTTTTTATAGAAGATGAATAATACAGATATTCTTTTTTATTTAAGAAAAGGGAATGGATCAAAAATCTGCTGGTATTTTATATTTCTGGACTTTAATAGTTTAGGATTTATTTCAAAGCAAATTTTAGCCGCAAGGCAAATAGTACCTCAGTCCTTTCATAGACCATTTATTCGTTTATGAATTGACAAAGAAAGCTTTTACAGCTAGTTTTTCATTGGTGTCCGATTTAGGGAAGTAACTAACCCGAAAATCACCCCGTATCTTATGTACTATAAGATATATCAACTACACAACACAACGACACAGTGAACACTCACGAAGGGTGTTCGACCATTAACATTTTTGCGAAAGCGGGATTATTAAAATCCTTGTCCGCAAAAAAATTCCCCTTAATAAGGGAATGAAAAACACAATTTATGATTCCAAAGGTTTACAAAGAGATTATTGATCTCGGTGATGGAAGAGAAATTTCCATCGAAACAGGAAAACTTGCAAAGCAAGCACACGGATCTGTAGTAGTACAGTCTGGAAAGTGTATGATGCTTTGTACAGTTGTTTCTAATTACGAACAAAAAGATTTACCATTCTTACCATTAACGGTTGACTATCGCGAGAAATTTGCGGCAGCAGGTCGTTATCCAGGTGGATTCTTCAAAAGAGAAGCACGCCCAAGTGATGGTGAAGTATTGACTATGCGTTTAGTGGATCGTGTATTACGTCCATTATTCCCGAAAAATTACAGCGCTGAAACGCAGGTAATGATTCAATTGATGTCTCATGATGATGACGTTATGCCAGATGCTATGGCAGGTCTTGCTGCTTCTGCAGCTATTCAGCTTTCTGATTTCCCATTTGAATGTGCAATTTCTGAAGCAAGAGTTGGACGTGTAAACGGTGAGTTTGTTATTAACCCTACTAGAGCACAATTAGAAGAATCTGACATCGATATGATGATTGGTGCTTCTGCTGATTCTGTGATGATGGTAGAAGGTGAAATGGACGAGATTTCTGAAGAAGAAATGATCGAAGCCATTAAGTTTGCTCATGAAGCTATTAAAGTTCAGATTGACGCACAACACCGACTTGCAGATGCATTCGGAAGAAAAGAGGTGCGTGAGTATGAAGAAGCTCCTGACAATGAAGAGTTAGTTAAGAGAGTACACGACATGGCTTATGATAAAGTCTATGCAGTTGCTAAAGCTGGTTCTACTAAACAAGAGCGTACTGCAGCATTTGCTGAAATTAAAGAGGAAGTAAAAGCTTCATTCTCTGAAGAAGAGTTAGAAGAATATGGTGGTTTAGTATCTGATTACTACCGCAAAGCAGAAAAAGCAGCTGTTCGTGACCTTACGGTTAACGAAGGTTTACGTCTTGATGGTCGTAAGACTGATGAAGTACGTGATATCTGGTGTGAGATTGATTACTTACCATCTGTACACGGTTCGGCTGTGTTTACACGTGGAGAGACTCAAGCTTTAGCCACTGTAACTTTAGGAACGTCTAGAGATGCAAATAAAATTGATATGCCATCGCATGAAGGAGAAGAGAACTTCTACCTTCACTATAACTTCCCTCCTTTTTGTACAGGTGAAGCAAGACCTATCCGTGGAACTTCACGTCGTGAAGTAGGACACGGTAACCTTGCACAACGTGGTCTTAAAGGAATGGTACCAGATGATTGTCCTTACACGGTACGTGTAGTTTCTGAAGTATTAGAATCTAATGGTTCTTCTTCTATGGCAACTGTATGTGCTGGAACAATGGCAATGATGGATGCAGGTATCCAAATGATTAAGCCAGTTTCTGGTATTGCAATGGGACTTATCTCTGATGCAGCTACTGGAAAGTATGCAGTGCTTACAGATATCCTTGGTGATGAAGATTACTTAGGAGATATGGACTTTAAAGTAACTGGAACGGCAGATGGTATTACTGCTTGTCAGATGGACATTAAAGTAAAAGGATTGAGTTATGAAATTCTTGTTGCTGCATTAAAGCAAGCAAGAGATGGTCGTTTACACATCCTTGAAAAAATAGTTGAAACAATCGCTACTCCGCGTGAGGACGTAAAAGATTACGCTCCAAAAATGGTTTCTGTTCGTATTCCTAATGAATTCATTGGTGCCTTAATTGGACCAGGAGGAAAAGTGATACAAGAACTTCAAAAAGAAACTGGATGTACCATCGTTATAAACGAAGATCCAGTAACTGAAGAAGGAATTGTTGAAATTTTAGGAACAGGACAAGAAGGAATTGATCAAGTGCTTGCTAAAATTGACTCAATTACGTTTAAGCCTACTGTAGGAAACACGTATAGAGTGAAGGTAATCAAGATGCTAGATTTTGGTGCTGTAGTGGAATATCTTGACGCTCCTGGTAACGAAGTATTATTACACGTATCTGAGCTTGCTTGGGAACGTACAGAAAATGCTTCTGATGTTCTTTCTATGGGCGAAGAGCTTGATGTAAAATACTTCGGTATTGACAAGCGTACACGTAAGGAGAAAGTATCTCGTAAAGCGTTAATGGACAAGCCAGAAGGCTATGTAGCACCTGCACCAAGAGATCGTAGTAATGATCGTGGTGGTCGTGACAACCGTGGTGGTGGTCGTGATAACAGACGTGATGATCGTAAAAGAGACTAGTTTCTAAACGATTAAACATTAAAATGTCCTGCTTTTTTCGAAAAGCAGGATTTTTTTTCGCTTTAAACGCAACCTTTCGTACTTTAACCGTCTTATAAAGACAAACAAATAAACCAAACCCATGAAAATTTCTAAAATCCTAACACTTCTTTTAACTGGAGCCTTGTTCCTCACCTGTAGTAGTGATGACAAAGTAGTAGACAATGTCATTTCAGATACAGAAAGTGGCGCTGTCTTGAGAACAGTAGAAATCATTGACAATTCTATTCCAATTTCAATTGAAAATGGTCAGACACAAACCGCTGAAGGCGCACAATTATCAATGGTAATCGAAGAGCAGGATGTTCAAAATGGTGCTTTACTTGGAAGTGTAGATGTATATATTACTTTTGCCGATGGATCGCCGGATACTGGCGATAGTAGTAATGCAATTACAGATGAAGTGTTTGTAAGAAATATTCCAGCTTCAGAATTCTCTCCGGGGCCTTTTGGATTACCTAGAAAAACAGTTACACTTACCGCTACTGAAATGTTAGCAAAAGTAAACTTATCTCCCGATGCTTTGTTTGGAGGAGACACTTTTACGACACGCTTTGCACTAAACCTTACAGACGGGAGAATTTTCTCAACTGATAATGCTGGTGGAATTATTACGGGAGGATTTTTCAGCTCTCCATTTCAATACAGAACTCCAGTTGTTTGTAACCTTGAAACTACTTCCTTTGTAGGTGATTATCTACTAGAAGAAATTACTCCTTACGTTGATGGTCCTACTTTTGATGATGGATCTGTTGTAAGTGTAGAAATTGGAGATACAGATACAGAGCGCTTCTTTTTGACAAATAACTACCCAGATTACTGTGGCACACTAAACCCTTTCAAATTTTTATTTGTTTGTGGCGAAATAGTAATTCCTACCCAAGCTAGTAATTGCGCTTGTAGTAGTGGTGCAGATTTCTTTGGAGCTTCAGACAGTCCAGCAAATTACGATGCTGCAGATGATTCTGTATTCTTTATTACTTTCTTAAATGATACTTTAAATGATTGTGGTGCTCCTGCAGTAACCACTTATAAGCTTACTAAGCAATAAAAAAATAAGACTCCTAAAAAGGCATTTCTTTTCTTAGAAATGCCTTTTTTTTGTTTTAGACGCAACCTTATTAAATTATACAGTCTTAACACTAAGCAACGGCAAACTATTGGATTTAAAAATTCTCATTGAGAAATGTAAAAAAGGCGACAGGAAGGCGCAGCATACCCTCTACAATTTATTTAAGGACAAATTGTATGCACTATGTTTAAAGTACTGCAAAAGCAGGGATGAAGCCCATGACAATCTCCAGGATTCCTTCATTACCATTTTTCAAAAAATTGATAGCTACTCTGGGAAAGGATCCTTTGAGGGATGGCTCAAACGTATCACAATTAATAAGGCCATTGACCGATACAAACGAGAACCCTACTTAGAACCCATTGACAATTATCACGTAGCGGCAGAAGATACCACCATCGATGAAAAAGAAACGCATATCACATTACAAGTGATGCTCTCTTTTATTCAAGAACTTCCAGACAGATACCGACTCGTTTTTAACCTCTATGAAATGGACAACTATACTCATAACGAGATTAGTGAGATACTTGGCGTGAGTGAAGGCACCTCAAAATCAAATCTCCATAGAGCTAAAGTAATACTCAAACAAAAAATAACAGCCTTAACGGCTACCCAAAACAACTTTATAGCAAATGGGTACTAAGAAAGACATAGGTAAATTATTCCAAGAAAAGTTCAAGGACTTCGAACAGGCACCAGATGCCGGTTCATGGGATGCAATTGCCGCAGGATTAGATGGAAAAAATAGCAATCGCTACTTTGTTCCACTTTGGATAACAATTGGCTCTGTGCTAGTTCTAGGAGTGATTGTCTTATTTTTATGGCAACCTTGGACTGCGCAAATAGACACCAATATTCCACAAAAAATTGTTGACACCCCTCCATCTAATGAGACCAAAAGCCTAGAACAAAATGAGGCTTCAAAAGATCTGAGTTATGACGAGAAAGATTCTATTAAGGAGTTGAAATCTATTGCACCACTTTCAAGTGCAAACAATATTAATACAGTAGCAACTGAAACTCAGCCTGAGAATAAAACTTCACTAAATCAGTCAGATAGAATATCAGACCAAAAAAGTGCTACATCTAACACTAAAGCTGCAAAAACAGCAGCTAATTTAAGCTCTAGCAACACTGGTAACACTGGCAACCCTAATGCACAGCCAATAGCGTCATCCGATTCTAAATCACAAAAAAGCAAATTAATAAATTCCACCAGCACCTCTTATTCTTCTAATACATCCAATAAGATAGCTAGAGACGAAAATGCCCCTGGTATTGTAAAAATGAATGCGGCTCTAAAGGATAGACTCATTGCCAGAGAGCGTGCAGCACGTGAAGCCTATAAATTGAATCTTTCTAAAGAAAAAGAGGCTATGGAATCAAAACGTCAAGCGCAAATTGCTTATGAACGTTCCAAAAGAGATTCCATTTCTAAAGCCACTAAAACTGCAGCCTTGGCCCAAGCTGAAAAAGAAGCCAAAGAAAAAGCTGCAAAGAATAAGGATAAATCTGCATCGGAACCTAAATCAGCTGTTGAAAAATCTATAGATAGGAATGAAGCAGTGACTTATAAATTTGCAATTTCACCTTATGTCAGCGCCCTTAGCTACGGCTCATTGGCGAAAGGGTCTTCTATCGATGATAGATTGGTAAATAACCCACGAGAAGCTATTAGCACGCAAGGGTATGGTATTCGTGTAGAGTATAGCCTTTCAGAGCGTGCAAGTTTTAGATTTGGAGTGGGCGTTTCTCCACTTAAATATCGAACCAATAATTTTCAGGTCCTTAACAATGGTGGGACAATCAATGTATACCAGTTTTCTGGACTGACACCTACTCAATTAGAGCAAGGCGGAACTCCAACAGATCCCGAAGCCGTAGCATTTTTCAACAACTTCGATGTAATTACTATTGAACAAAACATTTCCTATTTGGAAATCCCTTTGGACTATCAATACAAGTTTATCAACAAGCGAATTGGCCTGAGCTTGAACCCAGGCTTAAGCATCTTTATTCTAACCGACAATAATGTTTTTGCTATTGCTGATGACGCTACTAGATTACGAATAGGTAGAGAAACGAGTTTGAACGATTTGAGTTTTGCTTTTAATTTAGGATTAGGCGGACATTACAACTTTGCGAAGCATTGGAGGTTGGATGTAGAACCTACTTTCCGTTACCAACTCAATCCTTATTCTAATTCCTTAAGCAACTTTAAACCTTATTATTTAGGAGTTCAGTTTGGCGCTTCCTATAAATTTTAAAATGTAGGCTCTCAACGTATCATTACTATACAAAAATCTACAAAATATAAAGCCGACAGACACCCTGAGCAACCCACTAATAATGAGTTAATTACTGACTAAAAATAAAATTATTGCCTCATTTTTGTAACATTTTACCCCTTTTAAACGTATAACCAATACAACACACTCAAACCCCTGTTGAACAACTTACATGAGACAGCTTAAAATTACCAAGCAGGTCACTAATCGCGAGACCGCTTCTCTAGATAAATACTTGCAAGAGATTGGAAAAGTCGACCTAATCACAGCTGATGAAGAGGTGGAATTAGCTCAGCGAATTAAAGCTGGAGACCACCGTGCTTTAGAAAAACTTACAAAAGCCAACTTACGTTTTGTTGTATCTGTTGCAAAACAATACCAAAATCAGGGTCTAACACTTCCAGATCTTATTAATGAAGGAAATTTAGGTTTGATTAAAGCTGCTCAGCGTTTTGATGAGACACGTGGATTTAAATTCATATCTTACGCTGTATGGTGGATTCGTCAATCGATACTTCAAGCATTAGCAGAACAGTCGCGTATTGTTCGCCTACCATTGAATAAGATTGGATCTATTAATAAAATAAACAAGACCTTTGCTTTTCTTGAGCAAGCACATGAGCGTCCGCCAAGTGCCGAAGAGATTGCAAAAGAATTGGACATGACAATTAATGACGTAAAAGAGTCTATGAAAAACTCTGGACGTCACGTAAGTATGGATGCGCCACTCGTAGAGGGTGAGGATTCAAACTTATATGATGTTTTACGTTCTGGTGAGTCTCCAAATCCTGACCGTGAATTATTACACGAGTCATTACGCACGGAAATAGAACGTGCTTTGGAAACATTAACGCCTCGTGAGGCCGATGTTATTCGTTTGTATTTTGGTCTAGGTGATCAACATCCAATGACCTTGGAAGAAATTGGAGAAACCTTTGACTTAACACGTGAACGTGTACGTCAGATTAAAGAAAAAGCAATACGCAGACTAAAACATACGTCTCGTAGTAAAATATTGAAAACTTATCTGGGTTAATACGACCTAGTAACAGCAACAACAGTTTATCATAACTGTTCGTTTTTTGATTGATGAATGAATCCCCGGCTGATTACCGGGGATTTTTCATTTTATATCAACAATGTTTTCCTACTCCCTCCAATCCGTCTATTTTTGCACAAACAACACAACAGATGTCTGAAAAATTGATTGCCCCTTCCGTTCTCGCTGCCGATTTTGCAAATCTTCAACGCGATGTAGAAATGATTAACGCCAGTGAAGCCGATTGGTTTCACATCGATATCATGGACGGCGTTTTTGTTCCAAATATTTCTTTTGGAATGCCAGTACTCCGAGATATCGCAAAACATGCGACAAAAACAATAGACGTTCACCTTATGATTGTTGATCCAGATAGATACATTCAAACATTCGCCGATTTAGGAAGTGATATTCTTACCGTTCATTATGAAGCTTGTACCCATTTACACCGTACGCTTCAGGCAATCAAGGCCGCTGGTATGAAAGCGGGCGTTGCACTGAATCCTCACACCAATATAAGTCTATTAGAAGATGTAATTCAAGATATCGATATGGTTTGCCTAATGAGTGTCAATCCGGGCTTTGGTGGTCAAAGCTTTATCGAGAATACTTATGACAAAGTACAGGCCTTAAAAGACCTAATAAATAGTAAAGGAGCGTCAACCTTGATTGAAATTGATGGAGGTGTTACCAATAAAAATGCAAAACAACTCTGCGATGCCGGAGCCGACGTCCTCGTAGCCGGAAGTTATGTTTTCAAATCTGAAGACCCTACCCTAACGGTTAAAAACTTAAGAGCCCTAGTCAACTAGACTTCTCTTTAAAGTAAAAAAAGCCACTTCATTAGAAGTGGCTTTTTTTTATATCTACTGTTTTGATTGTCTTAATCTCTTGACATGAATATTCTAAGAATATACCAGAACAGGAGCATTAAAGAAGCAAATAACCCTAAGGCAGCTGCTACATATTGTTCTTCATGGTATTTGTTAACCATATTAGATGTCGTATATAAGATAGAACCAGCAGCAAGTGCAACCATAGCCCCACTAAACCAGAGTCCGAGATCAAATCCAAAAATCGTTCCGGCTACTATTAATCCCATGGCTATTACAAAACCTATTGTAAGGATAGAACGTAAAAAAGAAAAATCCTTTTTAGTAAAAAATACGATGGCTGAGAGTCCAACAAATAAAGCAAGTGTCATGACACCAGCTTTCTCTAGGATTTGCACCCCATCGATCATTGAAAATGCCATAAACAACAAGGGTACAAAAATAAATGCCTCTGCAACCACATAAATTAAAAGTGCCGCATAATGTACATTCTTATCATCCGACTTCAACGCTAAGCCTTCGGCATAGCTCGTTATAAACATAAAAGCTCCAAGTAAAAGCAGCCAACTCCATCCTCCTATCAACGATAGTGCAAAATTGACGATCATTTCAGATTGAAAAAAGAAGTACTCCACCACAACAAAAAGCAAAACTGCTAGTGCCACGTGGGTATAGGTTTTTCGATAAAAAGCAGCACGACGTTCTTCTGTTAATGCGCTAAGTGGAATTATTTGAGGTTGTTCTAATTGATTCATATGAACTTTTGTAATTTAATTTTAAAACTGTTTTGATTAAGATTAAATGTACTGCTTTTAGTGGATTGAAGCCTTTATTTTTATGACATAATTAACCTTTGATTTCTACTTCAAAAATCCTTCCCAAAATCATAATTCAGGAGGATTTTAGTATGATTATATACTTGCGGAAAATGAGTTTCAAAATCCTCTGGCGATTCAAAGAAATACTCAGCGAGCACAGCCATAAATTCATACTGATTGGTAAATGCATAGGCTCTAAAGTACTTCACCTTATCTAAGCGATCTCTCAATTCGGTATCTTTTAATCGTTCAAATATTAATTTGAATCTTTTCTCAAATCTCAAAGCATCAAGATCTCTACTTGTTAGAGCATCCAATTGTAAAGCATGCATAAACTCATGAATTCCTAAGTTTAAATTATCATCAGTTATCCTATAGCCTTCTTCAAAATCGGGCCACGAAAGCACAACTGCTTTTTGTCTTGGGTTAAATTCTCCTTTGTGGTAGGCGTCATTGACCGCACTATAAAAAGGCTCTGGGTAAATAAGTATGTGATCAATCAATTGATAAGTATACTGCCTGCGTCCAAAAGTCAACATACAGCCCACTGCAGCAATTATTAATTTCATTGATTCGGTTACTACCAAGCCGTCTCGCCCTATGAATTCTTTTTGTTTGATAAAGGTGGCCACTCGATGTTCAAATCGAGCTTGTTGTTTTGGAGCGAGTGTATTATAAAATGAAAAGTCTTTGGAAAGGTGATCTTTTTGCTTTCGCGAAAGCGAACGAAAAACCAATAGATCCCTATAAAACAATCTATCTGTTCGCTGCGCATAGCTGGTTTCTAATATGCGGAAGAGCATAAATAGCATCCAACAAACAGCCACTCCTATCCCTATGGTTGGGAGCCACATATATTCCTGGGCTTGTTCTAGTAGAAGCATCAAGGATAGAACGTTTTAAATACCGTTCTATTTTTTACCACCATCTCCTTTAAATTGTTGAGACGCATTTTTAAAGAGCACATTAAAGGTTGTCAAACTCCCATAGATCCTAGTAATATATTGTTGGAGGTCAATCTTATCTTGATCTTCTAAGGTTTTGCTTGCATTAATTTTTTGCTCCATCACTCGTATACGATCCCTCACCATCACTATTTTGTGAAAGAATGTATCTATAGGAATATCCTTAGATGATAAGGCACTGTCTTTAGGTGAAAGTGTCATTGTCCCTCCTTTCCACTTTTCAGCGATTGGGACAATTTCAGAGATATCGCTATATTGTTTGAGGAGATTTCTTAAGGTTTTCTCCACCTCATAGAAGCTAATGGTATCTACCTCATCTTCCACAGCTTCAATCACCTCAAAGTGATCATCAAAGGTGATGGTTTCTAAACCTTTATCAATAAATGTAACCCAATACAACTCTGAAGTCACATTAGTAACCACACCAGCCCCATGGGTCTCGTGTTTTATTCTTGAACCTATTCCTAAGAGTGTCTTCATTATTTTAATTTGCTTTCGGGTAATTTTTGAGCGAGGGGGTATCCTAAGGATTTACTTCGGCGATAATCTACTTTTGACTTATCATCTTGTCCTAAACGTTCATATGCTAGTCCGCGATTATACTCTGGACGGCCATCTGCAAATGCTTTCGCTTCGATGACTTTAGTGAGATGAGCAACCGCATCTTCATATTGTTTAAGTTTGATTTCAATGATCCCTAGGTTTAACAATGTAGGATTATTTGTAGGGGTCACTTCTAATATTTTCATAAACTCCACTTTTGCCTCTGCGTGCTTATTTTCTTTTATCAACTCAAATGCCTTACTATACCAGGCTCTAATATCTGTTTCCCTTTCTCTACTTGTAAATCGATCTTTAAAACGGATCAAAGAACTATCTGTAGGATTTGCTTTTATCGCCTCATCTACAACCGCAGCTGCACGCACTGGATCCTTATAAAATTCCATTATCCGTGTACTTTTTGCTTTCCATTGAGAAACATCTTGTGGATCAAAGGCAAGGCGTTCATCATAGGTTTTGAAATAGTTTACTGTATCTCCCATCGCTCTATAAGCATTTAACAAGAGAACATAGTTATTTTTAATCGCAGGGTATTTCTCAAATCCCTTTTTAGCATAGAATACTGCACTATCATTATTGACCATCTTCTGTCCATAAATAATGGCTTTAAGCATCGTAGACTCATAGTGGTTAAGTCCAATTTTCATGGACTTATCCAGATGATTCAGAGCTAAATCCAGACGACCTTCACTCATGGCGTACATTCCTTTTACGTGTTCATTAGGACGACCTACACCTCCAATAGTAAAATATCCATCAAGACGTTGCAATGCTTGCTCATAAGAGTAGGCATATTTATCGACCATTAGGTTCTTTCCTGAGGTATCAGCCAGAATGTAGTTTTGATTTACATAGGATTGATATTTTAAAAAGGAAATTATAGTAGCTCCTAAAAGAACTATTCCTATTCCTGCAAGCATTGGTTTCCCAACCTTCCAAGAACCAACGGTTTTTGTCTCTTTATTATTAGACGTAACAAAAGTGATTATCAATGCAGCAATAACTGCGTACAAGCCTTGAATAGGCGTTCGCTCTAGGGGAAAGTTTAAGTTGGCATCAACACCATAGGCCATTAAGGCGAGCATCAATATAAGATACATCCATCGTTCTTCTTGGGATGGATTTTTAAGTACTAGTCGGATTACACCTATAGTCAGCAAAGCCAACATCCCAAAATATCCAAGTCCGCCCAAAATACCAACCTCAGCGAGCACTTGTAAAAAATCACTGTGAACACGCAGGGGATAGATGAATTTATTATTTACTGAAGCTGCAAAATACTTGTCTTTGTTTGACAATTTCCAATTACCAATCCCTACTCCTGTTAATGGGTTTGCTTTAAAATCATCGACTGCCATTTCAAAATAAATGAGTCGACCACTGTCAAATCCACTTGAACGGGATTTTTTAACCAAGGTTTCAACCACTTTCCCAGAGGCATCTACAGAGACGGTGGTCAATATCTGCTTATACGAATTGGCTTTCCCTTTATCAACGCGGTTGGTATTTGTGACCAATAAAAATCCTACAACCAGGATTCCCAGTATTGGGAGAATAGGATATTTCAGCTTTCGCGAAAGCGAACCCACACGTATCCCATCAACTACAAGATAGATTATAAATACTGCAAAATATAGCACGAAACTAAGTAATGCTGAACGCGCTCCTACATAGAATAAAGCGGTAAAGCCAATAAAAAAACTAATTAGAGAAACAATTTTCCAGCTTCCTGTATGTCTGAGTACTCCCCAAATAACAAACGGTAATTGTATTGCAAGAGCAGCTGCTGTTACATTTCTATTTCCAAATAACAGCTCTGTCCCTTTTAACAACTTCGTACTCCTTAAGGTATCTATGTTTTCTAAAAAGTAAAAGACAATCTGTATTCCTATAATTAAAACGACAATATGTACCGCTTTAACCACAAACTCAAATAGTTGTTTGGGAGCCATTTTAAATAGAAAATACATATTAAGTGTGGCACCTAGCGTAATTGCGATGCGCGCGATATCCTTTACACCTTCTGGGACATTAATGGTTCCCCAAAGTGAAATAATTGATATCAGAAGGAAAAGACTATAGGCTCCAAAGAACAGAATTCCCCATCGATGTTTAGGAAAAATAGTTAGTTCTTTAGGAGCTTTCAACAAAAAGCCAAACCCTAGAAGTGTTACTATTCCAAAATAGAACCATTGAGATCCACCGCTTCAAATCTTGGGATCAATCCTATAATACTATAGAGAACAATTAAAATTTTAGGCCCTAATAGATTAGGAAGCGTTTGGGTTTTTTCCAAAATACATATGTTTAAATGGCAGGGCTAAAATATGATTTTTATCACAAAACTTCTAAAAGCGCTGAGCTCACTTATTCAAGTATTATCTACAAATTTTATAATTTTTCGCTTTTATGAAAACCGCCTTAGTAAAAGTTGCGTATGTCTCGGTGTAACTAAAAATAGTACATACACCATGAAAAAAACAAAATTAGTAGCCTTAGGCGGACTCCTTGCAATTGGAGCAGCACTTATCGCAGCAGACCACTTGGATGCAATGGCCGTAGCCGGTACCACAGCAGACATCACAGATTTTTATGCCTTTGAAGGGGAAAATCCTGACAACACCGTTTTTGTAGCAAATGTTCAAAGTTCGCTAGCTCCCGCTGGTAACGATGCAACATTTGACGAAAACGTACTTATTGAAATCAATATCGACAATGATGGCGATCTCATAGAAGACCTTATTATTCAAGCTATTCCTAGAGATGGTAAAATGTATTTCTTTGGCCCTTATGCGCCAGGAAGCACAGGACTCAATAGTACTATTGATGCCGAAACAATGCTACAAGGACAGGTAGACATTACTGTTGACGATATTGCGATTACTTCAAATGCAAACGGCATCTCCTATTTTGCTGGACCTCGTGAAGACGCATTTTTCTTTGACTTCAGCCAATTCAATGCAGTTATTGGAGGAATGGCACCAGGAGGATTCAATAATCCAGGAAATGATGACTTTGATGGTACTAATGTGCTTTCAATTGTAGTAGAAGTTCCTAACGGCTTATTAGGAGGAACTTTTTCGCACCCTGCAGGAACCGGAGTACAAGTATTTAATGCTTGGGTTGAAGCAAAACGTAAACAATAATAAAAATTGAAAAGACATATTATGAAAACACACACAATAAAAAATATATTCGCTGCAATGATTTTAGTAGCAACAGTTGCTAGTTGTAGTAATGATGATGACAATGTCATTGTAGTTGGCGACGACGACGGCGGAATGGTAACAGCAGATTTTTCTGGCACTTTTGTACAACAAGATCAAATGGGTCGTCCAGGAATCAATACTGTTTTAAGTGGCTCTACTGCCATTAAAAATGATTTTAACGTGACGATTCCTTCAGAGCAAGGAGCAATTTTCCAACCCTTATTCTTGGATCAAGCCGTTGCATTACACGCTGCTTTTGGCGCATCTTATGAAACCAATATTCTTGGTTTAGACGCCACTACACTTACGACCATTTTGGCGAGTGATGTCTTACAAGTAGCTCCTAATGAACCAACTTCTTATTTTGACGGAACAAACGTTTTAACAGGAAGAAATCTTAATGATGATGTAATTGACATCTCATTAATCCTACTTTTTGGAGGAACTACTGGAGACCGTTTTAACGGTCAAGATTTAGACGGAGATGGTGTTGCCGATTTACCTATACTGGTAACAGATAACGTAAGCGGTGACGGAGAAACTCCATCATCTAGTTTCCCATACTTGGAAACACCTCACTAAACTTTGGTTAAAAGGATGCGTGCACACCAAGCGCGCATCCTTTTATTTTTTTACTCACCACTCAAAACAAAAAACATGAAATTTTCACTAATACTCTTATTGAGCCTGTGTATACTTTCTTGCTCAACTACCATTACCAACCCACAGGATTATGAGCAATCATTAAACGCTCAAACTAATGAAGCTGTAAAAAACGCAGCCTTGCGTTTGAATTTTTGGAACACTAAGATTAAGACAGATAGTATGCAATTAGCATCTCTTCCTTATGCGGCAGAAGCCTACGGTTCCTTATTTCAAAACACAGCAGACATTCAATATCTTAAAGCAGCTGAAAAAACGCTCAAAAGAGCGGCAGATATCGCAGCCATAGGTAAGTCAGGACATTTAGAAGCTCTTGCAGCAAACTATATAAAGCAACATAGATTTCAAGAGGCGCTCTCAGCCTTAGAACAAGCCTATATAATAGGCGGCAAAACAAAGTCAACAACCTTTATGCTCTTTGATGTGCATATGGAATTAGGTCACTATAGAGAGGCACAAACTTATCTAGACCTTACGAGCGATTTTACAGATTTTAATTACTTAACTCGCCTTGCAAAATGGAAGGATTATGTTGGAGATCTTGACGCTACCATTCATTATATGGAAGAGGCAAGAAATATCGCAGAAGGTTCAAACAAAAAAGACATCCGTATGTGGGTGTATACTAATTTAGCCGATTATTATGGTCATGCTGGAAGACTCCAGGATTCTTATAATCACTATTTAAAAGCATTGCAATTAGATCCTACTAATGCTTACGCGAAAAAAGGGATCGCTTGGATCGCCTATTCTCATGAAGCAAATGCAACAGAGGCTTTACGTATTCTCAATAGCATTCCAGCAGAATACTACAGTCCAGATTATTACTTACTCAAGGCAGAAATCGCCGAGTTTATGAATGATGAAGGAACAAAAAAAGAACAGTTAGCATTATATGCTTCGGCTGTTTCCAATCCCGATTATGGTAGTATGTACAATATTCCGACAGCATTAATTCTCGCTGAGGAAAATGGCAATTATGATACAGCCCTTCGATTGGCAGAACAAGAAGTAGCCGCAAGAGCTACTCCAGAAACTTATAGTTTACTAGCTCATATTTTACATCTTAAAGGAGATGTACATAAAGCATTGGAAATTTCTGAAAAGTACGTGGCCGGCCAAACCTTTGAACCAGAAGCCAACTATAGACTTGCTGCGATTTATAAGGCTAATAATAAAAAGGATGTAATGGCAACGCTTGAAGCTGATTTAAGAGGTAGTCACTTTGAATTAGGTCCTTTGACTGCCAAAAGAATTGAGCAATTATACCAATAAAAAATACCGCTCTTATGGTATTTAAAAACCCCATTTGAGCGGAGCCACTTTGAGTTTTGTTTTGGTGAGACCCATTTGAATGAAAGTTCAGGTGGGTTTTTTTGTATGTTGATTCCTCGTGATCATTTCGACCTTCTTGAGGTTTTTCTGACGCTACTACAAAAGAAGTGATGTAGGTTAATATATGTCTAAAAATGAACCGGATAGTAATCCCTAATTAGCTGCATGGCTTTATTGATTCATAATTATTACCAATTGTATGCAGCTACTCACACTAAAATCATAGCGGCTACTAAATAAAAAGGTGTGCGTTAGGCTTAAAAAAGGCATGTTAAATAGCCCAAGAAGACAAAGCTTGAAGGTGGTTGAATTATCTAAGCTCGCAATACACTATGGCTGCGAATGATCTACTAAGATTGCTGTAAATTATGGAGCGACTACTCCTAGGGTGTAGAGTTGTTCCATGGTAGGTGATTCACTTCCTCCTTCAGGCTCTAAGGTAATTCCAAATGCTTGAGAAGCGTTAGGATTATCTAATTCGAAAATCTGAGCCCCGTCTGAGTTGTAACCATCAATAACTCCCAAACTTGTAGGCGTCAATGGCTCCAATGTCAGTGACCATACCTGATATACTTTACCTTCTGGTGGTTGCGGTAATCCGCTCACATCTACATAGGCTTTATCATTGATATCATCCCAAAAAACAGAGGCATAAGCATCTGGATCGACAGCTTGTGCTCCCAATGGTACTCTAATAATATTTTTATCACTGATACGATCCAGCAAGCGATTAGTTTCTGCTAGACGTTCTTCTGCAATCCCAGCTTGAGTTTCGAGTAGGATTTGCTTTTCTTGAATATCAACCAACTGATTCTTCAGTTTCTGATTGCTTCCTATCTGGAAACCAATGGTTCCAATAAGCAATGCAGCTGCGGCTATTTGCAAGTATGTTTTCCAAGGAGTATGCTTGCGCGAAATTGCGGTATCATCCTTTCGCGAAAGCGGAATAACAGGGCTATCTCCTTGTATATCTTTAAATGTGCTTTCGAAAGACTTTGGCAACGAAGGTGCAGCGGCTCTACTTAATCGAATCATTGCTTCCTCGATATGCTCTACTTCTTCTCGTATTTCAGGATGCTCGGCTACCAATGATGACACTTCACGACTTTCTGCTTCGGATAAGTTTCCGAAGACGTAGAGTTCTAAAACTCCAGTGTCGATATATTTTTTAATGTCAATCATTTAATATCTAATACTTCCCTTAATTTTTTAATACAAATTCTATTGCGGGTTTTAATCGTTCCCAATGGCATCTCCAATGTTTCTGAAGCTTCCTTTTGTGTATAGCCCTTGAAGAAAAGCAAATCAATCACCTTTTTACAAACAGGTTCCAACATGGCGATGTACTTCTTAATACCAATGGCATCCATCTTAGATGTGAAATCACTTTTATCTTCCAAGACATCTACGAAATAAGCAGCACTTTGGTTTTGCTTACTGTTCTTAAAAGCCTTAGATCTTGTTTTATCAATGGCTCCGTTCCGTGCTATATTCAATATCCACGTAAAAAAGCGGCCTTTTGAAGGATTATAAGAATTCGAATTGTTCCAAATCTTCACAAAAGTATCTTGTAAAACTTCTTCTGATAACTCGACATCATGAAGCACAGAATGAATTACCCCGAAGAGACTCTCACTATAACGCGCGTGAATTTCGGCAAAGGCTTTTTCGTCCTTTTGCTGAAAACGTTCGATAAGTAGATCTGGTTGTGTCATGAATAATTAAGGGTAGAAAGATACGTTTATAACAGAATAGCTACAATGATGTTTTCAAATAAACTAAAAACATTTTTTATCCATTAAGAAAAATCAATCTAAATCGAAAACAGGCTGCTTGAATGACAACAAGAAATAACGATTTAGAGCTTTTTTTGCCCATATTACTTCTTCCGGCGCAATCGGGTTTCCATCTAATAGCAATGCCAACAGTGTATATTTCTTACTTCCATAATTTCTCGGGATGACAGTAATCTGATTATTATTAATATGAACCATCAACAATCCAGGCATTTCCATGAAACGCTCTGGGAGTTGGCTAAAACTATTATAACCTAGATGTAATACAGATAGTGACTTCATAGCACTCATAGTTGGCGGCACATCAATCAGTCTATTCCCATCCAAATAGAGGTAGGTGATTTGAGATAACAGCCCAATATTATCAGGGACTACAGTTAATTCATTAAAGTCTAACCAAACTGCATACAGATTAGGCAATTGTGAGAGGTATACATAAGACGGCTCATCTTTGAGCTCATTATAACTGAGCTTTAAGTCTTTGAGCTTTGATAGTTTTGTGATCGTAGTTGGCAGTGATTTTATATTATTGCGTTGTAAGTTTAAAAACACCAGAGGTAAATTCTCCAACTTCTGAAAAGCCTTTTCCCATTCCATGTCGGGATTATGAACTAATGATAGTTGTGTGAGATTTTTAAAACGACTCAAATTCTTAGGTAATTGAGTCAGCTGCAGACTATCTAATATAAGGACTGCCAGTTTTTCTGGCTTAGGTACTTCACTAAGAACTAACTCAATATCCAATTGTGTATTTCCGCTAAGATTTAACAGCCGTAGCTGTGTCAGCTGGTTAAATTGCTTAGGAACTTTCTTCAAATTCTGATTACTTAAATCTAAACGACGAATGTTTCCTTCTTCTGATACTGATTTAGCTGTGTCTCCATAAAAGGTGGCATAGGTAGAGCAACTTGTCAAAAGACCTAGACTTATAAAGATGACGAGGATGTGGGTATATCTATTCATCTGTATGAATGTTTAAGAATGTAGCACCAGAGACTTCAAAAAACAATCGATCCTTGGCGGTGATATCCCATGGAAAACGAGGATTCAATCCAAAACCATCATGGAGGGTATTTTGAATAAACGCCCCCAAGCGCTGACTATTAATACCCAGCTTCACGGTCGCAGAATAGTCTCTATCATGATAACTGCCAAAGGCGTATAGATTGCTGTAGAACAAGTCTTCAAAAGGCCCTAATACAAACCATACGGGCTTACGACCATCATCAGAGTTGATCGTGTTTCTGGGTAGTTCTGTATAATTAGGGCGAGCGGTAAACAACTCTAGGGCAATTCCCAATTCGTATGCTGTAAAAGGATCTTTAATTTGTGCAAAACCAAAACTTAAGGACCCAGTGGTGCCATAATCAGTCCCTTCACCTCGGAATACATTTCCAAGTTTAACGTCGTTTTGAAAAACGACTTGCACAGAATGGTCTGCATTGCCAAAACGCATCAGAATTTGTCCGCGTTTGAGGCTATAGGGTTTAAGTTTTTTAGGTAAGTAGTCCTTTCCAAAACCCAGTCCAATTCCGTTAAACCCTCCTTTCCCGGAAGGGTTAAAAAGAAGTTGCGTATTCATATCTGATATTGCAGAGCCCAATAGATTACTATTTTTCCCTATTCCTGCTAATGCAAATACTTCATAAGAATATGCTAGACCCTGTTGCTTAACAGTATGCCTTTTGACGAAGGTATAGGTTGCAAAAGAAACGCCACTTTCTAAAGATACATCCCCATAATTGAGAGCGCCAAAACCTAAGGCCCCAATTTTGAGCCATTGATTTTGATTCCCTAGCGTAATTTCAGCCTTCAACAAAGCTCCACCATTAAACTGCAAGCTTTGAGCCATCGCAGTAGGAAGCATGAGACAAAGAAATACAAGGTAGACAAATGTAGTTTTCAATATAAAAGCTGATTGAGTTTTTTCTTTAAAGATAGCTAGCGCATGCTACTGTTACAACATATTTCTACCTACTCTCCTGAAACAAGAAGTATGAACTTTTAATTTATCGGTCCTTAATGTTTGTTGAATGAAGTATTTTAGTAGCAACATTGGATTTGATTAAAGAAGATTTTTACCATTTTCGATGCAATAAACAATGCGAGTATTTTTAAAAAACTTCGGACTTTTCGCACTATCACTGATAGCAATTTCCTACGTCTTTGTTTGGATTTTTGAAATACCGAAACGTGAAGCGATTCAAAATGGAACCCACGACACAGCACAAAAATGGGAGGATATTCGCAACCCAAATAACAACTTCGATTTAATTATTCTTGGTTCAAGTCGTGGAGATAGCGCTTATAATCCAGCTATTATAGACAGTGTGGCAAACACTCATTCTTATAATCTTTGTAGTGGCTCCCAAAATCTAATAGAAAGCTATTACATTCTTAAGGAAGTCCTGAAATATCAACAACCAGACTTTATTGTATTTGACAGTTACCTGCCTTCATTTTCTGAAGACCCCGATTACTTTCACGTTTTGAACAATGGCGAATTTATGTCGCGAAGTGGGCGTTGGGATATGATAATTAATGGTTTTGGAATTCAGGGAGTAGCTTATTATGCCTTGCCAATTTTAAAATATAGAACCTATATACAAAAAGACTTTAAACAGCTCTTTGGGAATAAAAAAGTAGTGATTAAAAAGGCAAAAAGGATAGAGGGGTTTTATTATGGAGAAGAAATAGTAGATGCTACGACAGTGCGTTCTTTTGGGCCATTGGAAAGTTTGGAGGAAACGACTATTGCCAATGACCAAGTCCAAAAGTATCTAGGACTGATAAAGGAGCTTTGTAAATCTTATAATGTTGAGATCCTGCCCGTAAGAGCCCCATACCCTCCTAGCCGACAAGCAAATTTTCCCGATCCTGCACATGTTTATTTTAAGAATGTCCTTTCTGAACAGGAGCTCTCCTTACACGACTTCAATTATATTCAATTGGCAGGATTAAAAGATGAAGATTTTTCAGACGACCGTCATCTTAATTTTAGAGGTGCAAATAAAGTTTCGAAGGCATTGGGTGGGCTTATATTACAATCAAAAACGCGCCAATAAGTTAGTTCTATCTTTAATGCAATTAATAAATTCTTCCCTATGAAAAGAGCGCCAAAAAAGCCTTTTTATTTGGAATGGCAGCACAGCCAACTACCACAAGAATAATCCCATTACAAATGAAGTTTTATTAGTTAAAGTACAATAGATTGTTGTGAACAATAAGAAAATCTACTTTAGCGCATTGATATAAGGACTATATTCTCATCAATTAATACATGGAGATTTAAAAACCGTATAAGAATTAAGCTCTACTACTTGAGGGTATCAATGACACTTCCACAAGTTAACATGGCATCACCGTAATATGGATTGCGAATCTCCTCATCCGTGCTTAACCAAATAGCGCCTTTGTTATTATTGGCCATTGGACATTTTTGAATATAGATGGTAGATGGCAAACCTTGAATTTGCATTGCTAAGGCGACCATATTTTCATTGAGTATAATAAAATGCTCCCTTTGATTTTCAATACTTGCATTCTCGGCTATTGCCTCCACCATTTTCAAACTTTGTTTAAAGTGGGCCTGCTCCATACTTCCTAGCTTGCTAGCATTCATAGATTTTAATTCTTTGAGGAGCGCTTTCGCGAAAGCAGAGACCTCAGCAGCATCTGTGGCAACAAAGGCATCTTTCATCTTGAGATAGTTAATGAGTGCCGCCTGCAATTCCTTTTGAAAGGCTACAGGAAGTGTCATTTTCATATCAGACATTTGAGGCATTACCACTTCTTCCTTCCCTTTGTTCATCATAGACTTTTTGCCTTGCAATTGGGCAGTTGCATCTACAGTAAATGTGCCGTTAGTAACGATTTCATCTCCATTTTCAATACCAGAACTAACTTGATAATTATCTCCAACTCTTGATCCCAAAGTCACCTCTCTCATTTCAAAAACTGGGGCATTGGGATTCGTCTTTATATACACCAATGAACGTTCTCCTGTCCATAAAACTGCGGTTGCTGGGATTCTGATCGTCTCAGTGGCAGTATCCCTACTCACTCCCTTTATTTTTCCTGTTACAAACATCCCTGGCTTAAAGAGATCATCACGATTAGGAAGAGTTGCTCGTACACCAACAGTTCTTGTTGCCGTATTCAATACAGGGTCTATAAAAGATATGGTAGCGTCAAATTCCTTATTGGCATAGGCGTTTGTAGTAATTTTTATTTTTTGGCCTTTCTTAAATTGTGAAATCTGATGTTCATAGGCATCAAAAGAGGCCCAAACGGTATTGAGGTTACTTAGCTTTACAAGAGGTTGCCCTTGTTTGACGTAGTCGCCTTCAGCGGCTAATACTTGAGAGACAGTACCGGAAACAGTAGCGAAAATAGGGGTGTTCGCGCGTACTGTTCCGGACTGCTCAATAGCATTTATTTGGCTTTCTGAAAGCTTCCAATTTTTTAATTTATTTCGTACCGCCTGATATAAGGCTGGTTGGGATTCTTTTAGAGACGCTGCAGTAATAAGTTCTTGTTGTGCAGCAACAAGCTTGGGCGAATAAATGGTCGCTAGTAATTGACCACGATTAACTTCTTGCCCTTCAAAATTAATATTTAGGCGCTCAATACGCCCTTCAAAATAGCTTGCTTGAACGGAATTGTTTTCTTCATTCTGAACAATTTTACCCGATAATGAAATCATTCCATCAGTATCTGTCGACATAGAATTCCCAACGACTGTGGTTTGAATATTTGCCAAGGCCATGGCATTTTCTGTCATTTTAATCTCATTTGCAGCTAGCCCTTCTGCAGAGGTTTCTGCAGGGATTAAATCCATACCACAGATTGGACAGTCACCAGGTTCTGATTGCATAATTTGTGGATGCATAGAGCAGGTCCACATAATGGCGCTGTCTGAGTCTTCAGAATGGTCGTGATTGTCTGTCATTTCGGAAGCATCAGAATTGCCCATAGCGGTCTCCGTTGAGCCGCCAAAAACAAGCCAACCAATAATGAGTCCAATCACGATTGCTACAATACCTATTACTAAACTATTTTTATTCATAATTCCAATTTCTTAAACCTTAGCACAAACCCGCGCTAGGGATAGTAGTGAAAATCCTTTTTTGTGCCTGATCCCAATGTCTCTCTGAAAGAGTCTTACATTAAAGAATCGCACAAAAAAGATTGTAGCGGATAGCCCGCTCGAGCGCCCAAATACTTCTACTTACTCGCTTCTAATCGAGCAATCATTGCCTTCATATCTTCAATCTCTTTCTTTTGTGCCTTGATAATATCCTCGGCCAATTGTTTTACTTGAGGGTCTTTAATATCAGCACGTTCACTGGTTAAGATAGCGATTGAATGGTGAGGAATCATCGCTTTCATCCATAAAACATCTCCTAAAATGGGGGCTTGCGCTCTTACTAAGCTTAGAGCACTTACAAAAAGACCTACACTCACCACCACTATTGCAATATTCTTCTTTTTATTTTTATACATCGAACGTATAGCAACAAACATTATAATCGCCATAGTTGCAATTCCTAAACAACTCATGTAAAATCGAGTTAAGCTAAAATAAACGTGATCTAATTCATAGGTATTCAAGTACATCGTAATGTACATAGCTATAAAAGATGCCACTAACATCCCTACAAACTTGGTATAACTTCCTTTGGTCATTTGATTACTGTTGTGATCGTTAGCATTCATAATATTTGGTTTTAAGGGTTACTCAATTTGAAATGGAAACTGTATAGCTACCTTTTCCCAAGCCAATTTGATAGTTCCTGAATTATCTGTGTCCTTAGATACTGTATACGTTAAATGTTCTGTGCTTTCATCAGAGATTTGCGGAATCACTGTAAAGCGTAAGATATCGTCTTTCTCGTTGTAATCATCTTTTCCGTGCTGATCCCAATTGCTATTGAAAATCACCGTCCATTCCTCCTGATTAGGAATTACAAAGAAGCCATATTTACCAGCTTTCAATGTCTTCCCAGCTATACTTAAATCTTTGTTGGTTTCCATCCAAGTGGCTCTGTGTGCGCCAGCCTGCCACACAGCATCATAAGGGAGCAAGCCACCAAAAATTACTCGCTCACGTACCCCTGGCGAAGAATAGTCAAAGTGTATGTGTGCATCGCCTATCATAGCCATTGCAGCCGTATGCGGACTCAAAGGCTTCTTTTTACTTGGTTCTGCTGTGGTTGGTTCTTCTACAGCCTCAATAGATTCAGTTTCTGGAGCGTCCTTTTGCTTGTCTTTGCAGGAAGATAAAAGTAGAAGTGCGAAGAAACATATTGTTATAATTTTCATAGGGTATAGATTTTAGTTTATAGATTTTGATTTGAGTCTTAATGCGTTTGCAATGACAGAAACCGAGCTAAAACTCATGGCTAAAGCCGCTATCATAGGTGATAATAATATTCCAAAAATTGGAAATAATACTCCGGCCGCGATTGGGACTCCGAGGGTGTTATAGATTAAAGCAAAAAACAAGTTTTGCTTGATATTTTTCATGACTGCATGACTAAGGTTCCTCGCTTTTACAATGCCATGTAGATCGCCTTTTACAAGAGTTAGCATGGCACTTTCAATAGCGACAGCCGTTCCTGTGCCCATGGCAATTCCCACATCACTTTTGGCCAATGCAGGAGCGTCGTTAATTCCATCTCCTGCCATAGCCACTACATGACCTTGTTCCTGTAATTTAATCACCTCATTGAGCTTATCTTCAGGTAACATGCTCGCTTTGAAACTAGCGAGATTTAACTCGTTTGCAACGGCTTGAGCAGTATCGTGATTATCTCCAGTGAGCATAATTACCGAGATTCCCTTCTCTTGAAGTTCTTTGATTGCCTGAGCACTGCTCGCCTTAATTTTGTCAGAAATAACAACGTAACCTGCAACTTGGCTATCTACCGCCAAATAGGATACTGTTTTCCCTTGCTTCTGATAGCCTTGGACGATTTCTTCCATTTTAGACGAAATAGTAGCTTTGGCATACGCCATCATTTTATCATTCCCCAAGTCAAGTCTTTTACCATTTACGGTTCCTTCGACTCCCATTCCAGTTACCGCACTAAAACCTTCGACGGCTTGTAGTTCTACCTTTTGCTCTTTTCCGTACTTCACAGTAGCTTCGGCAAGTGGATGTTCGCTGGAACTATTAAGAGAAGCGATGAGTTGTAGTATTTCGCTTTCGCGAAATTGCTCTCCAAAAGAACCCATCTTCTCAACGGTTGGCTTTCCTTCTGTAATCGTACCCGTCTTGTCAACAATTAACGTATCTACCTTGTCCATTTTCTCTAAGGCCTCAGCATTCTTAATAAGGACCCCATTTTGAGCCCCTTTTCCCACGCCCACCATCACAGACATAGGTGTTGCTAAACCAAGCGCGCATGGACATGCAATAATTAATACTGCAATGGCATTTACAAGTGCATATACATAGGCTGGTTCTGGTCCCCAATAGGCCCAGACTCCAAAAGTGATCAATGCGATTATGACCACTACTGGTACGAAATATCCAGATACAGTATCTGCTAATTTTTGAATTGGAGCACGACTACGGCTTGCGTCGTTGACCATCTGAATGATTTGAGAAAGTAAGGTGTCGCTACCTACCTTTTCGGCTTGCATTAAGAAGGATTGATTCCCGTTTATGGTACCGCTGCTAACTTTGTCGTCTATTGCTTTGTTCACTGGAATAGGCTCCCCAGAAATCATTGATTCATCTACGGTGGTATGCCCTTCTGTAATGCGCCCATCTACCGGTATTTTATCTCCAGGTTTTACACGTAAGATGTCTCCTTTTTTAATCTGGTCAATGGAAACTTCTTCTTCAATCCCATCAGTCACCCTTATCGCTTTATTTGGCGCTAATTTTAAGAGCTCCTTTACGGCGGAGTTGGTTTTACTATGTGCTCTAGCTTCCAAAACCTGACCCATTAAAACGAGAGTCAATATCACGGTTGCTGCCTCAAAATAGACGTGCACCGCCCCAGATTCTGTTTTAAATTGTGCTGGGAAAAAGTCAGGAAATAACATTCCGAACACACTAAATAACCAAGCTACGCCTGCTCCAATACCAATTAAGGTAAACATATTAAGGTTCCAAGTTTTTATACTTCTGTAGGCACGCTCAAAAAACATCCAAGTCGCATAAAATACTACAGGAATGGAAAGGCCAAACTGCAACCAATTCCACCATTTTTGTTCCATGACGTTATAAAGCGGATTGTCAGGAATCATCTCGCTCATCGCAATCAGGAAAATAGGCACTGTAAAGATGACAGCGATCCAGAATTTCTTAAGTAATTTTTGATAGGTTTTCTCTTCAGCAGAAAGATCTGGCTCCATTGGGACCAAATCCATACCACAAATCGGACAAGATCCAGCTTCATCCTTTATCACTTCAAGATGCATAGGGCAGGTCCATTGCTCTGAAACTGTTGTTGATATATTTTGTTCTTCTACGAGATCCATACCACATATTGGACAATCTCCCGGACTGTCATAGGTCTTGTCACCTTCGCAATGCATTGGGCAATAGAATCCCCCCAGCCCCCTGAGGGGGAGTTGCGGCTCACGTTCATGAGTCTTACTCCTTCTCTTTGGGGAGGCTGGGAGGGGATCTGTATGTATACTATACGTATCACCATCCTTGGTCAAAGCGTCTTGAAACTTCTCAAGAGGGATATGCGTATCCATTTCAATAGTAGCTTCAGCTTTTTCTAAATCTACAGTAACAGCAGTCACACCTTCCACCTTAGTCAGTGTTTGCTCAACGTGATTACGACAACCGTTACAGGTCATTCCGTGTATGTGATAGCTGTGTTTCATAACTGTTTACTTTAATTCTTATAGGGGACCATTTTAAAATTATTTATTTTTTATTAAGTTGACCTTACAATTTATTTAGGAATCCTTATCAGATTCTAATTTGCCTGAGACGGGAAGGGCGATTAACTAACCACCAAAATGATGCCCTCCCCATTCAGGACTTAAATTATTTTTCCATTAATCAAAAGACTCTTTTGTGTTTATGATGCACAAAAATATCGTTACTAAATATCTAGTTGTGTCACAATTATGGTTTATATCTATCTAATTTGGTCCAATGAGTGTCTTTCAATTGACAGGTTCTTTTTATGTACGGTCAAACTCATTCCTGTCTCCGTTTTAAATTGTCTACTTAAGTGATTCACACTACTGTAATCAAGTAGCTGACTTATCTCTGTAAAATTGTTTTCTTGCAATTGGATCAACTCTTTCACCTTCTCCATTTTGAGTTTAATAAAATATTTTTCAACGGTGATGTGTTCTGTGGCTGAGAACAACTTGCTAATCTTAGAATATTCCAAATTCAATTTCTTTTCAAGATATTTTGAAAGTGCACCTGTCAATTGTAATGGTAATATTTGCAAGAGAATAATTAGTTCCAACTTTACTTGTTCTGCCAACTGCTGATCTTGTGATAGTATAATATCAAAGTCATTTTGTCTGAGGACTTTTTTTAGTCGATGAAAATCATCATCAGATTTTTCATGATAAATAATACTACCTAATTCTATATGTTTGAGCTCTATACCTAAACTATTTACTTCCGCCTGTATCACCTTGGCACAGCGACTACACACCATATTTTTTATAAAAATTTTCTTCTCCATCGTTTAGTTCATTAGGTAGTTGATAATGGCCGATTGTATGTAGTACATCTCTGTGGCCTCTACCTGATTCATTTGAAATTTTAATTGTAATTCTTGAATATCCAATACGTCATTAAAGTCTATTGTTCCTGTTTCATAATTTTTGATAAGGATTTCCTCGGCATCGTTGGCCTGTTTTAAATTCATGACTTGGGTATTATATTTGATTCTTGCTTGATTGCGTGTAGAGACCGCTTTCGCGAAAGCGGAATTCAATACATTTAATCGATTATCTTTTTGAGAATTGATTTCTAATTGTCTCAACTCATTTTGTTTACTTTTTGATTCATTTTTTGTATTGAAAATGGGAATGGACACCGCTACCATCGGCATAAAAATATCCTTGCCGTTGTCATTAAAATTCATTTCTGGGCGCTCTGAAACTGGCACATAATCCAAACCAAAACCAATCATAGGTTTTCGTTCTGCTTGATTCAGCGCTTCAGATTGCGCGACTGATTCATATAGCTTATCATATTTCAATAATTCCGGATTAAGTTGAAGATCGTCCTGTGTATACATCAGATCGTCTATTGGTAATACCAAAGGATCCAAAATCAACAGTTCAGTTGTTTCATCGCGATTGAGTAAACTATTAAAAGTGGCCTGTTCTCCTACAAATCCCTCGCCAAGCACATCACTTTGCTGTTGCAATTCATTTTGTCTAATCTGTAATCGCAATACGTCTACCGCAGATGCATTGCCCACTTCTATAGATGTCAAGGCCAATTGCTCATAGGTTTTCAATAATTGAATATTATCATCGAGCACTTTTTGTTTGGCTTTAATAGTATATAAGCGGTAATATGATTGAGATACCGCAAGTGCTAGCTTGCGTTTGGCTATAACAATTTCAACATAGGTAGCATCAGCTAAAGAATTTGCATAATTTTCTCTAGCGGTAATAGTTCCAAACCAAGGCAGCATTTGCTTGGCCGAAAACCGTGCCCGTTGAGCTCCCGTTCTAGTTTCTGGTTCACTTACAAAATACCCAGCGCTAAACTCAGTGTTTGGAATCCAATCGGCTTCATTTACTTTTTCTTCATCAATGTTGTGTCTCAATTCAAAAGCCTGAATGTCTGGATTATTGGACTGTGCCTCTTGAATATAGGATTGTAATTGCTGTGCGGAAGCAAAGTGAAAAGTGAAAAGTGAAAAACTAAAAACTAAAGCACTTTTGAAGGGGACAAAGGAAATAGCTTCCATTAGCCTTCTGAAAAAGATGTCATTGTCACTTATAAAATTACTCTTAACCATAATTATATTTTTACAAAAAATTGCTTTTGGTTTTTAACCTTTAAACCCTAACAGTTAACCTTTAACTTTTCACTTTTCACCTCTAACAGTTAACCATTAACTTTTAACCTTTATCCTTTTCAATTTGAATTCTTCCCTCCAACTGTATAGCACAGGTACTATAAAATATGAAGTAACATCTATCACCATTCCTCCAAAAATTGGAATCGCCATTGGTATCATTATATCGGCTCCTTTTCCTGTGGAGGTTAATACAGGTAATAAGGCAAGTATGGTTGTTACCGTTGTCATGAGACAAGGACGAATTCGTTTTTTTGCAGCTTCCAGTGCTGAATGTCGTATGCTCTTTTTATCTGTTGGCTTTTCTCGTTCAAAGCTTTGAGTGAGATAAGTTGCCATGACAACTCCATCATCGGTAGCAATACCAAATAATGCAATGAAACCTACCCAAACCGCCACACTTAAATTGATGGTTTTCATATTGAATAGCTCTCGCATATTCTCTCCAAACAGATTAAAATTGAAGAACCAATCTTGTCCATACAACCAAATCATTATGAATCCACCTGCAAAGGCAACTGTGATTCCAGTAAATACCATCAAGGAAGTAGAAAGTGATTTGAACTGGAAATACAAAATCAAGAAAATGATTGCAAGTGCTAAAGGAACAACTACTGAGAGTGTTTTCTCTGCTCTTAGCTGGTTTTCATAGGTTCCAGTAAATTGGTAACTAATTCCTTTTGGTACCGTTAATTCTTTGGCATCAATTTTCTGTTGGATCAAGGCCTGTGCACTTTCTACCACATCAACTTCTGCATAACCATCGAGCTTATCAAATAATACATAACCTACAAGGAAGGTGTCTTCACTTTTTATTACCTGTGGTCCTTGTTCGTAACGTATATCTACCAATTCGCCTAAGGGGATTGGACTTCCTTTTTCTAAGGGTACATAGATTTTTTTCAGATCTTCTGGATTGCTTCGAAGTTCTCTTGGATACCTAACACGAACACCATAACGTTCACGACCTTCTACAGTTTGAGTGAGAGGCATGCCACCTACTGCTACTTGCAAAACTTGTTGAACATCCATAATGGATACGCCATATCGTGCCAGTTGTTCCCGTTTGATATCTATTAATAAATACGGTTTCCCTACAATACGGTCTGCAAAAACCGCTTGTTCTTTTACCCCTTCCGATTCTTTAAGAATAGCTTCTAATTTTAAACCAAAGGCTTCAATTTGTGCCAAATCCTGACCCTTTACTTTAATCCCCATGGGTGCCCGCATTCCAGTTTGCAGCATGACCAATCGGGTTTCAATAGGTTGTAATTTTGGAGCCGAAGTCACTCCTGGAAGCTTCGAAACTTTTACAATTTCATTCCAAATATCATCAGGACTTTTAATCTCTGGCCGCCAATTTCGGTAGTATTCGCCGTCATCATCTTTGATTAATTGTTTTTTGCTAACAGGGAACCCATCTAATAAACGCGGATTGACATCTTCATCTGTATCCATATTTGGATTGGCAATGAACGCCCCGTCTTTCAATTCAAAAAGTCCGTCTTTATTAACTTTATAACGTTGTTTTTTACCCTTTGCATTGTGCATATATTCAGATTTGTACTGAATCATATTTTCATACATCGAAAGCGGCGCTGGGTCTAGTGCAGATTCAGTTCTACCTGCTTTTCCAACAACAGTTTCAATTTCTGGAATACTGGCAACTGCCATATCCAACTGTTGAACAACACGTTTATTTTCTTCTACCCCTGCATGTGGTAAGGAGGTTGGCATTAATAGGAAGGAACCTTCATTAAGCGCTGGCATAAACTCTTTCCCTGTATTGCGCATGATAATAACTCCTAGCGTTAAAACCGTTGCTGGTATAATTAGGAATAATAGTTTATTTGCTAGTGCCCAGCGAAGGATGCGATCATAGTAAATTCTGAGTACAGAAAATACTGCCAAGACTCCAAAACAGATTATTGAAACAAAAATCAAATTCATTATAATACTGCGATCAAAGCCAAGTGGACGCCAATATTCCGCTAAAAGAAATACAATGGCCGCCGCTGAAATTGATATATTAATTAGATTGGCACGCTTTCGAGTAAGCGCACCTCTCATTGTCAAAACAGCTGTAACCCCAAATGCGATAAGCACAACTCCTAGCCAATACCCATAAATTATCGCAGCTACTCCCAACAAAACAAGAATGCCATTCAGTACATATTTTGATCGCTCCCTCATACTTGTTTTCTTAAATAAATAAGCAGCGAATGGCGGAATTAGAAACAATGCCACAACTAAAGAAGCAGTGAGGGCCATCGTTTTTGTAAAAGCAAGGGGACGGAATAATTTCCCCTCTGCCCCTATCATGGTAAATACTGGGACAAAACTTATTATCGTTGTAAGCACTGCCGTTAAAATGGCTCCCGATACTTCGGCAGTTGCATTGTAAATAATTTCATTAGTGGTGAATGCAACTCCAGTTTCGGAATGGCGCAACTTTTCATCATCCATATGCCGAATCATATTTTCGGCAAGTATGACGCCTACATCGACCATGGTGCCAATGGCTATGGCAATACCAGATAATGCTACAATATTTGCATCGACGTCAAAAAGTTTCATTGCCACAAAAACCATGAGTACCGCGACAGGTAAAAGCCCAGAAATTAAGATAGACGCTCTTACATTGAAGACCATCACAATAATTACCAACATGGTAATTAAAATTTCCAGAGTCAATGCCTCATTGAGTGTATCCAGGGTTTCAACAATAAGTTCTGTTCGGTCATAAAAAGGAACGACTGTTAGTTGAGAGGTACGGCCATCGGCCAATACCTTTGTAGGTAATCCCCCTTTTAATTCTTCAATTATTGATTTTACGTTCGTAATGACTTCCATTGGGTTTGCCCCATAACGAGCCACCACGACCCCTCCAACGACTTCTGCTCCCTCTTTATCAAGGATACCTCGTCTTGGAGCTGGTCCAAGAGATACATTGGCAATATCCTTAATGCGGATCGATGTAAAATTTTCTGAAGCTACTACTGCATTTTCAATATCTTCAATGGACTTTATGTAGCCCAAACCACGTACTAGATACTCGGCTTTATTAATTTCTAAAGTTTGAGCCCCTATATCTTGATTGCTTTCTTTTACTGCTTTTACGATTTGGTCGAGACCAATCTTATATTGTCGCATTTTTTCTGGTTGCACATCCACTTGATATTCCTGTACATAACCCCCAATAGAAGCCACTTCAGAAACACCGCTCGCACCAGAAAGCGCATATTTTACGTAGTAATCTTGGATACTCCGTAGTTCCTGTAAATCCCATCCCCCTGTTACATTTCCATTTTCATCACGTCCTTCTAAAGTATACCAATAGATTTGTCCTAATCCTGTAGCATCTGGTCCTAAGGCAGGTTTTACGCCATCAGGTAATAGGTTTGCTGGTAGGGAATTTAATTTTTCTAAAATCCGACTCCGAGACCAATAGAATTCGATGTCTTCTTCAAATATGATATAGATACTTGAAAAACCAAACATCGAAGAGCTACGAATCGTTTTTACTCCTGGAATCCCTAAGAGCGAAGTAGTAAGTGGATAGGTAATTTGATCCTCAATATCTTGAGGCGAACTACCTTGCCATTTTGTGAAAACGATTTGCTGATTTTCCCCAATATCAGGAATAGCATCTACAGCTACAGGATCAGATGGTAGAAAACCAGTGTCCCAACTAAAGGGCGCATTAACTATACCCCAACCTACAAATAAGGTGAGCATTAATACCGCAACGAGCTTGTTTTCGATAAGGAATTTAATAGCTTTATTAAGCATATACTTTGATAATTAAACAGTGATGAACGGATTGACAACCTGAGAATCAGAAAATCAAACACAACAAAGAGAACCCTAGACGATAGTTATCGCAGGGTACATTCCATACTATTTAAAATCAAATAAGAAAGGTTTGGTGCAACACTTGCACATCCCGTTTGACAAAGGGAGGAGGATAATCAACAAAAGAAATAGCCGTAGAAGCAGTTTCTGTGAATAGGCTGATATATGAATACGTAAATGCAGCAACAAAAGTATGTTGCTCGAAGGTGAAACTATTTAAAGTGTCCTTTAAATCATCTTGCCCTTCAATAACTAATTGTTTATCGGTGCAACAAGATTTTTTTGAAACGGTTGGATTCTCGCAATTCGTCGCAACGGCTGCTTTTTCCATACCACAAGAATCTGCACTTTTAAAGAAGGCAAAATCAACCATGGTATCCCCACAAAAATGCATATCAACTGTAAATGACATTGTAGTCATAAGGACTGCAAAGGCCATACAGATAGCAATTGATTTATGGATGAATTGTTTCATTAGTGCAAAATTAGAAAATAATTTAACAAAAAAGCCATTTTTGGCTTATTGTTAAGACCTCTAATGTAGCCAAAAGATAAGGCAAAGCCTAATATTAACGGCTAAAGTATTTATTATTAAACCTATAGATGATTACATATCTTAATATTTATGGATTCTTAGTTCCACTTCATCTTCTGTAACCTAATTGCATTCAAAATAGCAAGCAAGGCAACACCCACATCGGCAAATACAGCCTCCCACATAATTGCTATTCCACCAGCTCCCAAAATAAGCACTATAATTTTTACACCAAAAGCGAGCGCAATATTCTGCCATACAATACGTCGGGTTGAACGGCCTATCTGAATAGCACGGGCAATTTTAGAAGGTTGGTCATTTTGAATGATAACATCTGCCGTTTCAATGGCCACATCACTTCCAAGACCTCCCATGGCAATGCCCACATCACTAGCTGCCAAAACGGGTGCATCATTAATACCATCTCCTATAAAAACGACCTTGTTACCAGGTATCGCCTTGAGCTTCTCTACCTCATTGAGCTTATCTTCTGGCAATAATCCGCCTCTTGCCCAATCGATTCCCAATTCTCTGGCAACCTTTTGGGTAATGGAATCTTTGTCGCCTGATAACAGAATAATTTTAGAAATTCCAGAATCACGAATTGCCTTGATTGCCTGATGCGCATCTTCCTTTAGTTCATCGGCTATCGTCACATAGCCGGCAAAATGCCCGTCTATTCCCACCATCACAATAGATTCAACAATTGTGTCTGTTTCTGTAGGGACATCAATTGCATTTGAGGTCATCAGCGCTTTATTCCCCACTAGCACTGTTTTTCCATTAACGGTTCCTTTCAGACCTTTTCCAGCGATTTCAGTAACAGCGGTCGCTTTATAATCGGCGCCATCGGCTTTGTATTCCATGATGGCTTTAGCGATAGGATGCGTAGATTGCTCTTCCATCGCCATCAAATATTTCATAAAGCCCGCTTTCGCGAAAGCGGAATCATTTACAACCTCCTTTATTTTAAAGACCCCTTTAGTCACCGTCCCCGTTTTGTCCATTACAACGGTATTCACCTTAGTCATCCCATCGAGAAAGGAAGCTCCCTTGAAAAGAATCCCGTTGCGAGAGGCAGCCCCTAGTCCGCCAAAATAACCAAGCGGAATAGAAATAACCAAAGCACAAGGGCATGAGATGACAAGAAAGATCAAAGCACGATACAACCAATCTCTAAAGACATAGTCATCTACAAATAAGTAAGGCAACAATGTAAGTCCGATAGCAAGAAACACCACAATTGGGGTGTACACACGGGCAAATTTTCTAATAAATAGTTCTGTTTTGGATTTTATAGCGGTGGCATTCTGAACCATATCAAGGATACGAGCAATCGAACTATCCTTGAATTCTTTGGTCGTTTCAATCTCTATAACACCGTCTAAGTTGATACTTCCAGCAAAAACCTTCTCGCCTTTTGAAATAGTATCGGGTTTACTCTCCCCCGTTAAAGCTGCCGTATTAAAAGAACCTTTCCCGGATAGCAATACCCCATCTAAGGGAACTTTTTCACCTACGCGGACTTGTATTTTTTCGCCTATAGTTACTGATTCAGGACTCACCGAAACATAGTCGGCGTTGCGATAAACCAAGGCTTCGTTTGGCCGCACATCCAGTAATGCTTTAATGTTTCCCCTTGCTCGTAGTACTGCAGCTTGCTGAAAGAGCTCTCCAACAGCATAAAAAAGCATGACAGCTACTCCTTCAGGAAACTCACCAATGGCAAAGGCTCCTAGAGTCGCAATAGACATAAGAAAAAACTCGGTAAAGAAATCTCCCTTTTTGATACTATTCCAACCTTCTTTAACCACTGGAAGGCCAACAGGAATGTAGGCAACCGTATACCAAACGACCCTGATTTTGCCCTGAAAAAATGGTAGCGCATCAAAATAATCAACGGTAACCCCTATAATCAGAAGCACAAAACTAAAAATGGCAGGAATATAAGTTTTGAATTTTGATACACTTTCCGGACTACTATGATTATGACCATCATCATGGCTGTGTTTGCCAGTATGTTTGTCAATCCTAATATCCCTTAAGTTTACCTTCCTCTTTTTCATCTAATAAAGTTCACTAATTAATCCTTGAAATAAAAATGAGTATAGAGAATATTACACAGCATACAGATAATTATATGAACCCATTAGGGCACATAAGAAAAGATATAAGCCATCCAAAATGAATATCGAATCACTAAGGTGATCCCTCTAAGCTCCTTCCGATACTTCGGGATGAAAATGAAAAGTTTTATCCCGCGAAAAAACCCAGGATTACCTCCGCTACGCTGCGGTGATCCCAATTGCGCTCCCCTTGGCAAATGAAAAGTTTTATCTCGCGAAAAGACCCAGGATTACCTCCGCTACGCTGCGGTGATCCCTCAAAGCTCCGCTTTGAAAATAGTTCAAACAAAAAAACGCTCAAGCGAGCTTGGCGTTTTTTCTTATTGAACTATTTATTCGTGACCTCGAAGGGATTCGAACCCCCAACCCTCAGAGCCGAAATCTGATATTCTATCCAGTTGAACTACGAGGCCATTGATTCTCAGTAAGACGAGAATCCTTTATTTACTACATACTTATTATGATAACTTCTCCTTTACAATTCCAGAGATTGTCTTTCCGTCTGCTTTGCCAGCCAACTGTCCGTTGACCATTCCCATTACTTTTCCCATATCCTTCATTCCCTGAGCGCCAGTTTTTGCAATAACGGCTTCTACAACAGCAGCTACTTCTTCTTTACTCATTTGTGCTGGAAGAAATTGTGCAATAACAGCAGCCTGAGCCAATTCTGGCTCTGCCAAATCCTCACGGCCTTGCTCACTAAAAATAGCAGCACTGTCCTTACGTTGCTTTACCTGCTTCTGCAAGATTTTCAACTCCTGCTCCTCTGTTAATTCCTCTTTTGATCCTGTTTCAGTTTGTGCAATTAATATCGCCGACTTGACAGCTCTCAATGAAGTTAAGGCAGTTTGATCTTTGGCTTTCATAGCCACTTTCATTGCTGTCATGATCTCAGTTGATAAACTCATAGTTTTAGTTTTAATAGCTTTTTCATATCGATGAAAAGCAGATTGCGAAGATAAAAAAGAAACCCGAAAGTGGGGGGAATACTATCGGGTTTCTGGCAATTGATTGTGGGGATCTTTAATCTACATTGTCATGTAAAAATGAATTATTTGAGCGTAACTGTATATCATCATTTCCATCAGTAGATAATGTGGTGCGAGATAAGTTTCCGTCCTTAGCTGGTGCATCTTCTAAATCGATCCCCATACGCTTATAAGCCGGTTGCTTCTCTATATCCTCAATACGTGATTGATTGTGGTGAAATTTATAATTGAATTCCTTCATTTTGCGCTTTCGCTCTGCAGCACGATCAACCAAAAGCTTAGAAATCGGACTGTTCAAAGGATCAATCTCTCCTTCATCAAGCTCGGCCTCTGGAGCCGGCTCTACAGTCTTCGTTTCAAAAACAATGATCTCTTCTCCTTCTTGCTCTTCATCATCACCATCAGAACTTGCATCTACTAAGTTCTTCTCAACCTCCATATAATCCTCTAAACTATAACGAGTTTCTCCATCTTTAGAAAACTCAGTCACAGGAATAATTTCAATAGGCTCGTTAACCTCAATTTCTGCGATGTCCTCGTTTAAATTAAATAAAACAGGCTCTTCCTCTATTTCTAAAACTACTCTAGTTTCTTCAACTTTCTTCGGTGTCTCCTGCTCCTGTAATGGCATATCAAAAGATAACATCCCAGATACATCTCCTGCAGCTTCTTCCTTAGGTGCCTCTAACTCATGACGCACTGTCGTATCAATAATCTCAAAGTCGGTTTCATCTTCTAACAAAACCTCATCATATACTACATCAATATTGCGCAGTAAATCTGTTGTTGGGATAATATCCATCTCCAACTGCCCTAAATTAGATGGCTCTGCATCCTGCGTTTTTGGCGCTAAATTTTGAGGGCTATCTTCTTTCTTTTCTTTGGGTACCACATCTGCAAATAATTCGTGCGAATGATCATCTAGATCAAGGGTATGAATAATTTTTTCAGGGATAACTTGCTCAATCACCTTGGTAATAGATGGCATTTCAACAGTAGCATCTGGCATTAAATCTTGCTCAGCCTTTTGCTCTTCTTCTAGCGTATGTATGATTTTTTTACTCTCGACATTGACAATTTCATCCTGCTGCTCAACATTGAATCCAGTAGCAATAATGGTAACAGAAATAGCATCGCCTAAAGACTCATCTTCCCCTACACCCATAATGATGTTGGCACTGTTTCCAGCTTCTCCCTGGATGTGATCATTAATCTCACCAATCTCATCAATAGTAATCTCATCTCCTCCAGAAACGATCAATAACAATACATTCTTGGCTCCTGTAATCTTATTATCATTGAGCAATGGAGAATCCAATGCCTTAGTAATTGCCTCATGAGCACGGTTAGTACCACTCGAGGTAGAACTACCCATAATAGCAGTCCCAGATTTACTCAATACCGTCTTAGCATCACGTAAATCAATATTTTGTGTATAGTGATGAGTAATTACTTCTGCAATACCTCTCGAGGCTGTTGCAAGTACCTCATCTGCCTTACTAAATCCAGCTTTAAATCCTAGATTACCATATACCTCTCTTAATTTATTATTGTTGATCACAATCAATGAATCAACTTGAGAACGCAAACGGTCAACTCCTTTTTGAGCTTGCTCATTTCGCATTTTTCCTTCAAATTGGAATGGAATGGTTACTATCCCTACGACCAGGATGTCCATTTCTCGAGCCATTTTTGCAATGACCGGTGCAGCACCTGTTCCAGTACCTCCACCCATACCAGCTGTGATAAAAATCATCTTGGTATTAGTGTCCAACATTTTCTTTATTTCCATCTCACTTTCGATGGCAGCATTTTCCCCAACTTCAGGGTTTGCTCCAGCCCCTAGACCCTCAGTAAGGCTTACACCTAGTTGAATCTTATTAGGAACTGTACTATTTTCTAATGCCTGTGAATCTGTATTACAAATCACGAAATCAACCCCTTTAATCCCTTGATGGAACATGTGATTAATCGCGTTACTACCACCCCCACCTACTCCAATGACCTTAATGACATTGCTTTGGTTTTTTGGTAGATCGAATGTAATATCGTCAAATTGTGTCGTACTCATATTGATTGTGTTTTACCCCTTATTCACTTTATATGCCCAATAAGAACATATAATTCTATTAATTACGCTTGCGCGAAAATGCTCTTTATCCTGCTACTTTCTTCTTTATTATAGCTAATCACACCCCAGTGCGATTACTCAGCGTTGTCCAAAAAGTCCTTAAACTTTTCTGCCCAACGATCAAAAATACTTTTCTTAGGAGCCTGCGCCTTGCGCTCCACCTTTACTTCAGTGGCTCCCGTTCCATCTGCCACCTCATCTTCAATTTCATCCTCTTCATCTACTATTACCGGCGAATTATATAAGCCATGTTCCAAGCTATTCATAACCAAACCTACCGCAGTTGCATAAAGCGGACTTGTAGTTTCAGCATCGCTATCTCCTGCCAAATGTTCATTAGGGTAGCCTATTCGAGTATCCATTCCGGTGATGTACTCAACGAGTTGTTTTAGATGCTTCAATTGCGACCCTCCACCCGTTAAAACAATACCAGCGATAAGTTTCTTCTTTTGCTCTTCGTGCCCGTAATTCTTAATCTCCAAATACACCTGCTCGATAATTTCTACCACCCGTGCATGAATAATCTTTGATAGGTTTTTTAAGGTAATCTCCTTCGGCTCCCGACCTCTCAGTCCTGGAATAGAAACAATCTCATTGTCCTTGTTCTCACCCGGCCATGCAGATCCAAATTTTATCTTTAGCAACTCGGCCTGCTTCTCAATTATCGAACAACCTTCTTTAATATCTTCCGTAATTACATTTCCTCCAAATGGAATCACAGCCGTATGCCTAATAATCCCATCCTTAAAAATTGCTAGATCTGTTGTTCCACCTCCAATATCTATCAATGCAACTCCAGCTTCTTTTTCTTCTTGACTCAAAACCGCATTTGCCGAAGCTAACGGCTCTAAGGTGATTCTGTCTAAATTTAGACCTGCACTTTTTACACAGCGTCCTATATTTCTAATAGAAGCTACTTGACCAACAACCACATGGAAATTTGCTTCCACACGTCCGCCGTACATCCCTATTGGTTCTTTAATTTCACTCTGCCCATCTACTTTAAATTCTTGAGGCAATACATGAATAATTTCTTCTCCTGGCAACATCACCAATTTATGAACCTGATTACACAAAGAATCTATATCCTGTGCATCAATCACTTCTTCAGAATTATGTCTTGTGATATAATCACTGTGTTGTAAACTACGAATATGCTGTCCCGCAATTCCAACCACTACATCTTTAATTTTAATTCCAGAAACACTTTCTGCTTCCTGTACAGCCTGCTGTACCGATTGTATGGTTTGAGTAATGTTATTTACAACTCCACGATGTACCCCAAGGCTTTTTGACTTTCCTATCCCTAGGATTTCAACCTTGTTATATTCGTTGTACCGTCCTATCATTGCCACAATTTTTGTGGTTCCTATATCAAGTCCAACTGCAATATTCTCTTGTTCCATACTCGTTTTATTTTGAATAGTCATGCTTTCATAGCTACCAGTTTGTTAGGTAGCAAAACATAACCAAACTCATTCCCCATTTATTTTTGCTCACAAACGACCTGATTCTTAAATTTCAGGTTAATCGTTTTATAATTATCTAGCGTCTTGTCTTTCGATGCTTTTTGATAAAAAGCTTTGTAATTATTAAACTTAGCTTCCAATCGATTTATTTTGCCTAATACAATTTTGAAATCAAGCATACGTGCCGTCAAAATATAATCTCCCGACTTCAAATAAGTCACGCCAACTATGTGTTCTTTCAAAAAGGAATCCTTCTTTAAAAAGCTAGCCAAGCTAAAAACTTCAGGCATTCGTTTCTTAACAACACCAGATACTAATGGCACATGCGCTGCAAAATTTTCCGAAAGTGGCATTTCCTCCCCTAATTCATCTAAATAAAACGAAGTAGCACCATTTAAGCGAGCAATAGGTTTACGCTGCCTAACAGTTACTCCTAATTGTCCAGACACAGATACGTAAACATCTGCATTCTTGATAATTGGGTGCGCCTTAACACTCGCCTCCATATAATTCAAAGCTAAATTTTCTTTGACCGCCCCCGTAGCACTATCCTTACTTTGTATCAACAATTTATTAACGGTCTCCCTCGTCACAAAAGGGCTGCTTTCATCTTCAAATTGTATGACCGCCGCTTGCACATCCCGTCGCGCGTTCCGCTTTGACGAAAAAGCAAACAAAAAGACTGTGAGTCCCAGCAAAACAAGCATCTTTATGTAATTCCAATTAACTCGCAACTTCTAAATTTTTAGTGACTTTTAAAATTTCTAAACCTATATCCCCTGCCCCCATCATCACAACAACCTTCTGTGAAGCCTGCATTATTTTTTGTGATAAGCTTTCTTTGGTGACAACTTCCTTTTTTGAAACCGTCATTTTTCCTAAAATAGCGTTACTATTTACTCCATCAATTGGCAATTCTCTCGCTGGATATATATCAAGTAAAAAGACCTCATCAAACTTGGATAATTGCATGGCAAAATCATCCATAAAATCTCGAGTTCTTGAAAATAAATGCGGCTGAAAAACTGCCAACACTTTTTCTCCTGGATACATCTCAGTAACACTTTGATGTACTGCCGCTATTTCTGTAGGATGATGTGCATAGTCGTCTATAAGCACAAAATCTTCAGTCTTAATTCTATATGTAAACCTCCTGTTGACTCCTGAATAGCTAAATAAAGCTTTGGGAAGGCGGCCGGATGGGGACCCATAGGCCATTGCCATTCCCAAAGCTGTTACTGCATTTGACAAATTATGCCAGCCAGGTAGGTTAAATCTGAGTTTTGGTAATACCCCTTCTGGGTATTTAAAATCGAAGACATAACAACCGTCTTCAATCGAAATATTTTGAGCACTATAATCGGCGTCATCTGCAACACCTACCGTATTACCTTTCAACGGCAATCCGTTTTGCACAAAGCGTTTCGATGCAGGCACGAGCTGACCAAATGCTTTAAAAGTAGCCTCCAGGTCTGCAGCATCTTTATATATATCCAAATGATCAGCATCCATCGAAGTGATACAAATGATATTAGGTTTCAATTGTAAAAAGGAACGATCAAATTCATCGGCCTCTACAACAATCACCTCATTGCCCTTTTGAATTAAATTTCCATTATAATTATTAGTAATCCCACCTATAAAGGCAGTAACGGGAGCTCCAGTTTCCGCGAGAAGATGCCCCAAAATACTCGAAGTCGTTGTCTTTCCATGGGTTCCAGCCACAGCAAGACAGAAACTCGCATTGGCAATCATGCCCAATACTTCTGCTCTTTTTTTAATCGTGTATCCGCTTTCGCGAAAATGCAGCAATTCCCCAAATTGAGTTGAAACAGCAGGAGTAAATACCACCAAGGTATTGGCAGAATCTCCAACTAAATCACTGATGCTTGATCCCAAATCTTCAAAATGCACTGAAATACCCGAAGCTTGTAATTTTTCGGTTACATCACTAGGAGTTTTATCATAGCCCGAAACAACCTTCCCACTTTCTAGAAAATACAAGGCAAGCGCACTCATCCCTATCCCACCGATCCCGATGAAATAATAATGCTGTATGTGATTCAAATCGCTCATTAAATATCCTATCCCTTAAATTCTGATTCCTGCAAAATCTTTTCTACCTCATCTACAATCGCTGCTGTTGCTCCTGGTAATGCCAAGGTTTTAATTGCCTTCCCTAAGGCGGTGCGTTTTGTATCATCACTAAAGAGTTCGTTAAACGAATCTTCAAAACGGTTATCCAGTTCTTTTTCCTTTATTAGTATAGCCGCACCAAAATCTACAATCGCTTGGGCATTCTTTGTTTGGTGATCTTCAGCCACATTGGGTGACGGTATAAAAATAGTCGCCTTGCCAACGATACACAGCTCAGAAACAGAGCTAGCTCCAGCCCTTGAAACAATAATATCGGCTGCAGCATAGGCCATATCCATTTGATCTATGTAGGCCATAATATGTACATCATCTTCTTTCAAGTGCTTATACTGATCATAGTATAACTTCCCAGTTTGCCATAACACCTGGACTCCTAGTTTCTTGAAAAATGGCAATTGCTTTTCGACCAATTGATTGATCGCCCTAGCACCCAAACTTCCTCCAATAATTAAGAGTACCTTAGAATTTGGAGATAGTTCATATTTCGCGAAAGCGGTTGCTCTCTTACTCGTAATATCTAATAGATCTGCCCGTACAGGATTCCCTGTTTTAATTATTTTGGATGCAGGAAAAAAGCGATGCATATTATCATAGGCAACACAAATTTTTTGAACGTTTTTACCCAATATTTTATTGGTGATACCAGCATAGGAATTCTGTTCCTGTATCAACGCTGGGATTCCCCTTCTCGTCGCTCTTAGCAGTAATGGTCCGCTAGCAAATCCACCAGTTCCAATAACCACATCCGGCTTAAAACGTCTTAGTATTTTACCAGACTTTATCAAACTACTTGTCAATTTCAAAGGAAACTTGGCGTTCTCTAATGTCAATTTCCGCTGAATACCAGAAATCCACAACCCTTCAATCTCAAAACCAGCCTGAGGCACTTTTTCCATTTCCATACGATCCTGAGCGCCTACAAATAGAAATTGGGTATCAGGATACCGTCGCTGAATTTCTTTGGCGATTGCTATTGCCGGGTAGATATGTCCTCCCGTTCCTCCTCCTGATACTATGACTTTATAAGGTCTCACTAAGTATATCTAATGGATTTAATTCTTCTTCTAATTTTGGCTTTACTATTTGGTGCTTTGCACTTACACTTAATACAATCCCTAAGGCAAGACAAGTCATCCATATAGATGTTCCTCCACTACTCACCAAAGGCAAGGTTTGACCTGTAACAGGGAAAATACCCACTGCAACGCCCATATTTACAAAGGCCTGAAAAACCACCGGCATTCCTACACCAATTACTAATAGCTTAGCAAACACATCTTTGGCTTTATGCGCAATAACAGTTACTCGAAAGAGCAACAGCAAATAAAGCAAGACTAAAAACATACCGCCTATCATTCCGTATTCGGCTACAATCAGGGGATAGATATAATCACTTGACGCCTGTGGCAACAAATTTCGGTGAGGAGATTTTGCTGGGCCTAATCCAAAAAGTCCTCCAGTCGCAATCGCACTTTTTGCACGTTCGCTTTGGTAATCGGCATCTTCGTCAACTTCATCATTGAAAAAATTCTCTATTCTATTCGTCCAAGTATCAACACGATTATTAAATGCACTTGGAAATGCCTTAGCTACGAGTATAAATAAGGTGAGCGCTACCATTCCAGTAACAAGAATGAGACCGATATATTTTAAGGGATACCCTCCTAAGAAAACCAGCGCAATGACCATGGTAAATATGATCGCAGTGGTCGAAAAATTTGCAGGCAATATCAATATCAACATGATTCCTACTGGAAGCCACAAAGGCATAAGTGTCTCTTTAAAAGTGACTTGTTTATCCTTTATTCGAGCCAGATAACGGGCCACATACACCATAAGGACAACACTAGCCAAAGCAGATGTTTGAAAACCAACACCAATAATAGGAATCTTAATCCATCGTGCGGCATTTGCCCCTGCCATGGTGGTGCCTTGGGCCAACGTAATAATTAACAGCAGAATTACAATAGGCACAAAAATGACCGATAAGCCCTTAAAATAATGGTGAGGCACCTTATGTACTGCATACATAATTCCAAAACCAAGCATAATATGCATTACATGCTTAATGAGAAATTTTAATGTATTCCCATCTCCATTTATGTAAGCGAGGTTACTTGCAGCACTATAGACAGGTAAAAACGAAAACAAGGCCAATAAGGCGACTATCGCCCAAATGGCTTTATCACCTTGTAATGCAGCGAATATGTTATTCGTTTTCTTCATACTGTACACTGTTATAAACAGTATAATTATTTGATACTATCTTAAAAAAGTCACTTCCCACTCAAAAGTAGGGGGACGAGTGGGAAACAACTTTGTAATACATTTTATAGATCGCGAACCGCATTTTTAAACTGTCGGCCACGGTCTTCATAATTTTCAAATAAATCAAAACTCGCACATGCTGGAGATAGCAACACATTATCTCCACGTTCGGCAATTTTGTAGGCAATCTTTACAGCTTCAGACATTGAAGGTGTTTCCACGATGATATCTACCATTTTTGAAAAATGGCTCATCAGTTTAGCATTGTCAACGCCTAAACATATGATCGCCTTCACCTTTTCATTGACCAAAGGATATAAATCTCGATAGTCATTCCCCTTGTCAACTCCACCAACAATCCAAACAGTAGGCGCACTCACACTATCCAAGGCATAAAAAGTTGCGTTGACATTGGTCGCCTTACTATCATTAATGTACTGGACATTATTAATTTTAAGCACCTGCTCCAATCGGTGTTCTACACCTTGAAAACCTTCCAAACTTTCACGTATGGTCGCCTTTCTAATGCTTAGTAATTTTGCTACGGTAGCAGCTGCCATTGCATTTTTGGTATTGTGTTGTCCGTGCAATGCTAAGTCCTTTGTTGTCATGTTAAATCGGTCGTTATCTATTTGTACTATTAATTCGTTTTTTTCTAAAAAAGCTCCATTTTCAAATTGGCGGTGTAAGGAGAATGGTAATAATTTCGAACGCACAGGGTGCTTTTCGAGCCAGTCTACTATCACAGGATCATCAGCATCATAAATGAGATAGTCCTCTTGGGTTTGGTTCATCGCGATTCTAAATTTTGAAGCGATATACTTCTCAAAATCGTAATCATATCGATCTAAATGATCCGGTGTTATATTTGTCAGCACTGCTATGTGAGGGGCAAATTCTATTATGCCATCCAATTGAAAACTACTAATCTCCAACACATAGGTTTCAATCTCTTGCTGCGATAGCATCTTGGCAAAACTGTCACCAATGTTTCCTGCAATCCCCACCTTCAATCCGCCTTCTTGGAGAATATGACCAGTAAGCATTGTGGTCGTTGTTTTTCCATTACTCCCTGTAATTCCCACGAGTACTGCATCTGTATATTTTGCCGCAAACTCAATCTCTGATATCACAGGAATTCCTTCTGCCAAAAGCGCCTTTACAATGGGCGCCTTTTCAGGAATCCCAGGGCTTTTCATAACAAGATCTGCGTTTAGAATTTTGGCCTCACTGTGACCTCCTTCTTCCCAATCCAATTCAAAATGTGTCAGAACTTCCTTGTAGGTTTCCTTTATTTTTCCGAAGTCGGAAACAAAGACTTCATATCCTTTTTGTTGCGCCAAAATCGCCGTGCCCACTCCACTTTCTCCTCCTCCTAATATGGCAATGCGTTGCTTTTTCATGTGTGCACTAACTCTTATCGTATCTTCAATGTCACTACTGAGACAATCGCCAATAAAATGGCCACAATCCAAAAACGCGTCACGATTTTACTCTCGTGAATTCCCTTCTTTTGATAATGATGATGCAAAGGCGACATCAAAAAGATGCGACGCCCTTCACCTGTTTTCTTTTTTGTGTATTTGAAATAACTCACCTGGAGCATCACCGATAAGGTTTCCATAAAAAACACCCCACACAATATTGGAACTAACCATTCTTTACGGGTAGCAATAGCAAGAACCGCAATGATTCCACCTATCGTAAGGCTACCAGTATCACCCATAAACACTTGCGCTGGGTAAGTGTTATACCATAAAAACCCAATGAGCGCTCCTACAAATGCGGTGATAAATATGACCATCTCGCCACTGCGAGGGATGTACATGACATTGAGATAATCACTAAAAATGATGTTTCCAGAAACGAAAGCAAAAATGCCTATCGTCAATACGGCTATCGCCGAGGTTCCCGCAGCGAGACCATCTATTCCATCAGTCAAATTTGCGCCGTTTGACACGGCAGTAATAATAAAAATGATGATAGGAATGAAAATAAGCCAAGCGTATTTCCCCCAATCATCATTGATCCATGTAATTAGTTTTTCATAATCAAACTCATTATTCTTAACAAAGGGAAGGGTCGTTTTTAAACTTTTTGATTCCTCAGTAAATCGTGGATTATCCTCATTTTGAACGATCTCAGATTGTGCAATTAAAGGTGCGTTTTGCAATTCTTCCTTGACAGTAATATCTGGATGAAAAAACATGGTAGCTCCTACAATAATGCCTAAGCCCACCTGCCCTAAAACCTTATACTTTCCAGCGAGTCCGTCCTTGTTGCGTTCCATCTTCTTCTTATAATCATCCAAGAATCCAATGACGCCCATCCACAGGGTTGTTATGACGAGTAAAATGATATAGATGTTATCCAATTTTGCAAATAAGAAAACAGGAACAAGTGTTGCCAATATTATGATCAACCCTCCCATTGTAGGCGTACCTGCCTTTTCTGCCTGCCCTGCCAAACCTAGATCGCGAATGGTTTCTCCCATTTGCTTACGCTGCAAAAAGAGAATGATGCGCTTCCCATAAATCGTAGATATAGCTAATGATAGTAAAATCGCCATCGCCGCTCTAAAAGTGGTGAACTGGAACAAACCGGCTCCTGGCAGGTTGTACGCTTCATCTAAATATTTAAAGAGATAGTATAGCATTACTTCTTCAGTTGATTTAAAGTTTCTTTTACAATCTTATAATCATCAAAATCAAAGCGTTCGCCCTTAATTTCTTGATAGGTTTCATGTCCCTTTCCCGCGATTAAGATGATATCCTCCGGATTTGCCAATTGACAAGCCGTTTTAATTGCTTGCTTACGATCAGTAATTGACAGCACCTTTTTAAAATTTTGTGACTCAACTCCAGCTTCAATTTCTTTTATGATCTCATCAGGATCCTCACTTCTAGGATTGTCACTGGTGATAATTACTTTGGTACTTAAAGCACCTGCAATTTGGCCCATCTTAGGACGTTTTGTGGTGTCACGATCGCCTCCGGCACCCACTACTGTAATGAGGTCTTCATTCTTAGTGCGGATATCATTGATAGTTTCCAACACATTTTTAAGAGCATCTGGCGTATGTGCATAATCAACAATAGCCGTGATATTCCCTTCAGAAATTAAGTACTGGAAGCGACCAGACACACTTTCTAATTCGCTTAATAATTGTAATGCCTCTAAGGTTTCTAAGCCCAACAACTCTGTGGCTGCATAAATGGCCAAGACATTGTATGCATTAAATGATCCTATTAATTTTACCCATACTTCCTGATCTTGTATTTTTAATAGCAAACCAGAAAGTTGATTTTCCAAAATCTGTGCTCGGTAATCGGCATAGGATTTTAAAGCGTAGGTCAGTTTACGGGCTTTGGTGTTTTGCAACATCACTAAGCCATTTTTATCATCTACATTTACCAATGCAAATGCCTCCTTAGGCAGCTCGTCAAAAAACCTTTTCTTCACATTTCGATACTCAGCAAAACTGCTATGGTAATCGAGATGATCATGAGTGAGGTTTGTAAAAATCCCACCCTCAAAACGCAGCCCTTCGGTGCGCTTTTGATGAATTCCATGAGAACTAACCTCCATAAAACAGAACTCTACACCAGCGGAATTCATTTCGACCAAGTACTTATTAATCGTCAAGGAATCTGGCGTGGTATGAGTAGCCTTATACTCCTTTTCTCCTACCAATATTTTGACAGTAGATAGCAAGCCCGTTTTAAAGCCCGCCTTTGTAAATAATTGATGCAAGAGCGATGCAATGGTGGTTTTTCCATTGGTTCCAGTAATACCAATTAACTTTAAGTTGTTTGAAGGATTTCCATAGTAATTGGCAGCCATTGTAGCCAGAGCGCTTGAGCTGTTTAGCACTTTCACGTAAGTGATACCATTGATCATCTGCTCCGGAAACTCCTCACAAATCACTGCAAGTGCTCCTTTTTCAGCAGCCTTTAAGATATAATGATGCCCATCACTTTGAGTACCACTAATTGCCACGAAGACATCATTCAAGCCAATTTGACGAGAATCAAAATGCACCGAATTAATAGCAACATTAGTCGTTCCTACCACCGCTTCAATGGTTACCTTATACAATATGTCTTTTAATAGTATCAAGATAGTTCGAGGGTTATAGTGGTATTTTTCTTTATTGTATTCCCAGCTGGCACTGATTGAGCCGTAACTTTTCCGCTTCCGCGAAAACGCACTTTATATCCTAAATTCTCCAACAATGCCACAGCGTCCATTCCAGCCATCCCTTTTACATTAGGAACCGTTTTTTGCTCTTTATTTACCTTGGCGTAATAGCTCTTATAATTGCCATGTATCTCTTCGGCATTTTCTTTTGGAAGGGACACCTCGTCTACTACAGGTGTATCTGAATATATTTTTTGGGCAATTTGCTTAAAGACTGGCGCTGCGACTATATTCCCGTAGTAGCCCAAAGATTTTAGAGGCTTATGAATTACAACGATGCAAGAATATTTTGGATTATCGGCTGGGAAATAACCAGCAAAGGAAGAGATATAACGATCTTTCTCTATCCAGTACTCTGTTTGACATGTTCCAGTTTTTCCAGCCATAGAAAATTCTGGGCTATAAATATTTTTTGCCGTACCTCTTTCTACGGTATTTTTCATCATTTCTTTTACCATATTAATGGTAGACTGTGATGCAATTCTAGGATTGATCACTTCTTTTTCAAAAGTCTCTACCGTCACATCCCATTCCTTAACCTCCTTGATAAACCTTGGTTTAACCATTTCCCCGTCATTGGCAATTGCATTGTAAAAAGTGAGGGTTTGCAAAGGCGTTAATTGAACTCCGTACCCAAAAGCCATCCATGGCAAGGTGGTACCATACCAATTTTTATCCCCTGGGTATGGAAAGACAGGCTTTCCTTCCCCCTTAATTTCAAGACCTAACTTATCATTGAGCCCCATATTAAAAAGACGCTTTACAAATCGCTTAGGGTCATTAGCATAGTTTTCATTGATCATTTTCGCGAAAGCGGTATTACTACTCAGCTCAAAAGCCTTGGCAGCGCTTACCTTTCCATATCCACCCCATTTTGAATCGTAGACCGTTCGATCGTAAAATTTTACACGCCCATTTTCAGTATCTACAATAGTGGTAGTATCTATCACTTTATCTTCCAAGGCGGCAACCATGGACATCAATTTGAAGGTAGATCCCGGTTCGTGAGATTCACCTACAGCATAATTGAGACGCTCATAATACTTGCCTTCTGGAGTCCTTCCTAAATTAGAGATTGCCTTGATTTCACCAGTCTTCGTTTCCATTACCACCACACAGCCATGATCTGCTTGAAATTTTTCCAAACTATTCAATAAGGCATTGTGTGCGATATCTTGGATATTTACGTCAATGGTAGAAACCACATCAAAACCATCTCTTGGCTCCACGACATTTCCTATTCCAATAGGCTTCCATTCACCCTTGGCAATTTTTTGCTTGAGTCGGCGCCCTTCTTTACCTCTTAAGTAATGACCATATGCACCTTCGAGTCCAACACGTGTGTAATACCCACTGTCATCTTTTCGCTCATAGCCTACAGTACGTTCGGCCATTTTATCTAATGGATGCTCTCTTTCCAATACTTCCTCTACGATGATCCCACCTTTGTAAGCTCCCTTTTCAAACATAGGAAGAGACTTCACTTTCATATACTCAGCATAGCCAAGCTTTCTAGCGATAAATAAATAGCGGTTTTTAGTAGCACGGGCTTTGCGAAGTCGGTCTTCGTAATAAGCCTTAGGCTTTCCTAATATCTCAGAAAGACCCTTAGATAATGCCTCTACGTTTTCATTAAACAAAGCATCAGTGGGCGGTTGAGAATCCCATCGAATGTCATACTTGATCACAGAAGTGGCCAATAGACTCCCATCACCAGCATAAAGGTTGCCTCGTGTAGCGGGAATAGTCACCATTTTCTCAGTACTTGTAACTGCGAGTTCGCGATACTTCTTTCCTTGAAACACCTGAATATCGACCAATTTGATCGTGACAGCGAGTGCGAAGATGAACATACATCCAGCCACAAAATACAAACGGTTCAATATGTTCTTTTCGGTGGTTGCCAAGGCTTAGTTATCTGTGTTTTTTTTAACTTTTATTTTTTTTGGTGGCGTACTTGATGGCACTACCCCTCTTGCTTCTAATCGCGACGCTACACTACTTTGGGTTTTCAATTTCCAAAGCACCAACCGCGCATCAACCGATTGGGAACGCAACTCTTCTACCTTTTGCTTGAGCCGTGCGATTTCATGCACTTTTTCATCGGCTCGGTGAGAGCTGGCAATCATAATGAGAGCGAGAACTGACAAAAAAATGATCATTCTCCAATTTTTGAATGCATCTTCGTCAACAAGGAAGCGTCCCTTTAATATGTCATTGATCTTGTGCTTCATTATACTTTCACCCCAATTCTGAGTTTGGCACTTCGCGCTCTATTATTTAATTTTATTTCTTCTTTGCTTGGAATTATTAGTCCGCCAACTTTCTTAAACGGAACTTCAAAATTGCCATACATATCTTTCTCCGGTTCCCCTTCAAAAAGTCCGTTTCTGATAAATCGCTTTACCAAGCGGTCTTCTAAAGAGTGATAACTAATTAGACTGATTCGCCCTCCCGACGGAAGCAGGTTCTCTGTTTGCAACAAGAACTCCTTAAGCACTTCTATCTCTTGATTCACTTCAATGCGTATTGCTTGATAGATTTGAGCTAGAATTTTGTGTGCTTTATGTTGTGGTAAAAATGGAGCGAGCACTTTTTTTAGGTGTTCACTCGTTTTTATTTTCTTTATACTGCGTTCCGCTACGATGGTTTCAGCAATTTTTGGAGCGTTGCGCAACTCTCCATATTGCCAAAGAACTTGCCTAAGCTCTTCCTCTGTATAATCGTTTACAACATGATATGCCGACAATGAGTCACTTTGATTCATCCTCATATCGAGTGTGCTCTCAAAACGGGTAGAGAAACCACGCTCGGCAACATCAAATTGATGCGATGAGACTCCAAAGTCTCCAAGAATTCCATCGACTTGTTTTAAACCATGAAAACGTAAAAAGCGTTTGATATACCTAAAGTTTTCAGGAATCAAAGTAAATCTCGGATCGTCTATAGCATTTTCTAGAGCATCTTGATCCTGATCAAAAGCTAGTAATCTGCCCTTGGGACCTAACCTCTTTAATATCTCTCTTGAATGTCCGCCGCCACCAAAGGTCACGTCAACATACACTCCATCTTCTTTTATATTGAGACCGTCTACGGTCTCATGAAGCAATACTGGGTTATGATAATCCATTTGGCACATCATTATCTCCCATCACCTCCTCGGCTAGATCGGCAAAGTCTAATACCGCATCATCGATGGCTTTTTCATACAAATCTTTATCCCAAATCTCTAAAATATTAATAGCAGCATTTACTACTATTTCCTTCTTAAGACCAGCAAAAACACTCAAATCCTTTGAAACTAATATTCTGCCAGTAGCATCTACCTCCACAGGTTTTACTCCTGCATTAAAGCGACGAATAAATTCATCATTCTTTTTGTTGAAACGATTGAGATTATTGACCTTTTGAGATAAGGCATTCCACTCGGCTATAGGATATAATTCCAGACATTTTTGAAACACTGCACGCTTGAGAACAAAGCCCTCTTGAAGAACAGGAGCAAGCTGCTTCTTAAACGCCTGAGGTAGCATTAAGCGCCCTTTAGCATCTATTTTGCATTCATATGTTCCTATTAAATTTAGCACAGAAAATGGTTGGAATTTACATTATAACTTCAAATATATGAGTTTTATTACCACAATTTACCACTTTCTACCACATTGTTGATAAGTTTGCCTGTAAACAGCGGTTATCAACAGTGTTCTCAACAGTTTCACAGTGGGACGACTACACATTCAAAAGTGGCGATATTGTCCCTCTATAAGACCTATTTAGATGAAAATGAAGACCTCAGTTATATTTAATTTTTCAGTCTGACAAAAGACCTTCTCAAACCCTAATATTCTACTTGTAAAGCTTTTATAAGATTTAAGTTCAATACCGCAGAAATACCTATATTTGCCCCTGAGCTTAGGGCTAACCAACTATGACACACAACTTAATCACTGAAGGAAAATTTACCTACCTCGAAGAGGGCGAAGGCACCCCCATCATCATCCTACATGGACTTATGGGAGGCTTGAGTAATTTTGATGCTGTAACTTCATTTTTTGTAGGCAAAGGATTTAAGGTTGTTATTCCTGAGCTACCTGTATACTCTATGCCGCTTATAAAAACCGGCGTAAAGAGTTTTGCAAAATACCTCAAAGAGTTCATAGACATGAAAGGCTATGACCAAGTGATTCTCCTAGGAAATTCTATGGGAGGTCATGTAGGTTTATATCACACTAAAGAATATCCTGAAAAAGTTAAAGGACTCGTTATTACTGGGAGTTCTGGTCTTTACGAAAGTGCGATGGGTGAGAGTTATCCAAAGCGTGGTGATTATGAATATATCAAGAAGAAAGCTCAGGGTGTTTTTTACAATCCTGAAATAGCGACCAAGGAAATCGTAGACGAAGTGTACGATACTGTAAATGATCGCAATAAACTACTCAAGACCTTGGCCATCGCCAAAAGTGCGATACGTCATAATATGGCTCAAGACCTTCCAGAGATGCATACCCCTACCTGTATTATATGGGGAAAACAAGATGCAGTTACTCCTCCAGAAGTTGCCGAAGACTTTAATAAATTGCTACCTGATTCCGATCTCTTTTGGATTGACGAATGTGGCCATGCTGCCATGATGGAGAAACCAGATATCTTTAATGAGATTTTATTAGACTGGCTGGTAAAACGCAAATTCTAAATTCCCTTTTGTTATGAAAATTAAATCGGCTGAATTTGTGATAAGCAACTCAGAAGTTGAACGTTGCCCCAATGTAAACATCCCTGAATACGCCTTCATAGGTCGCTCAAATGTGGGCAAATCTTCGCTCATCAATATGTTAACAGACCGAAAGAGTCTGGCAAAAACATCAGGACGACCGGGAAAAACACAATTGATTAATCATTTTTTGATCAATAAAAACTGGCACCTTGTCGATCTACCTGGATATGGCTATGCCCGGGTTTCTAAAACAGCCAAAAGAACATTTCAAAAATTTATCACCAATTACTTCGAGCAACGCGAACAAATGATTTCGGCTTTTGTATTAGTCGATTGCCGACATGAACCTCAAAAGGTTGATATGGATTTTATGGAGTATCTCGGAGAAAATGAGATTCCGTTTTCAATCATTTTTACCAAAGCCGACAAGCTTAGACCAAAGGCATTAGAACGTAATATTGAACATTACAAGCAGACTTTGTTGTCAGGAATTTGGTTTGAATTTCCCAACTATTTTGTGAGTAGTGCCACAAATGGTGAGGGTCAAGAAGCGATCCTTAATTACATTGGTGAGATTAACGACAATTTGAAATTAAACTAGATTTCTTTAGTTAGCTATCAAGCTATCCACTCTATTCATAAGTGATTCAAGGGTATCAATTTCTTCAAAATCTTGGGCAGAAATCCCAATCTCTAAGCCGTTTTCATTTTGAATTAAAAGTACAGGATAGGTGTATTTCGCAAGCCATTTGGATGCAAATGCCTTCTTAAATTCATTTTTATGATAGAATTCCATTGGTACCTTGGAATTTTCTCTAAAACTTTTCCAGACCGCACTTTCGCGTAAGCTCCCAAAAGTTAAGGCGCACAAATCACAATTATAGGTCGACGGACTCACAATCTTATGCGCTGTATCTAGCAACGCATTCATTTTGCCCGATTGAGCATTATAAACAAAGATGAGTTTCGATGGTGTCATTTAATTATATAGTGGGAACTACTTTTTGCCGATATCCTTCTTCAAGTCTAAATGCTCAGAAAAGTAATCGGTAAAATCTTTCATGGTATCAGCCATTTTATCATTTCCAGTCGCTCTTCTAAAGGTTTCAGTCATCCCTACAAGAGTTTGATGAAAGAAAACTTGCATCTCGTCTACGGGCATATCCTTCGTCCAAAGATCGATACTCACAGCCTCTTGTTGGTCGCTATCCCAAAGTGAGAGTAACATAGCCTTAGCTTCTTCGTTTGCTACGCCTCCATCACGAGCCGTCCAAGCCATTTTTTCAGGAACGCGATTTTCATCCAATTCGATCGCTATTTTTATATCTGAAGTGTGTTTAGTTGCCATATTAGGGTTTATATTTTGCGCTTGCAAAGATAACATCTGTAGCTTGAATACCCATCGTTTTTAAGGGCACATCGTTGTTTTTCATATAAGCTGCTACTATTTTATAACCAATAAATCTTCCCAAACGCCCAGGAGTCTCACTATCAAATTCTAAATAGAACTTTGAAAAAGGAGCGGGATCAATAAAACGAGCTAATAAACTCCGATCTGTGTTATATAGGAGTTCGCTAGCTACAAAATTCTGCCAAACATTTCGCTCGTTTTCAACAGCAAAATCGAACTCTGCTTGCGTATAGCCAAATACCTCATGCAATGGCTTCTGAGGCAACAATTGCTCCATCAAGTATAACTGCTTCCCTTCGTAAATCATCTGATCTAAAAAAGTGGAAGCCTGAGGTTTTAAGGTGTGCGCTTTCGCGAAAGCTGCCGCCACATCAACAGCCAACTGCTCCTTTCTAAAGTTTTTAGAGTGATACTTTGCAATGCCTCCGTAAAAATGATGGTCCTTGCCTAGATAGGTATCCAATGCTACGATAAGCAAACTATCGACCAATATCACCTTGTTTCTATACTCCACTTCTGAAGTGATGGTGACCACCTTAGGCACTGTTGTTTCTGGATAATAATATTTGATATGCTTAAACAATCCTTCTAATTCCTCCTGCTGTTCGTCCATTTCCGGAAAAACACGAGCCACCTCATCTGTTAGTTCGCGCTGCAGACTATCGACCAACTTCTTATTCCAATAAGCATCGTCAAATTGTTTGGCAAATAAATAAGGATAGCGCGCTTTCAAGGCGGGAAGATCCTGTGCAGTTGACTTTCCAAATTCTTTATCAAAACGAATGATAGGTACAGAAACTTCAATGGCATCGATATCATTAGCAATTTTAGAATCTGTATTGCAACTAAAAAACAAAAGTAAAATGGCTAAGAGCCCCATTAATTTATGCATAGGATTTGTATCTTTAAACGGTAAACGTAGGATTCTCTATTTCATTTTAAGAGAAGAACGTTTCAGCACAAAAATAGTATTTAAAACGACTAAAAGATTCTTTTCATGCAAACAGAAAAAGTAACCCAATATATTGTAAACTGGTTAAAGGACTATGCCACAAAAGCTGGAATGCCCGGATTTGTAATTGGCATTAGTGGCGGCATTGATAGCGCACTTACTTCTACCCTTTGCGCCATGACCGGATTAGAACTGCTTTGTGTAGAAATGCCTATTCATCAAGATCCGAGACAAGTGTCTCGAGGAAAAGAACATATTGCCCAATTAAAAAAGCGCTTCCCTAAGGTAAAAAGTGAGGTAGTCGACCTGACTTCTGTTTTTGAAGAAATGAAATCTGTACTGCCAGAAGTAGAACCCTCTGAACAGCTCAACCTAAGCCTCGCAAATACACGCGCACGACTTCGCATGAGTAGTTTGTATTATTTTGCAGGTCTACATCGATACTTAGTCGCGGGAACAGGAAACAAAGTAGAGGATTTTGGTGTTGGCTTCTATACGAAATACGGAGATGGTGGCGTAGACCTAAGTCCAATCGCCGACCTTATGAAATCAGAAGTTCGCACCCTTGCTGCACATGTAAAAGTGCCAGAGAGTATTCTCATAGCAAAACCTACAGATGGTCTCTGGGGAGATGATCGTACAGATGAAGATCAAATTGGCGCTAGCTATGACCAATTAGAATGGGCAATGAAGCAAGATGCCCTCAATAAAAAGGCTGATGATTTTTCAGGTGAAGAACAACGTGTTTTTAGCCTTTACAAGAGACTAAACACTGCGAATCTTCATAAAATGAACCCCATTCCAGTCTGTGATATTCCCTTTCAACTGATGAAATAAACCGTTTATCGAATAGAGTTTCAATAATCTGCAAAACGGCTCTTTTGTTCGTACTTTGTAGTTATAAAATCAAATCCCCCGATTTTAACTCATAATGACCAACTCAAAATGGACAAAGTTTTAATCGCAGATCATCATCCGATCACGCGAAAAGGGATTACTTCAATATTAAGAGCTGAAGAAAATTACGAGGTTGTCGGTTTCATTAGTGACGGCAATGACCTTTTAAACTTCTTAACCAAAAACGAGGTTGATATCTTAATATTAGAAATTGATATCCCAAATCTCAATAGTATCACGGCTATCAAAGCCATCAAGAGGGAATTTCCTAGCATCAAAGTATTTATCTTAAGCTGTCATCCTGAAGAGATGTACGCCTTGAGCGCCATTAAGTATGGTGCTGCAGGATATGTTTCTAAGACTTCCTCCCTTCAAAAGGTATTAGACGCTGTAAATCAAATACAGAGAGGCGGTATTTATTTAAATGAAGATTTAAGTAGACGTCTTGTAGACCAAGGAAGTGCTACGCAAGGACTTGCATATAAGTACAAACGTTTATCGAGTAGAGAAATCGAAGTGCTTACCTTACTCTCTAATGGGAGGCGTAATAAGGAAATAGCTTCAGAGCTGGACATTAATGAAAAAACGGTAAGTACCTATAAAATGCGTCTCTTGAAGAAACTAGACGCTCAAAATGTCGCCGAACTTATCAAGCACGCGCGACTTTTACAATCGGCAAGTATCTAATTAGCTTTTGTTGAAAAAACCCTTCCGAGTTTCTGACTTAGAAGTGTATTTAGACTTAGGTAATCCTTTATATCGCTTAGTATTTCCCTATTATTATTCTCGGCCGAGATGGTACTAGAAAGATCCTCTATTTTCTTTCCTATTAAAAATCCCCGCAAACTAAGAATCGTTTCAGAAACAAGTTGAGCTATAGATTTGTCTTTTGTCTTGACATAAACTTCTCGATCCTCCCAGCGATGAAGCAAATACTTCTCCTCATTAAGAATAATACTTGAAATCTCATTGGATTCATCCGGCCCTAATTCATTGATAAAGTGTTCTACTTTAAACGGTCCTTCTTGATTGAGTCGTTCAATGATTTTAACATATAAAGATCGAAACAATTCATTGGTAAATTCAACCTCATCATCTTGCAAGTCTAAGTAGATTTTCTCAAAAACCTTTGAGGTTTGAATAACAGGTTCCAATTCTAGACCGCCATTCTCATTCTCCTTCAAAACGAGATCTTCAAAATCTTCTTCTTCATTCCCATACAACAATAGGGCCTCTATTAATTTACGCTCCAGAACATAAAGTACATCCACCTTTTCAGGTTGGGCTTGAACAGCGTCCGGTATCACAGAAAAAGGTTCTGGCGACGAAGTCTTGTCCCTCTTTGCGTTTTCCTTTTTGTTCTTTGTAAATATTTGCGCGAGGGTATTGTATAACACAGCCTCCGAAATGTCCATAATTCTAGAACATTCCTGCACGTAAATTTCTCTCTTGATAGTATCGGGTATCTTGGATATACTCTCCACCATATCCCGCACAATGCCCGCTTTTTTGATGGGATCCCCAGCGGCATCCTTCATCAATAAATGGGCTTTATATTGAATAAAATCCTTAGCATTTTCAGCAAAGAAAGCTACAATTTCTTCTTTGTTATGCTTACGCGAAAAACTGTCTGGATCTTCTCCGTCTGGAAAGGCACACACTTTCACATTCATGCCTTGCTCTAGAATCAAATCAATACCACGCATGGCCGCTCTTTGACCTGCTGCGTCACCGTCAAATAAAACCGTGATATTAGTGGTCAAACGGTTGATCAGTCGAATTTGATCAGAAGTAAGTGCGGTTCCAGAAGAGGATACCACATTTTCAATTCCCGCTTGAAACATTTGGATTACATCTGTATATCCTTCAACCAGATAACAATTATCTTCTTTGGCAATAGCTTGCTTTGCATAATAAATACCATACAGAACTTTGCTCTTGTGGTAAATATCACTTTCTGGGGAGTTAAGGTATTTGGCCGCTCTCTTTTCATTGGTCAATATTCGACCTCCAAACCCAAGCACTCGCCCACTCATGGAATGAATAGGAAACAAAACACGCCCTTTAAAGCGATCAAACTGTTTTTCTTCCTTCACAATTGACAAACCGGTCTTATCTAAAAACTCAAGTTTGTATCCTTTACGTAAAGCTTCACTTGTGAAAGCATCCCATTGATCCGGGTTATATCCAAGTTGAAACTTGGCAATGGTGTCTGTTGTAAATCCACGCTCCTTAAAGTACGAAAGCCCAATAGCCTTCCCTTGTTCAGTATTTAATAAGGTATCGTGAAAATAATCTCTAGCATATTCACTAACTACATAAAGGCTTTCACGTTCATTTGCTGCAACCTTCTGCTCATCAGATTGTTCTGTTTCTTCAATTTCAATATTGTACTTCTTAGCCAAATATTTTATAGCCTCAGGATATGAGAAATGCTCGTGTTCCATTAAGAAGGCAATCGCATTCCCCCCTTTTCCACTTGAAAAATCTTTCCAGATTTGCTTTACGGGAGAGACCATAAAACTAGGCGTACGCTCATCAGAAAAAGGACTTAATCCTTTAAAATTAGTCCCTGATTTTTTGAGCACCACAAAGTCCCCAATCACCTCTTCCACACGGGAAGATTCAAATACTTTATCTACGGTTTCTTTGGATATCAATGGAGAACGACTTAGCAAGTAAAAATAAGTGTTTTAATTCTAATTACAAGCAAATAAAAAACCGCTTTCCAGCCTGCCCAAAGTCATGGAGAGAAAGCGGTATTAATTAAACCCATTAACAGTCCTTAGTCCATATCAAAACGCAATCCAACAGATACATTACGCTGCTCAGGGCCATTCTTAAATATTGGATTCATATCCTGCTTCACGTATAGTGCAACATCACCCCAGGCAACATAACCACTGAGTCCGTAAATAAAATTATTGGTATCAAAGTCGGCGCGTTGCTTCTCTTTAATTTTATCGCCGTCCCGCTTATACTTGAGTTTCTGCACCGTACGAAGATTTAAACCCGCATAACCACCTAAGCCAATTTTAAATCGGTTGTGAGTAGAATAGCGCACATAATTCTCTCCTTGACGTAATTTATAAGGTCCAAATTCAAAATGAATTGGAATCACCAAATTGTCCATTCGGAATTTACTTTTATCCAAATCAATTTCAAATTCTTGTAATGAGGTTTGCCCCTCTTCTTCAACAAAAATTCTATTATCTGTTGGCTTCAGTCCATTAAACATAATTGAAAAACCATATTTTACTCTTAGCCATCCCGTATTCTTAAACACTCTCGTTTTCCAAGCCCATCCTAATTCGGCAAAACGACTACCGCCAATTTTATAGGGCGAATCATTGATACTTTGCCCTTCAATAATAGCATTGTTTAAACCAAATCCCAGCACAAAATCAGAGGTTGTGCGGCGGTCATACCTTATCTCTTTAGGTGTATAATCAAACCCAATAACCTCGCCATTATTAAAAAACTTTATTTCAATTGAACTTGATTGACCATCGCCGCTTTCTGAACCATTACGTTCCATTAATGCGAGTGTATTCTCAAGAATAGTTATTCTATTTTCAATATTGAGTGCGTGTAATTGTGCCGCCGCCTTTTTCCGGGAATCATAAGTGGCTTGATCAATAGCGCCAGCATCAAAAAGAGCCGACAGATCCATAATTTTTTTCTTGAGCAACTCCTTCTCTTCGTTTACAATGCGCTCTTTTCTTTTTTCTACGATAGCCTTTTCATTTTCTAATTCTCCTTGGTCTTGAGCACCTACATTTTGGACAAAGAAAGTTAAGGCCGCCACTAGGGCGATTTTGATAATATTGTTCATAACTGATTGATTTTATGCACCTAAAAAAGATGCGAATTGATGAATTCTCTATTTAATTATTACGATCTACTACTGCATCTCTAGCTTTTTCAAAACCAGTAGACAGCGCCTCAAAGATCTTATCCCTAAACGATTGAGGATCAACTTCTGCTTCAACATCAAGTAATAATGCATTTGCATCTACACGGCCAGTCGAGCTATTAAAAACACGATTACTAATGATTTCACGTTGTGCATTCTTCAGCAATGCATCAATTTCCTCATCAGAAACTGCATTGAGATCAACAGTGGCTACCAAACTTTTTACTTGAGTTTCTATAGCCTTTTTGATATCTAGATTATTATTAAAATCTGACTCCGTTGATCTTTGAGTACTTTCAACAACTGCTAATAAAGTACTCTTAGTCTCATTTGTAATAGTCGTGTTACTTACCGCTTCTTTTTGAGGCAATTCTTCTTTTACTAGAACAGCAACTTCCAATTTATTTTGAATCGACTTACCCTGCTTTTGAGACCTTGTCTCCTCTACTTTTGGGCTCTTAGCTTCAACAATCATACTGTTGTCGGTTCTTAGCATTTTATTTTCCTCAGCATTTAAAATCAATTCTGATTTTTCTTCCTGCATACTCGTATTAATCTCTACGGCAGGAGTGTCTACTAATGGCGCAGTATTCTGAGTCAAAGGTTGCTGATTTAAAATTATCAAGGTTGCAATCACTCCGCCAATAAAACTAGCCGCGATAGCCAACCACAATTTTCGGTTACTTTTTTTAACAACTGCCTGCGTCTCCAACTTAGCCGCAATACGATCCCAGGCTGCAGGTGACGGGTCAATGCTGCGCTTTTCAAGGCGCTCCTTCATTTTATTTTCTAACTTCATCGGTGCCATTGTGTAATTGATTTAATGCATTCAACTTTGTTTGAAGGTGTCTTCGAGCCTTGAATAATTGCGACTTCGAAGTACTCTCTGAAATACCTAAGGTCTTTGCTATTTCTTGATGTTTGTATCCTTCTATAGCATACATAACAAAAACTACGCGATAACCTTCTGGCAAACTGTCAATAAGCTGTTGAATATGCTCAACATCCATATCTTGATCGGCAGCGTTCAAATCGATTCCATGATCAAACTCTCCGTCGATTGAAAATTGCAACTTCTTTACAGATCTGAGATAAGAAATACTCTCTCTTACCATAATTCGACGGATCCAACCTTCAAAACTCCCTTCACTTTTAAAACTATTTAAGTGGGTAAACACTTTTAAGAAACCATTACACATCGCTTCTTCCGCTTGATGCATATCCTTCACATAATAACGACAAACGCTTAACATTTTTGGCGAATGCAACTCAAAAAGTCGGCGCTGAGCATCCCGATTTTCAAGGATGGCTTTTTTGATGAGCTGTTTTTCGTTATTGAACTGTATGATTTTCATACGCAGTTATAGGTTTCTATTAGTATAGACGCAGAGGTACTCAAAAAGGTTGCCTGAGTATAGAAAAAAATATTTTTTTATTCTTTTGAAACTTGAATTTTGGAACTTGGAATTTGGAATTTTCAATTTAAACAGGGCACATAAAAGCCATTACTAAATAAGCAATACACTTTATTACAAAAACAATTGCCCTTTTAAGGGATTAGTGTTTATTATTCTCCCGCCTTCCCCTTGAACTTCATAGGAAGATGAACCACCTTTTTGGTTTCAAAAAAATCTTCTTCAAAATAATCTGTGAGCTTGTAAATAGTAGCAGTTGTATATTTATCTAATTCTTCTGTAAGATCACCTCCTTTTAAATAGAGAATTCCGTTTTTGAGTTCATGAACACTCTTTTTGGCTATAGATCCTTTTACCCATCTCACAAATGTTTCCATTTGAGCAACAGCACGACTTACGATAAAGTCATATTGCCCAGGAACATTTTCTACTCGGTCATTTGTGGTTTTTACATTAGTAAGGCCAAGCCCCTCAACCACTTCATTCACCACTTTTATTTTCTTACCAATACTATCCACAAGGTGAAATTCGGTCTCAGGAAAAAGAATTGCCAGGGGAACTCCAGGAAATCCACCACCAGTACCTACATCTAAAATCTTTGAACCAGGCTTAAAAGCCTGTACCTTAGCGATTCCCAAAGAATGGAGTACATGACGTAAGTAAATCTCGTCAATATCCTTTCTGCTCACTACATTTATCTTAAGATTCCAGTCCTGATAAAGATCCTTAAGTTGTTCAAACTGCTGCAATTGAGTGTCCGATAGATCCGGAAAATATTTGGTAATCGTATTCATAGCTTTATGTTTCAATGGCAAAAGTACCGAAAATAGGGCGTTAATTATTACCCAATTTGACGAGCATAGCGATTATATGATTATTTTTGCACCTTTAAAGAGTAAAAGTTCTTTTTTGCATGCTTACCTTGTAGGTAGACAATTCAGAACTCAAAGGTTCACTAATTCTTAGAACAATATTTATAAGATTAGTGCGCTTCTAATATTAAACTATTATTATGGATACTACCATTAAGTTCTCTCGTGCTGATTCAGCCAAGTTCTTTAGAACCTTGAATAAACGAGTAAATTCTTATTTTAAGGACAACGAAATCAAGCGTACTGGTAATTGGAAACTTTACCTAAAGGCTATTGTAATGTTTTCGATGTACTTAGTCCCTTACTTTCTTTTTATGACCCTTGATATGCCTTGGTGGCTTCAAGTGATACTTACTATTGTTATGGGTGTAGGTATGGCTGGTGTTGGAATGAACGTAATGCATGATGGAAATCATGGCTCTTTTTCAAGTAAGAAATGGGTAAATAAAGTAATGGGTAGTAGTATATATATCTTGGCTGGTAATGTATACAATTGGCAAGTACAACACAATGTACTTCACCATACCTATACCAATATTCACGGACATGATGAAGATATGGAAGCTGGACGCGTATTGAGATTTTCAGAACATAGCGAATGGAGAAAACACCATAAATTCCAACATTATTATTCTTTTCTCCTATACGGACTATTGACAATCAACTGGGTAATTACAGCCGATATTTCTCAAATGAAACGCTACATCAAACGTAAACTTTCATACGGAAAACTGCAAAGTCCTACGAGACAATGGCTCACTTTAATACTAACTAAGGCATTATACTTGAGTATCTGGTTAGTTATTCCATTGGTTTTCTTTGATATCGCATGGTGGAAAATTCTTCTTGGCTTCTTTGTTATGCATTATGTAGCTGGTGTTATTTTAAGTTTGATTTTCCAACTGGCGCATATGGTAGAAGATGCTCATATGCCACTTCCAGATGAGACGGGAACTATGAAAAACACTTGGGCGATTCACCAATTGTTTACTACCGTGAATTTTTCGACTAAGAACCGCATAATGAATTGGTTTTCTGGCGGCTTAAATCACCAAGTAGAACACCACATCTTTCCGCACATAAGTCATGTGCATTACACAAAGATTAGTAAAATTGTAAAAGAAACGGCAAACGAATTTAACCTGCCTTACTTTGAATATAAGACTACAAGAAAAGCAATTGCTGCGCATTTCCGTCATTTACGTGATATGGGGATGCAACCAACTTTAAGTGCTTAAACCAACCATTACGACAGTTACTAATGACTAAACTATCAACCCGAGTAACAAACATGGCCACCTCTGCAACCTTAGCAATGGCAGCCAAAGCAAGAGAATTAAGAGCAGAAGGAAAAGATATTATCGGACTAAGTCTAGGGGAGCCTGACTTTAATACTCCCGATTTTATTAAAGATGCTGCCATCCAAGCTATAAACGATAATTACAATTCTTATACTCCAGTTGACGGCTATGTAGAATTGAAAGAAGCGGTAATAACAAAATTCAAAAGAGATAACAATCTTAACTACACCCTGCCTCAAATAGTTGTTTCAACAGGAGCAAAACAATCCTTGGCCAATGTAGCCCTAGTTTGTCTAGATCCAGGAGACGAGGTTATTTTACCTTGTCCTTATTGGGTAAGCTATTCTGATATAGTTAAAATCGCCGAAGGTGTGCCTGTTGAAGTCACCACTTCTATTGAAAACGATTTTAAAATGACTCCAGCACAACTGGAAGCAGCAATTACTCCTAAAACAAAAATGCTCTGGTATAGTTCGCCTTGCAACCCTTCTGGATCTATTTATAGCAAAGAAGAACTGCGCGGACTTGCAGATGTTCTTGCAAAATATCCAGACATTATTGTGGTGAGCGACGAAATCTATGAGCACATTAATTATGTAGGAACTCATGCGAGCATGGCTCAATTTGATGATATGTACGACCGTACTGTAACTGTAAATGGTGTTTCAAAAGCATTTGCAATGACGGGATGGCGTGTAGGCTATATTGGTGGCCCTGCTGAAATCGCAAGAGCGTGTAATAAAATGCAAGGACAGATTACTAGTGGTACCAACTGTATTGCCCAACGCGCAGTAATTACTGCATTAGAAGCTCCTGTGAGTTCAGTGAAGTACATGGTTGACGAATTTAAGAACAGACGTACGCTTATTCTTGATCTCCTAGGAAATATCGATGGATTTAAATGTAATGTACCAGAAGGTGCCTTCTATGTCTTTCCTGATATATCTTTCTACTTTGGCAAGACGCTTAAAGGAATGAAAATAAACAATGCCTCTGATTTTGCAATCTTTTTACTTGATAAAGCAAATGTTGCAACCGTAACTGGTGAGGCTTTCGGAAACCCGAATTGTATCCGAATTTCATATGCCGCTAGCGTCGACAATATAAAAGAGGCGATCGCACGTATAAAAACAGCCGTATCCTAACCGAACACACCTTCTCTTTAACGCCATTTATGCAGTAATAAACTGATAATCAAACACAAAAGCCTTCATTATGAAGGCTTTTTTTATTATCTTATATGTATTAAAAAGCAATCCAATGTTTGGCAAAAGACTCCAAATACCTGTTGTAGCTACCTTGGCAATTCTTGCCATACCACTTGTTGCAATGCAATTTACCAATCAGGTCAATTGGAGTGCAGCAGACTTTATAGTTGGCGGCATTCTCATTTTTGGCGTTGCAATAGCACTAGATATTGGAAGAAGAAAACTAAAGAATCAAAAATATAGAAACCTCATCTTGCTCATAATCGTTCTTGCATTTCTACTTATTTGGGCAGAGTTAGCTGTAGGCATTTTTGACTCCCCTTTTGCAGGTACCTAAATTTCACTAACTCAGTCGAGCTCAATCCTTCGCTTTTTTTCAAATTCTTTCTTTAGGTCAAATTGTATCACCTTTGTATTATCCAATTTAGGCAAGAAGATCATCTTCATATTTGTGATATCAATAAAACTCGTATACAAAGTCCCCACTGTTTTGCCATTATCAAGTTTTCGCGGAAGCTGCATAGCCCCAGCTGTTACATTTGAAATTCCTGGAAATCCTTTCGGCCCTCCCTGTGCATCCAAAGCCTTAATGCGCTCTTCAATCGAAGTATACCGAGGACAGGGATGATTCCCCGCTTCAGGCTTCAGCAATAAGTAATTGGTCGCAATGAGATGATTGCCTTCCATTTCAATAATATGACGCTCCCCATCGATCCATTCAACAATCACAGCACGTCCCGTCGCATCACCAAAAATCAAATGACTTTGATGTACTGCCATTTTCTCCTTTTCCATAAATGCTAGGGCTTCTGCAACCGTTTTACATTGGGCAAGCAAACGATCGCCTACATTCCCCTTTGGTAAAGCGTAGCCTTTTGGCATTTTCTGATCTGGTGTTACTGCTGCATCAAAAAATAAACCGGCACTATTAATCCCCCTTTGCGCAAAGTCATTCCACCCATACCACAATCTAGCAAGCTCCTTATCATTGGCAACATCTGTTTGAATATAGGCTTCTGTATCATACCAGAAATCTTCATTGTTAATCACGTAAATCGCTCCCGTAGCTGCATCGATATAATAAACTATCGAACAGGCACTCGTTGCAATACTACTTCCTAGCGCAAGTAGAATTACCAATACATATCTTTTCATATGTTTCATACCCTTAAGATACTAGAAATTTCGTGTATAGATTGCTATCTTTAACACTACATAAATTTTCGCGCAAGCGGATGCAGTATCACATATACTAACCTTTTGATTGTTGAAATATACACCCAACATCACAGACATGTTTTCTATTATGAAAAAAATCATCTTACTTCTAGTCACTATTGGCCTCCTTTCATGTAAAAATGAAACACAAACTAATGACATAACAACCGAAGCGCCAATATCCTTCAACAATATGTTAGACAACTATTACGAAGACGGCCTGAAACTGAATCCTATAAACGCTACCATGACTGGAGATACTCGTTTTAATGATCAGTTTCCAGATGCACTATCGCCAGAACACAAAGCCAAAGTAAAGGCCTATTACCAAGCTTATAAAGATGCCTTGGCAAACTATAATGATGAAGACCTTAGTGCAACAGAAAAAATGACAAAAGAAGTCATGCTTTGGGATTGCAATGTTAACCTTGAAATGATGACCTTTCAAAAGGACTTGATGCCGATCGATCAAATGTGGTCGCCTAATCTGATGATGGGCCAACTAGCAAGTGGCGCTAGCGCACAACCCTTTAAAACAGCAGAAGATTATCGCATTTGGCAAAAGCGCGTCGATGCCTACCTAGTATGGATGAATAGTGCAGAGAAAAACATGCGCCAAGGAATGACAAATGGTTACACTCTTCCTAAGTCATTGATAAAAAAAGTAGTCCCCCAAATGGAAGCACTCGCAAATCCAGATGTTAAAGCTCACTTATTTTATACTCCCGTAACCAATTTCCCGAAAGGGATCTCAGAAGAAGATCAAAAGGCAATTACTGCCGAATATACTCAGATGCTTACTGATAAAGTGATTCCCGCTTACGCCAAAATGGCCAAATTTATGAGTACTGAATATATGGAAGCCGCACGTGAAACTTCTGGCTTTTTAGACCTTCCCAATGGGGACAAATACTATGATTTTGCAATTAAGTATTACACCACCACCACCATGACCGCCGATGAGATTCATAATTTAGGGTTAAGCGAAGTCGCTCGCATCCGTGGAGAGATGGAAAAAATTAAAAAAGAAGTTGGCTTCAACGGAGATCTAAAAGCATTTTTTGATCATGTACGTACTAGCAAAGATCTGATGCCTTTTCAAACTCCTGAAGAAGTTATTGCCAACTTCAACAAGATTCATGCAACTATGAAACCAAAGGTCGATGAGCTCTTTAGTGTGCAACCCAAGACAGCCTTTGAAGTTCGTCGCACAGAAGCTTTTAGAGAAAATTCTGCCAGCGCTGAGTACAATCAAGGTTCACTAGACGGCACACGTCCAGGGATTTTCTATACGCCAATTCCAGATGCTGCTTCATACAACACCTATTCTGACGAGTCGCTGTTTTTACATGAGGCTATTCCAGGACATCACTTCCAGATTTCACTCACTCAGGAAAGTACCGTATTACCACAATTCAGAAAAACTTTATGGTATAGCGCATATGGTGAAGGATGGGCCTTGTATACAGAGTCGCTTGGAAAAGAATTAGGACTGTTTACAGATCCTTATCAATACTTCGGCATGCTAGGGGCAGAAATGCACAGAGCCGTTCGCCTTGTTGTAGATACTGGAATTCACACCAAAGGATGGTCCCGCGAAAAAGCAATCGCCTACTGCCTAGATAATGAAGCCGAAAGCGAAGCTAGTATTATTTCAGAAATTGAACGATACATGGCCAATCCTGGTCAAGCATTGTCCTATAAAATTGGACAGTTGAAAATACGTGAGTTAAGAGCCCGTGCTGAAAAAGAACTCGGCGCCAATTTTGACATTAGGGACTTCCACAAAGAAGTTTTGGAAACTGGATGTATTCCTTTGGCATTGCTAGAAAACAAAATTGATTCTTGGATCGCAGCTAGTAAATAACATAATACTCACCTGCTTCGTCGGGTAACTAATAACACCACGTTATAGGGAGTGAGATTCCCACCTTCGTGGGAAATAAAAATAACATGCAAAAAAAAATCCTTTTACTTGGCTCTGGCGAACTTGGCAAAGAGTTTGTCATAGCTGCACAACGCCTAGGGCAAACAGTAATTGCTGTAGATAGCTATGCAAATGCTCCTGCGATGCAAGTCGCACATGGTTTTGAAGTCATCAATATGTTAGACGGTGATGCCTTAGATGCCATAGTAGAAAAGCACAAACCCGATTTTATTATTCCAGAAATTGAAGCCATTCGTACAGAACGCTTTTACGAATACGAAAAACAGGGATATACTGTTATCCCTTCCGCCAAGGCCGCAAACTTTACCATGAACCGAAAGGCGATTCGTGATCTTGCAGCAAAGGATTTAGGCTTAAAAACAGCCGAATATCGTTATGCCGCTTCCGCGAAAGCGCTACACGAAGCAGTTGCTATTATTGGAATGCCCTGCGTTGTAAAACCTTTAATGTCCTCCAGCGGAAAGGGTCAATCGACCATCAAAACTGAAGCAGACATCCAAAAAGCATGGGATTACTCCCAAGAAGGTTCCCGTGGTGATGTTGCCGAAGTAATTGCTGAAGCCTTTGTAAATTTCAACTATGAAATAACCTTGCTTACAGTAACACAAAATAACAACCCTACCCTTTTCTGCGCACCCATTGGCCATAGACAAGAGCGAGGTGATTATCAGGAGAGTTGGCAACCAGCTCCTATGCTTACCGAACATTTGGCAACAGCTCAAGACATGGCAGCAAAAGTGACAGCCGCCTTAACAGGTGCTGGACTGTGGGGTGTAGAGTTTTTTATCGCCGATGATGGAGTGTATTTTTCTGAGCTATCGCCAAGACCACATGACACTGGAATGGTCACTCTTGCCAATACTCAAAATTTCAATGAATTTGAATTACATATCCGGGCTGTATTGGGTCTTCCCATTTCTGGAATCACACAAGAGCGCATAGGTGCCAGTGCCGTGATTTTAGCCTCTGACCACTCGGATTCACCTTCTTTTGAAGGTATAGTAAAAGTGGCCGCTGCCCCGAAGTCAGATTTCAGATTATTCGGAAAACCCAGCGCTCGCCCATACAGACGCATGGGAGTTATAGTCACTTATGACGGCCTTGATGGGGATGTAAGGGAAGTCACCAAAAGAGCTAAGACCTTAGCTAGCAAGGTGAAAGTTATAGTCTAAATCATTAATATTACTTTATGAAAACTTGGGTTGTCGTACTTTCTTCTCTAATGCTCTTACTCTCTTGTGATAGCAACAAAGGCGAAGTACCACCTTTAGACTTAGATGGTCAAGGCAACATTACTGGCGTTGCTAAACTATTTACAGCCAATGGCAATGGTCTTTTTAGTGATGGAATGCAGGTTACCATTTCAAATATTGACCCACCCATATCAGCAATCACAGATGTAGATGGTTTTTACACCTTAGTCAACGTACCCTATGGAATTTATGATTTAAGCTTTGAAAAGGAAGGTTTTGGCACATTTAAAAAAGGTGATATTGTTCACACAGAACCTGAGACATTTATTGCAGAGAGAGCACTTTTGGGTCAGAAATCAACGACATCGATTACTCAAATGCAAGTGAGCGCAGCCGCCACTGAGGTAACAATTTCGTATCGTACTGATCCTCCTTCGAGTGATGCCAATATTCATTTTGCACGTATATTTTTCCACACCTCTGCAGATGTAAGCGACAATATTCAATCTGCATTTACCAATGTCATTTTCACAAACAGCACGCCCTTCAATGCTGTATTTACTTACGAACAAATTCAAAGCTTTGGGATTCCTCCAGGCGCAACAGTTTATGCCTTGGCCTATGGAGATTCATTTTTTAGCAATTATTACAAAGATCCAGAATTTGGAATTGACACCTTTCCCAATCTCAATCCTAATACAACAGCACCCGTATCATTTGTGATACCTTAATCTAATCTCTAAGAAGAGGCAGTGTACTACATCTCAATAAACCTTCTTGTTTAGCTATTTCCGCATAGGGAACTTCTTCTACTGTGATTCCATGACTTCGCAACCAAGTATTTAAACGTGTAAAATTACGTTCTGAAATTACAACATCTGGCGCAATACTAAAGATATTACTATTCATGTTATACATCTCCTCTTTGCTAATCTCAAACAAATTTTCTTTCCCAAACAAGTTGACTAACCAATCGTACTCTTCCTCTTTCAAGAAACCATTCTTATGAATAATCGCCTTATCGGTTCCCACCGGCTGAAAGCAACAATCTAGGTGCAAGGCATTCTCTTTTGGATCAGTGTTATGTTTGCGCAATTCAAAAGGAATCACTTTTTTATTTGGAAATAATTCAGCGAGATATTTCACCGCTTGAATATTTGTACGAGCGGTAATAAATGAAGCATAATCATCTCCTGTATACGTTCCTACGAAAATATAATCCCCCCATGGCATGACATCACCTCCTTCAACATGTGCGTCTTCAGGCAATCTAAATACTTGTGTGGCTGGAATCTGATTAATTACATATTGAATAGCATCAATCTCTCTTTCACGATCAGGTAGAATGTTTGCTTTGATAAATTTATTATCAATAACAAAACCAATATCTCTAGAAAAAATCTGATTGTAATCTTTGATAACGTTTGGACGAAAAACCTCTACATCATATTTCTTAAAAACGGCAGCCACGGCTTCCATTTCTTTAACCATGTCCTCCTCCTTGGGATAAGTCCCCGCAGCAATATGTTGCGCCGATTTAGGATCATAGGAATCCTCCAAAAGAGGAATGGGTCCGCAACTTTCTGCAGTTCCTAGTACTACAGACCTAAGGCGTGATGTTTCGTTCTTAACGTTTATTTTGAGCATGGCACGAAGATAATGAACACAGCTTTGTTGTCAAATTTATTTGTTGCTTGTTAGTCCACAATAAGAAATATTTTGATCTAGCTTACGCGAAATTGCGACTAAACCCATTATTTGATTGGAATCCAAACTAATTCTTCCGCATCAGGGTGACCATGACCGAGATAGTCGGGTAGCATCTGCTCAAAATGTGGCCGATTGTCCAGTTGTTCGCCTGAAGTAGGCAACCAAATTCCATATATGTATTGCGCAAATATGTGAAAGTTTGCTGCAGTGCCCTTATAAGTAAAAACCGCCCATCGCCCCGCTGGAATATGTAATATTTCCATGGCTGTTGGAATATTGCTAGTATCACTCACCTCTACTCCTGCCCATTTTTCAAAAACAGTAAATGGTGTAAAAACTTCCTTCATAAAATCATGGAAGTAGACTTGTAAAGAAAAACTACCTGAAGGGACTCGGTGTTCGACCTCCTTTATTCTAGGAGCAAATCCTTGCCAAAGTTCGCTGGTCCTATTTTCTGATAGCTGCGTTTGAATGCGTTGACCAACAAACTGTCTTGCGCCTGTTTCTTTAATTTCTGGTTGAGGCTCTGAGATTTTTTTCACGAAAGTGAAAGTACAAAAAGAAGACTCCAAAAAAAAAGAGCGAACTTGATAGTTCGCTCTTTTTTAAATATACTGTTATAGTTTTTATCGTTCAGAAACGCTTTTAAATTCGCGAAGGTTCTCTCCCGTATATACTTGACGTGGTCTTCCGATAGGTTCTTTATTTATGCGCATTTCTTTCCATTGTGCGATCCAACCTGGAAGGCGACCTAAGGCAAACATTACCGTAAACATTTCAACTGGAATATCGAGTGCTCGATAGATAATTCCAGAATAAAAATCAACGTTTGGATATAGTTTACGATCGACAAAATACTGATCACTCAAAGCCTCTTTTTCTAAACCTTTTGCGATTTCAAGAACTGGATCTTCGATTCCCAATTGTCCTAATACCTCATCGGCAGCTACTTTTATGATTTTAGCGCGTGGATCGAAGTTTTTATAAACTCTATGACCAAAGCCCATCAAACGGAACGGATCCGCTTTGTCTTTGGCTTTACCCATATATTTCTTTGTATCACCACCATCTTCTTTAATTGCTTCCAGCATTTCGATTACCGCCTGATTTGCTCCACCATGTAATGGTCCCCAAAGCGCTGAAATACCAGCAGAAATAGAAGCGTAAAGACCTGCATGTGCCGATCCAACCATACGCACTGTACTCGTAGAACAGTTTTGCTCATGATCTGCATGAAGAATCAGTAATTTATCAATAGCATCAATGACACCTTTATCTACCTTATATTCTTCATTAGGCTTGGCAAACATCATTTTATGAAGATTCTCAACATAACCTAATGAGTTATCACCATAATCTAATGGCTGGCTCTTTTTCTTGCGCATTGCCCAAGCCGCAAGGACAGGGAATTTTGCAAGTAGCTTCACAATTGTTTTATACATATCTTCTTCAGAATCAACATTTACTGAAGAAGGATTAAATGCAATAAGCGCTGAAGTCAATGCACTCAAGACACCCATAGGGTGTGCCGACTTAGGAAAACCGTCTAAGATTTTCTTCATGTCTTCATCTACGTGCGACTCAGACTTAATATCTGCATCAAATTTTGATAGTTGTTCTGAAGTTGGTAATTCCCCAAAAATCAAGAGATAAGCGACTTCAAGGAAATCGGCTTTAGCAGCTAAGTCTTCAATAGAATACCCACGATAACGTAAAATTCCTTTTTCACCATCTAAGAATGTAATTGCACTTTCGCAAGAACCTGTATTCTTATAACCTGGATCAATAGTAGTTACTCCTCCAGTAACTCCTCTAAGTGTTTTTATGTCGATGGCTCTTTCCTGCTCCGAACCTGTTATAATTGGAAATTCGTAGTTCTGTCCATCTATCGTAAGCGTCGCCTTGTCTGCCATGTGTCTCGAAAAGTTTTTTGGTGTGTATTCTGTTTTTTAAAGGATTGCTAAATTACAAAAAATCAGTCGTTAATTTTAACAATATCCCACAGGATATAGGTTAAAAAAACTATAAATCTCAAAAATTGGGCTCCTGTTTTATAAGCTGTAACCATCATAAGGTTCATAGTGAGTTTAATGCAAAGTTGGAAGGAAAGAGATAAAGACTAATATGCCTTCAATAATTTAAACTAAAAAAGGGCCTGCACCAAAGCACAAACCCTTTACCCAACTTCAATAAAAAACTTCGGATTATCCGAAGTATGCTTAAAAAAGAGCGAATGATCCACAAAAAGCTTCAACGACTCGCCCTTTTACCCAACTTAAAATCATCTTTACACTTGTTATGTTATAACAACTAATCCTAATGGTCGGGTATGAAGTCTTTAGAAAGAAGCGAATTAAAAAATCCTGCTCTAGTGATACGGCAATATCACCTTTGCAAAAGAAAACCAACATCAAATCGCAGTAGGTTCTAACTTATGTGACGTTCATTACATTTGGGATTCGAAAAGTACAGAAAAACAACACTTATAGCTATATCAATATGTAATATTTTTCTTACTTATGTTAAAAATAATATTAAATTACTGAATATTAGATATTTAAATATTAAAATATTTTCAATTTATGCGTCTAATAAGGTGTTAAAATCGATTAAATGGCTTAATAATTAGGTGTTTTTTCTTTTAAAAGAGGCAATTTAACCTAAATAAAACGTATTTCGTCGGTAAAAAACATAAAAAAACCTCTCATTTTGAGAGGTTTTTCATTTTTTAAAGCAATGCCTTTCTATATTTTAAAAGCATTTTTTCTAGGAAAATATGCAGTAGTACCCAAAGCTTCTTCAATACGTAATAATTGATTGTATTTTGCCATTCGGTCAGAACGTGAAGCAGATCCAGTTTTGATCTGTCCAGTATTTAAGGCCACGGCCAAGTCGGCTATAGTCGTATCTTCTGTTTCTCCAGAACGGTGTGACATTACAGAGGTATATCCCGCATTATGTGCCATATTCACAGCTGCAATCGTCTCCGTAAGCGTTCCTATCTGATTTACTTTAATAAGGATAGAATTGGCTATACCATTCTTTATTCCTTTAGAGAGGCGTTCTACATTGGTTACAAATAAATCATCTCCAACCAGCTGTACTTTATCTCCAATTTTATCAGTGAGGTATTTCCACCCGTTCCAATCATTTTCATCCATCCCATCCTCAATAGAGATAATAGGATAGTTTGCAGCCAATTCGGCTAAATAATCTGCCTGCTCCTCGCTAGAACGAATTACACCGGTATCTCCTTCAAATTTTGTGTAATCGTATTTTCCATTCACATAGAATTCGGCAGCGGCACAATCTAATGCAACCATCACTTCATCTCCCCATTTATAACCAGCATTTTCTACAGCTAACTTTATAGAGTCTAAAGCATCTTCAGTTCCGTCTAATTTTGGAGCAAATCCTCCCTCATCACCAACTGCTGTACTCAATCCGCGGTCGTGTAATACTTTTTTCAAATGATGGAAGATCTCTGTCCCCATTTGCATGGCATGCGTAAAATTTTCTGCCTTTACCGGCATTACCATAAATTCTTGAAAAGCGATAGGCGCATCACTGTGAGAACCTCCATTGATAATATTCATCATTGGCACAGGCAAAGTATTTGCACTTACCCCTCCAATATATCTATACAAAGGTAGATTGAGTTCTGCCGCGGCAGCTTTCGCGCAAGCTAGAGAAACACCTAAAATTGCATTTGCACCCAATTTTGATTTATTTGGAGTACCGTCCAATTCGATCATTGTTTGATCGATGTAATTTTGTTCGAAAATCGAAATTCCCAATAACTCTTGAGCAATGATGCTATTAACATTGTCGACTGCCGTTAAAACACCTTTTCCCATATAAGCCTTTCCACCATCACGGAGTTCAACAGCTTCATGTTCGCCTGTAGAAGCACCTGAAGGTACAGCGGCTCTTCCCATGATACCATTTTCAGTATATACATCAACTTCAACAGTAGGGTTTCCTCGTGAATCTAAAATTTGTCTTGCGTGAATATCAATAATCATGCTCATGGTTTTCGTGTTTTTATAGGGTATCAAAGATACAATTTGTCTTGTTTTGTTCCTTGAGAATTATGCTATTGTAGCGATAACGTTTTCGTCTTTCAAAATTAGGTAGCACCAATGCAACTCAGAATACCGCCATATATCTGTAAAAAAAATCCCCGTCATTGACGAGGATGTAATTTTTAAACAGTGACTTTTTTAATGTTTTCGATAAACTGATCAAAAAGATAGGTTGCATCGTTAGGCCCTGGACTCGCCTCTGGGTGATATTGAACCGAGAAACAATTTTTATTTTTTAGGCGGATTCCTGCAACTGTATGATCATTGAGATGCACATGCGTAATCTCAACGTCAGGATGCCCTTCTGTTTCTTCACGATTTATTGCAAAACCGTGATTTTGTGAAGTGATCTCCCCTTTTCCGGTTAGTAAATTTTTAATAGGGTGATTAATTCCTCTATGTCCATTGTGCATTTTAAAGGTAGAAATACCATTTGCTAGAGCGATTACTTGATGTCCCAAACAGATTCCAAACAAAGGTTTGTCTTCTGCTATGATATCTTTTGCAACTTGAATTGCATTTTCTAAAGGCTCTGGATCACCAGGACCGTTAGACAAGAAGTAACCATCGGCCTCCCAGCTACTCATTTCTTTATAGCTAGTATTATATGGAAACACTTTTATATAGGCTCCTCGTTTTGCAAAGTTTCGAAGAATATTACGCTTAATCCCTATATCGAGGGCAGCTATTTTAATAGGTGCAGATTCTTCTCCAAAAAAGTATGGCTCTTTAGTCGATACTTTTGAAGCGAGTTCAAGACCATTCATACTTGGCACTCTCGCCAACTGTTCTTTAAGTTCAGCTAGATTATCAACATCTGTAGTGATGACCGCATTCATAGCCCCATTATCACGGATATAAGCAACGAGGGCACGCGTATCTAAATCTGATATTGCAAAGAGATTATTTTTGTTTAAGAAATCCTCTAGAGACTCTTGTGCATCTTTACGTGAATAGGTATAACTGAAATTACGACAAATTAAACCTGATATTTTGACTCCATCAGATTCAGTCTCTTCGTCTGTGGCACCGTAATTCCCAATATGAGCATTGGTGGTTACCATGAGTTGCCCAAAGTAGGAAGGATCTGTAAAGATTTCTTGATATCCTGTCATTCCTGTATTGAAACATACCTCTCCAAAAGAGGCTCCTTCTTTATCACCCACTGCTTTTCCGTGAAAGATAGTTCCATCGGCTAGTAAGATGAGTGCTGGGCGTTTGGTCTGATATTTCATATATAATATTTAAAAAAAATGTTTCTCAATATGTCTACAACTAACTAGGCGCAAAAATACTTCAAAATTTGCCAAAAAAAAAGGAGCTACAAGGCTCCTTTTATAAACTCTTCAACACTTATAATGTGCTGTAGTAGGTTGCTATTTTTTGCAAATCTAACTCGTTTTTGAAACTGAGTCTATTCTTTTTCGCAAACGCTTCAATATCATCTGCCTTTTTACCCGTCAATTTGAGTACGTTAGATTTTTTAAGCTTTATTTTTCTAAAGGTCTTACCCTTTTTCATGTAATAGCTATCGCGTACAATATATTTATCGTTAGCTTGAGCTAGCATTGGATTGGGGTTACCCTCCTTAATATCTAAGACATAATCCTTATAGATAGCAAAGTCATTTGTTTCGGCAATCACCTCAAAAACACGATATCCACCTTCAACAGGAGAATAGGCATTTTTAAAAGCGCGATTGTTAATAACTACTCTATCGATATTGGTATAATCAAAGGTGAAAATTGAGTCTCCATTAATACGAGCCTCAAGAGCATTAGTCTTTGTATTGAAGTTTACGGTTCTAACCTTATACCTCTTATTTTCAGTAGTCTCAATTATTGCGGAATTATTCCAATTATCATAAAGGTAAACACTTCCTTCAACACCTCTAGGAGGATTGTAGATCATCCCATGTCCACCACTAAAACCTGCTCCTTGAGAAGCCACAGCTTCTAAAGCGTTATTAGTAGGAGTAACTGCGGTTTGTGTTTGCGCTGAAGCAAAGCTAAATATTGCTAAAGCTGCAATTAAAAATATCTTTTTCATATGTAGGTTTTTATTTTACTTTTAAAGGCAAAATGCTTGCCAAACTTTATTTCTGAAGTAAAAATAAAAAAAGGGATTCACCTTTCAGTAAATCCCGATACTCTTTAACCTTTTAATAACAAGGTTTTACTCTTCTTCGTTAGAAGCTACAGGCGCTACAGGAGCATCTGTCTTTTTAGATTTACCACGACGGGTAGACTTCTTCTTAGCAGGTTTTCCAGCATTGTAGATTTCATTGTAATCTACAAGTTCGATCATTGCCATATCTGCATTATCTCCAAGACGATTTCCCAACTTGATGATACGTGTGTATCCACCTGGTCGATCTCCAATTTTAGGTGCTACGTCTCTGAATAATTCAGTAACGGCATCTTTTTGGCGAAGACGTGCAAAAACTAGACGTCTATTGTGTGTTGTATCCTCTTTTGATTTTGTCACAAGAGGCTCTACAAATTGCTTAAGCGCTTTAGCTTTAGCAACGGTAGTATTGATTCTTTTATGTTCAATAAGAGAGCAAGCCATGTTTGCAAGCATAGACTTTCTATGTGCAGTCTTTCTCCCTAAGTGATTAAATTTCTTTCCGTGTCTCATTGTTGTAATTATTTATTCGCTTTCGCGAAAGCGTACACATCAGTACTAGTCTTTATCCAATTTATATTTTGCAAGATCCATTCCGAAGTTTAAACCTTTCACATTCACAAGTTCTTCTAATTCGGTCAATGATTTTTTACCGAAGTTTCTGAACTTCATTAAGTCATTCTTGTTATATGAAACAAGGTCACCTAATGTTTCTACCTCTGCTGCTTTCAAACAATTAAGCGCACGTACAGAAAGATCCATATCGATAAGCTTTGTTTTAAGCAATTGACGCATGTGAAGTGATTCTTCATCATAAGTCTCCGTTTGTGCAATCTCATCTGCTTCCAAAGTAATACGCTCATCAGAGAAAAGCATAAAGTGGTGGATCAATGTTTTTGCAGCTTCAGTAAGTGCATCTTTAGGATGAATAGAACCATCTGTAATGATTTCGAATACCAATTTTTCATAATCGGTTTTCTGTTCAACACGGTAATTCTCTATACTGTACTTTACGTTTCTTATAGGCGTGTAAATAGAATCTGTAAAGATCGTTCCTAGTGGTGCATTAGATTTTTTATTCTCTTCTGCAGGCACATAACCTCTTCCTTTTTCTATTGTGATTTCCATATTAAGGTTCACTTTCTTATCCATGTTTGCCACCACTAAATCCGGGTTAAGCACTTGGAATCCTGAAATGAACTTTTGAAAATCTCCAGCAGTTAGTTGGTCAATTCCAGAAAGAGAGATCGTAACGGTTTCGTTATCGATTTCTTCAATTTGTCTTTTGAAACGAATCTGCTTTAAGTTCAAGATGATTTCTGTTACATCCTCAACTACACCAGCCATTGTAGAAAACTCGTGATCCACACCTTCTACGCGAACTGAGGTAATTGCAAAACCTTCTAAAGACGAAAGTAATACTCGTCTAAGAGCGTTTCCTACAGTTAACCCGTAACCAGGTTCTAAAGGTCTGAATTCGAATTTGCCTTCAAAATCAGTAGAGTCAATCATAATGACTTTATCCGGCTTCTGGAAATTTAATATTGCCATATCGTGTTTTCTAGCTTTGGTTAATATTATTTAGAGTATAATTCAACGATGAACTGCTCATTGATGTTTTCAGGAATCTGAAGACGTTGAGGAACAGATACAAACGTACCCTCTTTTTTATCGTTATTCCAAGTGATCCACTCATATACATGACTTGCATTTTGAAGTGAATTTTGGATAGCCTCAAGAGATTTAGACTTTTCTCTTACCGCTATAACATCACCAGGCTTCACAGAAAATGAAGGGATGTTTACTAGATTACCATTTACGGTAATATGGCGGTGAGATACTAATTGACGCGCACCTCTTCTAGAAGGAGAAATCCCCATTCTATAAACTACATTGTCTAGACGACTCTCACAAAGTTGAAGTAAAACTTCCCCTGTAATTCCAGTAGATCGGTTTGCTTTACCATATAGGTTTCTGAACTGACGTTCAAGAATTCCGTAGGTATATTTTGCTTTTTGCTTTTCAGCTAATTGTACAGCGTATTCAGATTTCTTTCCTCTACGTCTGTTGTTACCATGTTGCCCTGGAGGATAATTTCTTTTTTCAAAAGATTTATCTTCTCCAAAAATCGCTTCTCCGAACTTACGAGCGATTCTCGTTTTGGGACCAGTATATCTTGCCATTTCTTAGTTATTTGTTGAGAGGCGGTAGGAATTAAGGTCAATCCTTCGCAAACCGAAATCCTCTCTGATATTAATACTTATTATTAAACGCGACGTCTTTTTGGAGGACGACATCCATTGTGTGGCATTGGAGTAACATCAATAATTTCTGTTACTTCAACTCCGTTGTTGTGTAAAGCTCTGATCGCAGACTCACGTCCGTTACCTGGGCCTTTCACATATACTTTTACTTTACGTAAACCTGCTTCGTGAGCAACTTTTACACAATCTTCTGCAGCTACTTGAGCAGCATAAGGAGTGTTCTTCTTAGACCCTCTGAAACCCATTTTACCGGCAGATGACCAAGAGATCACGTCTCCTTTTTTGTTTGTTAAAGAGATCAGTAAGTTATTAAATGAAGCAGAAATATGCGCTTCACCTACAGCTTCTACAACAACTTTACGTTTTTTTGTACTTTGCTTTGCCATTACTACTTATTATTTAGTTGCCTTCTTCTTGTTTGCAACAGTTTTACGCTTACCTTTTCTTGTACGAGAATTGTTCTTAGTACGTTGTCCACGAAGTGGAAGACCCACACGGTGACGAATACCACGGTAACAACCGATATCCATTAAACGTTTGATGTTCAACTGAACCTCAGAACGTAATTCTCCTTCAATAGTAAAGGTACCAACAGCTTCACGAATACGTCCGATTTCTTCATCGTCCCAATCTGAAACCTTTTTGCCTTCATCTACTTTAGCAGCTGCAAGAATTTCTTGTGCTCTGCTTTTTCCGATTCCAAAGATGTATGTTAATGCAATTACACCTCTCTTTTGTTTTGGGATGTCTATCCCTGCAATTCTAGCCATAATGATTAACCTTGTCTTTGTTTAAACCTAGGATTCTTTTTGTTGATTACGTATAATCTGCCCTTGCGACGAACTATCTTGCAATCGGCACTTCTCTTCTTAATTGACGCTCTTACTTTCATATCAAGCTTTTTTAACTTTTAGTATCTATAAGTTATGCGAGCCTTCGTTAAATCGTAAGGGCTCATCTCTAATTTGACTTTATCACCAGGTAGCAACTTAATATAATGCATACGCATCTTACCTGAGATATGTGCAGTCACTACGTGACCATTTTCTAATTCCACTCTAAACATTGCGTTAGACAATGCCTCGATAATGGATCCATCTTGTTCTATTGCTGGTTGCTTTGCCATTATGCTACAGCTTTACGGTTTTTACCTGTTTTCATAAGACCATCATAATGTCTATTCAATAGGTAAGAATTAACTTGTTGCATTGTATCAATCGCTACACCTACCATAATTAATAGGGAAGTACCACCGTAGAACAATGCCCAACCTTGTGTCATTCCTAAAACATTATGTGCAACCGCTGGGAACACAGCGATTAATGCTAAGAATACAGATCCTGGCAATGTAATCTGAGACATAATTCTGTCTAAGTACTCTGCCGTTTCCGTTCCAGGTCTAATACCTGCTATAAATCCACCACTACGTTTTAAGTCGTCTGCCATTTTATTGGTAGGAACTGTAATCGCAGTATAGAAATATGTAAACACAATGATAAGTAGACCGAATACAATATTGTACCACAATCCAAACATAGCATTACCACCAAAGTTGCTTACCAACCAGGATCCAACACCAGTATCTTTAAGGAAGGCCGCATCACCTATCAACCCTGGCACGAACATAATTGCTTGTGCAAAGATAATAGGCATTACCCCAGAAGCATTCAACTTCAAAGGAATATATTGACGATTTCCTAAAACATCTTTTTCATAGCCCCCGGTTGCTGTTCTACGAGCGTAAGACACTTGTATCTGGCGTACAGCCATTACCAAGAGTACACTCAATAGAATGATCACAAACCAAACTACAATTTCAATAAGAATTAAGATTACACCACCATTAGACTCAGTAACACGAGCTGCCCATTCCTGTAAAAAGGAAGTAGGTAAGCTAGCGATAATACCAACCATAATCAGTAATGAGATTCCATTTCCGATACCTTTATCAGTAATCTTCTCTCCCAACCACATTGCAAATACACATCCTGTTACCAAGATAAGTACTGAAGAAATATAGAAGGTAGGTGTAAGTCCTAATACAAAGGCATCTGTTCCTCCCATAAGTGAAGGTAATGCTGCAAGGTAACCTGGCGCTTGTAGTAAACAAATTCCAATAGTTAACCATCTTGTAATCTGATTGATCTTACGACGTCCACTTTCTCCTTCCTTCTGTAGTTTTTGAAGATAAGGTATAGCTATACCCATCAACTGAACTACAATAGAGGCCGAAATATATGGCATAATACCAAGTGCAAATACAGAGGCATTAGAAAAGGCTCCACCAGTAAAGGCGGCCAATAAACCTAAAAGACCTGTATCAGTACTTTCTCTTAACCCAGCAAGCTGAGAAGCGTCAATACCAGGTAATACTACCTGTGCACCAAAACGATATACCAAAAGAAGCATCAGCGTGAGAAGAATTCTATTCTTCAGCTCATCAATCTTCCAAATATTACTTATAGTATCTAAAAATTTCATTCTTTATTGGTATTATAAAGTTACAGCTTCACCTCCGGCAGCTTCGATAGCCTGTTTTGCTGATGCAGTAAATTTGTGTGCAGAAACTTTAATTTTTGCTTTCAATTCACCACGACCTAAAATCTTAACTAGATCGTTTTTACCAACAAGACGATTGTCTATCAATGCGTCCAATGTAACTTCATCTTTAAGTCTACCAGCATCAACATATTCTTGAAGAGTGTCAAGGTTTACCCCTGCATACTCTTTGCGATTGACGTTAGTAAAACCAAATTTAGGCACACGGCGTTGAAGTGGCATTTGCCCTCCTTCAAAACCAACCTTCTTAGAATATCCAGAACGAGACTTTTGTCCATTATGACCACGGCCAGCAGTTCCTCCGTTTCCGGTTGCTTCACCACGTCCTCTACGACTGTCGTTCTTCTTAACAGCACCTTTTGCAGGTCTTAAGTTATTTAAGTTCATCTTTTCTATTATTTAAGCTTCTTCTACAGAAACTAAATGACTTACTTTACGAATCATTCCAAGGATGTTAGGAGTATTTTCATGCTCCTTAACCTGGCCCATCTTTTTTAGTCCAAGAGCCTCAAGGGTTCTTTTCTGGTTTTGAGGGCGATTAATCGCGCTTCTTACCTTTGTTACTTTAATCTTTGCCATTGTTCCTTGATTTATCCTTTGAATAATTTATTTAAAGAGATACCACGTTGCTTAGCCACTTGGTCAGCACTTCGTAAACGAAGTAATGCGTCAAATGTAGCTTTTACAACATTGTGAGGATTTGAAGATCCTTGATTCTTAGAAAGTACATCATGTACTCCTACTGCTTCAAGTACCGCACGAATCGCTCCACCTGCAATTACTCCTGTACCCGCTGCTGCTGGTAAAAGTAATACACGTGCTCCTCCATATTTTCCTTTTTGTTCATGAGGAATAGATCCTTTAGTCAAAGGGATACGTACTAAGTTTTTCTTTGCATCTTCTACTGCCTTAGCAATAGCGGAAGCAACTTCCTTAGACTTACCAAGTCCTTGTCCTACAATACCATTCTCATCACCTACAACTACAATAGCAGAAAATCCAAAGGCTCTACCTCCTTTTGTTACTTTAGTAACACGTTGAACACCTACTAGACGATCTTTTAAATCAAGACCACTAGGCTTTACCAACTCTACGTTTTTATAATTCTGATACATATTTCTTAGAATTTAAGTCCGCCTTCTCTTGCGCCTTCTGCTAGTTGTTTTACTCTTCCGTGATACAGGTATCCTCCACGGTCAAAGACCACGGCGTCAACACCTGCTTTAGTAGCCTTTTCTGCTACAGCTTTTCCTACTAATTTAGCAGTATCCGCTTTATTCGCTTTCGCGGAAGCGATGCTTTTATCGCGAGATGATGCAGCCATGATAGTTTTACCACTTGCGTCATCAATCAATTGCGCGTAAATTTCCTTATTACTTCTAAATACACAGAGTCTAGGGCGCTCTGCAGTTCCAGAAATAGTTTTACGTATACGTAAATGTATTCTATTTCTTTTTTCACTTTTTGATAATGCCATAACGCTATGTATTATGCAGATTTACCTGCTTTTCTTCTAATAATTTCACCTACGAACTTGATACCTTTTCCTTTGTAAGGTTCTGGCTTACGGAATCCACGTATTTTTGCAGCTACCTGTCCAACGAGTTGTTTGTCATGAGACATTAACTTTACAATTGGATTCTTACCTTTATCAGATACAGTTTCCACTTTTACTTCTGGAGCGATATCTAAAACAATATTGTGAGAGAATCCAACAGCTAAATCTAATTTTTGCCCTTGGTTACTAGCACGATATCCAACTCCTACAAGTTCTAGTTCTTTGGTCCATCCTGTAGCAACTCCTTCGATCATGTTTGCAATTAATGCGCGGTATAAACCGTGCTTTGCTCTCACATCTTTTTTATCAGAAGGACGCTCAAGAGTAATTACTCCTTCTTCGATTTTAACATCGATATCAGAAAACTCCTGTTTAAGTTCACCTAATTTTCCTTTTACGGTTACAATACCATCAGCTACATCAACTGTAACTCCTTCTGGGATTGTAATTGGACTTTTACCTATTCTTGACATTTCTTTGTCTTTTTAACTAATTAGTAAACGTAGCAAAGTACTTCGCCACCTACATTTTGCTGTTGTGCTTGCTTTCCAGTCATAACACCTTTAGATGTAGACACGATTGCAATACCCAATCCATTAAGGACTCTTGGCACTTCACCAGAAGAGGCATACTTACGTAAACCTGGTTTACTGATTCTTTGAATATCTCTTATCACAGATTCTTTCGTAAGACCATCATACTTCAAAGCGATCTTGATCACTCCTTGTGTTTTGTTCTCTTCGAATTTGTAACTTAAAACATACCCTTGGTCGAATAAGATTTTAGTCATCTCTCTTTTCAAGTTTGATGCTGGAATCTCAACAACTCTGTGGTTTGCTGCTGCTGCATTTCTAATTCTCGTTAGAAAATCTGCAATTGGATCTGTATTCATTTATATATATTTGCGATAATGGTTTTTGATCCTACTTCCTGTAGGCTCAAACCTGTTACCAATTAAAATTTATTACCAACTAGCCTTCTTCACTCCTGGAATCAGACCTTGATTTGCCATCTCACGAAAAGTTACACGAGATAAACCAAATTGTCTCATATATCCTCTTGGACGACCTGTTAATTTACAACGATTGTGCATACGTACAGGTGATGCATTTTTAGGCAACTTCTGTAATGCTTCGTAATCTCCAGCTTCTTTCAAAGCTTTACGTTTCTCAGCATACTTAGCTACTGTCTTTGCTCTTTTCACCTCACGGGCTTTCATCGATTCTTTAGCCATAATTAGTTCTTTTTAAAAGGTAAACCTAGTTCGCTTAACAATGATTTTGCTTCTTTATCCGTAGATGCAGAAGTTTCAAAGGTAATATTCATTCCGTCAATCTTCTTGATACGATCAATATTGATTTCTGGAAAAATAATTTGCTCAGTAACTCCCATATTGTAGTTACCTCTACCGTCAAAACCAGTTGCTTTGATACCATTAAAGTCTCTTACACGAGGTAAAGCAGATGTTACCAATCTATCAAGAAATTCGTACATACGTTCTCCACGTAAAGTAACCATTCCTCCAATTGGCATCCCTTTTCTTAACTTAAAGGTTGCAACATCTTTCTTAGACATCGTTGTGATAGCTCTTTGACCAGTGATCAAAGTAAGCTCTTCAACAGCGTTTTCTACTAGTTTCTTATCAGCTACTGCAGCACCAACTCCACGAGATACAATGATCTTCTTCAGCCTAGGCACTTGCATTACATTTTTGTAACCAAATTCTTCCGAAAGAGTAGCAACAACGCGGTCCTTATACTCTTGTTTTAATCTTGGAATATATGCCATGACTATATTATTTCGTTTGTTGATTTTGCAAAACGAACCTTCTTATCTCCATCCATACGAGATCCTACACGAGTAGTTTTCCCGTTACCATCAATTAATGATAGGTTAGAAATTTGAATAGGCGCTTCTTTTTCTTTAATTCCACCTTGAGGATTTGATGCGCTCGGCTTTTCGTGCTTCTTCACCATGTTTACTCCCTCAACGATTGCTTTATTCTTCTCAATTAATACTTTTACCACTTTTCCCTCTTGACCTTTATGGTCTCCAGCTAATACGCGAACAGTATCTCCTGATTTTATTTTAAGCTTTGTCATTATCTTATGTATTAAAGCACCTCTGGTGCTAATGATACAATCTTCATGAATTGCTTATCACGAAGTTCTCTCGCTACTGGACCAAAAACACGAGTACCTCGCATTTCGCCTTGAGCGTTTAAAAGAACACAAGCATTGTCATCAAAACGGATATAAGATCCATCAGGACGACGTACTTCTTTTTTAGTACGTACAACAACTGCTGTAGATACGGCTCCTTTCTTTACTTGACCATTTGGAGTGCAATCCTTTACAGAAACTACAATCTTATCGCCAACAGAAGCATATCTTCTTCCAGTACCTCCTAACACACGGATAGTCAAAACTTCTTTTGCTCCGGTGTTATCTGCTACTCTTAATCTTGATTCTTGCTGTAACATATTACTTAGCTCTTTCTATGATTTCTACTAGTCTCCAGCACTTTGATTTACTCATTGGACGAGTTTCCATGATACGTACTGTATCACCCTCGTTACAATCATTATTCTCATCGTGCGCTACATACTTTTTCGTCTTTAAAACGAACTTTCCGTACATAGGGTGCTTTACCTTTTTAACTTCAGAAACCACAATAGATTTCACCATTTTGTTACTGGTAACAGTACCGATACGCTCTTTTCTTAAATTTCTTTTTTCCATCTTTAGCAGAGTTATTGTAATTCTCTTTTAGTTAACTCAGTAGCAAGTCTTGCAACACTTCGTCTTAGACCGCGCAACTGAATAGGATTCTCTAATGGAGATATCGTGTGAGCCATTTTGAGATCAGTATATGCTCTCTTAGCTTTCACAAGTTCTTCTTGTAACACTGCTACAGATAATCCTTTTACCTCTGATTGTTTCATTATATTATAATTTATTCAGCTGAAAAATCTCTAGCTACGATATACTTAGTTTTTACAGGAAGCTTTTGAGCTGCAAGTCGAAGTGCTTCTTTCGCCACCGGCTCAGGTACACCTCCCAGTTCGAATAAAATTCTTCCTGGTTTTACAACTGCTGCCCAATATTCTACAGCACCTTTACCTTTACCCATACGTACCTCTAAAGGCTTCTTCGTAATAGGCTTGTCTGGGAAGATTTTGATCCATAAGGTTCCTTCCCTTTTCATGTAACGTGTTGCAGCAATACGTGCGGCTTCTATCTGTCTTGCAGTAACAAAACTAGAATCGAGTGATTTAATTCCGAACGTTCCGTTAGAAAGCGTGTGCCCTCTTTGCGAAAGTCCTTTCATACGACCTTTCTGTTGCTTGCGAAATTTTGTTTTTCTAGGCTGTAACATTTTCTTTGTTGTCTTTTAAAAATTACTTTCTACGTCTCGGTCCTCTATTGTCCTTGCGGGCAGCACCACCTTTTGATTTGTTTTTAGCCAAACCAACTAAAGGAGAAAGTTCTCTTTTGCCATATACTTCACCTTTCATGATCCACACTTTGATTCCCAATCTACCGTAGGTAGTGTGGGCTTCAACTAGTGCATAATCAATATCGGCTCTAAATGTAGATAAAGGAATTCGTCCATCTTTATAAGATTCTGAACGTGCCATTTCCGCACCATTCAAACGTCCTGAAATTTGAATTTTAATACCTTCTGAGTTCATACGCATTGCAGCCGCAATCGCCATCTTGATTGCACGACGGTAAGAGATACGATTCTCTATTTGACGAGCAACACTTGATCCAACCAAAAATGCATCTAATTCTGGTCTTTTGATCTCATGAATATTAAGTTGAACTTCCTTATCAGTGATTTTCTTAAGCTCTTCTTTCAACTTGTCTACCTCTTGTCCACCTTTTCCGATAATAATACCAGGTCTAGCAGTAGTGATAGTAACGGTTACAAGCTTAAGCGTACGCTCAATTATTACACGTGACACACTAGCTTTTGATAAACGAGCATGAATGTATCGTCTAATCTTAGCGTCTTCGGCGAGTTTATCACCGTAGTCGTTACCACCGTACCAGTTAGATTCCCATCCTCTGATAATACCTAGGCGATTTCCGATTGGATTTGTCTTCTGTCCCATTTATTATTTGCTTTGTGTGTTATCGTTAGCAGCAAGTACCACTGTTACGTGATTGCTACGTTTTCTTATTCTGTGAGCACGACCTTGTGGTGCTGGACGAAGTCTCTTCAACATCGAACCACTATCCACTTTGATCTCTTTGATAAATAAATCAGCTTCTTCGATACTCGCCTCTTCGTTTTTCGCTTCCCAGTTTGCTACTGCAGACAGGAGAAGTGTTTCAACACGACGCGATGCTTCTTTGTTGCTAAATTTCAATAACTGAAGCGCTCTCTCCACTTTCTTTCCACGTACCATATCTGCTACTAAACGCATCTTACGTGGCGAAGTAGGGCAGTTATTCAGTTTTGCGAAAGCGATTTGCTTGTTTGCAGCTTTGCGTTGCTCTGCTGCTTCTCTTTTACGAACTCCCATTGCTTCAATTATTTTTTACCTTTATTTTTCGCACCTCCGTGTCCACGATATGAACGTGTCGGTGAGAATTCTCCTAGTTTATGACCTACCATGTTTTCAGTAACGTATACTGGTACAAACTGGCGACCATTATGTACTGCGATTGTTTGCCCAACAAAATCAGGCGTTATCATCGATGCTCTAGACCATGTCTTAATAACTGTCTTTTTGTTTGCATCAACGTTTGCAGCAACTTTCTTTTCTAACTTATAGTGAACGTAAGGTCCCTTTTTTAATGAACGTGCCATATCTTATTATTTCTTTCTACGTTCTACAATATATTTATTACTCGCTTTGGTCTTAGAACGTGTTCTATAACCTTTAGCAGGAACACCATTACGGTTACGTGGGTGACCTCCAGAAGACTTACCTTCTCCACCTCCCATTGGGTGATCGACAGGGTTCATCACTACTGGACGTACTCTAGGTCTTCTACCTAACCAACGACTTCTACCTGCTTTACCTGAAACTAACAACTGGTGATCACTGTTTGAAACAGCACCAATTGTAGCCATACAAGTAACAAGTATCAACCTTGTCTCTCCAGAAGGTAATTTCACAGTAGCAAATTTACCATCACGAGCCATCAACTGAGCAAAAGCTCCAGCCGATCGTGCCATAACAGCACCTTGACCTGGACGTAATTCAATACATGAAATGATTGTTCCTAAAGGAATATTAGCTAGTGGCATTGCATTCCCAATATCAGGCGTTGCCGTTGAACCAGAAACAATGTTCTGTCCTACTTGCAAACCGTTTTGAGCAATTACATAACGCTTTTCACCATCTTGGTAATTAAGCAATGCAATAAATGCCGTTCTATTTGGATCATACTGAATAGATGCAACCGTAGCAGGAACTCCTTCCTTATTACGTTTGAAATCAATAATACGATACCTTTGTTTGTGCCCTCCACCTACTTGGCGAATGGTCATCTTTCCTGTGTTGTTCCTACCACCTGAGCGTTTTTTCGGAGCCAATAGGCTTTTTTCCGGCTTGTCAGTTGTAATCTGGTCGAAACCATTTACAACTCTAAATCGCTGCCCTGGTGTGATAGGCTTTAGTTTTCTTACTGACATTTTAAAAAATTAAATGTTGTTATAAAAATCTATTGTATCACCTTCCGCCAACTGTACAATTGCTTTCTTAATAGCATTTGTTTTACCAGTTACGACACCAGTCTTCGTATAACGAGACTTTCTGTCTGGACGAACATTCATTGTGCGAACTTTTTCAACTGAAACACCATAAGCAGCTTCCACTGCTTTTTTAATTTCAACCTTATTCGTTCTAGGATCTACTTGAAACGTAAAGCGGTTATTCAACTCACTATCCGAAGTAGCCTTTTCTGTAATAACGGGTTTTATTAAAATACTCATGATGTCTTATTTTGATAAATTTGACTCAATTCCTTCTAAAGACCCTTCAAGAAACACTACATTATTAGCGTTTAATATCTTGTAAGTACTTAATTCTGAGCTAGTTATAACTTCAGTGGTCTTTAAATTGCGTGACGACAAATATACATTATTATTTGACTCTCCCAACACTATCAAAGATTTTTTGTTCTCAAGACCTAAGGCCTTCAATACGTTAACAAAATCTTTAGTCCTTGGAGCTTCAAAATCGAAATTCTCTACAACTGTGATTGCCTTATCGTTAGCCTTCATCGTGAGGGCAGAACGACGTGCCAAACGCTTCAATCCTTTGTTCAGTTTGAAGGAGTAATTTCTCGGTCTTGGACCGAACATTCTACCTCCGCCTCTGAAAACTCCAGACTTGATGCTTCCCGCACGAGCGGTACCAGTTCCTTTTTGTTTCTTGATCTTACGAGTTGATCCCGTAATCTCAGCTCTCTCTTTAGCCTTATGCGTTCCTTGACGTTGATTAGCAAGATATTGCTTCACATCTAAGTATACGGCATGGTTATTAGGCTCGATCGCAAAAACAGCATCAGAAAGGTCTGCCTTTCTACCTGTTTCTTTTCCTTTGATATCTACTACTGCTACCTTCATTACTTCTGAATGATTACGTAAGCGTTTTTGTGACCAGGAACACATCCTTTCACTACAAGTAGGTTCTTTTCAGCAACTACTTTCAACACTTTTAAATTTTGAACTTTTACTCGATCACCGCCCATTCTACCGCCCATGCGCATTCCTTTGAATACACGCGCAGGATAAGATGCAGCACCAATAGAACCCGGGGCTCTTAATCGGTTGTGCTGACCGTGAGTAGCTTGACCTACACCAGCAAATCCATGACGTTTTACAACACCTTGGAATCCTTTACCTTTTGAAGTTCCAGCCACATCTACAAATTCACCTTCTGCAAAGTGATCTACAGTGATGGCGTCACCTAGTTTATACTCTCCTTCAAATCCTTGGAATTCGATAACTTTGCGTTTAACAACCGAACCTGCTTTCTTGGCGTGACCTTCTGCAGCTTTGTTTGTCTTTTTCGCGTCATCGAAACCTAATTGAAGGGCTTCATACCCGTCAGTCTCAGTGGTTCTGACTTGGGTAACTACGCATGGACCTGCTTCAATAACGGTACATGGAATATTCTTTCCACTTTCGTCAAAGATGCTGGTCATACCTATTTTTTTTCCGATTAACCCAGACATATTTATATAATTAATTATTAAAAAATTCTATTCAAAAAAAACAGGGTCAAAATACCTTCAACCCTGAATGTACTTTTTCCGTTTTTCCTTCGCACACAGCTCAGGACATTTTAATTCCGCGGAAGCGGATATTCTCATCGACTATTGCCTCTAAGATATAATAGTTCGCTTTCGCGAAATTGCATTTCAACCTAACTAAGCTAGTTTGCAGTGCATTTTCGCGGAAGCGCTATGATCACACTTTGATCTCTACTTCAACTCCACTTGGCAACTCCAATTTCATCAACGCATCAATCGTCTTTGAAGATGAAGAATAGATATCAAGTAAACGCTTGTAAGAGCTAAGCTCAAACTGCTCACGAGATTTCTTGTTTACGTGTGGAGAACGAAGTACTGTAAAGATTTTCTTATGCGTAGGAAGTGGAATTGGTCCAGTTACTACAGCTCCTGTTGTCTTAACAGTCTTTACGATTTTCTCAGCAGACTTGTCTACCAAGTTATGATCGTAAGATTTCAATTTGATTCTAATTTTTTGACTCATTTCAGTAGTAATTATTAGTTCGTTCCTTTAGATGCAGCGATAACTTCTTCAGCAATATTTGAAGGAGTCTCAGCATAGTGAGAAAATTCCATTGTAGACGTTGCACGACCCGAAGAAAGTGTTCTTAATGTTGTTACATATCCGAACATTTCTGAAAGTGGCACCGTTGCTTTCACTGTTTTAGCTCCAGCACGATCACCCATGTCGCTTACTTGACCACGACGACGGTTAAGATCTCCTACGATATCTCCCATGTTTTCCTCAGGAGTAATCACTTCTAGTTTCATAATTGGCTCCATAATCACCGCTTTAGCAGCTTTAGCCGAATTTTTGAAACCTAATTTGGCAGCAAGTTCGAAAGACAGTTGATCCGAATCCACATCGTGGAAAGACCCATCTGTTAACGTTACTTTAATTGCATCAACTTCATAACCTGCTAAAGGTCCATTTACCATTGCCATTTTGAAACCTTTCTCAATAGAAGGAACAAATTCTTTTGGTACGTTTCCACCTTTAATCTTGTTTATGAACTCAAGACCTACTTTACCTTCTTCTGCTGGCTCAATAGTAAATACAATATCTGCAAATTTACCACGTCCACCCGATTGCTTCTTGTACGTTTCTCTATGATCTGCTGCTGCAGTTATAGCTTCTTTGTACTCAACCTGTGGCTGACCTTGGTTTACTTCTACTTTAAACTCACGTCTTAAACGATCTACAATTACATCAAGGTGAAGTTCTCCCATTCCAGAAATAATAGTCTGGCCTGAGGCTTCGTCTGAACGTACAGTAAATGTTGGATCTTCTTCAGCTAATTTAGCTAAGCCCATACCCAATTTATCAACATCAGCTTTAGTCTTAGGCTCCACCGCGATTCCAATTACTGGATCAGGAAAGTCCATAGACTCCAAAACAATTGGGTGCTTCTCATCTGTAAGTGTATCTCCTGTTTTGATAGATTTAAATCCAACAGCAGCTCCAATATCCCCAGCTTCGATATAATCAATCGCTTTTTGCTTGTTTGCGTGCATTTGATAGATACGAGAAATACGTTCTTTCTTACCAGAACGGTTGTTCAATACGTACGAACCTGCATCTAAACGACCAGAGTATGCACGGAAGAATGCTAAACGTCCTACGAAAGGATCTGTAGCAATCTTAAATGCCAAAGCAGCAAAAGGCTCCTTTACATCTGGCTTACGCAATTCTTTTTCTTCAGTATCTGGGTTGATCCCAACAATACCGTCTTTGTCCATTGGAGAAGGCAAGTAACGACAAACAGCATCCAATAAGAATTGAACCCCTTTGTTTTTAAATGCAGATCCACAGATCATAGGAATAATAGACATATCCATTACAGCAGCACGAAGGGCATTATGCACTTCTTCTTCTGTAATTGAATCTTCATCTTCCATATATTTCTCAAGAAGATTCTCATCATAGGCAGCAACTTCTTCAATAAGTTTACCACGAAGCATTTTAGCTTCTTCCTTAAGATCTTCAGGAATATCAACAACATCAAATGTCGATCCCATTCCTTCTTCATGCCATACAATAGCACGGTTTTTTACTAAATCAACGATTCCCTTGAAATCCTCTTCATCACCAATATTCAATACAATAGGCACTGCATTAGAACCTAACATATCTTTTACTTGCTGACAAACTTCAAGAAAGTTAGAACCTTGACGGTCCATTTTATTTACAAAACCAATACGTGGCACTTTGTAATTATCGGCAAGTCTCCAGTTTGTTTCTGATTGTGGCTCAACACCATCAACAGCACTAAACAAGAATACCAATCCATCAAGTACACGTAAAGAACGATTTACTTCAACAGTAAAATCTACGTGACCTGGAGTATCGATAATATTAAAGTGATACCCTTTTGTATCTGGAGTAGTTTCTCCATTCTCAATAGGAAAATCCCACTCACAAGTAGTTGCAGCAGAAGTAATCGTGATACCACGTTCTTGCTCTTGCTCCATCCAGTCCATTGTAGCAGCACCATCATGTACTTCTCCAATTTTGTGACTTACACCTGTATAGTAAAGGATACGTTCAGTAGTCGTGGTTTTTCCAGCATCAATGTGAGCTGCAATACCAATATTTCTAGTGAATTTTAAATCTCTTGCCATTTCTTAGAATCTAAAGTGTGAGAATGCTTTATTTGCTTCTGCCATTTTGTGCGTATCAGTACGCTTTTTAACAGCTGCTCCTTCTTCTTTTGCCGCAGCAAGAATTTCTGAAGCTAATTTACTAGCCATAGATTTCTCATTACGCTTTCTAGCATATCCGATTAACCACTTCATTGCAGTCGAGATCTTACGATCTGGACGTATTTGCATTGGAATTTGAAAAGTAGCACCACCAACTCGGCGACTACGTACTTCTACGTGAGGCATTACATTAGATAATGCGTCTTTCCACAGCTCAAGAGCTGTTTTTTCTTCGTTTGTGTTCTTTTCTTCTACGATATCAATTGCATCGTAAAATACTTTAAAAGCTGTCGATTTCTTTCCGTCCCACATCATCATGTTAACGAAACGAGTTACTAACTGATCGTTAAACCTCGGATCCGGCAGTATCGGTCTTTTTTTGGCCTGTCTTTTTCTCATTACTTCTGTTTAAAAGTGTTGTTGATTACTTCTTAGGGCGTTTTGCACCGTACTTAGATCTACGTTGTGTTCTTCCAGCTACCCCTGCGGTATCTAAAGCTCCACGAACGATGTGATATCTAACTCCTGGCAAATCTTTTACCCTTCCGCCTCTAACTAATACTATCGAGTGCTCTTGAAGATTGTGTCCCTCTCCACCGATGTATGCATTCACCTCTTTACCATTTGTCAAACGAACACGCGCTACTTTACGCATGGCCGAGTTTGGTTTCTTAGGTGTAGTCGTGTAAACACGAGTACATACGCCGCGGCGTTGTGGGCACGAATCTAAGGCAGCCGATTTACTCTTCTTAGTTATTTTGACTCTTCCTTTTCGTACTAATTGTGAAATTGTTGGCATAATTTCTTCTACCTAAAATTTGTTATATTTAATTAACCCCTTTTCTAAGGGCTTGCAAAGGTAGGATTATTTTTCAGGTATTCAAATCATAACTGATTTATTTTCCAACACATTTGTCAAAAATAACCCTCATCATACTTAATACCGCTCAAAACCGTTAAATTTACATAAAAACACAGCCTCCTTGCGCAACAAAAAAACACTACTTCTTGTCCTTATTATATATACTACTTTTTGCGTCAGTGTAAGTGCCCAAGAAATTTACCTCTCAATTACGGGTACTACCCCTGCCGAAACAACACAAATTGACAGTCTCTTTTACCAAAAAAAGCATTTGACATATCAGAGTCTTTCAAACACCATTGAAAGCACATCAACTCATTTAAAGGACGAAGGCTACTTCGATCTGCGAGAAATTGCTAGGGAACATAAATCAGATAGCCTTCACTCTGTCAAATTTAGTCTAGGCAATCTCTACACACATATTCAATTAAAGATCTCCGCCACTGGATCCCTTCCAAAATATTTAAAGGAAAATAACATTACGATCGAGAATGACAGCATTTTGATTGAGTCCGCTTTCGCGAAAGCGCTATTAAACCAACTCACTCTTACAGCAGCAAATAATGGGAAACCATTTTCGAGCTTTCAACTTAGAGACCTCTCCCCAGCTTCCAAAAACAAGCTCAGAGGAAAACTCACCATCAAAGAAGACACAACCAGATACATTAACAACATCATAATTACTGGCTACCCAAAAATGCCAGTACCATTTATTGAACGCTATGCTGGTTTCAAAAAGGGAAAGAAATTTAACCAAGAGCAACTTCAGGACCAACAAAAAAACCTCAATGCTTTGGCCTTTGTAAAAATAAAGAAGGATCTCGAAGTACAATTCACTCAAGACAGCACTAATGTGTATTTATATCTTGAAAAGCAAAGCACAAATCGCTTCGATGGTTTTTTAGGATTTGCGACAAATGAAATCACCAACCAATTACAATTGGATGGATATCTAGATTTAGCACTGACCAACAATCTCAATTACGGAGAATCACTAACACTAAACTACAAAAGTGATGGCGAAGACCAACAGCAGCTACGCATCAAAACCGACCTCCCCTACCTTTTTGGCAGTCCGCTAGGCGCCACTGGCGAACTCCACTTATTTAGAAAAGACACCACCTTTTCAGAAACCACGCAAGAGGCAACATTATACTTCCAGCTTAATAGGTTTTCAAAGTTTCAGTTAGGCTACAAGCGCAAGACCTCAGACAACTTACTCGACTTTAACGATAGCACTCCAGATATCATGGACTACAGCCTTAATCGTATTACCTCAGGAATTACAATAATTAGTCGGCAAGACGACTATTTATTTCCCACAATACGATCTTTAGAACTAAAAGGAGAAGGCGGAAGACGTAAAACAAGCCTCGAAACACTAGATCAGATAAGCATAAGTGCGACAGCAAGTAACATTTTTTACCTCAATAACAGCAATCACCTTTATTTAAAGAGCACTTCACACATACTATTTTCGGACAATTACGTCACTAATGAGCTCTTTCGTTTTGGAGGAATCACGAGTATTAGGGGCTTTGAAGAGAACAGTATTTTTGCAAATTTTACCACGGTTTTGAATACAGAATACCGAATAATACTAAACAATAGTGCATATATACACAGCATTATAGATGCTGGATATTTTGAAAATGAGCTGCTTAACAGTCGTTCACAGCTTTTTAGCTTTGGTTTTGGCGCTGGATTGCGCACTCAGGCGGGAATCTTCAAGATTAATATTGCCAATGGCAAAAGCGAAGGTTTGCCTTTTAAATTTTCAAACACAAAAGTACACCTCCAACTCGAAGCACGCTTCTAAATACGCCTTAAGTCGGGGATTGCACTATCTTAAAAAAAAACTAAATTTTAGGAACAAATAGTTGTGTAATTAACTTTTTATTGTGATTTTTGGCATTGGCTAATTCAAATAATTTATAAAAATGAAAACAAAGTTTAGTGGAATTTTAACGCTATTGCTAGCGTTTGTAGTGCAAGTTTCGTTTGCACAAACAACAGTTTCCGGAACGGTGTCTGATGAGAGTGGTGCTTTGCCTGGTGCAAATGTCATCCTCAAAGGAACATCAACTGGAACGCAAACAGACTTCGATGGTAACTTCTCAATCTCGGCTTCGTCAACAGACGTCCTTGTTATTAGTTATGTTGGGTACGTAACCCAAGAAGTCCCGGTAGGTGCGAAAAGCACAATTAACGTTACCTTAGCAGCAGACAATGTGCTGGAGACAGTAGTTGTAACTGCACAAGGTATTAAACGTGAAAAGAAAGCGTTAGGTTATGCTGTAACTGAGGTTGCTTCAGAAGAAATCGAAAACCGCACCGAAGGTGATGTTGCTCGTGTACTTTCTGGAAAAGCGTCAGGTGTAGCTATTACTTCTCAGAGTGGTACTTCTGGATCTGCAACAAATGTTGTAATTCGTGGGTATACCTCTATTAACGGAAGTAACCAAGCTTTATTCATTGTGGATGGTGTACCTTTTAGTAGTGACACGAATGCACAAGGGAATTTTGCTAATGGTAACAACGGTTCTTCTCGTTTCTTGGATCTTGATCCGAACAACATTGAAAGCGTAAACATCCTTAAAGGTCTTGCTGCAGCCACATTATATGGTACTGCTGGACGTAACGGGGTAATCGTAATTACTACGAAAGCTGGAAGTTCTGCTCAAGGGAAAAAGAAAACTGAAATCACAATCAACCAGTCTTACTTTGTGAATGAGATCGCATCTCTTCCAGATTACCAAGACAAGTTTGGTGGAGGATTTGACCAATCTTTTGGATGGTTCTTCTCTAACTGGGGTCCTGGCTTTGCTGCTGATGGTGTTGCGGGTTACTTAAATGATCCAGCTGGAATCATTGATGAAAACGGAACAGTTCCTCACCCTTACGATACACAAGCTGCATTTAACGGATCACGTGGTGATGAGTTTGCAGGTGTTCGTTATGATTGGAGACCTTATAACAGTGTTGAGCGTTTTTTCAGAACAGGTGGCGTAAGCAACACTTCTGTAAACATTAACGGAAGTGATTCTGAAGGGAAAGTTAACTATAACTTAAACTACGGACACTTAGATGATAAAGGATTCTTACCTGGTAACACTTTACGTCGTAACAACCTTACTATTGGTGGACGTGCAATTTTATCTAATAAATTTACAGTTGCTGGAACAATGAGTTTCGCGAGAACTAATTTTACGTCTCCACCAGTTGCCGCTTCACAAGGAAATGGTACTACAGGTTTATCTGTATTTGGAAATGTATTCTTTACACCTCGTAACGTTGATTTAGTAGGTCTTCCTTTTGATATTCCAGAAACTGGAGGTTCATTGTACTACCGTAATGGTAATGACATTAACAACCCAAACTGGTTAACAAGAAATTCTAAGACTACTCAGTTGACAAACCGTGTATACGGAACTACAACTTTATCTTACGAATTCAACGAGAACTTAAACGCAACTTACCGTGTTGGTTTGGATTTCTACAATGAGAGAAATACATTCTATGTAAACAAAGGTGGTGTACTTGGTGCTGCTGTTGATGATATCAATGGAGTATACAATACTGCAGATAACAACAACCGTATCTGGGATCACTATTTTGCTGTAAGTGGAGATTATGATCTTTCTGAAAAAGTTGGATTAACGTTTATTACTGGTGCAACTTCACGTTCTACTTTCTTTGATCGTCAAGGTGTTAACAGTACTGGACAAATTGTATTTGACGTTCAGAGACACTTTAACTTCTTAACGCAAACTCCTACTCAATTTACTTCTTTCCAAAACATCGTTGGTGTTTTAGGACAGGCTGATATTGATTATGATAATTTCTTATTCTTATCATTGGCTGCTCGTAATGACTGGGTTTCAAATCTTCCTACGGAGAACAACTCTCAGTTTTACCCTTCTGCTAGTGTATCTTTCCTTCCAACTTCTGCATTTGACGGTCTTAAGAGCGATGCTCTTAACTACTTGAAAATTCGTGCTGGTTTAGGAACTTCAGCTGGTTTCCCTAGTGGATTCCCAGCAGTAAACACTGTAGATCAGTCTACCAATCAGAATGGTGGTGCTGCAGGTGGTATTGTAACAAACAGTATCAACTCGGTTCTTGCTAACACAGATTTGAAGCCTGAGTTAATCTCAGAATTTGAAGTTGGATTCGATACTCGTTTATGGAACAACCGTGTTAGTATTGATTTCTCTTACTTCGATCGTTCTACTGAAGATCTTATCGTATTCAAACCTCTTTCTCCTTCATCTGGATTCACATTTACTCAAGCCAACATTGGTAAAGTAGAAGGTGACGGTATTGAAATTGACATGGGTGTAGATATCTTTCAAAGTGAAAGTAATGGCTTTAGCTGGAATTCACGTTTGAACTTCACACAGTCTGAGCAAATCGTAACTGAACAAGATGATGATCAAATTGTATATGCTGGATTTACAACTCAAGGTAATGCTGCTCAAAAAGGAGAACAATTAGGTGTTCTTGTTGGTAGTCGTATCCTTAGAGATGCAAACGGAAACTTTGTAGTGAATGCTGCAGGTAACTATGTAACTGAATCTAACATTACTTTAGCTGATGGACGTAACGTTCAACCAATCATTGGTAATCCACAACCGGATTATGTAATGAACTGGATCAACACACTTTCTTATAAGAATTTCAACTTAGGATTCCAATTCAACCATACTAAAGGTGGAGATATTTATTCTTCAACTATTTCTGTATTGTTAGGTCGTGGTCTTATTGTAGAAACTGAAGATCGTGAAAACACATATATACTTCCAGGTGTCCAACAAGATGGATCACCTAATCAAACTCAGATTAACAACTCGCAATACTACTTCTCAAACGTATTATTCGGCCCTTCTGAATTACAAGTATATGATGGATCTGTATTGAGATTACAAGAAGTATCTTTTGGATACACTTTCCCATCTCAAATGCTAGACAAGACTCCATTTGGATCTGTTAGTATTACAGCTAGTGGCTTTAACCTTTGGTATGACGCATATAACACTCCAGAAGGAGCAAATTTTGATCCTAACGTAGCAGGTGTAGGTGTTGGTAACGGTCGTGGATTCGATTACATCAACGGACCATCTTCACGTCGTTATGGAATTAGTGTAAAAGCATCATTCTAATAAAAAATATTATAAAATTATAATTATGAAAAAAACATTCAAATTCATAATGGCTTTGGTTATTACGAGTTCGACTTTGTTTTACTCTTGTGAAACAATAGAACTTGAACAAATTGATAACCCTAATGCCTTAACAACTGGTGATGTAGACTTGCTGCTCAATTCAATTCAGCTAGCATACAGAGACAACATGGCCACGCATAACAACTTTGGTACAAACCTTACTCGTATCTCCTACTTCGGTGGAAGAGATTACTTTGCAGGTCTTACTGGTGGAAGTTTAAACGGAAACTGGACAAGGTTGTACAGTAACATCTTAATCAACTCACAAGAGATTGAAAAAGTTGCTGCTGCTAATCCTGAAGTAAACTTAAGTTTTCACTTAGGTGCATCTAAAGCTATGTCGGCTCATGCTCTACTTTTAATGGTAGATTTCATTGGTGACATTCCACTTTCAGAAGCAATTAATCCTGATGAATTTCCAGATCCAAAATTAGATCCAGGTGCATCAGTATATACTGCTGCTATTTCTCTTCTAGACGACGCTGCTGCTTTAATGCAAGTAGATGGGGCTGCATTGCCTCCAGGTCTTGGGGTTGATGTATACTACGGTGGAGATACTTCTAAATGGTTAAAAATGATCAACACGGTTAAAATGAAAGCTGCTCTTACAACAGGAGACATAGCTTCATTTAATACAATCGTAAGTGGTGGAAACTTTATTTCTAGCTCTGATGATGATTTAGTATTCCAATACGGAAGTCAATTATTGTTGCCTAATACGCAACACCCTGATTACTTTGCAGATTACACTCCTTCAGGAGCAAACAGATACCAGTCTAACTGGTTGATGAACCAAATGCAAGAAACGAATGACCCACGTCTTCGTTACTACTTCTACCGTCAAGCGAGCTGTACTCCTGGTGCATCTTGTCAGCCTGAAGGTAATGGTGAGACTATGTCTTGTTCATTAGAGACTCCTCCTGTACATTATACAACTGGTGGTTATACGTACTGTTTCCTTGAAAATGGATACTGGGGACGTGATCATGGTGATGATGACGGAACTCCTCCAGATAACTTCTTCAGAACAGCTTCAGGTGTTTATCCTGCAGGTGGTTTATTTGATGATGATACATTTGGTGGTGTAGGTCTTGGACTTGGTGGAGCTGGAGCTGGTATTGAGCCAATCCTTCTTGCATCTTACGTTGATTTCATGAGAGCAGAAGCTGCTTTATCAGGAGGTAATCCTGGTGCTGCTGCTGGTTTCTTACAGTCAGGTTTAGAAAAGTCTATCGCTAAAGTTCAATCTTTTGGAGCTCTTGATGCAAATCACGATACTTCATTTGATCCAGACGCTACTGATGTATCTGCTTTTATTGCTGATCGTGTAGCTGACTTCAACACATCTACTGGTGATGATAGATGGGATGTTCTTGCACAACAGTACTGGGTAACTATGTACGGTGGTGGAGCTGAAGCTTATAACTTCTACAGAAGAACTGGATACCCTACAACACTACAGCCTAACTTAGAGCCAGATCCAGGAGGATTCCCACGCTCTTTCCCTTATGCTACTGGTGCTGTAAATGCAAATCCAAACATCGCACAGAAACCTAACCAAGCCGTTCAAGTATTTTGGGATAATAACCCACCATCTTCAGCGTCAGGAGGATTCCCTGTTGCCAACTAATATAAAACGTCTATATAATTATGAAAAACATATTTAAATATTTCGCAGTAGGTGCCGTTCTTTTCGGAATGGCATCCTGTGAGGATGATGAACAAAACATATCTGATCAAGTACAGGAGACTGTAGAGAGAGGAGCTGTTTTAAGAGGAGTGAGTTTGATCTCAAACTCTTTACCTATTGGTGTTTCTGATGCAGCATTCTCTGTTCTTTTAGAAGAGCAAGATGTTGAAGGAGGTGCTTTACTTGAAAGTATGGATGTATTCCTTACGTTTACTGATGGTTCTGATGCAGTAGGAGATTCTTCTGGTGGTATCGTAGATACTGAAGTAGCTGTAAAGACTGTTCCTGCTAGTGAGTGGACAACTGGACCATTTGGTTTACCTCGTTACACTTTAACTATTACTTTAACTGAGATGCTAGGTTTAGTAAATCTTTCTGATGAAAACATTTTCGGAGGAGATAGATTTACAACTCGCTTAGTTCTTAACTTAACTGATGGTCGTGTATTCTCTTCTGATAATGCAGGGGGAATTATTACAGGAGGTTTCTTTGCTTCTCCATTCCAGTATTCAACTCCAGTGGTTTGTCCAGTTGAGGACGGAACATTTGTAGGCGGATACAATGTTGAGCAAGTAACTCCATCTATCTTTGGATACGATACTTTCGATCCAGACGGTGGTGGTGTGATTTTGACACTAATTGAAAATGATGAAGATGGTAACATCCCAGGAACAGAAACTGTTCTTGACGAAACGCAACGTCTTTTTGACGCTGACTATCTTGCAGCTCTAGGATTTGGTAACACTAGAACCTACACCTTAAATTTCATTTGTGGTGCAGTTTCTTTTCCTCCAGGAAGTGGTACTGGTTTACAGTGTTCAGCTGGAATCACAGTAGGCCCACCAACAGGTGAGTTTGGTGCATATGATTTCCAAGATGATAGTTCATTTGTTTTGAACTTTACGGATGACGAAACAGGTGATTGTGGTGGTGCAATACAGACTACTCTAAATTGGAGTAAGCAGTAGTAACATCTCATTATTATAATTGTATTAAAAGCATCCCATTCGGGATGCTTTTTTTATTTTAGCACAAATTACATTCGCTATGATTATCAAATTATCACCACTAACTAAAAAAAGTTTTCTCACTCTACTCCTACTCATTTCTCTTACAGATGTTATAGGACAAAACACAGTAGGAACATTAACTAATACCTCCGATTCATTTGCCGGGTATACACTTTTCTCTCCAAGAACCTCCGTAACTCCTCGAGCAACTTATCTCATCAATAATTGTGGGGAAATAATCAATCAATGGGATTCTTCATTCCCATTATTCAGTACAGACTATCTTATGGAAGATGGTTCTCTATATCGCTCCGTAGTCGACAATCAATCAACTCTAGCCCTTCCCGGTAATACAGGTCGAATAGAACATTTAGATTGGGATGGAAATTTGATTTGGGGAGTAACAATATCATCTACCGATTCTAGTTTTCATCACGACTTTGTCGTTTTAGAAAATGGCAATATTATTTTACTCATTGCAGAACGTAGGTCAGACACCGAGGCCATCGCTCTAGGACGAGATCCAAGTACCATGGCGACCAATGAACTTTATGAGGAAACCATTATTGAAATTGAACCTCAAGGGACAAGTGAATACGCTGTTGTTTGGGAATGGCGCTCTTGGGATCACCTCATTCAGGACTTTGACGCTACCAAAGAAAATTTTGGCGTAGTAGGCGATCATCCAGAACTATTTGATTTTAATTTTGGAACTAGCCTAGGAGAAGCCGATTGGTTCCATTCAAATTCTTTAAGCTATAATGCAGAACGGGATCAAATTACTATTAGCAATAGAAACCTCGATGAATTTGTGATCATAGACCACTCCACAACTACAGCAGAAGCAGCAACTTCCTCAGGTGGCAATAGTAATCGTGGAGGCGATTTATTATACCGCTATGGCAATCCCGCTTCATACAGACAAGGTACCGCAGCTGATCAAGTATTAAGCGCAATGCACGACGTACATTTTATTCCAGCAGGGTCACCAGATGCTGGTAAAATTCAAATCTTTAATAATGGCGCAGATTTTGGATTTACTGCCATTCAAATTATTGATCCAGAATTTGATACCACTACCAATAACTATGTATATGATGGTGGAGCATATGGCCCGGACACCTTAGATTTTGAGTATACCGATCCAGATGATCCTCCTAATTTCTTTGCTTCCTTTTTATCGGGGAGCCAGCAATTACCAAATGGCAATATCTTAATTATTAATGGACCTTTTGGATTTCTATTTGAAGTGACCCCAGAGGGTGAAACTGTATGGGAATATCAAAGTCCGGTCGGTAATAGTCAAATATTATCAGACGGCGATGATGCTGCCAATTTCCAAACCAGAGGGTACAGAGCGTTGCGCTATGCTCCTGACTATGCTGCCTTTGAAGGTCGTGATTTAACGCCTTCAGGGGTAATTGAACAAAACCCTGCCGCAGACGGTTGTGAACTTTTAAGTACCGAAACATTTACATCCACGAATCTACAAACATATCCCAATCCAACTGTTGACTACCTAAGTATTCAAGGTGCTCCTACAAATAGCCTTTATGAAATTTACGATCTCAACGGAAGGAAACTATCTTCTCATACTAATGATAGAATTGACGTAAGCCAACTCTCATCTGGAATCTATTTATTAAAAGTTCTATCGAATCAGCGATTTATCGTTCAAAAATTTATCAAAAAATAGCACCCCTTAGTGCAAATACAAAAAGCTACCCATTGAGGTAGCTTTTTGTATTTCTACTCATTCATTCCCGCTCCATACTTTAATATTATACTGTATCTTTGCGGACTATGGAGAATGAAACACAAATATTTGGCACAAGAGCCATTATTGAAGCGATACAAGCAGGAAAAGAAATTGATAAGATCTTCTTACAACGCGAACTGAATAACCCTCTTACTAGTGAGCTTAATACACTTATTAAGAAAGAAGGACTCAATTCTTCCTATGTGCCTATTGAAAAACTTAATCGCCTAACACAACAGAACCATCAAGGTGCTGTTGCGACGATTTCTCCGATATCTTTTCACAACTTCGAAGAACTAGTTACAAAAACTATCGAATCTGGTGAGACACCACTTTTTATCTTGTTAGATCAGTTATCTGATGTACGTAATTTTGGAGCTATCATTAGAACTGCCGAATGTACTGGAGTACATGGAATCATCATTGCCAAAAAAGGTGGAGCTCCGTTAAATGGAGTTGCCGTTAAAACGTCGGCGGGTGCTGCATTTAATGTGCCAATTGCTAAAGTAGATCACATTAAGGATGCCATATACTATTTACAAGGATCGGGGATTCAAGTGGTCGCTGCTTCTGAGAAAAGTGATAAGGTAATTTATGACATTGCTCTAACTACACCTACTGCTATCGTAATGGGTCGTGAGGATAGTGGTGTGTCATCTGGAGTCCTTAAAATTGCCGATCACAAAGCAAAACTACCTATGCATGGTGACATCGCATCGTTAAATGTTTCAGTTGCTTGTGGAGCTTTTCTTTACGAGGTTGTTAGACAACGACTATAAGTCATTTTCTTTAGTCGGACTTTTAGGACGAAAGACATAATGAACCTTCAGTCTTGGAGCTTCATCTGTCGCTTCCTCTAGCAGTTCCTCTTCAGGTTCAAATTCTACAAAATTCCCATCGGCGTCAAATTGCCGCATAAAGGGGTCTTCTTCTTCATTGAAATCAGGGGATTCCCAATTGTACCTTTGGGGTTTTGGTACGCTTTCGCGAAAGCGTAAGGCCAACAATAGACCGGCTAAAAATCCAGAAAGATGTCCTTCCCAAGAAACCCCGTCTTTCATAGGCATGGTTCCCCAAATAAGACTTCCATATAAAAACACCACAACCAAAGACAAGGCAATAAGTCGTTTATGCTTTGCAACGACACCTTTTAAAAAGAGAAAAGAGAACAAGCCATAAATCACCCCACTCATTCCTATGTGGTAGGACGGTCTTCCTATAAACCATGTTCCGAAACCACTCAAAAGAACAATCAATATCAATACCTTCCATGCGATGGGACGATAGAAATAAAACAAAGCCATACTTAGGATCAACAAAGGCCCTGTATTATGCCATAAATGTGTTACCCCAGAATGAATAAAGGGAGAAAATAAAATTCCTCTCAAGCCAAAACCTGTACGAGGCCGAACTCCCCAAGTGGTAAAATCAAGCCCAAAATTGACTTCAATCGATAAAACAGTCCAAATAGCGAGCACAAAAAGTATAGGGTAAATTAATACCCCCAGACTAAATCGAAAATGCTCCTGCTCCGTTTTCATAAACTTATTGTTTCGAAAATAGTTATGCAAATTACTTTCCAAATATGCTTTAGAAGTAATATTGTCATCTTATCCATACTCAAAATACTTATTTTTACCATATGAATGCACCTCTTGCAGAACGTTTACGTCCTAAAACATTAGATGACTATCTAAGTCAGCACCACCTCATCGGACCTAAAGGTTCCTTGACACAGGTAATAAAGGCAGGGGTCATTCCATCACTTATATTGTGGGGACCTCCTGGTATCGGCAAAACGACATTAGCAACGATAATTGCTAATGAATCTAAGCGGCCTTTTTATTCATTAAGTGCTATTAACAGTGGCGTAAAGGACGTTAGAGAAATTATTGAAAAAGCAAAACAGAGCGGCGGATTATTTACTCAAAAGAATCCGATTTTATTTATCGATGAGATTCATCGCTTTAGCAAATCTCAACAAGATTCGCTCTTAGGTGCCGTCGAAAAAGGATGGGTAACCCTTATAGGCGCCACTACAGAAAACCCGAGTTTTGAAGTGATCCCAGCATTGCTGTCTCGTTGTCAGGTGTATATTCTTAAACCTTTTGATAAAACCGACCTCGAAGCTCTGTTACAACGCGCAATTAACACTGATACAGTATTACAGAATAAAGAAATTACACTTAAAGAAACAGAGGCCTTATTACGACTAAGCGGAGGTGACGCCCGCAAGCTCCTCAACATCTTTGAATTAATAGTCACCACAGAATCCGACCAAAAAGTTACCATCACCAATGACATGGTTATGTCTAAGGTCCAGCAAAACACTGTGCTTTATGACAAAACAGGAGAACAGCATTACGATATCATATCGGCCTTTATCAAGTCGATACGAGGTAGCGATCCCAATGCGGCTGTATATTGGCTCGCGAGAATGATTGAAGGCGGCGAAGACGTTAAATTTATTGCGAGACGCTTGATTATTGCAGCCTCTGAGGATATTGGGAATGCAAACCCTACGGCTTTGGTCGTGGCCACCAATTGTTTTCAGGCTGTTACCACAATAGGATATCCCGAGGCTCGAATTATTTTAAGTCAGTGTGTCACCTATCTCGCTTCTTCAGCAAAGAGTAATGCATCTTATGTAGCCATTGGGAATGCTCAGAAGCTCGTAAAAGAAACAGGCGACCTTCCTGTACCTTTACCGCTTAGAAACGCTCCTACAACGCTCATGAAAGATATTGGATATGGAGACAACTATAAATATTCACATGATTATCCAGGAAATTTTGCGGCTCAAGAGTTTTTACCGGAAGCTATAAAAAACACTAAATTGTATGATCCAGGTTCAAGCGCTAGAGAGAATGCACTTCGTGATTACTTAAAATCTCGTTGGAAGGATAAGTATAACTATTAATTACCACTTCATTTCGTAAGCTTGTAGCGGCCCATTATTTACCCCTACCAACACCATATTCTTAGACGTACCTACATGTTTAATTTTCATTAAACTCTTTGCGTTACCTTCAATATACAACCCATTTGTAGCGGGGTTAATTGCCATATATCCGCCTTTGGTATCGGAAATCAACAGAATTCCGGATCCTGTGTCATAACGCGGCGTTTCCACCTCAGCTTCATAGATATTACCCACAACCATTAGATCTTCAAAACCATCGCCATTGACATCGTCTTTCATAATATCAAGTATTGGAGCCATTTGGGCGAGTGCAGGTAAGGCAATTACTTCAAAATTTCCATCGCCTGTATTGAGCAACAATTTTGATTCAAATGTATTGACCTCCTTTTGATAGGCAGTCAATAGTTTATCTCCGTAAATATCATCAACAGTAGCGTTGGCAAAGTCGGCATAGGTCTCAAATTTATCAGAGACAAATGGCATTTGTTGGGTACTACATTCCTTCCCACGAGCTGGCACATAATTACCATTGTACTCGTTGCTCAAGACAATATCAAAGCTGCCATTGTCATCAAAATCGCTAGCAAATACTTTGAAAGGTTTCGAAACACTTGCCTTATACTTGACATTAGCTCCAATATTACCAACTACATAATCTGCTAGACCATCTTTATTTACATCGGTTTCAGTAATGGTAAACCACCACCCTTTTTCTTGATCTACGCCGTATGATTTTGAAACGTCTTCAAAAACACCATTTGTATTTTGAAACATCCCAATATGAGTCCATTCACCAACTACCATAAAATCAGAATCCCCATCGGCGTCAAAGTCGGTTGTAATGACCTTATTAACGATACCAAAATCCTTCAGTCCCGGAGCTACACTTGCGGTAACGTCTGTAAAAACACCTTTATCATTTCTGTAAATAAGCGAGGGAGCGCTCACCGGAAAATGTTGGGGTTGAATTCGATTCCCTACTATAAGATCCATATCACCGTCTGCATCATAATCGATAGCAGTCACCGATTTACTACTGGTAGCATCGATTCCTAAATCTGATTGGGTAAAAACGCCATCGGTATTTACATACAGTCGGTTTTTGTATTCTTTCGCCCCTTCTTTCTTAGAATTCCCACCACTAATAATTACCAAGTCTTGATCTCCATCTCCATCGGCATCAAAAAATAGAGATTCCATATCCTCAGAAGCTGCACTATTTATAAAAGCGCGTTGTGAGGATTTTTTAAATCCTTTTGGGGTCTGTAAAAACAACTCACCAGCCTGTCCAGAAGCACCTCCTACATATATGTCTTCTAAGCCATCGCCATTTACATCTCCTTTAGCAAAAGATGGCCCTAAGGTGGATTGTTTGTATGGCAATAGCATTTCTAAAGTATAGTCGTTGTAGGCATCTTCTTTGTGTGTAAACTGCAATCCTTGAGGGTTCGCTTTCGCGAAAGCGTAATCTTCACTATTGACATGTTTTTCAAATACTGCGAGGGATGTCTCAAGAGCGTCTGCTTCATCAAAAAGCAAGATTGAATTTGCATTTACATTGGTTCGATACTCTACTTTTCCAGATAACCATTGCACGCTTATTTTATCTACGGAAGTTGTTGAACCCAATCCAAAATGTGCCACATTCTCTGTAGACGAAAGATAGCCTTTGGTGCGTTTTGCTTCGTAAATCTGTTCTTGATTCCCGTACTGAATTGTAATTTTAGCAAAGGGCTCAGAAGTATTTCCCTTGAGACCAATACGCAAATAATTTCCAGTTTTCATCTCGGAAGCATTGTTTTTAAACAAGAATGCCTCATCATCTATATTGCTTACCACCAATTCAAGATCTCCATCATTATCTAAATCGGCATAGGCACCACCGTTAGAATAGGAAGGCACTGACAATCCCCATTGGTAAGCCACATTTTTAAATTGGATTTCTCCTTCATTTTGAAACATGATATTACTCAATTTCTCTGTGGGCATGGCATCGTATAACTTCTGCTTTACATCCAAGGGAACTTTCCCTTGAAAAGCGCGCTGTGTTTCTTTAACCTGACGTTGCAAATCATTATCTAAGGCGTAGCGACGATAACCATTGGTCACATATACGTCCCGTTTAGTATCATTATCTAAATCGGCGATAAGGCCTGCCCAACTCCAGTCGGTTTTTGCCATATTAGCCTGTTGTACTACGTTGTGAAATTTGCCATTCCCCTGATTTAGTTGCAAGGAATTAAACATATACTGATGAACAAAGCCAAAATCATCTACAAGCAAATTGAAGCGATCTATTGACATACTGGCCATCAAAGTTTTGGAGCGTACGTGATCACTTGCTGCCATATCTAAAACAAAGATATCCTGTAGATTATCGTTATTAATATCGGCGATATCAACGCCCATACCGTAAAAGGACACTTGTTTTGTTTGTTCTTTAATTTTATCTGTGAAAGTGCCATTACCGTTATTGATGTACATCACATCCGGCACATAATAATCGTTGGCAATATATATGTCTAATAAGCCATCATTATTAATGTCACTTACAATAGGTCCAAGTCCAAAAGCTGGTCTCAAAAGCCCTGCTTTTTTGGTCACTTTTACATAGGAATTTCCTGTATTCTCATAGAGTTGGATAGAACTTTTAATCAGGTTCTTTTCGATTTCCATGGTTTTAAAAAAACGTTTCGGATCGAGGCCATAGAATTCATTTTCATTGGATACCACGAGGTCAAGATCACCGTCATTATCATAATCAAAGAATATGGATTGGGTACTGATTCCATCATCGGCGATATTGAGATTTTTTGCGCTTTCGCGAAAGCGCACTCCCTCCTCATTCAGGAATAATAAATTAGATCGCTCTGCTGCTTGTCTGGGGCCTCCTTGAGACACGTAGATATCCATCCATCCGTCATTATTGACATCGGCAAAGGTGACTCCGTTTGCCCATTGTTTCCCGACGTTGATTCCTGCACTATCGGAAATATCTTCAAACTGCAAATTTCCTTTATTGAGATAGAGTTTATTATCAACTTGATTTCCTGCGAAAAAAAGATCTTGAAGTCCGTCGTTATTGATGTCGACGATACCCACCCCTGCTCCGTTATAGAAATAATCGAAATCAAATAGGTTTTCTATAGTGCCTACATTTTCTTTCAATGTATTAGCAAAAGTGATCCCACTAATTGAAGATGGTATTTGCTCAAAGAGGTTAGAAATCTCTTGAGAAGTTTTTTTATTGTCCTTTGAAATCGCTGGATCGGTGGTCTTCTCTGTACAAGCTATAATTAGACCTAAAGCGATAATGCCGATTACTTTTTTCATTACTCCTTTGTAAAAATCATTTGTACTAGTCCGCTCACCCCTTTAATTTGGCGATCGATAATAAAGTTATCCCCTTCCAAGCGGCCTACACCATTAAAAGATGAAGTTTTAATTAAAAATTGTCCTTCAGAAGTGGCTTCAGCTTTCCCTATAATAAGAGCATCATCATAAATGATATAGCCCTCCCCTTTTTTAAGGAGGCTGTAGGTACTGTTTTCACTCACATAGCTCACAGGATTCTCTATTGGATTTGCTGGGTCAATGATAACTTGAGGCGCCGATTTATGTGAAATGGTTATGGGAAGGTCCTGTTCTGTTTGCACTACTTCAATGACTTTCTTTTTTTCCTCCAGTTTTATTTCCTCTTTTACTTCCTCTTTTACTTCCTCTTTGGTTATTGAAACAAAGTCAGTTGCGGGGCTTTCTACTTGTTTAGCAACTGCGGTTTTAGGTTTGAAAGAGTAGTTGAGATCTTCGATTGACTTAAAAGCTTCTCTTAAAGCTTCATGATGTGCTTTTGTAAAATCTTTTAGTTTGCTATCGCCTACTTGAGAGACAAAGATCAGCTTGCCGTCACAATCTTTAAGTTCGATTTGCAAGCGAGTTCTAATGATCCCAGAGTTGTCTTTGACGTTAACATAGAGAGCCTTGCAGCTATTTGCAGCTACCTCGGCTGGAATAGTTTCGAGCGTATTTGTATAGGCTTTAAATCCTTCACGATTAAACAAAAAACTAGTGAGGGAATTCAGTTGAAACTTATCTGGGTAGCTTGCGAAATCAAATCGGGTAGGTACGAGTACATATTCATACTCATGGATACTTTGTGCTACCGAAGAAAAGCCAATAAAAACGGCAAGAACAATACTAAAAAAATACTTCATTTTCAATTTCAATTAGGGTCAAAAGTTAGTTGAAATCCAAACTGCACGGAAGCGTTATAAGCCTTGGCTAAATTGGGATATTCCAACAGATTATCTGCCGCAAGATAAACATTAAATTTGTGAATGTTTGCCGAAAATAATAGACCGATATTCTTCTTTGAAAAGGTATCTGCGGTGTAGGTAATTTTTGTTCGCAAAAAATCTGTCCATCGTCTATCATAGTACAAAGTAACTGCTGTTTGTGGGGACAACGGACGTTTAATTGCATACAATTGGAGCCCTGCATTGTTTGCAAATTTACTTTCTCCTCCATTGGTACAGTCACAATCTCCATAGAGATTTGTACCAAAACCATAATTTAAAGAAGCATTGGCTTTGAGCGGACGCCAAGTGACATATTTTCTTGAAAGCTCGTCTTCAAATGGAAGTTGCTCTTCGATATCATCTTCCAAATTTTGCCAATAAGGGGTTGTCACCGTGCCATCCAAGATTGCAGGAAACTCAAACTCTATTCCTTCTAAGGTATAATCTCCTGCAAGCTGGTAATTGCGAAGATCTTTGACATGTGCAACAGCACCAAAATCTAAAACGCTAGCGGTGGCTGTCCATCGTTCATTGAGTCTATAAGTTCCGCCTATATCTAGGCCTATTCCCAGGTTACCACTTAAGATTGCCGCAGTTATTGGGCTGCCATTCCCCTCGGCCAAGGAAAGGATTCCAGAAGTATTGGCGAGTACATTAGCATTTTGTACTTCATGGCTATAGAAGTTAGGACCTTCAGGGGTTGTTCTAGTAATAAATTGACCTTGGTTATCTGTACTATTTACATTAATAATGCTCGAATATAATTTTACGCGAGCTCCTAAGCGTAGTTTCTTTGTGATAGGTTTACTGATACCAAAATGATAGACGGTAAGCGCCTCGGCGGCAACCGAGAGATCACTAAATTTAAAAGGAGTATTGATATAGCCTGCATTCCCTTCATAGGCCAGTACCGCCAAATCTTTGGGAAAATATACAATAGCATCCAACTCTTGATATATTCCAAAGGAAAAATAATGATCTTTAAAGGCTGGTTTCCATCCATAAGAAACTACTTCCAGCTGTTGATTAACCGTAAAGAAATCCTTGTTATTTAGTGAATTAATTGCTGTACCTATGCGGGCATTGATATCCCCACCTTCTTGAAAAATATCATATACACTTACGCCTGAGGTGCCTACTGTAAAAGAGGTGCCAGAAAAAAAGGGAATTCCGATATGTTTGTCAAAGGAAATTTCTGCGCCAGGATTTAATAGTAATGTCTGAGGCAAATCATCGACATTGTAGAGAAGTTGTTTGTTTTGAGCACTGGCTGTAATCGTGCAGCAGATGACTCCTAGGGCTAGTAAAACTCTCATTTTACAACTCTGCAAATTCAAGGGAATACACAGCCTTGCTTTGATGCCTCATCTCGCCAATAATAGGTTCGCCATTGGGTTGGAGTGTCAATTCTATAAGCATCTTTATAGAATTTCGAATCGCATCAAGATCATGCTCGGCGACGGTTTGTGTGTATATTGTTGTGTTTGCAATTCCGTCTGAAGATGCGGCTACATCAAAAGTAACCTCATATTGTACCTCATCCTCTTCATTCAGAAAGAGGGCAGAATGCTCAAAGGTTTGTGAAAAGCTATTGTCGTATCTGAAAACAAAATCGATTTGTAGAAGATTGTCTCTTACAAAACCATCATCTAAGAATTCAAGCCGTGTAGTATCGCGAATTACGGAAATAGCTTCTCCCGTTTCAGCGGTCACAAAATTTTCAGTATCGAGTTCAAAAAAGACAAGATCTAGATCTACTTTGGGTGAGATAATAATCTCATCGGCTTGGTCGAAGTCAACATCTTTGACACAGGAAGCACACAGAATAAAACTAAGGACTCCGCAAAGGAGTTTGAGTTGGGGGAAAGATTTCATAGTTAGGGATATGTATATAAACAACGCCCTTAACTTGGCAAATATTGCTATAAGTAATTCTTGATCTCAAGGAGCTCGTCTATCACTATCTGCTCTGAGGGCATTTCTGCCTTGTGATAATTGAAGCAAATACTTCGCATTTCTACTCCATGTGCACCCAAAATATCGGCTTCATAAGTGTCTCCAATCATAATACTTTGTGCCGATGTGGCACCAGCTACTTGAAGGGCGTGATGGAAGATTCTCGGATTGGGTTTTTTTACGCCAACAGCCTCACTAGATGTCACGGTATTGAAAAAGGACGCAATTTTAGAATTGTTTAATTTTTGATTCTGCACCTCATGAAAGCCATTGGTAATTATGTGCAAGCTGTATTTGGCATTTAAATACTCCAAAATTTCCAAGGTGCCCTTAAATAAGTTATTGTGATCGGGAAGGTGTGCGATATAATCTTCAGACAGACCTTCAATTAGGCTGTCAGTAACTTTCATTTTTAGAGCGTCAAAAGTTTTTCTTAGCCGTCCGTAACGCAATTGTTTCTTAGTCACTCGGTCTTCACGATACCATTTCCAATATTGAAAATTAATGGGCTCATAGATACTCAGAAAAGTTTTCAAATCTACTTGAATACTGTGTTTTTCAAAAATTTTGGCATAGGCTAAACCTGAGTTTTTATCAAAATCCCACAAGGTATGATCCAAATCAAAAAATATATGTTCAACGTTAGTTAGTTTCATGAAATACTATTTTTTTAAACAATTCTCTACTCTGCATGTTTGTAAAGGAGGTATTAGAAAAACCAACGACAAATACCCCTCCTACTTTGCGAACCTTTGATCGCAAAGCTTCAAAGGTTACTGTATCAACAATCCCTCTATTGCCATCTACAATGTGGTGATCTTCTATACACAATGGAAATAATAAAAGTGGTGTTTGTATTTCATAATCTAGATCATAAAATAAAAATGGCGTACAGGTTCCTGCCCTAAATCCCGGCCGTTTTGCATAAGCCATACTATAATCTTCGGTAATTTCTTGATCGATACTATTGCGATAAGTGTCTGGTAATTGAACTAATTTGTGAGCTACTTGTACACTTTTTAAACTTCTATTAACGACACCTTCTAGCCTACTTTTCTCGACCTTTAGTTGATCTAATTGTTTGCTTGCTAACTGCGATATCAGCAATCCGACATGACTATAATCGCCTACCATTTTAATCAGAGATTGAAAAGTTGACTTGGAGTGTTTGATATTTCTGCTTTCTTGTGAAAAATCTCCTAATTCAAAAAAGTATTGAAAGGGGATATTACTTTGTTTTTGGACATTATTCAACCAGGTAAAAGTATCTGAAGGATCCTTTCTCAACCCTAAGAGAACATTAATTCGAGTGAAATTTCGCTTTAGGCGAAACTTAAAAAAGTCTGACCAAAATCCTGCAAAGGTTCGTAGAAATCCTAATTTTTTAAAGGCAAAGGCTTGCGCTACCTGGATAAGCACCCTAGATTCCATTTGAGGTGTTAAAAAAGCGACTTCTGGATAGGCTGTTTGAAGTGCGAGTCGGAAGTGTTGCACCCACACATCGATTATTGGAGTGTCTAAAAATTTGTGAGTATAAGCGAGGCTTTCGGTTGCTGGATATCTTCCCTCTTCATCTTTTACATGAGGAAGATATTCTTCATACCGACTCAATAAGTAGAAACTAGCTGCAAAAATATCATAGGGAACCACACTGGCTTCACTAGTGGAAAAAAAGGCAGGAATCCCTTCCCAATCTCCCATCTTGATATCGGCATCCATAATGCCCTGTTCAAATAGGAGATCGCTACTTTTGATATGCAACTCATTACCCAGTTGTTTGTGTGTATAGGACAGCTTAGGGCCATCATGGGCAACAACTTCTTCAACTTTGGTAGTAAACCCTACAGGTATTCCTAACATTCGCACACAAATATGTTTAAAAACATAGGTGAGTCGAGGTGTAATTTTGTGGGTATAAACAAGAAGCATGAAGTGATTGGTGAGGTTATAACAAGCCTTCATCGGCAAAGCTAAAATACGCCTTTTCCGTTACAATTACGTGGTCCAAAACTCGGATATCAAGACTCTCTGCGGCCTTTTTTAATTTTTCCGTTAGTTGTTTATCTGAGGTACTAGGTTTTAAAGTTCCAGAGGGGTGATTATGGGCTAGAATTAGCGCTACTGCCCCTATTGACAAAGCCACCTTTAGTACCAATCTAGGATCGACTAGGGTTCCAGTAATTCCGCCTTTGCTAAGTTGTTGTTTTTGGAGAATTTTATTTGAATTATTGAGATAGAGTATCCAAAACTCTTCGTGCGACAGGTCTCCCAAAATAGGTTGAAGTACGTCGAATACTGATTTACTGGAAGAGATTCGCTTTCGCGAAAGCGCAACTCCTTCCCTCCTTCTGCGACCCAATTCTAGGGCTGCTATAATGGTCACTGCTTTTGCTGTACCGATACCATTAAACTGCTGAAGATCTTTTACAGAAAGCTTTCCTAATTCAGACAAATTATTATCAATGGAAGCCAAGATACGCCGACTTAAATCAACTGCGCTTTCCTTTCGGCTACCGGAGGCAATTAGGATTGCAACCAACTCGGCATCTGTAAGCGCACTGCGACCTTTTTCTAGTAATTTTTCCCTTGGCCTATCGTCATGGGACCAATTTTTAATAGAAAAAGATGGATGTATTTCCTTCATGAACCTTTGCAATAAAGGTTGTAAATTTAGCAGACAATTCTCCGAGACTTGGCCTGTTAAAGCGTGGGTTTTGGAATATTTATAAATGTACGAACGCTTTAAACACAGCTCCTATGAAATCACTTTTTGAAGAAACCACATATAATGAAGTTAAGGCACGCTTTAATAAGCTCACAAACGAGCATCGACCTAGCTGGGGTAAGATGAATGTAGGACAAATGGTGGCGCATTGCCAGTTTCCGCTAAAGGTAGCACTGAGTGACAAACCGAGAAAACGAATGTTAAATCCCTTGCCTTTATTGTTTAAGAAGTCATTGTACAGTGACAAGCCTTGGCGTAAAGGTTTACCAACGGCTCCTTTGGCAAAAATCACAGATACACGTGATCTAGACAAGGAACGAGAAACTTTACTATCGATGGTAGATGCTTTTTATGAAAAAAGAACGCAAACAGAATGGCAAACCCATCCTATGTTTGGAGATTTCACCCATGAGCAATGGGGGAAATTAGAATACAAGCATTTGGATCACCACTTGGTGCAGTTTGGGGTGTAAACTCTCAAAATTATCTTGGTTGAAGTAGGTCATTGCACATCTATGGATCTATGCTCTACGGTGGAGAGTGTGAATTATTCTTGTGGTAATACGTATGCCTTTAGTTTTCTTTGAAAAAAAGGCTCTTCAATGTTTACAGAACCATACTCTTCCAACACTAGACCAATTCCCTCTGCATAATAGTTACGTCTTTTACCCTCGAGCTCTTCATTACTTGGACTAATCACATACAACTCGTTTAAAGTAGTATTAAAGCCACCTGCTTCTGTCGTTATGGATACTGATCCTTCTATAAGGGCTCCGTATACATTCCCCCAATCGTTTTCTGAGACTAAGTAAGGATTCATAGACTCCGAAGAATATTGAATACCTCTATCCAGCCTTATGAGATACCCCAGTGAGTCTTTGACTTGATAGGTTTCAACTCCGTTCATTGGATACAAGCCACTATCTGTTGAATTTCCAGTTGTTGTAGCTTCTATTTCATAAATATCTTCACCATTAATCTGGGACATTGAAACCACTGTTTCAGTCGTAAATATTTGTTCAGATTCAAAAGCTTCACCTGTACTAGGTTTACTAAAATATTCATAGGTGTTAATCTGATCCACTCGCAATCCAAAAAAACTTTGAGGTTCTGGAATTGCTTGCTCGCTATCTTCATCATCATCAGAACAGGAAAAGAAAACTAAAGAAATGGCCAACAAAAAGAGATACTTTTTCATACTAAGAGTGATTGATTGATTTCTTAAAGAACGAGAAATTAGGCTGAAAAGTATAGGAAGTATGCCTTTTGAAAGTTGGCATAACTTTGCACAATGAATCAATGAACGATACATCAACTCCTCTAATCCTTCAATATAATAATGCGTTTTGTAGGCACAATTGTGTCTATTACCCAATGCGATAAGACTGTACCTTGATCGTTTAAAATTCTATAGGCAGTAACCCACCCATTAAATTTTCGACTCCCACGCCTCTGGAATCGATCGAATCCTTCTTACTGAAGGGCTTTAAAACGATCGGTGTCTATAGTCTACTCACCTACGAAATAAGTAGTTGGTTTATTTCGAACCTTACGCCTAAACTGCCACAGCGTTTGTGTTGGCCCCATCGTATCAATCGTAGGCTTGGCTCGATTTATTCTCCCATTTGCCTCAGGAAACCAAGACCTGTACGACTCATTAATCACATAGGATTCGATAGTCAAAAAGGCCTCCTCGCTAATGATTCCTCTTCCAACAATAGCATTTTTAGTAACCCTTAATTGTATAAAGTATTGATCAGTTGGCAAAAGCCCTACCTCAGCGCTATAATCATCAGAATGGGCATTGATAAGATGATATCGTTCTCCAACTTGACCTTCATTTGCCTCAGAATCTTCACTGATTACAACTTGCTTAATTAAACATGATCAAACACATATTGTGTTTGCCCAAGACAATTAGAAATGGCACTAAACAGCACAATAATTGCTATCCAATATTTCATAAAAGCCCTTTCACCTCATCAAAGTCCAAGCCGCCATAATTTCCACTACTCATGAGTAAGAGCGCAGTATTTTCCATTTTTTGACTAAAGAGAAAATCTTTAAAAGCCTTAGGGTCGGTAAAAATGATGAGATCATCTCTATCAAAAGCATCCCCTATTTGTTTTTCGCTTATGGCTTCTAGTTTTTTGATTTCTACTGCGTGGGGAGAGTAGAAAACTACTGCAGTATCTGCTGCGTCCAATGCGCCTTTATATTCCTTTAAAAACTCAGGATTTAGACTGCTATAGGTATGTAATTCAAGACAAGCCACTAATTGTCGGTTTTCATACTGCTCTTTTACAGCAGCTGTCGTCGCTGCTACTTTTGAAGGAGAGTGGGCAAAATCTTTATAGGCGACATTTGTTGCTGTTTCAGCGATCTTTTCAAGGCGTTTGCTCGCACCTTTGAAGGTAGCAATGGCTTCATAGAAATCGGCTTCAACGATGCCCATATGTTGGCAAATCCATTTGGCTCCCGCCAAGTTATTTAGATTGTGTTTCCCAAAAACTTCAATCGGCATTGGACCGTCTGGAGTGTCTAATAAGGTTTCACCATCTTCAACAGTGTAGCTCGGTGTTTCATAAGGATAGCGTTTGATATGTGTGGTTGTATTTTCAACCACTTGAACCACCGCTTCATCCTCGGTATTGTATACAAGTGCACCGCCGTTAGTCATGCTATCTACAAAAATCTGAAACTGCTCTACATAATTTTCGAAGGTTGGGAAAACGTTGATATGATCCCAAGCGATTCCACTTAGCAACGCGATATTGGGTTTATACAAATGGAATTTAGGTCTTCGGTCTATAGGACTACTTAAATACTCATCCCCTTCTAAGACCATAAAATCTGCATCTTCTGTGAGGCGTACCATGGTATCAAAGCCTTCTAACTGAGCTCCCACCATATAATCGACTTCCTTATCCCAATAATGCATCACATGCAAAATCATAGAGGTAATCGTAGTTTTTCCATGGGATCCACCTATTACGACTCTGGTTTTATTCTTTGCTTGTTCGTACAAATATTCTGGGTAGGAGAAAATAGATATACCCAGCTCCTGTGCTTTTAGGAGTTCGGGATTATCTTTTTTGGCATGCATCCCTAGGATAACAGCGTCGATATTTGCAGTGACTTTTTCTGGATACCAACCAAAGGCTTCTGGCAGTAATCCAAACTTATCTAATCGAGATTTGGAAGGCTCAAAAATGGTATCGTCACTTCCGGTAACGGATTCTCCTTTATGATGTAGGGCTATGGCCAAATTGTGCATTGCACTTCCACCAATTGCTATAAAATGTATGCGCATAAAATCGTATTCTTAAACTACTGTTTGTAAAAATCGTAAGTCGTATTCTCCACCTGTGGATCTAATTTTAAGGTGAATTTTTTCACTTTTCCCTCCTCGACTATAAAAGGAAAAATAGACTCTCCATAAAGGACATTACTAAAGGATGCTAAAAAATTATCATTTTCAAGATGAGCCAAATTGACAAATAGTTTTTTGTGGTGCTCGAATGTAATTGTTAAGCCCTCATCTCCTTTACTAATATCCAACCACCCATAAACATCATTGACATATCTTCCTGTAAATTTCTCTAATGAAACCGAAGGCTGCAATTTCTTAGCAACTTGTTCTTGTAAGGCTTCACTATTTGCTGCATCACGCATTGTTGTTTGGGTATAATAGTCGTGATATTTATCACTCAACATCCTAGGTTCACTATCTATAAACGGACCTAAAATATCATATTTCATCCCTTCAAAAAGGTAGTTACTATCAGTATTTGTGAGAATCACAATGCCCAAACCTTCTTTAGGCACCGTTGTTACAGAGGTAACATACCCATGAATTCCCCCAGTGTGCATAATTAGAGTATGTTCTTCTACAGCTTTTATATCCCATCCTAGTCCGTATAGACTGAAAGGATCTCTAGCTGATCCCATTAGGCTGCGCGGAGTAATAGTTTCATTGATTGCATTTACAGGAATCACTTGAGTGTCATTTAGCTTTCCATTGTTGAGTAAGGCAATTACCCATTTTGACATATCTGAAATAGAAGATGAAATACTTCCTGCCGGGGCAGTAGCATCTATATCACCATATTCAATAACTACAGGTTCTCCATCAATAATTGTATGTGCCAAGGTTCTATTGGTCGCTGCATTTATTTCTTGACTTAGTGCGAGAGATTGTGTCATCCCGAGTGGTTCAAAAATGCGTTCTCTAATTTGTTCTGCCCAGGTCTTCGTAGTTGCTTTTTCAATAATTTCTCCAGCTATAGTATAGCCAGTATTAAAATATCCCCACTTTTCTCTAAAGCCATAGGTGGGTTTGATTCCAGCAAATTTTCTAATAATTTCCTCAGAGCTGAGATCATTATCAAAATTTAAAAAGTCGCCTTGAAAGGTTTCAAAACCAACGCGATGAGAGAGGATATCAATAACATTAACATGTTCAGTCAGGTAAGGATCATACAGTTTAAAATATGGTAGCCATTTTTTAACTGGATCATTGAGAGCAAACTTTTTTTCTTCGGCGAGTGTTGCCATTAAAACGGCTGTAAATGCTTTGGTATTACTACCAATCATGAATAAGCTATTCTCGTCTATGGGTGTATTTGAAGCATAATCGGTTACTCCGTTAACATACTGTTTGACTACTTTTCCATCTTTGACAATGGCCACCGCCAAAGCAGGAATTTTCCATTTTACCTGTTGTTCCTTTAGATAAGTATCTAAAGAGTCTTTTATAAAAATTGGGAGTTCATCTTGCGCAAGGCATAATTGAGAGAACCCAAACAACACCATGAGGATCAGTATACTTCTTGATTTCATAATTGAAGGTTTATTCTGTGAAAATAAGAAACTGCCAAGAACTTATGTAGCCGTTTAATCAAAAAATGCGCGCACCTAGACTAAGGGATATTCAAATATTTGTGTGTTTGCAGAGACACTTTCCATTTTGGGTGTGCCATTACGTAATCTACTATTAAGGGTATCATTTTTTCACGTACGCTCCATTCTGGTTGCAGAAAAAGGGTGCAATCTTCCCCAACTTTTGCGGCGTATTCTTCGGCAAACTCAAAATCACTTTTATTATATATTATAACTTTCAGTTCGTTTGCCTTTTCGAGTACTTCGGCTTTTGGAAGCATTCGTTTTTTTGGTGACAAGCAAATCCAATCCCAAGTTCCGGTTAATGGATAAGCTCCAGAAGTTTCAATATGCACTTGGAGGTTTTTTGCTTTTAGCTTTCGCGTAAGCGGTTCCATATCCCACATTAAAGGTTCTCCTCCTGTTATTACGATAGTGTCACTGTATTTAGCAGCATTTTCAACGATGGCATCTGCTTCTGTAGGTGGATGAATTGCAGCATCCCAACTTTCCTTCACATCGCACCAATGACAGCCAACATCACATCCACCAATGCGAATAAAATAAGCACTCTTTCCAGTGTGTGCTCCCTCACCTTGAATGGTATAAAACTCTTCCATTAAAGGTAATAGTTCGCCTAAATCTACGCGTGATTTTATTGCTTCTTTTGTCATAGGGGGCAAAGATAAGACTTCATAATGAGTCGGCGATATTCAAAGTCCACTTTAGGTCGCCTTAGAAGGCTAAGAGCATAAAAAAAGCTGTTTGTGATTCACAAACAGCTTCCATTCTAATTCTAATTCGCTTTGAACTTATTAAAGCTCAAGTACGCTATTCTCTGCAGATGCGTAGTCGTTCCATTGGAAACGATCTGCTTCTGATTCATTCTTCCAAACTCCATCTACGATGTAGCGGAATTCATAAGAAGTTTTAGCTGGGAGATCAAAGGTTCCTTTAAAGGTTCCGTTTTTTAATTTTTTTAAATCTGCTGTGGTGTTCCAATTATTGAAATCTCCCGAAACAGCAACTCTTTGAGCATTTTCTGCTGGTACAGCAAAAGTAACCTTACAAACAGGTTTTGACTTTAGATATTTCTTTGTTACAGGCATAATATTAATGTTTAATTAGCACATCAAAGATACTATCCAATTTGTTTAAATTTCACAAAATCAACAGGTTACATTCATTTTTCACATATTAGTAAAATTGTAGCTTGCTTTTTTACAATATGATAACACGCAAACGTTTTCCTAAATTAAAATCTTGGGATTATTGGTCTTTTGGGCTAGAGTTATCATCAGTAAAAATGCAAAAAAGGCAGACAATTTTACTTCTTGTCTAAAATAGCGAGCAACTGTTGTAAATCCTTCTCTGTATTGAAATATTGAAAACTCACTCTAACCCCTGAACCTCGTGCGACACAAATGATATCATTCTCGTCTAAATGTTGCACTAAGCTTTGATCGCCTTTTAAGTTAAAAATTGAACTATGTAATGAGCGATTTACAACCGCCTCTTCTAATAAACCTCGCTTAGCAAAAGCTGCTTTCGCTTTTTGACTAATATCTTCAATACGCTCTTGAATGTTAGACATTTTAAGTTGGTAAATGAGATCAATAGCTGCCCCTAGGCTTCCAAAATTTAAGGTGTCCTGATGTCCTGGCTCAAAATGGCCTAGAAAATTGCCTTCCTGGGGTTTATACTTCCCTTGAAACGAATTAAACCCAGTGGTTTTTGGCGCTATTTTCTGAGCCACCTCTTCTTTGAATAAAAAAAAAGCATTTCCATAACCGGCGTTCATCCATTTATAAGTGCTTGCCCCAATGACGTCAAAAGGAGAGTTATCAAAATCAAATACTTCGGTCCCCATATACTGGGTTCCATCGGCGATGAGTAAGGTATCGGGGTAGTCGGCTTTGAGTTGGCGCAAGAAGTCGTGGCTAATTTTTATTCCGTTGAGCCATTGTACCATTGAAAAGGCAAAGATGTCGGGTTGCGCTTTCGCGAAAGCGCTCTTCACATTATCCTCGAGGTTTTCATCGATTTGTGTATAGCTCACCTTAAAATCTCTAGCCGTAAAAGGCCAAATTACAGAAGGGTAGTCATCCTTTAAAAGCAGCACTTTCTTTGAAGGAGCAATTCCTTCTAAGAGGGTGTTCATGCCATAGGAAAAGTTGGGAGTTAGAGCAACCCTATTTGGGGCGCAAGAAAAGAGCTTTCCCACTTTTTCACGTACACCGCTGAGCACTTTCCCTTGTTGATCCTTTAGTTTGCTCCCCATTACTAAAAAGTCTAGATCATGTTCTTGACGCCATTCCAATACAGGTGTAGACAAAAGTCCTGCAGCAGCTGTATTGAGATAAGTATACTGCTTTAAAACAGGAAATAACTTACTAAAGTTCTTCATGGATAACAAAATTTAATTAGAAAACGGTATTTTTATATAACCGTTCTAAAGGTCGTATTTATGTCGCTATTCTCAAAGAAAACACAACCCTCAATTGATCCTGAATTAAGAGAGCAATTTGAAAATGCCCAAGCTCGTGTGCGGGAGAAAAAAAGATTGTATAGACATTTGGTGCTATTTGTAGCGGGTGCTATCCTGCTCATTATTATCAATCTCGTTTTAGGTATTGGTAAGGATTTTACCATGTTTAATATTGATTGGTTTGTATGGGCGATCCTTTTATGGACCTTCTTTTTCTTAGTCCACTTTATCAATGTGTTTATCCTTAGCAGTTTTATGGGAAAGGAGTGGGAACAGCAACAAATTGATAAACTCATGCTGAAACAGAAAAATAGGATCAGCAAATTGGAAGATAAGATTATAGAATCATCGCCTACGATTGAAAAAAAAAGTCCAAGTCTGACGGACAAGCCATCGGCTCCTATAGACCCGAATACTCCCCTATGATTACAATGATTGCGGCCGCGGCTGAAAACAATGCCTTAGGCAAGGACAACGAATTAGTTTGGCATCTTCCAGATGATTTTAAACGATTTAAAAAGCTCACAACTGGACATCATATTATAATGGGTCGCAAAACATGGGAATCTTTTCCGCGTCCATTACCTAATCGTACGCATGTAGTCATTACTAGAAATACTGCCTATAAAGCAGAAGGAGCTGTTGTTGTTCATGATATGGCAGATGCGCTCGCTTTCGCGAAAGAAGATCCTAATACCTTTATTATTGGAGGCGGTGAGATTTATAAAATAGGATTGGATTATGCAACGCATATCGAACTGACAAGAGTTCACGGCATCTACGAAGCCGATGCATTCTTCCCTATTATTGATCCTGAGAAGTGGAACCTACAAACATCAGAGTTCCATGATAAGGATGAAAAGCACGAAGTGGGGTTCACCTATGAGACTTGGATAAAAAAAGGCTAACACACATTTTTCATTAAGCATTGAATCATTAGTTCATTCAACCATTAGATCCTTAAACCATTGAATCCTTAGTTCATTCAACCATTAGATCATTTAATCATTGTGTCTTTCTATCATTTTGTATTTTTGCCTTAATCTAAACAACCGACAATTATGAATGCATATATTTTTCCAGGCCAAGGCGCACAATTTTCAGGCATGGGCTTGGATCTCTTTGAGAATCATCTCGAAGCGCAGGAGCTTTTTTTAAAGGCAAATGACATCCTTGGTTTCAACATCACAGATATAATGTTTGAAGGCGCAGCAGAGGACCTCAAACAAACAAAGGTTACACAACCTGCTATTTTCTTACACTCGGTTATTTTAAGTAAGGTTCTAGGCTCTTCCTTCAAACCAGATATGGTCGCTGGTCACTCCTTGGGAGAATTTTCTGCTTTGGTGGCCAATGGAACTTTGAACTTTGAAGACGGTCTAAAGCTTGTTTCACAGCGAGCAATGGCTATGCAAAAAGCTTGTGAGGCACAACAGTCAACAATGGCTGCTGTTTTAGGGCTCGAAGATGCAAAAGTTGAAGAGATTTGCGCAGCTACTGCTGGAATAGTTGTTGCGGCAAATTATAACTGTCCTGGACAACTAGTAATTTCTGGAGAATTAGCAGCTATTAATGCTGCCTGTGAAGCCATGAAAGAAAACGGTGCTCGTAGGGCTTTGGTTTTGCCAGTCGGTGGTGCTTTTCACTCCCCACTTATGGAGCCAGCACGTGAAGAATTGGCAGCGGCCATTGCCGATACTCAATTTTCTAAACCTAGCTGTCCAATTTATCAAAATGTAAGTACGACAGCTGTTACCAATCCTAAAGAAATTCAAAAGAATCTCATTGCACAATTAACGGCACCAGTAAAATGGACCCAAAGTGTTGAGCAAATGATCGCTGATGGAGCTACACAGTTTATTGAAGTAGGGCCAGGAAAAGTTCTTCAAGGACTAGTGCGAAAAATCAATCGAGAGGTTCAAGCATCGAGTGCAGTAATTGAATAATCTTTAAAAGAAGAACAAAAAAAATCCCGATAGAAACTATCGGGATTTTTTTATGGAATCTAGGTATTAACTAGTGATCAGTAGCAGCTTTCATTTTATCAGCTCCATCTTTCATTTTAGCAGCAGCATCATCACCTGCATCTTCAATAGCATCTCCAGCTTTTTTCATAGCATCTTCAGTCTCTTTTACCGCTTTTGAAGCAGACTCTTCGATTGCGTCACCAGCTTCATCAACAGCATCAGCAGCGTGATCCAATGCGTGGTCTGCAGCATCTACAGCACTATCAACAGCGTCACCAGTAGCATCAGCAGCTTCGTTTACTGCATCTCCTGTAGCATTTACAGCATTTTCAACAGCATTTCCTGCATCGTTTGCTTTTTCTTCTACTTCACGACATGAAGAAATACTTACGATTAGAGCTAAGGCAGCAACATTTAAAATAATTCGTTTCATAATATAATTTAGATTAGTGATTAGTTCGGGCCAAAATTAACATTTATTAACTTTCCAGCAACTTTAACTCGCTGTAAATTGAAAAAATACCGACAAAACGCATAAAACACACTTTATAAGGTAATTTTAAATGATTTTTTGAAATCCGAATTACTTCATATACGATTCAAACCGCTGCTTGGACTAGACGATTCTAGGAAATTTTCTAAACATTTAGAATTAATAGTAGGAATTATTCCTATTTTTCATAGATTTACCATATGGGAATAAACGATTTAGCATCAGAAATACGCAGATTTAAAGAAATAAGGGAGGATCATAACTTCACTCAGTCTGAATTTGCAGAACAGCTCGGAATCAAAAATTCTACAGCTGATATCGAACGTGGGCGCACCAAACTTTCCGGTCGTGTGGTCACAGAGTTATTGCGATTGTTTCAAGTAAATCCTTTATGGATTTATGGTTTTAGCAATCAGAAGCATCTCAACACCGATAAGGGAGATATAAGTCCTAAAGTTGTTGTTGTAGACAAAGAAGACAAGGAAAATATGCTTTTAGTTAATCAAAAAGCAGCTGCTGGCTACCCTAACAATATTCAAGACCTAGAGTGGTATCAAAAATTGCCTGCTTTTGATCTCCCATTACCTCAATATCGCAATGCTACCTATCGTGGTTTTCAAGTAGAAGGAGATAGTATGCTGCCAAACTTCAGGCCTGATGATTGGGTGCTTGCAAAAGGAGTAGAAAGCCTAGACTATGCTAGTGACAATAAAGTATATGTTGTCGTTATGCAAGACGCTGTAGTCGTTAAAAAATTGCAGAAGCTCCCTAATTCTTCAAGAGTTTTATTGATCTCCCTCAATCAAGAGTATATTCCCTATGAGGTCGACATCAGTGACATTCAAGAAATATGGCAGGTAAACAGTAAGCTCACCTTCAATCTTGATGCTAATTCTGACAATAATTTGCTCAAGGAATTGCAGCAATCTATGTTAGAATTAAAAAGTCAAATCACCAACTTAAACGCCTAATGGGTTTTCCTGAACTCTTTCATTTTCTCGAACGCTTACAAAAGAACAATAGCAAAGAATGGATGGATGCCAATCGCAAAGAATACCAGGCGGTGCGTTCTTTTTTTGTTTCTTGGCTGGACACCTTAAATTCACGACTGGCTCAAATTGATCCGGCATATTTTGACACTCCAGGAAAAAAGGGCATCAATAGGATTAATAATAATTTGATGTTTGCCCCTCATAAGTCTGTTTATAAAGATCATTTTGCTGCTGGCTTAGATCAGCGGACTAAGCAAGGAGATTTCTACATTGAGGTAGGTTTAAAAAATTGCTTGTTAGCTGGGGGTTATTGGAGACCAGAACCTAAGGTATTAGCGAGTATTCGTTCTGCTATTGACTATAACGGTGAGGAACTTGTGGCTATCATTGAGAAACCATCGTTTAAAAAAATGTTTAGGGACTTGTACAAAGATGTGACTTTAAAAACGGCGCCTAAGGGGTATTCACAGGATCATCCTCATATTGACTTACTACGTTTAAAAACTTTTGGAGTTGAGTGTACCCTTCTACCAAAAGGACATTCTGATTTGCGTAAAGGATTACCATCTGATTTTACAGCATATATTGAAAAGGTCTATCTTGAAATGTTGCCTTTTAGAAGATATTTACGGGAAGCTGCAACTGTTGAATAGTACAGTTTTCTTGAATTTAAATGAATAAGGTCTTCTAAGTACAGTGTCTATAACTTGGTAAAGAGGTCCCACACTACAACGCCACAACTCACAGATATATTGAGTGAATGCTTGGTTCCAAACTGAGGGATTTCAATAACAGTGTCGCTAGCTGTAACTACCGACTGCTGAACGCCCTTGACTTCGTTGCCAAACACTATAGCATATCTACCACCCTTCTCCGGTTGAAAGGCATCTAACATCACGGCATTTTCTGCCTGCTCAATAGCACATACATGAACTCCCTCTTTTTGTATGTTGGCGATAAGTTCATCGGTACTTTCAACATGTTCCCAAGAGACAGCATCAGTGGCTCCTAAAGCTGTTTTTTGAATGTCCTTATGCGGCGGTTGGGCGGTGATCCCACAGAGGTAAATTTTTTCGACAAGAAAGGCATCGGCGGTTCTGAAGACAGATCCGATATTATTTAAACTCCTGATATTATCCAAGACAATTATCAAAGGCGTCTTTTTAGACCCTTTGAATTCTTCAATGTTCTTTCGGAAGAGTTCGCTATTTTTTAACTTTCTACTCATGCGTACTTAGGAACTTCCGTTATTTCTGATTGTAACCAAAACGGCGTAACTGCCTTTGATCTGATCTCCAATTCTTATTTACTTTAACATACAGTTCCAGATGGACCTGCTTGCCAAAGAATTTTTCCAGGTCCTTACGAGCTTCCACACCCACTCTTTTGAGAGGGGCACCTTTATGGCCTATAATAATTCCTTTTTGACTATCGCGTTCTACCATAATTACGGCACGCATTCTAATAATTGTCTCTTCCTCGAAGAACTCTTCAGTATCAATTTCTACTGAATATGGAATCTCCTTCTTATAGTGCATGAGAATCTTTTCACGGATGATCTCATTAACAAAAAAGCGTTCTGGCTTATCTGTAAGTTGGTCTTTAGGGTAAAAAGCTGGCGATTCTGGCAGTAATTCGATGATTCGATTGAAAACTTCTACAACACCAAAATTTTCAAGAGCTGAAATAGCAAATATTTCAGCATTGGGAACTTTTTCACTCCATAGTCCGATGGAAGCCTCTAAAAGTTCTTGATTACCAGTATCAATTTTGTTAATTAACAGAAGTACTGGAATCTTTGCCGATCGAATTTTCTCAAAAAAAGCTTCGTCCTTAAGTTCTCTTTCACCTAACTCTACGATGTAGAGTAATACGTCAGCATCTTCAAAAGCACTTTTTACAAAGTCCATCATTGAAGCCTGTAATTGATATGCTGGCTTGATAATTCCAGGAGTATCGCTCAATAACATTTGAAAATCTTCTCCATTGACAATCCCAAGAATACGGTGTCTTGTTGTTTGCGCTTTAGAAGTAATGATACTCAAACGCTCTCCAACAAAGGCATTCATCAAGGTAGATTTCCCAACGTTAGGATTCCCAATAATATTTACAAAACCTGCTTTATGTGACATATGGTAATTTTGTGCAAAGGTAGGTTAAATAGGTAGGAGTTAACACAATTCGATTTTGAAAATGCCTGTGGTTTTGATTGCATTAGTGCAGACTATTACAAAGCCAAAGTCGTTTCTATGCTAGATCAAATGAGAAAGCAGCATAAATCTATAAAATATCGACAATCTCTTATTTAATTTTGACAAAAATTAACGTCCTTTGTGTCACAATAATATAAACTATAGATTATGTCTTTTAGAGACCTTTACGAATCAGGAGAACACCGCAATCAATTGGCTCATTTTGCAACTATTGTAAATTTAGCTGCGACTGATGGCGAAATCAATGAAGAAGAAAATAAACTTATAGAGCGATTTGCAAGAAAATTGGACATCACAGAAAGTGAGTTTAAAGAGGTGATGAAATCTCCTAGCAATTACCCTATCAATCCTCCTACTTCGGCAAGTGTTCGTTTGGAACGATTATATGATTTATTTAAAATTATATATGTTGATCATTATATCGACGGACCAGAATTGAAATTATTAAATCGTTATGCGACTGGTCTTGGATTTTCTCAAGATAAAGCCGATTCGATTATTGCCAAATCGATGAAAATATTTGGTGGAAAGATTGACTTTGAAGATTACGAATATTTCGTTTCTAAATAAGCGACATTTTCAACATACCGTATACTTCCTAGAAGTACTAATAAAAGCGCCTAATGGGCGCTTTTATCTTCTCCTAAATTACCACCTGTAATTTTACGAATAAGAGGCCCCACTGTTAGTCCCTGTACAATAATGGAGAAGACGACAATAATATAGGTAATTACTAAAAACAAATCCCGCTCCATCACCTCTGTGAGTCCCAGGGCCAAGGCAATAGATATACCTCCTCTTAAACCACCCCAAGTCATTATTAGATTCGTTTTAGGCACAAAATCCAAGCGGTTTTTGAAAAAACTAATAGGCAATTGCAAAGATGCATAACGACAAATCAAAGTAATTGGAATCGCCAATAATCCCGCGATCACATATTTTCCTTCTACAGCAAGCACGAGCATTTCCATGCCTATCAATACAAAAAGTATGGTGTTTAATAATATGTCAATAAGCTCCCAAAATTTGTCGACGTAATTTTCAGTTACGGCAGACATGGCTGAGTCCCGCACAGTGTCATTCCCAACAATCAATCCTGCTGTCACCATAGCCAAGGGCGCCGAAACATGAAGTTTTTGAGCAATGGCGGTTCCCGTCATTACCGCCGCTAAGGTGATAATCACCTCAATATCATAATCATCAATAGACCTCATCAATCTATAGGTAAACCATCCTACTACTCCGCCAAGTAAAATACCTCCGAACACCTCGTGTATAAAAAGAGTAGCGATATCTAAAATTTTGACATTTTCACTTCCCATATCGGCAATTTGAAAAATGGTCAGAAAGACCACTACTCCAACGCCATCATTGAATAAGGACTCCCCAACAATCTTCGTTTCTAATTTTTTAGGAGCTCCTACTTTTTTTAAAATCCCTAATACTGCAATGGGATCTGTAGGAGATATCAAAGCTCCAAAGAGAATACAATGAATATAACTTACCTGTAAATCGATGAGTTGTAAAACATAAAACATCGCGGTACCAACCAAAAAAGTGGAAATCAAAACCCCTATGGTAGAAAATGCCAAGACGGGCCAACGCTGCACTTTGAGTTGTTCAAAGTTTGTATGCAAGGCTCCTGCAAAAAGCAAGAAACTCAACATAATATCCATGAGCACCGTTTTGAAGTCAATTTGCACTATCATAGCCCTCTCTGCCTCAAGTAATGTATCGTCAAAAAAGTAACCAAAGGCTACTACGCCAACGGTAAAAACTATGGTAATGAGCATAAGCCCAATGGTGTTGGGTAATTTTAAAAAACGAACATTGATATAGCCAAAAAGGGCAGCCGTAGCTACCAATATAGTAATGATAAGAAAGGAACTCATTTGAATAATTTTATGCCTGCAAGATACTACAAAAAGGGCAGTCTCTTTGGATCTCTACTGGATTAGGAACGAGGTTTATCCCGCAAACGATCATATAATACGATACTTCCCGCAACCGCCACATTCAAACTATGTGTAGAAGGAAATTGCACCAAATGATGAGATTTTTCTATAGCGAGATTAGACATTCCGTTATCTTCAGCTCCTAATAAATAAACACACCTTCTAGGGTGTTCAAAATGTTCCAATGGCTCTGCATTTTCATGCATTTCAACACCAACAATACGCGCACCTTTTGGAAGATGCTCGTAAAAATCTTCAAAGCGGGCATAGTGAAAATACGGCATAGCATGAACTGCATGATGCGTATCACTCGCTTGTTTTGCATACCGATTACCGATTGTAAAAATGAAACTCGCCCCTAAGTTTTGAGCAGAACGCCATAGCACTCCCAGGTTTTCTGGTGTTTTGCCATTGAGGATTCCAATTCCAAAAAATTCGTTTGTAAAGTTGTCTGGTTGCATGGTGATAGTTAATAACATCTAAGTTGAGCACTTCAGAACGAAATTACAAAATCCTCTTTTATTTAATTTCAAAAAAAAAGGCGAACTTCTGTGACTATTTCGCGAAAGCGATACTAATAGCCCGTAAACAGAATCATACATGCGCAGAGAAGCTGCTTTTACAGCAATGATTAAAGATAACGAAGGGATCATTTTCAAACTATCCCGAGCATATTGCGATACGTACGAAGACCAAAAAGATCTCTACCAAGAAATCGTTTTCCAGTTATGGAAAGGCTTTGGTAGTTTTCGAGGGGACTCCAAAGCGAGTACTTGGATGTATCGTGTCGCATTAAATACCGCCTTCTCCTTTTTGAGAAAAGAAAAACGACGAGGACATTCAGTGGCACTAGATAATATCCAACTAACCTACGAACCGCATGATCCAATTCAAGAAGAGCGCATCAAGGAAATGTATAGGCAAATACGTAAGCTAAGTGATCTTGAAAAGGGAATTATGTTACTGCTGCTCGAAGGAAAGAAATACGAAGAGATCGCTGAGATTACGGGACTAACACGAACTACCGTGGGAACCAGAATCTCACGAATTAAAGACAAATTAAAAAAAGAAATGCATCAACATTAGGGATATGGAACTAGAAGAAATGCAGGCAGCTTGGACTCAAATGAGTAACCAACTAGACGAACAAAAGAAGCTTACAGATGATATCATCATGCAAATGACGCAGGAGAAATTCTCTAAGCAATGGAATACAATTGGTGCCGCAGAAAAAGTCGGTACCGTTATTAGCTATATCGCCGCAATAGTCTTGTTGTTTCACTTCAACAAACTAGACACCCCTCTCTTACAAGCCTGTGGTGTCTTATGTGTATTGATTCTATTTATTGCGCCTATACTTTCATTAAGAAGTATTTATGGCTTACAAAGCATTTCAGTAGCTGATCCCTATTCTAAAATGATGGAACGCTATGCCACGGCTAAGAAGCGTTTTGTCAACTTTCAAAAAGCAAATATGATTATGAGTTTCTTCTTTATGCTTTTGACGATACCTGTATCTGGAAAACTATTTAATGATGAAAATCTTTTTGAAACCTTAGACTCCAAATTACTTATAGCTCTGCCTTTTTGTTTTTTATTCTTCTTTTTGTTGATACGGTATGTCACCAAATGCTATAGGGGTGTCTTGAAACGATCTGAAGATATTCTAAATGAGATTGAAGATAAATAGCTTATCGTTTTTGAAAACATTGTTCGAGCATCTGATATAACTCTGGATGCTTGCGTTTGAACAGATCCGGACGTTCAAAGAAATACTCTGATGCCACAGCGAAGAACTCGGCTTGATTGGTAGCTCCGTACTTTCTAATATCTGAGGTATCATTATTAATGGCTTCCATTTCTTTGTGAATTAATTGTAGCCATGGAGTGATATATTGATGTTCCAAGAGCCGTTCTGGAATACCATCAGTCATCCCGTCGGTTTTATCTATAAGATGCACAAACTCATGAACAGCTGTGTTTCCTTTATCGGTAGCATTGTTAAATCCATGGTAAAGAGCTTTGCGTGACAGGATCATTTGATTTTTAAACCTGCCTGTTCCTACCAAACCTCCAATATGACGATCGCCTTCAGTTTGAGCAAAATTAAGATCTTCATTAAAATGATCTGGATAGATAAGTACTGTACTAAGATTGTTATAATGCCATTCTGCAAAATTGAACACAGGAATAACAGCAGATGCAGCCACTAGCATTTTGTCTTTATCAGTCAATTCAAATTGGACTGCTTCTACGTTGATTTCCGACAAAAATGCCATCATTCTAAATCTAAATAGGTCCTGCTCCTCTTGCGTTAGCTTTTTGTAGAACGCTACATTTTGAATCAGAGCGGTATGCCAATGCTTTGGTACAGCTTGTGGGTTGCGCTTTCGCGAACCTGCCTTGCCGGTAGGCAGGAGCGTAAACACTCCATAAATCGCAAATCCGACCAAGAGAAAAAACAGTAATCCGAAGAGTATTCCCATACCATATGATTGAAGTGGAAAGATATAGGAATGTTGTGAGATGTCAAAAATGCTTAGTAGTTTACGCTTGCCAAAATATCTGCTCTATTAGAGCCTATTCTAGAATTATTCACATCTTTGGAGACGGTATATGTTTCAATTTCTTGATTTGTATCCTTCGCAAGTATTGCCTTGATATCGGTATCTGACAGCGAATCACTAATGTAAGCGTCCCAATTTTCGGGATGCAACATCACAGGCATGCGTTTTTTTGAATTGTGTATTTCTGCCATTAGGGGATTTGCAGCCGTTGTTAGTATTTTGCAGGTAAATAGTCCTGTTTCATTTTCGTTATAGATACCCGCTAGTGCAAAATAGCCATTGTCTTTGGGATGGATGAAATAGGGCAATTTCTCTTTTCCAACATGCTTGCTTTCAAAAAAGCCTGTAATAGGAATTAAACACCGCCTGTAGCGAATCGCCTCTGCAGTGACATAATAATCGAAGACACGTTCTACTTGTCCATTTAAAGTATACCCACCCTTTTTTCTCCAGTAAGCTTGCATATCTGTTACTTCTTCGATCCTGTGATCAAAATAAGCATCTTTTTCTGCTTGTTTCTCTACAAAACCCCATCTCATTGGTTCGATAGCATCGCTATACTCTTGCGGGATGCAATAGAGATTTCCGTGTTCAAAACCATTGAGGTGAAAGGCCGGTTTAAAAACTTCCGTGTACTCAAAACGAGCATTGAAAGTATTTTCCAATTCGATATACGACAAAGGATTCGGACTAAATCCCGCATCCTTTTTTTGCTGACTTACATGGTAGCACATGGTAAAATAATTAATGTTTATTAAACTAAAAACGAACTGTAGATATTAGTTGGCCATTTTCATACTCTTGGGTTTGGAGTAACCTCCCATGGTCGTTGAAAGTTTCCCATTCTCCTGTTTTTTTCCCATTCAGCATTTCGCCTTTGGTATAGGTTTTTCCGTTCTTATAATAGTTAACCCATCTACCATTTGCTTGGCCACCGAGGTAAGTTTCATAGGAAGCAATCTCTCCAGAATCGTAGAAGCTCTTCCATGTTCCAGTATTGCCGTGAGCATCATAGGCACGCACATACTTCAACGTTCCGTCTTCAAGATATGAATTCCAGACACCTATTTTATTTCCATTTACATGATCTCCACCAAAATGCAACTCTCCATTGGGGTAAAATACTTTCCAAGGTCCTTCGAGGATATCGTCAACATAGGTTTCCACTTTGTATATTTTTCCATTTTCAAAATATTCAATCCACGCCCCTGACTTCCGGTCATTTATAAATTGTCCCTCTATTTTTAGTCCCCCATCTTCAAAATAATCTTTGAAAACTAAGGATTTTACCTCAGAAGAAAACTGTGAACCCCTATTAAATTGAGGGGAATTTCCCTTCTTACATGAAGCACATAAAAGAGTGAACACCATGACAAAAATAATTTTTGTAGAATCTTTTAACATATTGATAGTAAAGTTAACCATTTTCAAAAACAAAAAACCCGATCTAAAAGATCGGGTTATAAGGTGGTGCCTCCAGCCCCGAAGCCTCGGGGGAACCAGGGACACATTCCTAAAAAGAATGAAAATCACCGTCGCTAAATACTATTCCTAAAAACAAAAAACCCGATCTAAAAGATCGGGTTATAAGGTGGTGCCTCCAGGAATCGAACCAGGGACACATGGATTTTCAGTCCATTGCTCTACCAACTGAGCTAAGGCACCTCGCGTAAGCGGTTGCAAATATAAAACCTTTCTGAGATACGACCAACAACTTTTTATTAAAAAATAAAAGTTATTAGTCCGCCTCTTCCCGACCCCACAAAATCAAGGGCTTAGATCACTAAAAAATTATTCAAAACCTTTATCACATTAATTTCGTAAGTTATTGGAGAGCTTTACGATTAAATATATCTTTAGCGAGTTAAATATATTAGACTATGGCAGACCAATACTATGATCCTAAGGACCTTCGGAAATTCGGTAAAATCACCGAATGGAGTGAAGAACTTGGAACAAAATTTTTTGATTATTATGGCAGTGTTTTTCAAGAAGGTGCCCTCACCGCTCGTGAAAAATCACTAATCGCCCTCGCAGTAGCACATACAGAACAATGTCCTTACTGCATCGACGCATATACAAAAGATGGTTTGCAACGTGGCGTCACTAAAGAAGAAATGATGGAAGCCGTACATGTAGGCGCCGCTATTAAAAGTGGAGCTACCCTTGTACATGCAACCATGATGATGAATAAAGTCAATAAACTAGACGGATAAACACGCTATCAAACTTTAATATCACACAAAAAGACACGCGCTCCCCTGCGCTCCCTCATATGGCTACTAAATCGCTACAAAAATTAGGCAACGAACTTGCAAACGCAAACAAGCAATTGGAAATACTATCTAATGGCATTTTTGCAAATGGAGAATTGCCCACCTTTGCCAAGAAAATTAAGGAAACAGATCAGTTTCCCTTGCGCCCTAGCAAACTAGAGATCCTGCAAATTAATGTAGGTTATATGTGCAACCAAGTTTGTGATCACTGTCACGTTGATGCAGGACCAGATCGTAAAGAGATCATGACACGTGATACCATGCGTCAGTGTTTAGAGATTATTAAAAATACCGGAGCTCATACCTTAGATTTAACCGGAGGTGCGCCAGAGATGAATCCAGACTTTCGCTGGTTTGTTGAAGAAGCCGCCAAAGCCGGTATCAAAGATTTTATCGTACGCTCCAATCTAACAATCATTAGAGCCAATAAAAAATACTACGACCTGCCAGAGTTTTTCAAAAAACACAATGTGCATGTCGTTTCTTCTATGCCACACTGGACAAGAGGAAAAACAGATAAACAACGTGGAGACGGTGTTTTTGATAAATCCATCAAGGCCTTGCAAGATCTAAATGCTATTGGCTACGGAATGCCAGGCAGTGACCTGCGATTGGATCTAGTCTATAATCCATCAGGAGCTTTTCTTCCAGGAGATCAAGCGAGCATGGAGAAAGATTTTAAAACAGCTCTTTTGGATGATTTTGATATTCAATTTCACAATTTATTTGCGATCACCAACTTACCTATCGCCCGTTTTCTAGACTATCTTATTGCCTCAGAAAACTATGAAGATTATATGTATTCTCTTGTTGAAGCTTATAATCCAACGGCAGTAAAGAGTGTGATGTGTACCAATACCATTTCGATTAGTTGGGATGGCTATATTTTCGATTGTGATTTTAACCAGATGCTCAACCTGCCTGTTAACAGTAAGGTGAAGCATATCTCAGATTATAATGAAGAGTTGCTCAATGATAGAAACATTGTGATTTCGCAACATTGTTATGGCTGTACCGCCGGTGCAGGTAGTAGTTGCCAAGGAACTGTAGCATAATTGAACAAGAACCTATAGTTTCTATGCCAATAATTTCAAGAATACAATCCTATACGACTGCTTTCAATAATGTTCGTTTGCAGAGCGCCATTGGTTTAATGGCTTTTCTATTTTCTGTACAGTTATCTGCGCAGTCTGATATTGACATCATGCTCAAAGAATACAACAATCGAACTGTGCCGTACATTTCTGTGCAAGCCTTAAAGGAAGATGCATCTAAATATTTGCTGCTTGATACTCGAAAAAAAGAAGAATACTTAGTAAGTCATCTCCCTAATGCCGTTTGGGCTGGGGAAGAGGTTAATGCCGCTTTTACCAAAGCGTATCCTAACAAATCCCAACCCATCGTTGTGTACTGTTCTGTAGGTGTCCGATCAGAAGATTTTGGCGAAAGCCTCAAAGCTCTTGGCTATACCGATGTCAAAAATTTATACGGAAGCATTTTTATATGGAAAGACAAAGGGAATTTAGTATATAATCGTGACGAAAAAGTGACCGATAGCATACATGTATTCAGTGAGCAATGGGGGAAATACCTCAATACAGGAATTAAAGTACATTAAAACCAACATATGAAAGGAGCTTATATTTTATTGGGTATTGCCGTTTTAGGGCTTGCATTATTAGTTTACTACCTAGTAACAGGTGACTATACGAAGTCTAATATCATTACAGCCCTAGCAGTAATCATTTCCAATGCCATGTTCTTTTTTATTCTCCGCAGCCAACACCAAAAGAAATAAATGAGCGATCCTTCTTCTGATGTTCTCATCATTTTTACACGTAATCCTGAATTAGGGAAAGTCAAAACTAGACTTGCCAAAGGTGTGGGTGCCGAAAATGCTTTGTCCATTTACAAAACCTTATTAGAGCATACGAGGGATGTGGTCTCACAAATAAACTGTACCAGACGTGTTGGATATTCAGTAAAAATACGACCAACAGATATTTGGCCATCAGAGGATTTTGAAAAATTTGAACAAGAAGGTGATGATTTAGGGGATCGTATGTATCGTGCTTTCGCGAAAGCGCACCAAGACAAATTCTCAAAAGTATTGATAGTAGGAAGTGATTTATACGACTTACAACCAAAACATATTGAAGCGGCTTTTGAGGCATTAGACTCACATGAAGTAGTGATTGGACCGGCCCAAGATGGCGGCTATTACTTATTGGGAATGCGCAACATAATAAAAGAAGTGTTCTACAACAAACCGTGGGGCGGCGATACCGTTTTTGAAGCGACGATGAAAGATTTAGAAGGTTATTCAGTACACCAACTAGAAACTCTAAACGACATCGATCACGCTGAAGATTTAAAGGGATACCCTGCCTTTGAGAAATATTTAAAAAAAGATTAAAAGCCTTATTTTTGAGCCCTTAAGTGGTTCATTTCAAGGGAATCAGAATACAAAAGAATTGATTATTCAATACGAATATATGCAGAAATTTATACAAGAAACAACAGAATACTTACAGCAAAAAGGCTTTGAAAGCCCTGAAATTGGGATCATATTAGGAACAGGACTTGGCCAACTAGTAGGCAAAGTAGAGGTGTTAAAAACCGTGAGTTATAATCATATCCCTAATTTCCCAACGGCAACCGTTGAATTTCACACTGGAAAGCTTATCTACGGAAAACTAGAAGGCAAGAAAGTCATTATTATGGAAGGACGATTCCATTTATATGAAGGATATAGCTTAACAGATGTCACCTTCCCAGTGCGCATCATGCATGCACTAGGGGTTCAAAAATTATTAGTTTCAAATGCAGCTGGAGCGATCAATCTCGATTTTAAAAAGGGATCCCTCATGCTTATTGACGATCATATTAATCTTCAAGGTGGATCTCCGCTAGCTTTCAAAGGCGTGGAACAGTTAGGAGAACGTTTTACAGATATGAGTGCGCCTTATGACGTCTCAATGAATGCTAGCCTAGAAAAAATTGCAAAAGATAAAGGCATTCAATTGCACAAAGGAGTCTATGCTTCTGTGGTAGGGCCTCAACTGGAAACCCGCGCCGAGTATCGTTATCTCAAAATTATAGGTGCCGATGCTGTAGGGATGAGTACCGTTCCTGAGGTCATTGTGGCAAACCATTTAAAACTCCCTGTGATCGCAGTGTCAGTTATTACAGATGAATGCGACCCAGATAACTTAAAACCTGTGGATATTCCAGAGATTATTGCCATGGCTGGAAAAGCAGAACCAGCTATGATTAGCTTATTTAGTGAATTAATTAAAAGTTTATAAAGCTTACGCGAAATTGCGATTCAGCCCATTTAGGCTGGCCGTATCGTGTTATACCAAATATAATTATGAGTTACTTAGATACTACAGTTGACGTTTACAAAGAAGCCGCTTTAACCCCAGATGTTGGTCTGTGTTGTACAACCAACCCTATTTGGGAATTGCCAGGCTTAAAGATCCCTAAGATCATGCAGGAGATGAATTACGGTTGCGGAAGCACTGTAAATGCAAGAGATCTCACCAATGAGCCAAAAATGCTATACGTAGGTGTAGGTGGCGGCATGGAGTTATTACAGTTTGCTTATTTCAATCGCAATAAAGGCGGAGTTGTAGGTGTAGATGTGGTAGACGAAATGCTAGAAGCTTCTCGCAAAAACTTTGTGGAAGCTGAAGAAATGAACCCTTGGTTTAAAAGTGAATTTGTAGATCTTAAAAAAGGAGATGCATTAAACCTTCCTGTTGAAGATAATTCTATTGATGTAGCTGCTCAAAACTGCCTCTTCAATATCTTTAAAGCTGAAGATTTAAAACGTGCCGTTCAAGAAATGTATCGCGTATTAAAACCACACGGACGACTTGTTATGAGTGATCCTACCTGCGAACAAGAAATGAACGACGAACTTCGCAATGACCCAACCCTTCGCGCTTTATGCCTTAGTGGAAGTCTCCCAATGGCCGACTATATCAAAGCCCTTACTGATGAAGGTTTTGGAACGATTGAAATAAGAGCTAGAAAACCTTACCGCATTCTTAATACTGTAGATTACCCAACAGATGAGTTGATCTATATCGAATCGATTGAGATTGCGGCAATTAAAGATCCAATGCCAGCAGATGGCCCTTGTATTTTTACAGGAAAAGCTGCCATTTATCACGGTACTGAAGATTATTTTGATGATAAAGCAGGACACATCCTCTTAAAAAATCAACCGTTAGCAGTTTGTGATAAGACAGCAGGACAACTTGCTGCCTTAGGAAGCAAAGATATTTTCATTAGCGAATCTACCTTCCATTATGATGGTGGAGGGTGTTGCTAACTAGATTCCCGCGAAGGCGGGAACCTCAAGATGATAAGAACTTCCTTAAGGAAATAGTATAATTGGAAAAGGCACGGATTGATTTCTGTGCCTTTTCATTTTGTGATTTAGGACCAAAAGAATTAGCACTTCGTGTAAAGTTTGGTGTTAACTTAGGACTAAACCTTAGTATCTTGGAATAGTTTTAAAAAAGCAATCCTCAAATTATAGGTCCTTTCTATTGATAAAACCAATCACGACAAAAACTCGTAGATTGTTAAAACAAATACTCTTATGAAAAACAGTCTCTACCTACTCCTTTTCGTTGGCCTATTGGCTTCTTGTGGAGGATCTAAACAAGTTGCTTCAACTACACCAGCTCCAGTAGTCGTTATTGAGGAGAAAGTGATAATAAAAGATACTCCTAACACCGCTCCTGAAGTAGAAACAGACATCATTGAGACTCCTGCAGCTGCAGCTCCCGATCAATCAAACCAAGCCCCACCGGCTGAAGTTATTGAGGAACCAGCAATGGCAGCGCCGATAGGTGAAGTTTTTGATCATAAATCTTTCGACAATCTACTTGCTAGTTATGTCTCTCCAAAAGGCAATGTAAATTATCCTGAGTTTAAAAAGCAATGGAGCGCGTTGCGTTCGTATATCGCAGCATTGGGTACTAATATGCCTACAGAAGAATGGACAAAAAATGACAAATTAGCCTATTGGATGAATGCCTATAACGCGATGACTGTTGACCTTATCTTGAGAAATCATCCTTTAACTAGCATCAAAAAAATCAATGATCCATGGGATCAACGCCTTTGGAAACTAGGTAGCAAATGGTATAATCTTGACGAAATTGAGCATCAAATCCTCCGTAAAATGGGAGATCCTAGAATTCATTTTGGCATCAACTGCGCCTCTTTTTCTTGTCCGCCATTACTTAATGAGGCCTTTACAGCTAAGACGGTCGACGCTCAACTCGAAAAGCTCGCCATTCAGTTTATAAACGATAGTAAAAGAAATACCATCACTACAAATAGTATTGAGGTCTCAAAAATATTCAATTGGTTTTCTAAAGATTTTAAAAAGGATGGATCCCTTATTGATTTCCTAAACAAATATTCAAAAACTCCTATCTCGCCCAATGCAAAGACGAGATACATGGATTACGACTGGACACTTAACAACTAATCTATGTCCAATATATCGGTGATCATCCCAACCTTAAATGAAGCAGACAATATTGGTCGTTTGTTAGATCATTTAAAAATAAATAGTGTTTCCAATCCTGAAATTATTGTTGTGGATGGTGGAAGTACAGATGAAACTCTTGTACTTTCAAAAAAATATGATGTCACCGTTATATCTTCATTAAAGGGCCGAGCCTCTCAAATGAATGCAGGGGCTCGTAATGCGCAAAATGAAATCTTATACTTTTTACACGCTGATTCTTTTCCTCCAAAAAATTATGATGTCCTCATCCAAAACGAAGTAGGACATTGGAATGAAGCTGGCTGTTTCAGAATGCAGTTTGACAGTAAGCATTGGTGGTTACGTTTAATGGGTTGGCTTACAAAATTTGAGTGGAGAGCTTGCCGTGGTGGAGACCAAAGTCAGTTTATTACCAAAACTCTTTTTAACCAATTGGGAGGCTTTGATGAATCCTTTACTGTATATGAAGACAACGATCTTATAAACAAACTTTACGCCTTAGATGAATTTGTGGTCATTCAAGAGCGATTAACGACTTCAGCAAGACGCTATGAAGCAAATGGTACTTGGAAATTACAATTTCATTTTGGGGCTATCTATGTCAAAAAATGGTTTGGCGCATCGCCAAAGGCATTGCAGCAGTATTATCAAAAGCATATCGTTTCCTAAAAGTAAATCGACCCTGAATTAGATGCTTTTCATTCAAGAAAGCCAGTGATCGATTTAACTAAGGAAAATTCACATCATAACAATATGGTATTTCTAATTTGCTGTAAATGGTAGGTTGACTAGAGTATTCACCCAATTATCTTCACTCACACTCATTAGTGTAAAAATGTAGGCATCACCAGCCACAAGTGAGGTAGGGGTTTCTGTGGTAATATTAAGTACAACATTGTCCAAGTTATAGAATTGGAAATTAGTTTCGGTGGTATAGGTGCCGGAGAGAAAATCATTAGTACCAGAAGAAACTACTTGAAAATAGCGGTTATCAAGAGGGCTAACCAAGGAATCCCAATTAAAAATTGGCGACCCTTGAATGGATTGGTCAATAGCTATCGTTCCTGAAAATAGAGTGTTCTGGGATATGTGTTTTAGTTGGATAGGACTTGAAATATGCAACTTTCCGCTTTCGCGAAAGCTGATAATCACCCATCGTTCGACCTCTGTTTCCCGTGTGAAAGTTTTGAGATACCCATTAAATAAATCTTCAGCGGGTAGATCAACCTGCGTATAGACAGTGTAGTCGTTTTTATCTGCTGTTAGGTCTGGAGTTTCCCAATATTTTAGGGCAGTGGCATCCACTCGAGGATAAACATAGGCAACCACTTCATTTGGATTTGAAGATCCCGAAGCTATAGCGATTACGTTATCAATTTCAACGGCGCTTTGCTCTACGACAGTGGCGAGTGTTTGTAGTTCTTTGATAATATCTCCAGGCTCATCTGCAGAAGAACAAGAGAAAAAAAGTAAGACACAAGCGATATACATTCTAGTCCACTGCATAATATTCTTTAATTACCGCTTCGGCGGGTTTGTTTTGAGGTGTAAATCGGTTGTTTTCTAATCCTCCAGCGCGTTCATGGTGGATAAACCATTTCCACACAAAACCACCAGCAAACCAATCTTCCTGCCATAATTCTTCAAAGGTAGCACGAGTGGTATTCACTTGGGCTTCTAGATTTACACTTGTCATTGTACGATCAGAGGTCCAGGGTTCTTTGCCTGCGTAATTGACACTACGATATCCCCATTCGGTAAAAAGGATTTTTTTGGAATGCAATTTCGCGAAAGCGGACAGCTCAATCTTCCATGGCTGCCACCCTTTTCGAGAGCTTTCAAGGGTGGGTGTTTCCTTATCGCAAACAGGAAAATACCCATCAATACCTATAAAATCCATTTCTTTCCAGAAAGGCACTCTTTTATATTCATCCCAATTTGCTGCATAGGTCAGTTTTCCAGTATAAATTGTCTTTATCTCGGCAATGAGTGCTTTCCAGTAGACCGGTCTATTAACCACAAATTGTTCTAGCTCAGTTCCAATACAAAATAATGCTACCTGAGTCTCTTGGGCTAAGTCGGCATACTCAAGTATAAAACTACGGTAAGAATCTTCGAGAATTTTCCATCCCGCTTCGTCTTCCATTTTGAGATAACCAGTAAATTCTCCGTGAGAAATCCAGATTTGAGGTTTAAGCATCACAGCCACATTATTAGACTGTAGAAGTTCTATATAATCTTTGGCACCATCTCTACGTTCTCCGTACCATTGACGTTCAGTATTGAATGCGATTTTAGGATTGTCTAAGGCTCGAATAAAACCAAAAGGCATAACAGCAGCATGATTTGCTCCTAGGTTTTTAACGGGTACTATATGTTCTTGGGTGGCTTTATCACGAGATGCGACAAAACTAATTCCGTTGATCTTCGGCGATTGAGCCGTACAACTTTGGAAAACAAACATTACAAGACATAAACGAATCAAAGCGATTCCTGCGGCTCTTTTCATGCTTTGAAATTACTATATTTTTTACATAGCAAAACGTTAAATTAAGTTTGAAAATAGGACCTATAAAAAGTTGCTAATTTAAGCTTGTGCTTCCAGTATCTGACCCCAAAAGGCATCAGGCTGGAAGTCTTAAGAACATACGAAAAGTGTTTATTCGGAATCGTTGAGAGTCCAGTCGTATGAATAGTAGGATACTTTTGCTTTAGTAGGAATTGCCTCCCGTCGGAAGGAATTAATGAATTTTATTACACTCCCGTTTTTCGTAAAATCCTCTTTATACCATTCAAAGATCTGGGAGATTTGCACTTTATTTCCAATGACCTTAATAAAGTTAGGATCGTTTAAGGCCAATGTTGTTTGTTGTTGCAATTGATTTTCGAGTTTGTCGGGAGCATAGGCTTCTCCAATGAGAGGAGGACAGCCTAAACCAGCACAAACTAAGACAAAATGAAAACGTGGTTCTGTAGGAAATTTTGCTCGCAAAAGCTTGTTTTCAATGTTATTAAGGGTTGTTTGGATACCGCCAACATTAAAAGTCTTATTGTCAAAAAAGCCTCCTATTTTTAATGGTGAATCTACAGGGTATTTTGATACAACTCCCTTGATAACTGCAAGATTGTAAGTATTGATCCAAAATGATTTGTAGATAGCCTTATTTTCTGCTGTCACTTTAATCTTAGCAGCTTGCGAAAGCAAGTCATTTAAGGATGATGGATCGCTTTTTATGGTTTTATAATCAACACGCCCATTGGTCACATGAGTGGCAAAAAATGCATTTGCATCTGCAAAAAAAGCAGCCGTATCCTGAGCCGAAAGTTGGACAGTAAAAAACAATACTACAATTGTAAAAATCGGCTTCATGATTTCTTTTTGGTTATTTGATAGGTCGACAACAAAATTGGAGGCTTACATTTTAATAGAAATTAATTTTCTAAGGGAAAAAATGGAAGCATCAAAAAGCGTAAAATTGCACCTTACAGTAAGTTAGGTATTTAAATCCATTCTAAATACACATCGGCTGTTAAGTTTACTATCTTTAAAACGACTCAGCTGCCAGATATAGTGTGAAGCAATCTTTTTTACTTTTAGTCCATCGACTATTATGGATTGTATTCCTTTTCCAATCATCATCAGGGAGTAACTAAAACCAATTATATGGAAGAACATATTGTCATTATTGGAAACGGAATATCGGGAGTGACTGCTGCTCGGCATATCCGAAAGAATTCTGATAAACGCATCACCATTATTTCGGCTGAAACAGATTATTTTTTCTCACGCACTGCTTTAATGTACGTGTATATGGGTCATATGAAGTTTGAGCACACCCAGCCTTATGAAGCGTATTTCTGGAAGAAGAATCGCATCGAACTTAAGCGAGCCTACGTACAAAAGGTCAATCATGCCCAAAAGAAGCTAGGCTTTTCAGATGGTGGGTCGATGGCTTATGATAAACTTATTCTTGCCGTGGGATCTACTCCAAATAAATTTGGTTGGCCTGGACAGGACTTAGAAGGTGTGCAAGGGTTATACAGTGCGCAGGATCTTCAAAAACTAGAAGATAATGCTCCTAATAATAAAGTGTGCAAACGTGCTGTAATTGTGGGTGGCGGACTTATAGGCATTGAAATGGCAGAGATGCTTGCGACTCGCAAAATACCAGTCACTTTTCTTGTACGAGAAGACAGTTTCTGGAATGGGGTCTTACCAGCAGGAGAAAGTGAAATGATCAACCGTCATATTATAAGTCATCATATTGACTTACGATTGGGGGCCAATCTAAAAGAAATTCTCTCAGATGAAAATGGCAAGGCACGTGCAGTGATTATTGAAGAAACTGGGGAAGAGATTGCCTGCAATGTAGTAGGACTTACCGCTGGGGTAACGCCTAATATTAATTTCTTAAAGGAAAGTGGTATTGAATTGGGGCGCGGAATTAAAGTGAACCCAATGCTAGAAACAAACATTCCCGACATCTACGCCATAGGAGATTGCGCCGAACAACATGAAGGCATTAATGGCCGGAGAGCAATAGAAGCTGTATGGTATACAGGCCGAATGATGGGAGAAGCACTAGCTCAAACGATTTGTGGTAAACCTACAGCATACAACCCTGGACATTGGTTCAATAGCGCTAAGTTTTTTGATATTGAATACCAAACCTATGGCTGGGTATATGCGAAGCCAAGGGAAAATGAAACCCATTTTCATTGGAAGCATAAGGATGATATGAAATGTATCACCGTTAATTCGGATAGTACTACTGGAAAATTTATTGGAATAAACACTTTTGGAATCCGCATGCGTCATGAAATTTTTGATCGTTGGCTTAATGAAGGACGATCAACAGATTATGTGATGGAACATTTGAAGGATGCAAATTTTGATCCTGAGTTTTATACGCTTCATGAAAAAAGTATCGTTGCCGCATATAATCAGCAAATGGGTACCCAAATACAGTTGAAAAAGAAAAGCTGGAAACGCATTTTCGCCTAATCTCTAATCAACCTAGATTCTCCTCATCAGGGGAATTACAAAAAATCATCCACTTAGGTGGGCAATATATATGAAAGCAATCAAAAATATTGGGTTAGTCATTTTCTTAGCCGGACTCGCCATCTTTACCGCCTCTTTATTTATTGGAGACTTTAGTTTAAGCAAAGAGCAGCTCACTAAGTTTTCTGATGCTCGAGGCATAAAAAGCGAGCTACTAAGATCCGAATTGGAATCGGCTTTAGTGAATACTGAATTTTCAAGCATTTTTGATTTTTCTTCTAAAACGAGAACGGCATTAGAAGCTGCCAATGCAACTCACAAGGAAAAGCAAGAATGGGATTTAGTCGTGTGGGATAAGCCACATACCTTTAGTTTTAATTTGGCCAAGAAAGCAGGTTCAGGCTTTGTCAAAGATAATGCTGGCATGATGTGGTGGCTCACTTTTGGTTTGGCTATTCTTGGGGCTTTACTTTTTATTCTTCCCAATGTTATTTTACTAGGCCCTCCCGGAATAAAAAATGACGGAGTGTATCATAAGGCAAGCACAAACCGTGGGTGGATAGCCTATTTAGTCTTGGTGTACTTAGTGAGTTTCTACTTGGTACTTTATTTCATGCCTGACTATGTTGTGAATTGGACCTTTATTCTAGACCCTATAAGCAACGCACTTAATGGCGGGGATGCAAGTCAGTGGTTTGTATATGGCTTTTTATATTGCACAGTGATGACGGTTATGGCGGTACGTATGTATATAAAATATCGCAATAATAAATATCAAGTATTACGTACGACATCGGTCTTATTTTTCCAAATAGTTTTTGCCTTTTTGATTCCAGAAATTATGGCGAGTTTAAACATGCCAGGATATGATTTCAAAAATGCCTTTCCTTTAGATTATGATTTCTTCTTTGAATGGAACTTAGATAGCCTAACAGAAAGTGGCGCCATTGGTCTCTTTATTTTGGTATGGGGAATTGTGCTTACTTTAGTTATTGTTCCCTTGATGGTCTACTTCTTTGGCAAAAGGTGGTATTGCAGTTGGGTATGTGGTTGTGGCGGACTCGCAGAAACCTTGGGAGATCCATACCGTCAACATTCCAATAAGACTATGAAAGCTTGGAAACTTGAACGTTGGCTCATTCACTCTGTGCTTGCCTTCTCTTTGATAATGACTGTGGTCACTCTTTATTGTTATTTTACGGGTGTAGATGCCTTCTTAGGAATCAAATCACAGTGGATTAAGGATACATATAGTTTCCTCATTGGCGCATGGTTTGCTGGAGTTATTGGCACGGGCTTCTACCCTATTTTTGGTAACCGTGTTTGGTGCCGTTTCGGCTGTCCTCTCGCGGCTTATTTAGGAATGGTACAACGTTTTAAATCACGATTTAGAATCACGACCAATGGAGGGCAGTGTATTTCTTGTGGTAATTGTTCTACCTATTGCGAACAAGGGATTGACGTACGTGCATATGCTCAAAAAGGAGAAAACATTGTGCGCTCTAGCTGTGTAGGCTGCGGAATTTGTTCTGCTGTATGTCCTCGTGGGGTTCTCAAACTTGAAAATGGTCCAGAAAAGGGTCGGATCAATCCAACTCAGGTATTATTAGGTCAAGATGTAGATTTGATGGATTATGTAAACAACAAGGAGGAGGAAGTTGCTTAAACCGACTATAATGATATTCTTTTAGCTTTAGCTTTAGCTTTAGCTTTAGCTTTAGCTTTAGCTTTAGCTTTCCTGCCGGCAGGAAAGCGAGGTATTACTTTTCAAATCGTAAACCCTATCTTAATCCCACCCCAGCTGTAGGTACTTCCACTCGCAAATTCTTTAGTGATAAAGGAACGTGAAAATTCAAAGTAGAGTGTTTTTGATTTTAATATGATTCCGTAATTAAATTGCCCTGTCAGTCGTTCTATATCGCTTGTTTGAATGGTATAAGGACTCTTATTATTTATCAAACCCCCTTGGAGTGTCGCATCATATCCTATAAGACTAATTGTGGGTTGTGCAAAAGCATACAGCTTAAAACCATTTCTTTCTGAAGCGGCTGAGAAGGGTGAATTAATAATTCCGAAGGTGCTATTTATTCCAAAAGTTGCATTCGTAAAAAGAGTACCTACTTTAGCGTTGCCCGTCGCTTGAAGCGAAAACAAATCACGGTATCTAAAAAGTTGTTTTTCGTAGCCCACTTCATAATTGAGAACCACATCGTTTTTGATTTGATGGCGCCATCCCAACGGAATTTTGTTGCCTGTAGCTTTATGAATTCCAACTTGCATTTCTTCCCCAAAGGCAGCAGGTCCTATTATTCCTAAACTGAAGGAAGAGGTAAATCGGCTATTTTTTATTTGATTCGTTGAGATCATAAAACTTTTAAGCATAATCGCAGATGCAAAAGGTCGATCTCCAAACTGAATATCAGGAAGTTCATAATGATTAGGTGTGAACCCAATATGTTCAACTGCTAATCCATAACGGGTTTCAACTTCCTTGGGGATATAAAACATATGATTGAAAGGGTTAGTCTTAAAATAAGGAGATACCAATTCAAAACTATAGCCTTGGGTATAGTTCTCATCGGTAGCAGCGAAATAATCATTGTCGTAATGAAATCTAAAATAATTGGAACTTTTAATATCCTTAAAAGACACCATGTTATCAATTTTTTGAGCAAGAACATTTTGTAGGAATAATATTGAGACAATACAAAGTGGAAGGATTTTTCGCATACAAGACATACGACAAAAAGTATTACCTGGTTTTAAGTTGATTTGTGATAAGTACTATTTAGATAGTTTAGTTAAACTATCTTTTATAATTTTAAAATGTAACATTCGATATTAAAAAATCCAATGCCATGATAACTAAAAACAAAAGCACTACTTCTTTGAGCTTACTTCTTTTTCTCCTTCTACTTATTAGCTGTAACTCGACTATCTCAAATAACGAAATAAATTATTCTGAAACACCAGTTACTAAAGCTATTCCATTTGCACCGGAGATTATCTCTACAAGCGCAAATAGCGAATTTTCATTGATATTTACTCCTGATGGTCGCACTGTATATTTCTCAAGGCGTGCCCCTAAGGCGAAACAGCAGATTTATGAAGCTAATTTTAAAAACGGGAAGTGGACTACTCCTGTCCTTTCTAAATTTTCTACAGATCGTGATGAAACACCATCTATCACGCCAAATGGAGAAATATTCTTTTTCGGTTCAGAACGCCCCATTCCAAACAAGCCGAATGAAGGGAATTTTGACATGAATATTTGGATGATGAAAAGGCAAAATGATGGATGGAGTAATCCCGAAGCTTTACCTTTTCCAATAAATGACGTCCAACAGCAAGGAGAAGAATGGCCATCTTCAAACAACAATTTTTTATTTGCTGTTGATGATGAAACATTTTTGTTTACCACCATGGTTCGAGGAAACAAGGCGATTAAACTTTATGAAACCAAGTTAATAAATGGTCAATTTTCTAAACCTAAAGAAATAAAAGGCATCTGGGATGACGAGAAATTTTGGGTCTACTCTGCTGTGGTTTCGCCAGACGGCAAATACCTCGTTTTTAATTCATATGGAGCACCTGGGGGTGCTGGAGGCGAAGATATTTTTGTATCGAAAAGACTAGATAATTCTTGGAGCAAAGCAAAAGCCATAGGATCCAAAATAAACACTCAAGATGAAGAAAGCGGACCAAGATTTTCAAGAGATGGAAAATACTTTTTCTTTACAAGAGCAAAAAATCTGGGTAACTACGAATATGGAGAGTGGAGTATATTTTATATAGAAACAGCCTCCTTAGAATTGGAAAAACTATTTCAATGATGTATTAAGCCTTATCAACACGTTTATACATGAGAAAAGGAGGACCCACCTCTTGTGCAAGTAATTGATGTAACAGAAAAATCAATAGCAATTAGAGCATTTTTTTGCGCAAAAGATGCAACAACCGCTTGGGAATTACAATGCAGATTACGTGAGGAACTTGTTAACTATATTGCTCATCTCAATGATGGCATACACCTTTCTAAGAGTAGGCTAGTAATTGAAAATAAAGACAAATTATCTGACTAAATAGAAATTCAGAAAGCACTGAAGTCTATTTTCATTAGTAAATGAGGAGTAAATTATTTTCCCTTTTTCAAATCCTGAAGTGTCTTATAAAAGTCCTCTTGAACTGGTCTGTTTATAGGTATTTCACCCAACGGCTCGACGGCCCTTAAAGATTCATGGCAGTCGGCTGGGAGTTGTTGATAGAGCTTAGTACCCGCTGTTTTCCATGCGATCATTTCATCTGAAACTTCCTTGATGACTTTTGCTGGGTTACCAACCACGAGACTTCTTTTAGGAATAATAGTTTCGGCCTTTACAAAAGCCATCGCACCAACAATAGATTCATCTCCTATTTGAGCATCATCCATAATAACACTATTCATTCCAATGAGGCAGTTACGACCTAGATTGGCGCCATGTATCACTGCACCATGCCCCACATGTGCTCCTTCTTTGAGTGTAATTGATTTCCCTGGAAACATATGCACTGTACAATTCTCTTGCACATTTACTCCATCTTCAAGAATAATCTCACCCCAATCACCTCGAATGGCAGCCCCAGGACCTATATAACAGTTTTTACCAATGATAACGTTACCAGTCACTGCCGCTAGCGGATGTACAAAGCTAGATTCATGTACTACTGGAATATGGTTTTTAAAGGAGTAGATCATATTTAGTGGGTAGTTTTTAGTGGGTAGTGGGTAGTGGGTTGATTAATCATTCTTATTTCGAATATGTTTCATTAATGCCGATAACATTTTATTAATTTCAACTAAGAAAGCCCTGTTTTGCTCACTTTGTTCAAAAGAAATATAATTTCGTCTGTACGCTTTAGTAGTCGCCGCCACGCACTCTAGAGAACTATCACGCGCTATTCTTAAGTAATTCAGGAAACTAGCATCGGAACTCCCTGAGCCTTCGGCAATATTAAATGCAATTGAATCTGACGCTCTGGCAAATTGAGCGGATAGCCTGTAGTCTTCAATTTTTGGAAATTCACTCAGCTGCTTATGAACAAGCTCACCATAATCAACTGCTTTTTGATAAACCTTTAGTTCCTCAAATTAAAATGGTATTGACTTTTCATACTAACTTTTTCTACCCACTACCCACTAAAAACTACCCTCTTTTACTTAAACCTCTTCAAGGTCTCTTTCGTAAATTCACTCAGCACTAATCGACCTGAAATCGCCGCGCGTTCAGCTAGTAAGTCGTCCCAATTTTCTGTGCCTGCCCACATGATCTTTTTCATCTCACGCATTGCTTCTGGATTATAGGTACATAAATTTTCAGCAAAAGCTTGAACACCTTTATCTAAGGCTTCAGTGCTTTCAAAAACCTCAGCATATAAACCTTTCTGTCTGGCCCATTCTGCATCATAGAAAGTATTGGCATCAATAGCAATCTGCGACATTCCTGTGAGTCCTAATTTACGTTCTACCGCAGGTCCAACCACAAAAGGTCCAATTCCTACATTGAGTTCGCTTAACTTTATACTCCCAAACTTACTTGCCATACAGTAATCCGTGGCGCTTGCAACACCTACTCCTCCGCCAACAGTTTTTCCTTGTACACGGCCAATGATAAACTTTGGACACTTGCGCATTGCATTAATTACATTGGCAAAGCCAGAGAAAAATAAACGACCTGTTTCTGCATCATTAATATTGATTAACTCTTTAAAACTCGCTCCCGCACAAAAGGTGCGATCTCCGCCAGATTTAAGAATTATTACTTTTACGGCATCATTCTCCCCTGCTCCTGTAATTGTTGCAGCTAGTTTGGCGAGAATATCTCCAGGCAAACTATTGTGAGCCGGATGAAAAAATTCTATGGTTGAAATTCCGTTTTCTATGTGTTCTTTTACGTGTGGATCGCTCATATTCATCCTCCGCATAGGCGGGGGTCTTATTAGTGGTTAAACCTTAGTATATAAATCTTCCCAATTGGGATTCATTTCTTCTATCAATCGTATTTTCCATTCGCGCTTCCATTTTTTTATTTGGCGCTCACTTATTAGCAAAAGCTCTTTAAAATCTAAAAACTCAAAATAAACGAGCTTATCTAAATTAGATCTCGCCGAAAAAGTATTTGGATGGGCTTTTGTTTTATGTTGTCCAATACGAACTTTTAATCGCTCTGTTGCTCCAATATACAAAACCCCACCTCTTTTATATGTAATGACATATATCGCGTATGTTTTTATGGATTATTGTTATTAGATGAATACTAATTGAGACACCTGCCTTCGCAAGTGCTTTGAACAATTTAGACTTCTAAAGAAGTCCAAATTGTTCAAAGTGATGGTTTAAATGCTTGCGCTCCATCAAATACCATTCGTATTTATTTAATGTCCCAAAAACAACATTTTTTGTAGTTGCCTTTGGGCTTTTCTTGTAAAAATCTAGATACTCTTGGCGTGCTTTGAGTAATGCCGCTTTCGCGAAAGCGAGATTTTCATGCTTTAATGCCGGTTGGATACCCGCTTCATACAAAGGGAAATTATACTCCTTTGGCATTTTGTTGTAATCCCAAAGAGTTGCAGCTACTTTTTCAAGAACTTTCTCTGGGGTTGCTATTTCAAAATCTTGTATTTCTCCTGATGCAATACGATAGGTATATTCTAAATGCTCTACCATTTGTTGTGCTGTCATCGCTCCCCAAGCTGGAGTAGATTCTTGTGTCAGTTTTGATAAACATTGATCCAAAGAATCATCTGTAATTTCAACAAAAGTGGTTTGTTTCTTTTCAACCATGGTAAGGATGGTTGCAACGGCCACAAGTGCAGTTGCCTCTTCATCTGTTTTTCCATTTTCGTAATCTACCGGTTCTGCATCAAAAACTTCAACATACCATTTTACAATTCCACTTGGATGTTCCCGTCCACTGACATCACGTTCTCGTTTTTCCTTACAGGTCAAGCGAACATAAACTGTGTCGTTATGATATAAAGGACGCAAGAAACGAATGTCTTCCAGTCCGTAATTTGCACTCACCGGGCCTTTGTTAGGATACACAAATAATCCAGCCGCTGCCGAAATAATAAAGTATCCGTGGGCGGTTCGTTTTTTGAAAATACTCCCGTCTAAACTTGTAATATCTGTATGGGCATAAAAATGATCCCAAGTCAGATTTGCAAAATTTTGAATATCAGAATCCGTAAGCGTGCGTTTGTGCGTTTTTAAACTCATTCCCGGTTTAATATCCTCATAGTGATACGAAAACGGGTGATTTTCTGCTTCTGTATAAGCTCCATTAGGCTGATAAATTCCAGTGATTGTTGAAAGCGAAGTTGGACTGCCTTGAATCGCACAACGTTGCATAAAATGCTTAATCCCGCGTATACCACCCATTTCTTCTCCCCCACCTGCACGTCCTGGTCCGCCATGAACTAATAGCGGTAATGGTGAGCCGTGACCTGTACTTTCTGGAGCACTTTCTCTATTTAATGTCAAGATACGTCCATGGTGTGATGCTGCTTCTATAGTGTACGCTTTCGCGAAAGCGTCATCGGCAGTAACCACCGAACTCACCAAAGAACCTTTCCCCATCTGAGCCAAAGTAATGGCTTCATCTAGGTTTTTATAAGGCATCAATGTCGCTACTGGACCAAAAGCTTCTATCTCATGTACCTGGGTGTTTTTAAAAGGGGCATCTTCACGAAGTAAGATCGGACTCATAAAGGCGCCATCTTTATCATTTCCGCCCATAGCTTCTACGCCATCTAAAGAACCGTATACGATTTGAGCTGTTGTTGTAAGCTTTTCTATTTGGTTTAGAATAGCCTTTCGATGATCAGTATTAATCAAGGCGCCCATTCTAACTTCTTTGAGTTTTGGATCCCCAATGACTGTTCGTTCTAATTGTTTTCCAAGCGCAATCTGCACATCTTCCATCAAATTTTCAGGAACAATCGCACGACGAATGGCGGTACATTTCTGACCACATTTAACCGTCATTTCTTTGCGAACCTCTTTTATAAATAAATTAAATTCTGGAGTGCCTGGAACTGCATCTGGTCCTAAAACAGAGGCGTTCAAACTATCTGCCTCCATCGTAAATGGCACACTCTCTTGAATTAATCTAGGATGTACACGCAACTTTTGACCTGTTTTTGCACTCCCTGTAAAAGTCACTACATCCTGACTTTCAGTAGTATCTAAAATATTGGTAGTAAGGCCCGATAACAGCTGCAAAGCACCTTTTGGAAGAATTCCACTTTTGATAATTTCCTTGACAACAACCTCTGTCAAAAAGGCGGTCTGTGGTGCAGGAAGTACCACTGCTGGCATCCCTGCCATCCAGTTAACTGCACACTTTTCAAGCATCCCCCATACTGGGAAGTTAAAAGCATTGATATGCACAGCCACTCCTTTTTTTGGAACGAGGATATGGTGAGCCATAAATCGTCCCCCACGGGATAGATCTATTGGGTCTCCTTCTACAGCATAAGATTGATCTGGAAATAACTTACGCAGACTAGCATTTGCAAAGAGGTTACCAAAGCCACCCTCGATATCTATCCAACTATCAACACGAGTTGCTCCTGTTTTATAGCTGATATCATAAAAATGTTCCTTGCGTTTATTGAGATAAAGTGCAAGTTTCTTAATCATATTTCCGCGTTGCTGGAAGGTCATTTTACGTAAAATATGACCGTGATCACGACCGTATTGCAAGGCGCCACCAATGTCCAAACCTTCTGTACTTGTAAGGCCAATTACCTCACCAGTAATCGCATCATACATCGAGCGGGTATTTGTATTATCACCGGTTATCCAGTTACCATTGATATAAGATTCTAGAATCATAAAAATTCTTTTTGACATCGAATTCGAAACTGAAATCGAAATTAGTTTTGTTGTTATTGGGTTCGTCTTAGTAACAGCAATCTATTGAGATCAACTATTACAAATTCACATTTTCAATAATTGCAGCGTATCCTTGGCCTACACCAATACACATAGTAACTAAGGCATAACGCTTTCCTTGTTCTTGTAATTCTAATGCAGCCGAGTAGGCAATTCGGGCTCCTGTAACACCCAGTGGATGTCCGATGGCGATACTACCTCCATTTGGATTGATACGTGCATCATCATCTTTCAATCCCCACTCTCGAATACACGCAAGGGCTTGAGAAGCGAAGGCTTCGTTTAATTCAATCACATCCATATCTTCCATGGTCAATCCAGCTTTCTTTAAAGCTTTATTTGAAGCCTGCACAGGACCAATTCCCATTATGCGGGGTTCAACTCCAATTACCGCAGAAGATACAATTCTTGCTAATGGTTTGAGATTGTATTTGTTAACTGCAGCTTCAGAAGCGATAATTGTTGCCGCTGCTCCATCATTTAATCCTGAACTATTGCCAGCTGTCACACTACCCCCTTCTTTTTTGAAAGCCGGACGCAGCTTGGCTAAAATCTCTTTGGAGCTATTGGCTTTTATAAATTCATCGTCCTTAAAGACAATTGGGTCTTTTTTTCGCTGTGGAATCTCCACAGGAATAATTTCTTTTGCGAGTCGGCCGCTTGCTTGCGCCTTGGCTGCTTTCATCTGACTATTATACGCAAAGGCATCTTGATCTTCACGGGAGATATTGTATTTCTCGACTAGATTTTCAGCAGTATTTCCCATCCCGTCCGTACCATATAATTCTTGCATTTTCGGATTGACAAAACGCCATCCAAACGTCGAATCGTACATCTTTGAGTCTCCTCCAAATGCCGACGAGGGTTTTGCCATAACGTAGGGTCCGCGTGTCATATTTTCAACACCTCCAGCGATAAATACATCTCCATCTCCGGCTTTAATCGCTCTGTTTGCATGAATTATTGCTGAGAGTCCGCTGCTACACAAACGGTTTACGGTTTCACCAGGTACAGTGAAAGGTAAGCCCGCGAGCAGTAAACTCATTCGAGCTACATTACGATTATCTTCTCCCGCCTGATTGGCACATCCCATAATTACATCTTCGTATGCCTCCTTTGGAATGCTCGGATTTCGACTTACTATTTCACGAATTACTTGTGCTCCCAAATCATCTGTACGAACAGCACTTAAGGTTCCTTTGTAATTTCCTATAGGAGTTCTAATCCCGTCTATGATATATGATTCCATAATGATTTATTAGATTGATGATTAACGATTTTTGATTGTTGAACTCAATGTTCACAATTCAAAACGCTACTACATTCAATCATTGATCTAACTTAACTAGTTTTTGGTCGAACTTTTTATTCTATCCATTCAAAAATCTGCAATCAACAATTTCCAATCGTTAATCTAATTTCCAATCTTTATTAGTTCTATACACAACGCCTTTAAACAAAGCTACCAATTCTTCTCCTCGTTTTACCTCAACGATATTAAAGCCGACTTTCGTTTTCTGAACATTCACAGTAGCTTCAGCAGTGATATAATCACCCTCTACTAAGGCTTCAATATGATTAATGCTTGTCTCTATAGAAACGGCATATTTTCCATGAGTATTAGCGGTAAACCCAAAAGCCGTATCGGCAAGGGAATAACTTATTCCGCCATGTGCTTTGAACATACTATTGAGCATTTCCTTTCTGATAGTCATCCCGACTTTTACTCGGCCAACTTCACATTCCAAAATCTCAATGCCGAGCCAACTGCTATAGGCATCTTGTGAGAGCATTTTGTAAGGGATCTTTGTTCCGTCCATAGTATTTCATTTGTCACGCTGAGCTTGTCGAAGCGCATTCCAAATTGTGAAATGTAAGCCCTTCGACAGGCTCAGGGTGACTTTGGGTTTAATTAAAAAACTGTTGTCCTGACTTATTCATTCTTCTTAACAAAGGCGAACATCTATATCTATCCTCACGATATTCATCGTACAAGGCATCCATGGTCGCTACACACCAATCTATTCCTTTTTCATCTGCCCAAGCGAGGAGTCCTTTTGGGTAATTCACCCCTTTAGTCATGGCAGTATCTATATCTTCAGCAGAAGCGACATTTAAAAACAAGGCATCTGCTGCCTCATTGATCAGCATCACTAAAACGCGATTAAAGATTTGTTCTTTCAAAGATTCATCAACAGTACTCGACGTCTCATTATCATTTTCTACTTTCTTGCCATTTGCATCATATTCATAATACCCTATTCCAGATTTTCGGCCTAAATAGCCGGCTTCTGAAAAGCGTTTTTGAGTAAATGAGGGTTTGTATCTTGGATCATAATAGAAAGCTTCAAAAACGGTTTCCGTTACCGTATAATTTACATCATTTCCAATAAAATCCATCAATTCAAAAGGCCCCATTCGGAAACCCCCAATACTTTTCATAGCATTGTCAATAGTAGCAAAATCGGCGACACCTTCTTCATAAATTCGCAAAGCTTCACCGTAAAAGGGGCGTGCAACACGATTGACGATAAAACCAGGAGTGTCCTTGGCAACTGCCACCATTTTTTTCCAACTCTGAATGGTATCAATAGATGTTTCCAGCACTTCGTAGGATGTTTGGATAGCAGGAATCACCTCCACCAGTTTCATCAAGGGTGCAGGATTGAAAAAATGAATCCCTACACATCGCTTTGGCTTTTGTAGAGATGCAGCAATGGAAGCAATAGATAAACTAGAGGTGTTAGATGCAATAATACATGCATCAGAAACATAGGTTTCTAGCTCTGCAAATACTTTTTGTTTGATGTCTAAGTTTTCAACAATGGCTTCAATAGTCATATCAGAATCGGCGAGATCTTTGAGCGTATTTACATAAGAGATGTTCGCTTGAATACGGGATTTCTCTTCAGTATCGATTCGGCCTTTTTCAACTAGTCGATTTAAGATCTTTTCTAAACTAGCTTTAGCTTTTGCAAGTGCCGACTCATTTAAGTCAAAAAGCTTTACAGTGCAACCGGCAGTCGAAGCCACCTGTGCAATTCCAGAACCCATGGTTCCCGCTCCAATTATTCCAACGTTCATGATTGGAGATTGAGAATTAACGATTTTTGATTTTTGATTTCCTTGACTCATTTATGATTATTTTGAAGCAGTCTTTATACTTGAAACGAAAATTGAAATTAGTTGATTATTTTCATCTAAAAGACGAATTAACTCTTCATTATTTACGATGAGGCTAGCCCCTTTCTGGATTTTCATATTGACATAAGATTCGCGTAATTCTTTCAAAGAGAGTTTCATTTTATGAAGAAAATCTTTAGTCGATTCCGCACTTCGAGCTTCTCCATAATTCAAAGCCACTGCAGTGCTTGGTCTTATTAACTGCTTAGTCAAATGTTCCGCTGCAAAGGTTTTGTCCACACTTTTGCCTAACAAAATTATATCTACCGCAAACTTGATTAATCTTTCTTCAAGCTGATTAGGTTTCATTTATTATTAGTTTAAGTTCAAAAATCAAAAATCGTTAATCTCCAATCGTTGATTTATTTCCCTTTAAATTCTGGCTTTCTTTTCCCGACAAAGGCAGAAACTCCCTCTGCATAATCTTCACTTTGTGCGGCTTCAATTTGTAATTTTGATTCCAATGCGAGCTGCTCTTCGAGCGTGTTACTCATAGATGCATTGAGTAATTGTTTGGTCATCCCCAATGCTTTGGTGGGCATTTGAGCAAGCGTAATGGCGATCTTCTGAACCTCATCTTGAAACCCCTCTAGCGTTGTTACCTTAAATATCATCCCTAGTCTTTCTGCTTCTGTTGCTGATACTTTATCACCTAACATCATCAGAGCACTTGCCTTTCCAAAACCGATTAAGCGTGGTAAGAAAAAAGTTCCAGCACTGTCTGGCACCAAACCTATCTTACTAAAAGCCTGTATGAAACTCACTTTCTCATGAGCAATCACAATATCACAGGCCAGAGCGATATTAGCACCAGCCCCAGCAGCAACCCCGTTTACAGCGGCAATCACTGGTTTATTGATGGCACGAATCTTAGTAATAATTGGATTGTAATGCTCTTCGAGTATTTTCTTAAATCCCGGATTCAAATCAGGATCTGTTACCTCTTTAAGATCTTGGCCAGCACAAAAGGCTTTGCCGTTTCCTGTAAGAACAATAGCTCTAATACTATCATTTGACCCACAAGCATCGAGCTCCTTTTGAAGTAAAAATGCCATTTCGCGATTAAAACTATTAAAAACTTCTGGTCTATTAAGGGTTAAGGTTGCTACTCCGTTTTCTATGTTGGTTTGTATTGAATGGCTCATTAGTATTTCCGGCTGGGCGGGTACCTTTTTAATTAAACAGTTATTCCTTATAAATTGAGATTCCCACCAAGGTGGGAATTATTTTAGGCATTTGAAATAGTCAAAAGGCTCTTGGCAATCATCACATTTAAACAATGCTTTGCAAGCTGTTGATCCAAATTGACTCACTAAGTGTGTTTCTGTAGAACCACAATTGGTGCATTTTACAATTTTCTTATTTCCTAACAAAGCTTCTTTGTCTGCTTCTGCCGATAAAGGTGCCGCGATGCCATAATCTTCCAAGGCTTTTCGGCCTCGAGCAGTTATCCAATCTGTCGTCCATGCGGGACTTAGTACGAGGGAAATTACTGCTTTTAATCCCTCTTTCGCGAAAGCGGAAACAATATCATCTCCTATAACATCCATCGCAGGACAGCCTGAATATGTCGGGGTAATCTTAACCTTTACAACACCATCCTCTTCAATCGCCTCTCGCACAACTCCCATATCCATAATACTCAACACAGGAATCTCCGGGTCGGATACCGACCTCAGAATTTCTAGGAATTGAGGTTCTATGTTTTGGATTTCTGTCATGACTAACTTTAATAAATACTAAATGCCTTTATCGCTAATTTACCATTGCATATTAGGATAGGTACGCTGCATAAATTGCATATCTGAAAGGATATAACCCATATGTTCTGAGTGAATACCTCGCTTCCCTCCTTTGTGGAAATACTCACCTTCAGGGATTTGAATAGTCGCTTCTTCCAGTACTTCTGTTATCTTTTTATAGTAAACATCCTTTAGCTTTGACAGATCCACACCAATGCTTTCTTTTAACATAGCGTCGTCTGACTCTAGGGGATGAAAAAGCTCGTCAGTGTACATCCATAAGTCATCAACAGCTTCTTGAATTCGCTCGTGGCTCTCAGGAGTTCCATCACCGAGACGTTTCATCCAATCTGAGGAAAAACGCCAGTGATAACTCACTTCTTTGATTGATTTTTTTGCAATTGCGCTCAGGGTAGCATCGGCGCTTTTCTCCAACTCGGTTAGAAAAAGCAAGTGAAAGGCATCAAAAAGGAACTGACGCGTAATGGTGTAGCCAAAATTAGTATTAGGTTGCTCAACCAGCAACACATTTTTATACTGACGTTCTAATCGCAAGAAAGCAATACTGTCTTCAGTTGCATTTTCATCTTCACTTAGCTGGGCAGCATATTGGTAATAGCTGCGAACTTGCCCGAATAAATCCAAGGAAATATTGGTACAGGCGATATCTGTCTCCAAACTAGGGCCATGACCACATAGTTCTCCCAGACGCTGACCTAAAATTAGGGAGTTATCTGCGATACTGAGGATGTAGTTGTATAAATTCCCTCTCAGTCCTTCGGACATCTCTCCCAAGGGGAGAGAACCTTCATCTATTTTACTTTGATTTGTCATAAACTAAATATTTCTCCATCCCCCTTTGGGAGAGGGTTGGGGTGAGGGATTTTACATATGCTTCACCTCATCTGGTAAATCATAGAAAGTTGGATGCCTGTAGACTTTGTCATTTGCAGGATCAAACAATTCTCCGTTATGTTCTGGATTACTGGCAGTGATATTATTACTCTCCACCACCCAAATACTTACACCTTCGCTTCGACGAGTGTAGACGTCACGAGCGTTTTCAAGTGCCATTTCAGCGTCAGCAGCGTGAAGACTCCCAAAATGTCTATGTTCTAATCCGTTCTTACTTCGAACGAAAACTTCCCATAAGGGCCAATTTTTTTTCATATGTAGTGCCCACTTTCGCGGGTATTTTTATTAGGAGGTGAATTCATACTATTGTAAAGATTCATTCCTAGCCCTTCTTTAAACAGAAGGAACTTTATTAAACTGCCTTTTTAATATCGTTTTTGCGAGCATCTTTTTTCTCTGCATAGGCCATGGCTGCGTCACGCACCCATGTTCCCTCTTCCCAGGCTCCAACTCTCGCTTTCATTCGCTCTTTATTACAAGGGCCATGCCCTTTAACAACCTGCCAGAACTCATCCCAATCAATAGGCCCAAAATCATAATGACCCGTTTCCTCATTCCATTTTAAATCTGGATCCGGAATTGTAAGTCCGAGCAAATCGGCCTGAGGTACTGTTTGATCTATAAATTGTTGACGTAATTCATCATTGGTTTTGCGCTTCAATTTCCATTTCATGGATTGAGCGGTATGCACAGATTCTGCATCTGTAGGGCCTAGCATCATTAATGAAGGCCACCACCATCTATCCAAGGCATCTTGTGCCATTGCTTTTTGTTCAGGAGATCCATTAGCTAGTTTGAGCATAATTTCAAAACCTTGACGTTGGTGAAAACTCTCCTCTTTACACACACGAATCATAGCTCTTGCATAAGGACCATAAGACGTGCTGCACAAGGGCACTTGATTTATGATTGCAGCTCCATCTACCAGCCATCCTATTGCCCCCATATCGGCCCAAGTGACCGTAGGGTAATTAAAAATAGAAGAGTATTTTGCTTTCCCAGAATGTAACTGCTCATAGAGTTCGTCACGGGAAATACCAAGAGTCTCACAAGCCGAATACAGATATAAACCGTGACCAGCTTCATCCTGTACTTTTGCAAGCAGGGCTACTTTACGTCTTAAAGTTGGTGCTCGAGAAATCCAATTCCCTTCGGGTAGCATTCCAACAATTTCAGAATGCGCGTGCTGACTGATCTGCCGAATATGTGTCTTACGATACTTTTCTGGCATCCAATCTTTGGGTTCAATTTTTTCGTCTCGTGCAATACGAGCATCAAAAATGTCTTCTAAATTTTTAACTTCTTTCTCACTCATGGCTGTATTTTTTTTGCTTACACGAAAACCCTCTCTGTCCTCCGGACATCTCTCCGTGGGAGAGAAAAGCAGGTAATCCTGATAGCCTGTTATACATCAAAATTTACTTTTACATTTTCTGAAGTTGGCACAGATTGGCAACTAAGAACAAAGTTCTGAGCCACCTCACTATCCTCCAAGGCATAGTTTACCTTCATTTCTACACTCCCCTCTTCCACCTTACATTTACAGGTACTACACACACCTCCTTTACAGGCAAAAGGTAAATCGGCACCAGCTCCAAGGGCAGCATCGAGGATATTATCATATTCATCTGTCATCGTAAAGTGGAACTCCTTTCCTCCATCGATGATAGTTACTTCTACACCGTCTACCTGCTGTTCTGCAAGTCGGGCGACACGTTGTTTATCTTCTTCAGAAAGTCCCGTTACAAATAATTCATAATGGACCTTTTCTTTTTCCAATCCAGCAGCGACAAGTTCGTCACGAATCAAGAAAATCATTTCTTCTGGACCACAAATAAATACTTCATCTGTACTTTCAACATCAATAAGTGTTTTAGTCAGAACTTGAAGTTTTTCGCTTGTAAAACGGCCATTAAAAAGCTCAATATCTCGCTGCTCTTTGGTCAGGAAATAAAAAATCTCTAATCTTCCAAAATATTGATTTCGCAACTGCTCGATCTCCTCCTTAAAGATAATCGATTTTACAGTGCGGTTCAAATAGAAAAGCTTGAATGTTGCATTGGGCTCTAAGGCTAAATGGGTTTTGATAATAGATAGGATAGGCGTAATTCCGCTACCCGCAGCAAATACCACATACTCTTTAGAACGATTGGCATCTACTGGCACTCCAAATTTTCCACTTGGCGCCATTACCTCTAACCTATCTCCTTTTTTTAAATCTTCATTCACAAAAGTTGAAAACAAACCTCCAGGGATAAGTTTCACGGCTACCTTCCACTGTTTCTCAACAGGGCTGGAACACAAACTGTAGGAGCGACGCACCTCTTGCTCATCAATAATGGTCTTGAGCGTTAAATGCTGTCCTTGTTGGAAATCAAATTCTGAGTATAAATGCTCTGGAACATCAAAAGTAATTACCGAGCAGTCTGAAGTTTCCTTATAGATATCTTTGACTCGAAGGTCGTAGAAATGGGCCATAGTTCATTTTTGGATCAATCAAAACTAACGATTGTTAGTTGATTTTCCAAATAAATCTTGTTAAAAGGCTATTTAACAACTCCTTGAAGGAGAATCTCACTTAGATCTTCAATAAGCTTTTCTTTCTTAAGATCATCTTTTTTGGGTATCCACAAATAAAGATTTCTCAGCGTACTGAGAATAGAAAATAATAGAATTTCATGACTCACACTTTTCAACTCACCCGCCTGTTGTCCTGCTAATACTATTTCGCGAAAGCGTTTCTCATATTGATTACGCAATTGCAAATAATACTCTAGCTTATCTTCCAGATGCATCCAGTCATTGTTCAGTGCAGCCATCCCATAAGGGTTTTCAGAAGTTAAGGTTATATGCTGAGCTACCACTGCCTTCAATTTTGCAGAAGCATCTGCATTCATAGCTGCAATACCTTCAATCCCATCTGTAAAATCTTCAGCTATCGCAAAGATTATTTCGCTCAAAATTTGCTGTTTTGAGCTAATATGATTGTAAAGACTTGCTGCTTTAATCCCTATTTCTGTAGCGAGGTCACGCATGGTCACAGCGCTATACCCTCGCTCTCGAAAAAGTCGAGATGCAACCTGCATAATTTCAGTTCTACGATCGATTTTAGTAGTTTTCATTGTGTTGAAGATACTCATTTTGCGGATGATTCAAAAACCACTCTTAAGCATACATTCTCACGAAAGTACCTAGAGTCACACCATTAATTGAGGTACTATTATTATATTTACTAAAAAAAATATGCGACTACTAAATGCTATTTTCGGCAACAGGACTAAAAAGATTAAGGACTTTCAATCGAGAGGTGCCATTATTCTTGACGTTCGCAGTAAAGCAGAATATGCTCAAGGAGCGATCCCAGGATCTAAAAATATCTCTTTGCAAGAAATTGGCTCTAAGATGAACCAAATAAAAAAGTGGAATGCACCTATCATCACCTGCTGTGCTAGTGGAATGCGAAGTGCGTCTGCAGCAGCTTTAATTAAAGCACAAGGAATAGAAGCGATGAATGGAGGTGGCTGGTTCAATTTGAATGGAAAACTTCAAAAATGAAGGACTTCCATATTAAAACCTTATCAGACCAATACGCTTTGGTGAAAGCTTCGCGCGTTGTGCTTTTAGACTATTGTGCTTACTTAACTCCTGATCATTTTTATGCCCATCACGCTTCAACGGGACGTGGGAGCATACATAACTTGCTCGCTCACATTGCCAATACCTACAAATTTTGGATTGGAGAACAGTTTCTTGGAAAAAAAATAACTACATCTCATATACCGACACCACCCCTCTCGAAACACTGAATACTGTTTTTCAAGAAATAGATATCCTAATGGAATCATTTTTTGAAAAGTTAGAAAAGCAAGCTTTTGCTGAGATCGAATATGAAATAGATGGCAAAAAAGGAAAATCATGTACGCTTGAAGTCTTTACACACGTTATGACTCATGAATATCACCATAAAGGACAACTCCTGACTCTCAGTCGGCAACTAGGTTACACAGCCGTGGATACGGATATTTTGCGTTAGATAAGATTAGGCAGCTTGGCATCAATAATCCACCAATACATTCAATCTCTCTTCTCCAAATCTAGAACTGGATATGTGGATATTTTTTCTGAACAGCCTCAATAGAAGCTCGTAGCTTTTGAAGAAAGGACTGATGTTCTTTACTCCCACCATTAAACGGTCGATGGCTTAAGCCTGCTTGGATTACGGCGATCTCTTTTAGGGTGGATTGCGCTTTCGCGAAAGCGAATACCTCCACAAATCGCTGCCAGATATACTGAATCGCCTGCTCCGAAGGATGGAGCATGTCTGATGCATAAAATCGATAATCTCTCAGTTCATCAATCATTAGTTCGTATGCCGGAAAATATAGGGTGTCATTTCCATTTACCAGGCTGTGTACCGCTGCTATCAAATGTGCCTTACTACGGCTATTTTCAATCATCCCATCCTTGAGATGACGCACAGGAGAGACTGTAAATATCACTTGAGCCTTAGGATTCATCTGACTTATAATGTCGCGTTGCCGCTGCAAACTCGCAGCAATTTGCTCGACGGGCATTAGTCCTTTAACAAATGCTTTCTGAGGCACCTTATGACAATTGGCCACAGGCATTCCAGAAGCAATATCTTGATAGACCCAGGCTGTTCCTAGTGTAATAAAAATATGAGAGGCATCTTGAATAGATTTCTTTAAGACTTGCTGCGCACTCCTTAGTTTGTCAAGAGTAGCTCCTTGCGTCAAAGCATTGAGCCGACTATGAGCAATAAAAGATTTCCAAATTCCATCGATTTCAAAAACCGAACTTTCGTCATAGGTTTTGTCGGTATGCGCATCTTGTAAAACCCTTTCTATCGCCAAAGGATGAAAGAGGATTCCAAAGGGGTTGACCGTAGTCTGAAATTTATGATACATTAATTGTTCGCCAATATTCTCGGCAAAACATGATCCCAATAATAACACAGAATCCTCATACCCAAATTGGGTTTCTGCAGCATTCAATGTAATTTGGGTATGTAGTTTCATAAATTTTAAGCCAAGTAATCCTTTGCAGCGTCTATAGCCGCTTGAATACCAGCTGGGTTTTTACCTCCTGCAGTTGCAAAAAATGGTTGTCCGCCACCGCCACCTTGGATGTGCTTTCCTAATTCGCGAACTACCGTTCCCGCATTCAGGTCTTTACTAGCGACCAATTCTTTAGAGATATAACAGCTTAACAAGGCTTTCCCACCTTGTTCAGTTGCGAATAATATGAAAACATCGGTTTTATTTTCTCCAAGTTTAAATGCTAAGTCTTTGATAGCACCCGCATCCAAATCTACTTTCTTTGCCAAGAATTGAACGCCATTTACTGTTTCAAATTCTTTTGCAAGATCCCCACTTAGGTTCTGAGCTTTCTCTTTGATCAACGCTTCAACCTGCTTTTTCAAAGAAGCATTTTCATCCATTATAGACGTAATCGCTTTTACAGGATCTTGAGCATTTTTTAAAGTATTCTTTACCTGGTTATAAGCTTCTGTTTCAGAAGTGAAATAATCTTTTGCAGCATCACTACTAATCGCTTCAATACGTCGTATACCTGAAGCTACTGCTCCTTCTGAAGTAATTTTAAAATGCCAAATATCTCCAGTTTGAGCCACGTGGGTACCGCCACATAATTCCATGGACTTCCCAAAACGAATAGCGCGAACAGCATCTCCATATTTTTCGCCAAACAAGGCTATTGCACCTTCTTTGATCGCTTGGTCATACGGAATACCACGCTTTTCTTCCAGTGGTAAGTTCTCACGAATACGTGCATTGACAAAATCTTCTACCGCTTTTAACTCCTCAGAAGTCACCTTTGAAAAGTGAGAAAAGTCAAAACGCAAACTTCGACTATGCACCATACTTCCCTTTTGCTCTACGTGCGTCCCTAAGACTTTTCGCAAAGCTTGGTGTAGTAAATGAGTTGCAGTGTGATTTGCATTGGTTCGATTGCGTTGCTTGATATCAACAACCGCCTTAAAAGTTCCGTCAGTTGAGCGGGGTAGGTTTTTGACAAAATGAATAATCACATTGTTTTCCTTCTTGGTGTCAATGATATAAACCACTTCGCCATTGCCAACTTCTAAATATCCTTTGTCCCCCACTTGGCCTCCACCTTCTGGATAAAAGGGAGTAAGATTGAAAACCAATTGGTATAATTCTCCATCCTTTTTACTTTCAATGCGACGGTAGCGAGTAATTTTTACATCGGTTTCTAGTGTATCATAGCCAACAAACTCCTCTTCAGCATCATCGTGTAAGATCGTCCAATCTCCTGTTTCAACTTTGGAAGCAGAACGTGAACGGTCTTTTTGTTTTTGTAGTTCGGTATCGAAACCAGCTTCATCCAGTTTCAATCCTTTCTCACTTAAAATAAGCGCCGTTAAATCGATTGGAAAACCATAGGTATCGTATAATTCAAAAGCCTTTTCTCCGCTAATAGTATCTCCTTTCGCGGAAGCGATCACATTATCTAAAAGGATCAAACCTTGATCTAAAGTGCGCAAGAACGAACTCTCCTCTTCTCGGATGACATTGGTAATTAAATTTTTCTGTGCTTTCAATTCTGGGAAACTATCGCCCATTTGCTTCACTAGTGTTGCTACTAGTTTAAACATAAATGGTTCTTTTGTATCTAAGAATGTAAATCCGTAACGGATTGCTCGACGCAGAATACGTCTAATCACATAACCAGCACCTGTATTACTAGGTAACTGTCCGTCTGCAATAGAGAAAGACACGGCTCTCAGGTGATCGGCGATCACGCGAACTGCAATATCCGTTTCTTCTTCTTCTCCGCATTTTGATTTAGTGATCGTTTCGATCTCCCGCATCAAAGGCAAAAATACATCCGTATCATAGTTGGATTGTACCCCTTGAAGCACCATACAGAGACGTTCAAAGCCCATTCCGGTATCTACATGTTGTGCTGGTAGTGGCTCAAGACTTCCATCTGCCATCCGATTAAACTGCATGAATACAAGGTTCCATATTTCTATAACCTGCGGATGATCCATATTGACAAGATCTTTCCCGTCAACTTTATTTCTTTCTTCTTGAGAACGTATATCCACATGGATTTCAGAACAAGGACCACAAGGACCTTGAGCTCCCATTTCCCAGAAGTTATCTTTTTTGTTTCCGTTGATGATACGATCTTCATCAATAAGTTCTTTCCAAAGGTCGTATGCTTCTTGATCTCTTTCTAAGTCTTCACTCTCATCACCTTCAAAGATGGTAACATAAATTTTATCCTTATCTATTTTATAGACTTCTGTAAGTAGTTCCCAAGCCCAAGCAATCGCTTCTTCTTTGAAATAGTCACCAAAACTCCAGTTCCCCAACATTTCAAACATGGTATGATGGTAAGTATCAATCCCAACTTCTTCAAGATCGTTTTGCTTTCCACTTACACGGATACATTTTTGTGAATCAGATATTCTCGTATTCTTAGGAACACCATTTCCAAGAAAATATTCCTTAAACGGCACCATCCCCGCATTGACAAACATTAGGGTTGGATCATCCTTCAACACCATTGGGGCTGAGGGTACTACGGTGTGTTTTTTAGATTCAAAAAACTCGAGGAATTTTTTACGGATCTCTTGAGATTTCATAGGGTAAGCGGTATCAAATAATTATTTTTATCTTTGAGCGTTATGGGTTGTAAGGTTACGCTTTCGCGAAAGCGAGCAAACAGCCAAAACATCCCGCAAAAATACACATTTTAACTTATGTCGAAGGTTAAATATTTCTACGATAGCGAGACGCTATCTTACCGAAAAGTCACTCGCAAAAAAGGGAGGACCTTAGGTGCTATCTTATTATTTGCTACCGCCGCTACCTTAATGGGCTTGATCATCACGATTACAGTCTTTAACTCTGGTATCGACACACCAAAGGAGCGTAAATTGGTGCGTGAACTAGCAGAAAAAGAGTTGCAAACTGAAATTCAGCAGCAGCGTTTGGATCATATTGAACGCGTATTGGCAGATATACAGTCCAGAGATAACAATATATACCGAGTGCTTTTTGAAGCCAATCCAATTCCCGATGAAATTCGCCAAGCAGGTTTTGGAGGTGTAAATCGATATAAGGATTTAGAAAACATCAATAATTCAGATTTGATTTTGGCGAATGCCAAAAAGATTGATAAGATTTCAAAGCAATTGGTCATTCAGTCTAAATCACTGGATGAAATTGCTCAGCTTGCCGAAGAGAAAGAAGCACTTTTAAAAACAATTCCAGCTATTCAGCCTGTACAAAATGAAGATTTAACCCGAGTAGCTTCTGGATACGGAATGCGATTACATCCCATTTTAAAGTATCGTCGTATGCATAACGGGATGGACTTTACAGCTGCACCAGGAACTCCAATTTATGCAACCGGAGATGGAAAAGTGAGTAAGGTTGGTCTAGGATCTGGCTATGGAAAAATGGTCATAATTGAGCATGGTTTTGGGTATAAAACCTATTATGCTCACATGAGTAAGTACAACACCAAGGTAGGTCGCAATGTCAAACGTGGTGAAATTATTGGGTATGTAGGTAATAGCGGACTCTCTTCAGGACCGCATTTGCATTATGAGGTATGGAAGAATGGAGTTGTAATGAATCCGGTGAATTTTTACCACAATGATTTGACACCTGAGGAATATGATATTATGCTTACCAAAGCTTCTATAGAAAATCAATCCTTAGATTAAGATGCATATAAATCTTCCAGAAAAATTGTATTACGGTATTGGCGAAGTTGCCAAGGCTTTTGATGTTAACACATCGCTATTACGATTTTGGGAGAAGGAATTTGATGTACTACAACCTAAAAAAAATGCCAAAGGCAATCGGAAGTTCACTCCAGCCGACATCAAAAATCTCGAATTGATTTATCACCTGGTTAAAGAACGCGGCTTCACTCTTGAAGGCGCCAAGACGCATTTAAAAGAAGGTAAAAAAGAGACCCTTAGCAATTTTGATATCATTCGGAAATTGGAAGGTGTTAAGGCTCAGTTGATGGAATTGAAGGAGAATTTGTAAGTCATTATTTTTCCTAGCATTATCTTGATTTGCTTTCAATCTGAGATTCTATTATATTTTACTTTGAGCATCGATACGTATTTTAAGCTGTGATACAAACTACATTCAAGCTCCTAAATTTTCTGCTCATTTTCATTCCTTAGCATGAAACTTAATGTACAAGTCCCTAAGTTGTATTAACTTCTATCCCAAAACAAGAACCATGCGTAAATATCTTTCCCTTTTAATAGTAGCAATTTTTGCTTTTACTAGTTATTCTTCAGCACAACAATCGCCGTCAGATTTTATGGTTCTTCAAGGAGCTACAGTTTTCGATGGAACAGGCAAAACCATTGAAAACGCTGTTGTCATTATAAAAGATGGTCGAATTCAAGAAATCGGAGGCCAGGATGTGAAGATTCCCAAAAATGCTACAACCATTGATCTTAGCGGGAAATTTATTACTCCAGGCCTTGTTGACGCCCATATTCATTTTGCGCAAACAGGATTTTTTGACGGTCGGCCAGATGTTGTAGATATCCGAGATTCAATAAATTATAAAGACCTACAAGCCGATTTAAAAGAAAATCCAAAATCGTATTATGAAGCTTATTTACGATCTGGAGTAACCGCTGTTTATGACGTAGGTGGCTTTCCTTGGAGCATTGAACGCCAAAAAACAGCCGAAAATAATCTTATGGCTCCACACGTCGCAGCTGCAGGTCCGCTTTTTTCTGGATATCCCGAAGCTCGACTTTCTACTTTCAATATTGGTGACGATAAACAAATGATCCATCTATCTGATCCAGAATTTGGAAGAGCAACCGTACGAAAACATAGTAGTCTTGGATCGACAGGAATCAAAATATGGGGTGTACAACTCAAGGATTCAACCTTCATGAACAGCCTGAGAGCGGTGGCTGATGAAACCACTATTCAAAAAAACAAACTGATCGTTCATGCTACAAATCTGAACGAGGCAAAAGAAGCGTTGCGCCTAGGTGCAAAAGTCTTAGTACACAGTGTTGATGACGCTGAAATAGATGAAGAATTTATCAAACTGGCGAAAGCAAACAATGTCATTTATCTTCCTACCCTTACTGTTACCCGAGGATACCTAAACACATTTAGATCCCTACTAAAAGAACGAAAAGTCAATGACCCAAATAATGTCATGGACCACAGAGCAAAAGAATTATTAAAAACAAGCACCGATTATTTCTCCTTCTTCCCAGCACAAGTAAATTTAGAAATGCAAATGAATGCATTCGAACAAAGGGTCTTAAAATCGGAGGCCGTGATGGACAAAAATCTGAAGAAATTGTATGATGCAGGAATCACCATTGCTGTTGCCACAGATGCTGGAAATCCAGGAACTTTTCACGGAATATCCATCTCTGACGAAATGGAAGCCATGCAAAAGGCGGGTATTCCTGCTAACGAATTAATAATAATGGCTACCAAAAACGGCGCAATGGCCATGGATCGGTCTAATGATTTTGGAATTTTAGAAAAAGGCATGATGGCCGACCTAATTATTCTGGATCAAAATCCATCTTTAGATATTGCTAATATGCGCTCCATTTTGCAGGTGATGAGAGGTGGTCAATTACGTCCTGTCAATAAGAAATTTGACAATTAAGAGGCCGCCAAAGGTTGTTGTGCAGCACTTATTTCAAACCCATCTTTTTCTTAACTTGCAATAACATTAATATATAGTGTAACAAAACACAAAAAACACTAACTAATCTATTATGAAAAAAGGACTTATTATTACTATCGTCATCATAGCTGTTTTAGCCATTATTGGATTTGCTATTGGCCCTGGATTTTATAACACTTCTATTGAACTTAAAGAAGATGCCACCGCACAGTGGGGGAATGTAGAAAGCTCTTATCAACGTAGAGCCGATCTAATTCCAAATATTGTAAACACAGCCAAAGGTTATGCGCAGTTTGAGCAAGAAACCCTAACAAAGGTCATTGAAGCGCGTTCTAAAGCAACTTCAGTAACTATTGACCCTACTAATATTACTCCGGCACAATTGGAGCAATTTCAGGAAGTACAATCCAATATGACAGGAGCTTTATCCCGTTTATTAGCAGTCTTTGAGCGTTATCCGGACCTTAAGGCAAATGAGAACTTTAAAGAACTCATCAATGAATTATCACGTACAGAAAATCGTATCAATGTAGAGCGGAATCGTTTTAATGAAACTGCAAGACCCTTTAATAAACACATTCAAACATTTCCAAACAACATGATCAATTTGTTCATTGGAAAATTTGAGGAAATAGGATATTTCAAAGCCAAGGAAGGATCAGCAGATGCTCCTGAGGTAAACTTTGATTTCAACAACTAATGGCCTCTATAGTAGAAGATTTTTTGACTGCCGAAGAAGAGCAAGCTGTCATTCAAGCTATTCGTGATGCAGAGGCCACCACCTCTGGAGAGATTCGTGTGCATCTTGAAAAACACAGTGACTTGCCGGCGCTCGATCGTGCCAAAGAACTTTTTCACCTTCTAAAAATGGACAATACCAAAGAAGAAAATGGGGTATTGATCTATGTGGGAGTTGACGATCACCAATTAGCAATTATTGGGGATCGCGGATTAAATAGTCAAGTACCGAAAGATTTTTGGGAAACTACTAAAGACAAGATAATTGCTCAGTTCAGAAAAGGTCGATTTCAAGCCGGTTTAGTAGATGGCGTACAATGTGCAGGCGAAAAGCTCGCTCAGTTTTTCCCATGGAAGCACGGAAATACTAATGAGCTTTCTGATGAAATATCAACCAGCTAATGCAAAGATTTAAACGCGTTTTTATACCTCTTAATTCACTTCTACCATCTAGATGTGCGCTAGCCTTTGCCCTCCTGTTTTTAATGGGAAACATTGCAACAGCGCAATTTACTATTCCTGAAAAGCCAAGTTCCAATACAAAACAAGTAGCTGTTTACGATTATATCAACGAATTAAATGCTGGCGAAAAACAAGCTTTGGAGCGTAAATTGATCCAATACGCAGACACTACATCAACTCAGATAGTGGTTGCCATTATTTCTTCAACAAAAGGGGAAGACATTAGTTTGCTTGGCGCCCAATGGGGACAAAAATGGGGTGTAGGACAAGCTAAAGAAGACAATGGTCTTTTTATTATTCTCGCTAAAGACGACCGCATGGTCGATATCAATACCGGTTATGGAATTGAATATCTTGTAACAGATAGAGATGCAGAACAAGTGATCAATAGGATCATGATCCCACAATTTAAAAATGGCAACTACTATCAAGGACTCGATGAGGGAACCACTGCTTTGATGCAAATGCTAAGCGGAAATTATAAAGGTAGCAGAGAATCCAATGCTCCTGACTTTCCTATAGCACCCGTAGGAATGTTTATTATTTTCCTAATCATCCTCTTCATATTAAGCCGGAAAAATCACCGAGGTGGTGGTCGCAATGGTGGAAAACGCGCAACATCCTTACTAGATGTCATTATCCTAAGTAATATGGGACGTGGCGGATTTGGTGGAGGAAGCAGTTGGGGCGGCGGTGGCGGCTTCGGCGGTGGCGGCGGATTTGGTGGTGGCTTCGGCGG